>Ga0315339_1000235_pt1 | contig 84325 bp, 92 predicted proteins | sample ASW17metaG_FD_204514 | JGI IMG/M metagenome (GOLD analysis project Ga0315339, IMG submission 204514) | Ammonia-oxidizing marine archaeal communities from Pacific Ocean, United States - ASW #17 | ecosystem: Environmental > Aquatic > Marine > Oceanic | place: USA: California | collected 2016-12-05
AAAGATTTTACGAAAATTAAGGAGCTAAAGACTGAGGGAAAAAGATGTTGGCACTTTACTTTTACACCAGACAATAAAAATATTATGTTGGCTTGTGGAAAGTCAGATGAGGTTCTATTAATAGATGTAGAAACATTAAATATTAAAAAACGTATCCCAGTTGCTGGAATTCCTTGGGGAATAATTACTTACCCAAAAGCAATCGGAAGTTTAGACCAGGTAAAATAAAAATATAGTCATTAGATTGCGGTAATTAATGACCATTCATCATGAGTAACTGGGGTAATCGATAATCGATTACCCTTCCTTAGTATCATCATGTCTTTTAATTCAGAGTAGTTTCTTAATTTTTTTAATTCAATCAACGGTAATTTTTTTACTAAAGTGACATCCACGTTAAGCCATCTTGGATTTTCAGGTGTAGATTTTGGATCATAATATTTATTATCTTTTAAGAATTGAAGTGGGTCAGGATATGCAAGTTTTGTAATTTCCATTATCCCCACAATTCCTGGCGAGTCACAGTTTGATTGATAAAAAAAAGCTAGATCACCTAATGACATATCATCTCTCATGAAATTTCTAGCTTGATAATTTCTTATCCCTTTAGTTGGAATCCAGTCAACAGTTTTTGCTGGGGTATTTTCTAATTCTTCAATTGTAAAAACTGATGGTTCTGATTTCATTAGCCAGTAACGCATATAAAAGTATTCCCTAATTAATATATTATTGTTATGTTATTAGAAGTTTAATACAAGAGGAAATTATGGAAAAGAAAAATGTATTAGGAACTATTTTAAAAGTATGTAGTTTAGAGCCATTAACAGGATATTTTAGAAATGGTGAATGTGACCATTGCCAATCAGATACTGGAAATCATACTGTTTGTACTGAGGTAAATGATGAATTCTTATTATTTTCAAAGGCAAAAGGAAATGATTTGAGCACGCCACGTCCAGAGTATAATTTTTTAGGTTTAAAGGCTGGGGATCGTTGGTGTTTATGCGCAAATCGATGGCTAGAAGCAGCTGAGGCTGGGTGTGCCCCCCCAGTTATTTTAGAGTCTACTCATGAAAAAGCACTAGAAATTATTGCATTAAGCGACTTAGAATACCATGGCTTAAGATAAATTTGCTTAGATGTTGCCTAGACCAGCATCCAGAACCAAAGGTTCAAGTGGTAATAATCTAAGATGTTTTAGGTTCGCTCGCCAAGAGCCCTTAAAAGGTTACCCAATCGTGAGCGATCTCACCACATTCTGATTGACTAAAACCGATGCTATAGACTAGTTCAAGGAATAATTAGCCCAAGCAACATCTAAACAAACTTATTAATTAATGATTTTGTAATGCTTTATCAATTAATAAATTGAAATTTGTTATCTTATTTTGATAATCAAGAGTATGTAGAGCTTTGTTATCTCCTTGATTCAAAAATTCGTGAGTAATATCTAACGCAGCTTTAATGATAGTCTTATCAACACCTATAACTGTTCCAGATTGTTGAATCTCATCCACTTTATGTTTTAAATAGCTTATTGATTTCTGAAGGTTTTCCTCTTCATTTTCTGGACAAGAAATAGTAAAGTCTCTTCCTAATATATTTACTTCAATTTGTTTTGTCATATTTTAACTTGGTAACTGCGCTAATAAGTTTTCAACTTTTAATGTTGCTTCATTCATTTTGGTCTTTAAAGCTTGAATTTCTTCTTTAGCAAGATGAAGGTTGGGCTTTAATTCATTATTTTCTTTTTTTAATTCTTCTACTGCCTCAATAAGTTTATTGAGTTTGCTTTCTAATAAATTTAGTTCATCTAACATTTATTTACTATAATTTAAATTCTTCATGGCATCAATAGACAATTTACTTTCTTTATTATTTTTTCTTTGCACGAGGATGGGCTTTATCATATATTTTTGATAGATGTTGAAAATCTAAATGTGTATAAATTTGTGTAGTACTTATATTTGCATGACCTAATAATTCTTGTACAGCTCTTAAATCTTGACTTGACTGAAGCAAGTGTGACGCAAAGCTATGCCTAAGTAAATGAGGGTGAATGTTTTCTGGAATGCCTTGTTTAATTGCCCAAAATTTTAATCTGTACTGAATTGCTCTAGATGTTAATTTTTTGGCATTTTGACTTAAAAAAAGTATTTCTGTTTCAGATGTTAGCCCGCTAATGTTTTTTCTTATCTTCAGCCATTTTTTTATAGCTTTAGTAGCAAATGAGCCAACTGGAACTACTCGCTCTTTGTTGCCTTTTCCTATAACGGTAATTGTTCCATCATCAAAATTAATATCATTTTTATTTAGATTTACTAGCTCAGATAATCGAAGCCCAGATGAATAAAATAACTCTAAAATAGCATGATCACGAAGCCCTAAAAAAGAATCATCTTTAATATCAACGAGCTTAACTGTTTGATCGACGGATAATGTTTGAGGAAGCAATTTTTTAATTTTAGGCGCTTTAATACCTAATGTAGGATTTATTTTGAATTTATATTTATGAATTAAAAAATTAAATAGCCCTCTCCAAGAAGAAATTACTCTTGATAATGATTTTCCACTTAATCCTTTGGAGTGAAGTGTGGCGATATTCTTTCTAATGTCTTCGATTGTGTAGCTATCTAACCCTTTATTTTTATCAAGCTTAAATAATTCATTAATATCCCGGAGGTAACTTTTAACTGAAGAAGGGCTTAATCTTTTTTCAAAGCTTATAAATTTTCTATACTCTTCAATTAATTCAAAATTATCCATATTCTTTGATTAAGCTTAAATCAAATTCTCCTTCGAATACAATTTCAGCAGGACCAGACATGATTATGGAATTTAAACCATCCCAATCAATTATTAGATCGCCACCATCCATATGAACTGTTACAGGAGTTTTGACTAATCCTTTTAAGATAGCTGTTGCACTAGCTGCACAGGCTCCAGAGCCACAAGCAAGAGTTATACCACTTCCTCTTTCTAAAACTTTAAGCCTTAAATTATTTTCATCTATTATTTTCATCATGCCAACATTCACACCATCAGGGAATAAGATATTATTAGTTTGTATTTCCTTACAAAGCCCTATTGAATCTTCCCATTTTTCGTCTTTATCAAGTGGCTCAAGCACTGCATGAGGATTTCCAATAGAGACAGATGTAAACAACTCACTAATTTTATTGTTAAAGATAGGTTTTCCCATATCAACCGAAATTAGATTCTTAGATTTTTCTGATAGAACAATTAATCCTGATTCTGTTTCAACTGTAATCTGTGAATTTTTTGAAAGATTTTTATCTTTTATATAACGATAAAAACAACGAGCGCCATTCCCACATTGTTCAACCTCATTACCATCGGCATTGAAAATCCGATATTTAAATTCTGCTTTTGTGTTTGAGCTAGATTCAATAATTAAAAGTTGATCAAAGCCAATACCAAATTGTCGATGCGATAGTGTTCTGATTATTTCAGAATTGAGATTATATTGACTCTCTAATTGATTTAAAATTATAAAGTCATTACCAATGCCGTGCATTTTTGTAAATTTAATCTTCATTTATTTATATTTTTTGTTTGAGTTATTTGCTATTCTAACGGCTTAATAATATTTATATATAGGGTTTTAATGAAAAATTATTTATTTACTTCTGAGTCTGTATCAGAAGGACATCCAGATAAAGTTTCTGATTTGATTTCTGATGCCGTTTTAGATGCAATTTTAGCTGAGGATCCTCATTCTAGAGTCGCTGCAGAAACACTAACGAATACTAATTTAGTGGTTCTTGCAGGAGAAGTTACAACAAATGCAAAAATAGATTATGAAAAAATAGCAAGAGATACATTAAAGTCAATTGGGTACGATAATGTTGATTATGGTATTGATTATAAATCATGTGAAGTTTTAGTTAAGTATGACACTCAATCACCAGATATTTCCCAGGGTGTTGATGGGGCAATGGACGACCCCTTAGATCAAGGAGCAGGGGATCAAGGCTTGATGTTTGGTTATGCTTGTAATGAAACAAATGAATTAATGCCTTTACCAATTCATTTAGCTCATAGACTGATGGAGCGTCAGGCTTTGCTTAGAAAAAATGGAAAACTCTCATGGTTAAGGCCAGATGCAAAATCTCAAGTAACAATTAAGTATGATGGAAACGAGCCAATTAGTGTAGATACAGTTGTTTTATCGACCCAACACTCACCAGATATTAATTTAGATGATCTTCGTGAAGGAGTTATAGAAGAGATTATTAATCCTATTATTCCAAAAGAGCTAATAAAAGGAGATATTAAATTTTTAATTAATCCTACAGGACGTTTTGTAATTGGTGGCCCACAAGGGGATTGTGGCTTAACAGGCCGGAAAATTATTGTAGATACTTATGGAGGAGCAGCTCCTCATGGTGGGGGTGCATTTTCAGGTAAAGATCCAAGTAAAGTAGATCGTTCTGCGGCATATGGTGCTCGTTATGTTGCAAAGAATATAGTTGCTGCAGGTTTGGCTAGTAAATGTCTTGTTCAGATTTCATACGCAATAGGAGTAGCAAAACCTACCTCTGTAATGGTAGATAGTTATGGAACTGGGATAGTATCTGATGAGAAATTATCTCAATTAGTCGCAGGAGAGTTTGATTTAAGGCCAAAAGGTATTGTGGAAACGTTAGATTTGTTAAGACCGATATATAAGAAAACTGCAGCTTATGGACATTTTGGCCGTGATGAGCCTGAGTTCACATGGGAAATGACTGATAAGAAATCTAACTTACAGATTAAATAAATTTCTATTATGTACTTGATTTTAATTAGTTTTTAAATTAGTATTGCTTTTGTTCGAGGAGCGCTGCAAGAATTTCCCAGGCTCGAACTGCAAATTTATTTGTAACTGCGTTCACCATTATTAAACCGTACCAGTTACGGGATGTTTGGTGAGCTAGATATCCCACTGGTCACATTTATTTTAGGGAAAAAAATGAATACAGTGACTGATTCAAAATTAAATTTTAAAGATTACCTTGTAGCCGATATTAGCTTGGCAGGTTTTGGCAGAAAAGAAATTGCAATAGCTGAAACAGAAATGCCTGGTTTAATTGAAATTCGTAAAGAGTATTCAAGTAAAAAACCATTAAAAGGGGCTTGTATTTCTGGCTCTTTGCACATGACTATCCAAACAGCTGTTTTAATTGAAACATTAAATGAATTAGGAGCGGATGTTCGATGGGCTTCTTGTAATATTTACTCAACTCAAGATCATGCGGCTGCTGCGATTGCCGATGGCGGAACGCCCGTTTTTGCTTTCAAGAATGAAAGTTTAGATGAATATTGGGATTTCACGCACCGTATTTTTGAATGGCCAGATGGAAAATATGCAAATATGATTCTTGATGATGGAGGGGATGCAACCCTTCTTCTTCATCTTGGGGTTAAAGCGGAAAAAGATATCTCAGTTCTTGATAGGCCATCCACTGAAGAAGAGATTTGTTTATTTAATGCGATAAAAAATAAGCTAAAAATAAATTCATCTTGGTATTCTGAAAGAATGCCTCATATACAGGGTGTAACAGAAGAAACTACGACTGGAGTTATGCGTCTTTATCAAATGTTTAGAGATAATGAATTAGCATTTCCTGCAATTAATGTAAATGATTCGGTAACTAAGTCTAAATTTGATAATTTATATGGATGCAGAGAATCATTGGTAGATGCTATTAAGAGAGCAACCGATGTAATGATTGCTGGTAAAGTTGCAGTAGTTTGTGGGTATGGCGATGTAGGAAAAGGATCAGCTCAAGCTTTAAGAGCTTTATCTGCTCAAGTGTGGGTAACAGAAGTAGATCCTATATGCGCACTTCAAGCGGCTATGGAAGGGTATCGTGTGGTGACTATGGATTATGCCGCCAAATATGCTGATATTTTTGTCTCCGCTACAGGGAATTACAACGTGATCAATCATGACCATATGAAGGCAATGAAAGACCAAGCTATTGTATGTAATATTGGGCATTTTGATAATGAAATTGATATTGCCTCATTATCAGAATATAAATGGGAAGAAATAAAGCCACAAGTTGACCATGTAATTTTCCCAGATAATAAACGAATTATTCTTTTAGCAAAAGGGCGTCTAGTAAATCTTGGATGTGGAACAGGCCATCCAAGTTATGTCATGGGATCTTCTTTTGCCAATCAAGTTATTGCTCAAATAGAATTATTTTCTGAAAAAGATAAATATCCTCTTGGCGTTCATACATTACCTAAACATTTAGATGAAAAAGTAGCGCGATTACAGCTAACTACATTAAATGCTAATTTAACAACACTAACTCAAGAGCAAGCGAAATATATTGGGGTAGAAATTACTGGGCCATTTAAAACTGATACTTATCGGTATTAAATTATGTCTAATATACTATCAGTAAGTTTTGAATTTTTCCCTCCTCGCACTGAGGAGGGAGTGCTTAAGCTTAATGAAACAGTAAAAAATTTATCAATATTTAGTCCAGAATTTTTCTCTGTTACTTTTGGAGCAGGCGGCTCAACTAAGATTAAAACATTAGAAACTGTATTAGACATTAAATCCTCCGGAAATAAGGCAGTCCCTCATATTTCTTGCATTAGTTCTTCAAAAAAAGAAATTAGAGACTTACTTTCTGAATATAAGAAACATAAAATTAATCATCTTATAGCTTTGAGAGGGGATAATCCCTCGGGAGCTGTCAGCAACGGGGAATTTAAATATGCTAATGAATTAATCTCTTTTATAAGAGATGAAACAGGGAATGATTTTCATATTCAAGCTGCTGCGTATCCTGAATATCATCCGGAAGCAAATTCTGCAAAAGAAGATTTAGATAATTTTAAAAGAAAAATTGAATCAGGAGCAGACTCAGCTATTACTCAGTTTTTTTTTAATGTTGATGCATATTTCAAATTTATAGAAGAATGCAGAAAAAGATCTATTTCCATCCCAATTATTCCTGGAATTATGCCTATATATAATATTAAGCAATTATCAAGATTTGCATCAAATTGTGGAGCAGAAATTCCAAGGTGGTTAAGATTAAAACTAGAAAGCTATGATGACGATATTCAATCATTAAGAGATTTTGGTATTGATGTTATAACGGAGTTATGCGAGACCTTAATTCAGTATGGCGTTCCTGGAATACATTTTTACACATTAAATGAATCAAAAATTGTTTCAAAAATTATTAAGAATATTAATAATTAATGAAGCATTAATTGCTCAGTTTGATATAAAGCATCTTCAACGAAAAGATAATCATTTTCTCGACCATTATTCCACAAGGTCATCATTACGATCGAACGCACTTCGTCAATATTAATTATATTTTGGTTGAGCGCCATGGCACGATCAATAATAATTTCGCGCTCAATAGAATTTAAGACATGGGCTTGTTCAAGGAATAAAATAAAACCTAAACCATCAATAGAAAACTTTTCTTTTTCTTTTTCTGTAAAAATTCTTAATTTATCATTTAATTTTAAAGACTGTGATCGTGGAATTCTTACCGACATCTCTTTTAGCTCTGAAAACCAATCTAATGCGCTTTCAATATCTTTATTATTAAATCCAGCAGCTTCAAGCTCTAAAGTCATATTGGCAAAATCTAAATTATTTTTAGAACTTAAGTAGTTTTCAAACATATAGATAAGCAAATCAAACATGATTAATCCTTATTTCTTAGGTTAAAGATTGGAAATTTACAGACTTTTGCAATGAAAAAAAAGAAATTAAGACTGTAAGCAGTATAATTAATAAATTAAAATTTTTTTGTAGTTCACTATAAAATAATTTAACAGTTAATAATTAAATAATCAATACATATGGCAATTTTAAACGTATTAAATTATCCAGATTCTCGTTTGCACAAAATCGCAAGCATTGTAGAGGTTGTTGATATTGAGATTAAAACAATTATTAAAGATATGACAGAAACAATGTACGCAGCTCCTGGTATTGGATTAGCCGCAACCCAAGTAGACTTTCATAAAAGAATTATTATTGTTGATATTTCCGAAAAACAAAATAATTTAATTGTTTTAATTAATCCTGAAATACTCAGAACAGATGGTTTTCAAGAGTCAGAAGAGGGGTGTTTATCAGTTCCTGGCATCTATGAAAAAGTTAAAAGAGCTTCGTTAATAAAGGTCAAGGCATTAAATATTAAAGGAGAAGCTTTTGAATTAGAAGTAGATGGAAAAATATCTATTTGTATTCAGCATGAAATGGATCATCTTATGGGGAAAGTTTTTGTAGAATATTTATCCCCACTTAAAAAAAATAGAATAAAATCAAAAATGATCAAAAGAAATAAGAAATCAGTGGCTATTTAAATTGAGTATGAAAAATAAAAAACTGAAGATTATTTTTGCTGGCACGCCAGAATTTTCTGTTCCAACATTAAGCACTCTTAATAAAGAGGGGTATCAAATTTCACTTGTACTTACTCAGCCAGATAGAAGGTCGGGTAGAGGTATGATATTGAAATCAAGCCCAGTCAAACAAAAAGCTAAAGAACTTGATATTCCTATTTTTCAGCCATATAAATTAACTAATGCTGATGTATTCCAAAAAATAAAAGATGTTAATGCAGATGTCTTAATAGTTGCAGCATATGGATTGATTATACCAAGTAAAATTTTAGATATTTTTACTAAAGGTTCGTATAACGTTCATGCTTCTCTTCTCCCTGTATGGAGAGGCGCAGCGCCAATTCATAGAGCGATTGAAGCCGGAGATTCAAAAATTGGAGTAACTATTATGTCAGTAGCTCCAAAATTAGATGCAGGGGATATGATCAGGAAAAAAAGTATAGATTTGGATAAAAATGCAAATACTGGCGAAATGACAAAGGTGATATCTAAATTAGGCGCTAAATTAATGGCTAATGTTATAAAAGACATTGAGGCTAATAAGTGCCTTAAATTAATAAAGCAAAATGAATCAATGGCAACTTATGCAAATAAGATTAGTAAATCTGAAGCGAAGGTAATATGGAGCGATGTAACATCTGAGATAATAATACGTAAAATAAATGCTTTTAATCCATTTCCGGGAGTATTTTGTAATTTTAAAGGAAAGATTTTAAAAATATGGCAAGCTAGAATAGAAAATAATATTGAGAAAAGTGAACACGGTAAATTGTATCTAAATCCTGAAAAAGATAATCTTTATGTGGGGACGATTGATGGTGTCATTGAGATTAAAGAAGTTCAATTAGAAGGCAAAAGAAAAATGGATGCTAAAGAATTTATTCTTGCAAATAATATTAATGGAAGCGAATACCTTTTATGATGAATCATTCTCAATGGCTATCAGCAATGATTTTGGAACAAGTACTTTTGGGAAAAAATTTAGATAAAAGTTTTGAGCTAATTTTTAAGAAATATAATGATGGTGAAACTGAAAATTTATCACAAATAAAAGATATGGTTTATGGGGCAGTAAGAGATTTAGGTAAATCTTATTTTTATATTAATAAATTAGTTAAAAATAAGATCGAAAATCGATGTCTAGAGTCTCTTTTGCATATAGTTTTATTTCAAATAAGTCACGCTAGATCAAATAATTTTACTCTAGTTAATCAAGCAGTAGATGCAGCAAAAAAAATTGACCATAAGAAAAGTTCATTTATAAATGCAGTGCTAAGAAATTTCCTAAGAAATAAAAATGACTTGGAAAAGAAATTAAACGAGAATGAATCGGCAATGTATAGTTATCCAAAGTGGTGGATTGAAAAAGTAAAAGACCAATACCCAAGGAACTGGAAAGATATTTTGGTTATTGGAAATCAACGTCCGCCTTTGTCATTAAGAATTAATCTCAAAAAGATTGGGGTTAAGGAATATTCCAGTATATTGGATGACCATGAAATTAATCATACTTTGGTAGGCGGCGAATGTTTAATTATAAATATACCTTTAGGAGTTAATAAAATACCAGGATTTTCAGAAGGAAAAGTTTCTGTTCAAGATTTTGGGGCTCAATTAGCAGCCCACATAATTGATTTAAAGAAAGATCAAAAAGTTTTAGATGCGTGTGCGGCACCGGGGGGGAAAGCTTGTCATATGTTGGAGTTGAATTTAATTCAATTACTAGCAATTGAAAGTGACAAGAAAAGAACGATAAAAATTCAAGAGAATATAAATCGCCAGGGATTTACAGCGAAGATCCTAAATGCAAAAATAAGTAGTCAAAATGAATGGTGGGATAAAAAACTTTTTGATCGAATATTGTTAGATGTACCATGTTCCGCATCAGGAATAGTTAGAAGACATGTGGATATAAAATGGCTACGAAGGATAAATGACTTTAAAAGTTTTGGAGACGATCAATTAGATTTATTAAGGTCAGCATGGCCAATGTTACAAAAGAATGGTAAATTATTATATGTAACCTGTTCAATATTCGAAGAAGAAAATAGAGATGTTATTGAAAAGTTTAAACAAGACTCAAGTAATGTTTCTGAATTGAGTATAAATTTTCCTTCAAATATAGTCCATATAAAAAATCAAATACTCCCATCAAATAATCACGATGGATTATTTTATGCGCTTCTTCAAAAAATTTAACATTATTATTATTATTTCCCTTTCACTAGTGGTAGTGAATATGTTTACTTTTCCCGATGAGAATAAGATATTAATTAAAGATGTAGTAATTAGTAATAATAATAATTTACACTATATTAGTTTTAATCAAGAAATAAGCTTAAATTACTTAATAAGAGAAGCGATTGATAAGGGGATCCCTTTAGTTTTCAAGGTAACATTAAAAGTAGTTGAAATAAATGACATTTGGCCAACTAAGACAATTAAAAGAGAAGTAAGGTATTATCAAATTAGATATAAAGCTTTAAGAGAAATATACAAGATTGTGGATATAAATGGAAAAAATTATGAATATAAAAACATGGACGATGCAATTCAAAAAATATTAAAAGTGGAAGATTTAGAGTTTTCATTTGTTGATAAACATATGGATTATGAATTATGGCTCAATGTTTCGCTAGAAAGAAAAAAACTACCAAAACCTTTACAAGTAAATTACTTCGATAGAACCTGGAATATGAACTCCGAAAAGAGTATCCATAAACTTGGAAAATTAAATTGAAATATATAATTACGACCGTTGCATTTATTGGAATCGCATTGCTTATCTTATTGGCAAAAGCAATTTCAAATTCAGATTCAGAACTAATTTCAAGTGATTCATTTAGGATTTTATTGGGCCTAAACATTTTCTTTATATGCTCTTTAATTGTATTAATAGCATTTCAGATTTTTCGTTTACTCCAGAGCATTAAAAAAGAAATTACAGGTAGCCGGTTAACACTAAGACTCGTGATGTCATTTGCTCTAATGGGAGTTGTCCCAGTTTTAATTGTATATTTAGTATCTGTAAATTTCTTAACAAAATCAATTGAGTCATGGTTTGACGTAAAGGTCGAGTCAGCTTTAGAAGGCGGATTAACTTTAGGACAAAAGACTATTGATATATTAATGAGCGATATAGAACTAAAAGGAAAAAGTATTGCATACTCAATTGGTAATTCAGATCCAGAACAAAGGAATAGGTTATTAACAGACCTAAGAGCAAAGTTTGGAATACAGGATGCTGTTATTTTTGATCAGGATTCTATAATTATAGAAGTTTCGAGTGAAAAAAGTGATTTAATACCTCCAATCCCTACTATTGAAGATTTAGAAAGAGGAGGGCGAGAATTTTTTGGAAGAATCGAAGAAAAAGGAGGAGAGCAGATTTTTTTAAAGACATTTACTCCAATTCTTACTAAAAATGTAATGTCGAAAAAATTAATTCTGCAATTGACACAGCCAATACCTCCATCTATAGCCAATTTGGCCTTATCTGTTGAATCTGTTTATGATGAATATCAACAGTTAACATATAGCCGAAACTCATTAAAAATTATTTATATATTAACGTTAACGTTAGTATTATTGTTAGCCCTATTATCATCCGTAGCAGCATCTTTTGTCATTAGCAAAAGATTTTCATCACCTTTAGCAATGATTGCCGATGCAACAAGACAAATATCAAAAGGTAACTATAAAAAAATTATCTCGGAACAAGGAAAAGATGAAATAGGAGTCTTGATAAGGTCATTTAATAGTATGACTTCACAATTAGAAGAAGCTACAAGAAATTCAGAAAAAGATAGAGAGAGGTTAGAAGTTGCAAGAACATTCCTTGAAACTATATTGGCACATTTAACAACAGGAGTTATTGTTCTTGACGATAAAAAAATAATTCGGTTAAATAATATTTCAGCATCAAAAATGCTTAAAAATAAAGCAACATCCATGAGTAACAAACCGATGACTGAAATAATATCTAATAATTTATTATTTAAACCTTTATATAAATTTGTTGAGTCTTATATAGATAGTAATAAGAAAAATAAAAAAGAAGTAAGTCAAGAATTTAAATTGAATAAAGATAAAGAAAAAGAAAGAACAATAATGTTACAAGTAACCCCATTAAATGATAATAAAGGCAAATCATATGTATTAGTTATTGATGATGTATCTGATGTCACTCAAGCACAAAGGCATAGCGCATGGGGTGAAATTGCTAGAAGACTAGCTCATGAGATAAAGAATCCATTAACTCCTATACAATTATCAGCAGAACGAATTCAACATAAATTTAAGAATAAATTAAGTGAAGAAGATTCTGAAATTCTTGAGAGATCAACTAATACAATTGTAAATCAAGTAAATGCATTAAAAATAATGGTTAACGAATTTGCAGAATATGCAAGACCACTAAAAACAAGAAAAGATGCAGTAAGAATTGATAAGCTTATAGATGAGGTAATTGATTTATATGAAATAGATAAAATTATTCAAATTAAAAAAGATAAAATTATTCAAATTATTTATGCAGATCAAAATAAATTAAGACAAGTAATAATAAATTTATTAGAAAATTCCCAAGATGCTTTAAAAGAAATAAAAGAACAAAGAATAAAAATATTTATAAAGAATAAAGCTAATGAAGTCGAGTTAATTATTGAAGATAATGGGATTGGAATTCCCGATGAAATTATTGGAAGAATATTCGAGCCGTATGTAACGTCAAAAGAAACAGGAACTGGTTTAGGGCTAGCAATAGTGCATAAAATTATTGAAGAACATGAGGGAAAAATTAATATTGAAAGAATAAAAAATTCTGGAACTAGGGTTACAATAAATCTTAAAAGTGGGAAAAAATAAAGAATATGGCAAAGACAAATATTTTAATAGTTGATGATGAGCAAGATATTAGAGAGTCATTAAAAGATATCCTTGAAGATGAAGGACATAATATATTTTTAGCAGAAAATGCGAAGGTAGCTAGATTAATAAAAGAGAAAGAAAATATTGGATTAATTCTGCTGGATATTTGGATGCCAGATTGTGACGGGATAACTTTACTTAAAGAATGGGCAACAACCAATAAAATAAATTGCCCAGTATTAATGATGTCAGGCCATGGAACAATTGATACAGCGATCGAGGCAACAAAAATAGGGGCGTATGACTTTCTTGAAAAACCAATTTCATTACAAAAATTATTAAATACAATAAATTCCAGTTTAAAAAAAGAAATACTTATAACAAAGATCGACCAGAATTTTTTAAATACTACACAACTAAATTGGATAGTTCAATTTAGACAAAAACTAATAAGCCTTAAAAGTTCAAATTTAATCTATTTAAAAGGAATAGAAGGTAATTTTATTAATATATGTATTAAAAGTCTGGTTGGTACAAACTATTTATTGATTGATTCAAATGCAGTTATTAAAGATAATTTTATTGAAAATGCAGCACAAAAAGGCTGCAGTGCAATATTGTTCAAAAAGTACTCAGAATTTGACAGCGTAAAAAAAGAAAATATAAATAAATATTTAAAGATTAATCTCCATAAGAAAATGAAGATTATATTTATTGATGAATTTGTTGAGAGTATTTCTGATACTAAAAAAGTATCAGAAGAGAACATTTTGAGTATGCCTGATTTTTCAAATAATAAAGATTTGATTCCTGATTTTTCATTAGCACTACTTAATTTTTATCTCTCAATGAATAAGCATATAGGATATAAAGAATTTGAGATTTCAGCATTAAACTCTCTAAGAATATCTAAGAATATCGAAAATATTGATGTACTTGATAGTATTGTATTTAACTTAATAAAGCTTTCTGAAGGTCAAAAAATATCATCGGAAGATGTCGAAAGTTATTTACAAGGTTTTAATATTAAACAAGGAGAGAAAAATAATGTACAAGAAATTCCCTCTAATTTTAGTGAAACAATTTTTAATAAATCCCTCAAAGAAGCAAGGGAAGAGTTTGAAAAATCATATTTTAATTTCCACATGCAGAAGAAATTATCAGTTTCAGATTTAGCAAAAAAATCCGGAGTTGAAAGAACTCATTTATATAGAAAATTAAAATCTCTTGGAATTAAAAGTAAGTAATTATTATAATTCGGTAACTACAGGAGCATGATCAGATGGCCTATCTAATTCACGAGGCTGTTTATCAATATAAGCTTTTTTTAGATCTTCTAATAAAGAATTTGTTATAAGAATATGATCAATTCTCATGCCCAAGTTGCGCTTTAAGGGTATTCTGTAATCCCACCATGAAAAATCACTAGCCTCAGGGTTCAAATGTCTAAACGAATCAATAAAACCAGTACTTATGATTTTTTTAAAATATTCTTTTTCAATATCAGAGACTAAATTTTTACCTTTCCAAACGGCTGGGTCATGACAATCAATATCATCCGGAGCAATGTTAAAATCGCCTGTCAATACAATATTTCTATTATTCTTATGTAAATTTTTTAACCATCTGCATAAATGATCAAGCCATTTTTGTTTATAAATAAATTTTTCAGAATCTAATGATTGTCCGTTAGGAATGTATGCAGAGATTATATTTATCTTCCTATTTTTACTGTCTTCATATGTTCCAGAAATTACTCTACTTTGAATATCATCAAATCCAGGAATATTAGACGAAACATCAGTCAAAGGTTTTTTGCTAATGATTGCTACTCCATTGTATGTTTTTTGGCCATTATGATAAGAATACCAATCCAGAGATTTAAAGTCTGCGTGTGGGAATTTATCATTATCTTGTTTCGTTTCTTGAAGGCAAAGGATATCAGGCTGATTTTTTTTTAACCATTCAACAACATGATTAAAGCGTACGCTTAAAGAATTTACATTCCAGGTTGCAATTTTCATCCTAAGAGGCCTTGATGTCTAAGAAGTGGCTCAATAGATGGCTTACGACCTCTAAACTTTGTAAAAGAATCGATAGCAGGCCTAGACCCACCTTTTGCTAAAATCTCTTTTCTAAATTTATTACCTGCTTCCGCTGAAAGAATACCCATTTCTTCAAATAGACTATAGGCGTCAGCTGATAGAACCTCAGCCCATTTGTAACTATAATATCCAGCAGCATATCCGCCAGCAAAAATATGAGAAAAACTATGGGGAAAACGGTTCCAACTAGGTGGTCTTACAACCGAAACTTGATCTCGAACTTGGTTAAGCAAAAAAAGGAAATTTTTAAGACTAGGATCATAATCACTATGAACTTTAATATCAAATAATGCGAATTCAACTTGACGAGTAGTTTGCATACCAGACTGAAAATTTTTAGATTTTAAAAGTTTATTAAATAGTAATTTAGGCATTGGTTTTTTAGTTGAAGTATGTTCAGTCATATTCTTTATTACTGACCATTCCCAACAAAAATTTTCCATGAATTGACTGGGTAATTCTACTGCGTCCCACTCAACACCTTGGATACCAGAAACCCCATAGTCATTAATTTCTGTTAAAAGATGATGTAGGCCATGCCCAAATTCATGAAACAGGGTAATAATTTCATCATGAGTTAGTAAAGAAATATTATTATGAACTGGTTCAGAAAAATTACATGTTAAATAAGCAACAGGATAAGCTTCTTCATTAGGAAACTTAAACTTTGAGATGGCCTCATCCATCCAAGCACCACCTCTTTTATTTTTTCGAGCGTAAAGATCTAAATAAAAACTACCAATTATTTGATTAGATGAATTTGTAATTGTATAAAATTTAACATCCTTATGCCAAACCTCTGTAATTTCTTTTTTAATATAAATTCCGTAGATAGTTTCTACAACTTTAAATAGACCCTTAATCACTTTATAATCTGGAAAATAATTTCTAATCTCTTGTTCTGAAAAGTTAAAACGCTCTTCTTTTATTTTTTCAGAGAGATAAGCTATATCCCATGCTTCAATATCGTTGATATTCAGTTTATGGCCATAATCTTTAAGATCGCCCATATCTTTAGTTGCAAATGGTTTTGCTTTACTTGCTAGATCCTCTAGAAAATTTACAACTTCTTTACTAGAATTAGCCATTTTCGTTTTCAAAGCCATCGAGGCATAATCTGAAAAACCTAATAAGTTAGCTAATTTTTTCTTATTTAGAAGAATTTTATTAATATTATTAGTATTATCTGTATTTTTATCACTAAGGTCTGATGCTTTAGTAGCATAAGCATAATAAATTTGCCTCCTTAATTCTCTGTTATCTGCATATTGCATTAATGGTAAGTAACAAGGAAAATCAAGGCTAAAAGACCAACCTTGTTTTTTTTGTTTCTTTGCATTAACTTTAGCTTTTTCTAAAATATCTTTTGGAATTCCTTTTAACTTTTTTTTATCTTTTACTAAAAGTGAAAAATTATTTACTGCATCTAGTAAATTTTCTTCAAAACTTGCGCTAAGTTTTGATAATTTGCTAAGGATTTTCTTAAATTCTAATTTTTTGCTTTCATCGAGCCCGACCCCACCTAATTCAAAGCCTAAAATTTCATCCTCAATAATTTTTTTTTCTGGTGCTGTAAGTTTTTGGAAGTACTTATCGACTTTAATATTTTTAAATTTTTGATAAATTAATTCATTTTGAGAAAGTTCCGAATGATATTTTGTTACTTTACTAAGATTTTTATTATAAATTATTCTTAATTCTTCATTGTTAACCACAGAATTTAAATGATTAATTTGAGACCAAACTCGATTTAGTTTTTCATTACTTTGTTGCAAAGGGCATACAAAGTTTTGCCAGTTTGGATCTTGATTGCTAGATTCTATTTTCTTAATTATGCGTTTGTTTTCTCTTAAAACTTTATTTAAAGCAGCAGAGATGTGCTTTATCTTTATTTGCTTAAATAAGGGTAAACCATTTCTATTTAATAATGGGTTTAAAATAATAAATATCTCCAGGTTGTTATATCTTATTGATTAATTTTTTGAATTAAAGTTTCGATGTTTTCAGATTCTTTTGTTTTTAGAATTTTAGCAGACCATAACTTTAATTTTTGTGTATTAGAATTCAAAACTTGTTTTTTTACACCTAATATTCTAGATGGGTGCATTGAAAAATGCCTTAAACCCATACCTAGAAGAAATTTAGTAAGCCTAGAATCGCCAGCCATTTCTCCACAAATTGACACTTCTTTGTTATGTTTCTTACCAGCTTTTATTGTTATATTAATTAATTTTAAAATGGCTGGATGAAGTGAGTTATATAAATGTGAAACTCTGTCGTCAGTTCTATCAATTGCTAGCGTATATTGAATTAAATCGTTAGTTCCGATTGATAGAAAATCTAATTCCTGTGCAAAGACCTCAGCATTAATAGCAACTGCTGGTACCTCAATCATGCCACCAATTTTTATATTATTATTGTATAAGATTTTCTCATTGCTTAAAGATCTTTTAGCCCTTTCAATTAATAATTTAGTTTGTCTAAGTTCTGATAATGAAGAAAGCATAGGGATTAACATCTTAATTTTCCCGAATCTAGATGCTCTTAATATAGCTCGAAGTTGAATATTGAATAATTGTGGTTCTGATAAGCACAATCTTATTGCCCTAAGGCCTAATGCAGGATTAGAGCTAATAGTTGTATCAGCTGATGTTAATTTGTCAGCACCAGAGTCTAGTGTTCTTATTACAACGGTTTTATCTTTCATGGATTTTGCTACTGATTTATATATTTCAAATTGCTCTTCTTCGTTTGGTAATTCTTTTCTATTCATGAATAAGAATTCTGTTCTAAAGAGCCCTATTCCTGAGGCTCTATTATCTTTAACCGATGAGATATCTCCAGGAACTTCAATATTTGCTAATAATTCAATTTTTTCATTATTCAAAGTTTTGCATTGTATATTTTTTATTTTGGAAAGTTTTTTTTGCTCAATCGCCCAAAGATTTTGTCTAACTTGGTATTCCTCAAGAATATCTTTTGAAGGATTTATAATCACTATGCCTTGGTTGCCATCAACAATAATTTGTTCGTTATTTTTAATTAGACTCCTAGCATTTTGGAGAGCGACTATGGACGGTATATTAAGACTTTTTGCAAGAATAGCTGTATGAGATGTTGCTCCTCCCATATCAGTTAGAAATGCAGCATATTGATGTTTCTTGAATTGAAGTGCGTCCGCAGGAGATATATCATGAGCAACTAAGATTGTAGAACTTTCCTTTTTAATTTGATTGGTTTGGTTAGGGTGCCCAAGTAAAACTTTAAGAATTCTCTCAACAACTTGAATAACATCATCCTTTCTTTCTTTGATATATTCATCTTTTATTTGCTCAAATTTACTAACAAAAAAATCCATTTGTTTTTTTAAGGCCCACTCTGCATTACAGCTATCTTTACTAATAATTCTCTTAGGCTTTTCTGAGAAATTTTTATCAGCAAGGATCATTAAGTGAGTATCAATAAAGGCTGAAAATTCTTCAGGTGAATCTTTTTGTAATTGTTTCTTTATTTTTAGTAAATCTTTTCTTACTTCATTTATTGCTCTTGTTAATCTTTTTATTTCATTTGGAACTTCATGCTTATTTAATTGATAATGAACAACTTCTAATAAAGCATTTGAAATAAGATGTGCTTTTCCAATAGCAATACCATTAGAGACAGGAACTCCATGAATATTAAAAGAAGACATTACGTGCCCTCTTCAAAATAATTAACAAAAAGTTTTTCAATGCTTAAAATAGCTTCTTTTTCATCAGGACCACTGGCCTCTAATAAAATAATTGTGTTTTTGCTAGCAGCCAACATTAATACTTCCATAATACTTTTTGCATTAACTTTATTTTCATCTTTAATTAGGAATATTTCTGAGGTGAAGGTACATGCTAATTGCGTTAGTTTGCTTGATGCTCTGGCATGAAGCCCTAATTTATTAATTATTTTTATTTTTTTCTTAATCATTAGAAAATTATATTTTTTTTATATTTTTTTTAGCACATTCAATTGAGTCATTTACTAAAAGACTTAAATCATCTTTTCTATCTGATATTGCTTTTATTAACATTGGAAGATTTATTCCAGTAACAACTTCTACTTTATCCTTCTTAATAAATTTATTTAATAGGTTGCAAGGAGTAGCGCCATAAACATCTGTCATTATTAATACACCATTTCCACTGTCTAGATCTTGAATTTTTTGAGATATGTTATTGCTGTACTGATTTAAATTATTATTAGTAGAATTGATTGATACAGATTCAACTGAGTTTGGATAGTTATCTAGAATATGGGCTGCACAATCAATCAAAGATTTTCCAATATCACCATGAGTAACTAATAAAATGCCAATCATTATTTCTTACCTATTAAATTTGTATTATATATTCTCATTGAAGGCCTTGATCAGATGATTTGTATTTAATAGAACCTTCTGACTGATGATGATCTTTATTTTTCTCCTTATATTTAATTACTTGCCTATCTAATTTGTTAATCACTAAGTCAATAGACTTATACATATCTAAATCAACTGATTTAGCATTGATATCTAGATGCGGTAAATGAATCGTTGCATCAATAATATGATTTAATTTTTCAATACTAAGAATAAATTTAGCTTCAATTATGTGATCAAAATGATTTTTTATTTTAATAAACTTGTTTTCAATGTGTTCTTTTACTGCAGGAGTTATTTCAAAATGTCTTCCAGTAATATCTAGATTCATAGTATTCCTTTAAGTTAGTTATTTTTTCTTTGATTAGAAGGAAGAATCTTTAAAGCGATTCTATATTTAGAGATGGTTCTTCTTGCAATTTGAATGCCTTCGTTTTTAAGCAATATTGATAATTGCTCATCCGAATAGGGGCTAGCTGGATTTTCATTTTTAATAAGCTCTTTTATTTTAAAAAGAATTGCTTTTGATGATAGGTCATTTCCGTAATCATTTTTTATTGTAGAACCAAAAAAATATTTAAGTTCAAATATACCATGTGGAGTAGATATAAACTTATTTGTTGTTACTCTTGATATAGTCGATTCATGCAGACCAAGTTCTTCTGCAATAATTTTTAGAATTAATGGCTTTAAAAAGAGGTTGCCTTTCTCAAGAAATTCACTTTGTTTCTTCATAATAGCTCTTGAAACACGAATAATTGTTATAGATCTTTCTCTTAAACTTTTAATTAACCATTTCGCTTCTTGATACTTGTCTTTTGCTTCTTTATCAAATTTATCCGATTCTTTTTTCATTATATCTTGATAGTCTTCATTTATTTTAAGTTTTAGAAAATTATCTTCAATCAGGCTAACTTCCCAATTATTATCTAACTTTTCAACTTTGGTATCAGCTTTTATAAAGTCTTGTGGTTGAATTCTTTGAAAAACTAAACCAGGCTTTGGGTTAAGGCTCTTTATTAGTTTTATCGCCTCATTTAGTTCTTTATCATTACAATTTAAATTATTTTTTAGTACGCCGTAGTTTTTATTCCCTAGTAAATTTAAGAATTCATTGGTTATTTTGATTGCAATATTAGTTAATTTCTTATTTCCATTAACTATTTTTAACTGTAAAGATAAGCATTCTGATAGATTCCTTGCACCAATACCGGGAGAAGAGGAATTTTGTATAAGTATTAAAATATTTTCTAATTCTTTTAGCTCAGCTTTAGGTTCAAAAGGTATGGCTTCTATAATTTTCTCTAGAGGCTCAATTAAATAACCATCATCATTAATTGAGTCAATCAAAATTAAGAAAATAATTTGATCTCTATCTGAAAATGAAAAGATGCTTAAATTCTCAATTAAGTATTCTTTTAGTGTTTGATTTTTTATTTCAGTATCAAATAATTCATAGGAATAATCATTCTTAAAGGACGTTTCTTTTGAGCTATTGAAGTTTGTTTGACCGACCGAATTAGTTTTTGCACGCTCTTCTAATTCCAGAAATATATTGTCATTTAGGTAATCTTCTATTAATTGATTTAATTCTGACTGAGATGCTTGAAGTAATTTAATTGATTGCTGCAGAAGTGGAGTAAGTCTTAAAGACTGAGAAAGTTTGAGATTAAAACTTAACTTCATATTTTATAGAACAAAGTCCTTCCCAAGGTATATATCTTTAACATTTTGATCGGTTACAATTTCTGCTGGCTTACCTGATGCAAAAATTTTACCTTGATTAACAATATAGGCTCTATCGCAAATCCCCAAGGTTTCTCTGACATTATGGTCTGTTATTAAAACTCCAATATCCATTGATGCTAAGTGTTGAATAATCTTTTGTATGTCAATAACTGCAATTGGATCAATTCCAGCAAAGGGCTCATCTAATAATATGAATTTTGGGTTCGTTGCTAGACATCTGGCAATCTCAACTCTTCTTCTTTCACCGCCTGATAGGCTAATAGCAGTATTATTTTTGATATGGCTTATACTTAATTCATTCAATAGTATTTCTAGGCGCTCAATATTTTGTTTCTTTGAACTTTTACCTAGTTCTAAAATAGATAGGATATTTTCAGAGACAGTCATTTTTCTGAAAATAGATGGCTCCTGAGGAAGGTAAGAAATACCAAGTTTTGCTCTATTATGTACCGGCATTTTTGTTAGATCATGAGTGTCGATTTTAATTGTTCCATGTTCTGAAGGCATTAAGCCAACAATCATATAAAAAGATGTTGTTTTACCAGCTCCATTTGGACCTAATAAACCAATAACCTCACCACTTGTAATCCTAAGCGAGATATCTTTAACCACAGCATTTTTTTTATAAGTTTTCTTTATATTTTGGATAATTAATTCTGACATACTATTTAATTTTCTTTTTTTGGTTTAATAATTGCTCGAGTTCTTCCCTTTTTAACTTCATTACCATCTTCATCTTTAGTGCTTCCAGAAAGTGCTTGGGCAAATTCAGCATTTGTATCGTACATTATATAGTCACCAAAAACTGTATCATTTCCTCTTTTGACTGAGGCCCCACTGTACAAATGAACTTTATCCATATGACCATCATATTCTATTCTCTCTGCACTCCCTTCTATGTAATCTTCACGCCCTTCTCTTTTTTGTTTGAAGGTTGTTGGCTTGCCAATAGCGGTACTATGTTGAAAACCTTGACTGTCCTCCCTCACTGTTAATTCATGTGCTCTAATAATTAGTGTACCTTGAGTCAATATTACATCACCTTTATAGATACTAATGCTTTTGGCATCGTCTACAGTCATTGTATCTGATTCAATTTCAATTGCCTTATCTCTATCAGCTTCCTCAGAAAAGGCAACAAAAGATATTGATAAAAATATTGTATGGATAAAAGCTACAATGAAATTATATTTAGTTAATTTTTTTCTTTTTTCTAGGTTTGTCATAATGAACCTTAACACTACTTAATAGCTTTATAATTCCTTCTTTATTATCATATTTCATTCCGATACCATAAATTTCTATATTTGGTTCTTGTATTATTTTTACTGGTTTTTTTGTTAAAATGATATCGATATTTGGCAAAATATCTAATTCATCCGTAAAAAGCCTCATTTCTCTTTTTTTCTTAGTTTTAATTCTAGTTAAGATAACATTATCTGTGAACAAATATTCATCACCACCGCTTATTACTTTTCCATTATTACTTTTTATGAAGGAATGAGGCTTACTATTTTTATATCTAATGAAGTGAGGTTTTTTTAAAATAGCGTATTCGGCATAATTGAACTCTTCCATATTTTTGGCCTTAATTATAAATTTTACAGCTCCATTTTTTTTTGTTTGTATGCTGTTAAAATTTTTTAAGTAAAATTCAGGACCACTGGCGTTATTATTATTTTTAGTTAAGAGTTCTTTTTCCACTTCTATTTTAAGCCAATAAGTAATAAAGGCGATGATTATAATAAGTAATAATACAAAAATTGTTGAAAGTTTATTTGCCATTTGGCATCTAGATTACTTTTGACTCAAAAAGATCATTTAAATTTAACATTCCAATCACTTTTTCATCTTTATCAGTTATAAGGAAACAATTCACTTTAAATTTTTCCATTATATTGACTGCTTCGATAGCCATTTCAGAGCCATTAAGTGTAATAGGGTTTTTTGTCATGCAGTCTTTAATTGAAGAATTAATATTTTTTTTATTAAGTACGGCCCTTCTAAGGTCACCATCAGTTAATATTCCAACAAGTTTATTTTTATCATCCAGTATGCTTGTAAAACCTACTTTTTTATTACTCATCTCTTCTATTGCATCTTTAAGTGAAGCTTTGATATTAATAGATGGAATATTTTGACCAATACGCATAATATCTTTTATTTTAGTTAATGTGTTCTTACCTAAATTGCCCCCCGGATGAGAATTGGCGAAATCTTCAGCAGTAAATTCTCTTAGATCTAATACACAAATTGCGAGTGCATCACCTAAAGCCAATGAAACAGATGTACTTGCAGTTGGAGCAAGGCCTAAGGGGCATGCTTCTTTAGTAACTGCGGCACTTATATGGATATCACTTTCATTTGCTAATTCAGAATTAGCATTACCAGATATGCCAATAATTTTAGCCCCAATTCTTTTTATAGTGGGAAAGATTGATATTAGTTCATCACTTTGACCTGAATTAGAAAAGAAGATTACAATATCGTCTTTTGTAATCATTCCTAGGTCACCATGACTCGCTTCACCAGGGTGCATAAAAAAAGCTGGAGTTCCAGTACTTGCAAAGGTGGAGGCAATTTTTCTTGCAATATGGCCAGATTTTCCCATACCACTTAAAATAATTTTTCCATTACAGTTCAAGATTTCATTAACTGCATCGGTAAAGTTATTAGAAATATTTTTACCTGCCTTAAGAATTTCTTCCGATTCAATATTGAGAACCTTCTGAGCAAGCTTGATAATTTGATCTGAATTTTTATTCATTAGCCTTCTTCAAATATATTTATTTTATAAGTATAAAAGGGTTTGATAGTAGAATAAAGTTATATATGAAATTGCTTATAAATTATGTTTGAATCAATCCAATTAATTATTCTTTTGTTAGTAAGCTCAGTGCTAATGGTGGCCTTATTTAGATATTTAAGGTTACCTCCTATGATAGCTTATTTTGTTGTTGGTTTAATTCTGGGTCCCTTTGCGCTGGGAATATTGCCTGACTCCGAATCAAGCAGACATTTTGTTGAATTTGGTATTGTATTTCTTATGTTTACAATTGGTCTAGAGTTTAGTTTGCCCAAATTAAATTCCATGCGACATATTTTGTTTGGACTAGGCGGCTCTCAAGTTATTATAACCTTGGCGACAACAATGGTATTTTCAACTTTCCTGGGTTTAGATCTTGCAGCAGCATTTATTATTGGCTCAGCTTTAACGATGTCATCAACCGCAATTGTATCTAAAATATTAATGGAAAGAATTGATCTTAATAGTCGCCATGGTCAATTATCTATCGGTATTTTATTATTCCAAGATATTGCCGTAATTCCTATTTTAATCTTAATTCCGGTTTTTAATTCACAGGTTATTGATTTATATAGTTTATTATGGATATCATTATTTAAGATTATAGTTTTACTTTTTATTCTCTTTAGAGTTGGACAGCCGGTAATGAACTTCTGGTTTGGAATAGTTGCCAAACAAAAATCAAGAGAGTTATTTGTGCTGAACGTTCTAATGATTACTCTTATTTTTGCTTATGTAACAAAGCTGACTGGACTATCTTATGCTTTAGGGGCCTTTCTTGCTGGCATGTTAATTTCTGAGACAAGATATCGATATCAGGTTGAATCTGATATAGCATCTTTTAGGGATATTTTATTAGGGCTTTTCTTTATTAGTATTGGCATGATGCTTAATATAGAAGTTTTTATAAGATATTACCCTGTAATATTTTTATTATTCTTTGGCTACACTATTTTTAAAATGACACTCATAACTTATTTAGCTAAGCTATTTAAGTATGAATTAGGTGTCGGAATTAGATCAGGAGTAATTTTAGGCCAAGCTGGCGAATTTAGTTTGGTAATTCTTGCATTAGGACAAGAGCAAAACCTTATATCGGGCGACATACTTCAAATTATGCTATCTGTATGCTTATTATCAATGTTATTTGCTTCCTTTATTATTCCATTTAATGGCCGTATAGCTAGATACTTATCAAAAGATTATTTACGTAATAGTGAAAAATTAGTTAATAAAATAGAAGCATCTAGTGAAAATTTTAGTGAGCATGTCATTATATGTGGCTATGGAAGGAGTGGACAGTATTTAGGTAGATTTCTTAAAGAAGAAAATATTTCATTTATTGCTATCGATATGGATCTTAATCGTGTTAATGATGCCGCAAATGCAGGCGAAAAAGTGATGTACGGAGATGCCAGTAGAAGGGTTGTTCTAAGGGCGGCAGGAATTGAAAGAGCAAAGGCATTAGTTGTGGCATATGCAGACGATAGATCTTCAACAAAAGTATTAAATGTAATTCGTGAAACATATCCAGATTTACCTGTGGTTGTCAGAACCCGCGATGAATCGTCAATTCAACAACTTCAAAATTCTGGTGCGACAGATGTAGTTCCGGAGGTATTAGAAGGTAGTTTGATGTTAGCATCACACGCTCTAGTTTTGCTCGATGTACCACTGACGAGGGTCATAAAAAAAATACGTGCGTTTAGAAATGAAAGATATAAAATCTTTCGGGGCTATTTTATGGGGGCATCAGAGGCAAGTGACGACTTACAGGGTCAGGACCAATTACAACTTCACTCTATTGAAGTTAAAAATAATTTTTATTTATTTAATAAACAAATTAATAAAATACCATTTGGTAAGTTTAATGTTGAGATACAGCATTTAAGAAGGCTAAATATGTTGGAAGATATTGAACCAAGGGTAGACATAAGACTTTCAAAAGGAGATGTAATAGTAATTTTAGGGTTACCAAGAGATTTAATTGAATTTGAAAAATTTTCCATAACTGGTGAGTAATAATTGAGTAAGAAAATTGCAATTATTGGCGGCGGTATTATTGGGTGTCTTTCAGCAATTAAACTAAGAGAGAGTGGATTTTCAGTTGTTATAGTGGATAAAAATGAAATTGGTAAAGAATCTTCATGGGCAGGGGCAGGTATTTTATTCCCACTAATGCCATGGCTTTATTCACCAGAAGTTTATAACTTATGTATAAATTCGTCTGAATTTTATGAAGAATTTTCAAAAAAGCTATTTAGAGCTACAGATATAGACCCAGAATTTATTAGAACTGGCATGATGCTTATTCCACCCCACAGTGTAGATAAAATTCAACAATGGGCAAGAAAGCATAATTATGAAATCCAAAATTCAACATTCCATAAATCACCAGCTATTTTATTTCCATCAGTAGCTCAAATAAGACCCCCAAGGGCAATGAAAGCAATTAGATTGTATATGAGTCAATTAGGAATTAGTATAATTGAAAATACAGAGCTTTGTGCAATACAGGGTAATAAAAAGATATTAAATGAATGGGCAACAAAAAATAGTGATCCAATTGAGGCAGATTATTTTATAGTTACTTCAGGAGCATGGGTATCAATGATTCAGGCAGATTACAAAAATAAGATTTATCCTGTTAGAGGTCAAATGATTCAATACAAAGCTTCATCTTTAAAAATAAATCATATACTTTATTCAGATGATTTTTACATTTTACAGAGAAAAGATGGGGTCATAATAGCTGGGAGTACAGTTGAGGAGGTTGGCTTTGATGAGAAAGTTACGTCTGATTCAATAGACTATCTAAAGAAAAAGTCAGAACAGCTACTTCCTGAACTAAAAAATATTTTAGTGGAGAATCATTGGACAGGATTTAGACCGGGTACAAAAGAGAATATTCCAATCATTGGTAAAGATGGTAAATATGAAAATGTTTATATTAATTCTGGCCATTTTCGATATGGGCTAACTATGGCTCCAAAATCTGCTGAAATAATAAATAGTTTATTGGTAGAATCAAAATTATGCGATTAAAAAAAGAAATTATTATATGGCGTTTTCTTGATGGAAAAATTGGCCATGAGAAACAATCTTTAGCCTTAGTTAATTCTTTAAAGCTAAAAATAAAATTATTTAATATCTCTATAACTAATTTATTAACCACAATCTTTATAAGTCTAAAAAAACTAAATAAATTACCAAAACCAGATTTAATAATAGGAGTTGGGCATAAGGTGCATTTAAGTGTTTTAATTGCAAAATTTCTATTTGGAGGAAAATCGATATTAATTATGAAACCAAGTTTGCCGGCTCATTGGTTTAATCTTTGCATTATCCCAGAGCACGATCGATATGATGGAAGAGGATTAGTTTATAGAACAAAGGGAGCATTATGTGATATTAAAAATATAGGGAAAAAGAATCCAAAAAAAGGGTTAATCTTGATAGGGGGCCTTTCAAAGAATTTTATGTGGAATAGTGATTCCGTTGTAAAACAAATAAAACAATTAGTTCTTAATAACCCAGAAATAAAATTTGAATTAACTACTTCGAGAAGAACGCCTATGGATTTTTTCCTACAATTAGGTGAGCTTCAAGAGGAACTTGAGAACTTAACTTTTGATTATAAAAAGAATCTAAAAGTATCAATCACAAAAGAGCAAAAGAATAATTGGATAATGGTGAAAATGAACGAAGCAAAATTTGCATGGATCACTGAGGATTCCATATCGATGATTTCTGAATCATTAACGTCAGGGCAGTTAGTGGGGATTTTAAAATTGGTAAAAAATAAAGGAAATCGAAGAAGGGAAGGTCTTGATATTTTAAAAAAAGAAGGATGGATATTTTATGATCAGGATGGGAGCTTTAAAAATAAAAATAAATTAAAAATTTTCCCAAATGAGGCAGAAAAATCCGCAACTTGGATAAAGCAACATTTTTTTGCTTTTAATCAGTTAAAAAATACTAAAAAATACTAAAGAATGGATAAAAATCTAATAATTTTAGAGAGAAGGCTTTTTTCTGCTATAGGGCATGAAAGAACACAAATAAATGCAATTAATGAGTTGATTGGCAATAAGAAATCAACAGTAATATCATGTGAAGGTATTGATTTAGATAGCATGCCTTTCAACAATAAAATAATTTCTCAATTGCCAAGACTTAATTTAAGGGAAGAAGGGAGGGAATCAGTAAAATATATTCAGGAATCTGCGGACGCATTAATTAGAATTTTGGAAGAACATAATCTTAAAAGAAATAGAAAAATTATTATACCTTCCGCCAGGCGATTAGAAATAGCACTAATAACATATTTATACACTGAAAAAAAAATTCCATTGACATTAACCCCGTTGATTAGACTTCACGATATAGTTTTTATAGAAAATTTACCAAAAGCTATATTAAAAAACTTTTCTAAATTAGTTAATGAAGGTTTAATTAAGTTGTTTACCGAAACAGAAGAATTATCAAAAAAAATTAAGAGTGATTTTAAAATTAAATGTTCAGGGGATTTAATATTGCCAGTATCAGTTCAATATAACTTTAGAGCATATGGAGAAAAAGATAAAAAACATATATACATAGGTTGTCTAGGCGGACCAAGGCGCTCCAAAGGAATATTTACAATTCCAAAAATCATAAAGAATTTAAGAAAATATTTTAGGGATAATAAAGAAGATTTTAAAATAACTTTCATAATGCAAATGAGTAAAGATAAAAATAAAAGAACATTTTTATTTAAAACCAATGAATTCTTAAGTCGATATATTTCTAATTCTGTCAAAGTAAAATATGTATACGGGGTTGAGGATAATCAAAAATTTATTTTACTCCTTAAATCAATTGATATTTTTTTGTTGCCATATTCAAATGTTCACTACAAATATTGTGGGTCTGGATTTATTACTGATGCAATATTTTTAGAAAAGCCAATAATTAATACAAAAGGTATGGCAATGAATGACTTAATAAGATTTGAGAATTCAATATCTGCAAATTATGTTAGTGAGTATTCATCAGCAATAATAAAAATTTCTAAGAATTATGAGTATTATGTAAAAAATAGTAAATTTGCAAAAAAATATTTAAAAAACAAGATAAGAAAATCATTTAATGCAATTTTAAAATAACTAAATTTTAATGATAAAAAATAAACAGAAGAAATTAATTGTATTACAAATACTTCCAGAATTGAATTCAGGAGGTGTAGAAAGGGGCACTCTTGAAGTTGGAAAGTATCTGGTTGATAAGGGCCATAGCTCAATAGTCATTTCTGGTGGCGGAAGAATGAAAAAACAACTTATAAAAGATGGAAGCAAACATATTCAGTGGGAAATAGGTAAAAAATCTTTATTTACACTGAGATATGTCTTAATTTTAGCAAGGTTTATAGTAAACAATAAGGTAGATATCTTGCATGTAAGATCAAGATTTCCTGCATGGATCTGTTTTTTTGCTCTGAAGATTATTTCAGCTAAAAAGAGACCAAGCTTCATAACAACTTTTCATGGGCCATATTCTGTAAATTTTTATAGCGAAATAATGACAAAGGGGGATAGAGTAATTGTTATATCAGAAACAATTAAAAAATACGTATTAAAAAATTATAAAATTAATCCAGATAAATTATTTTTAAATTATCGTGGCGTTGATTCTTTAGAGTTTCCTTATTTATATAAACCAGAAAAATCATGGATTGATAAATGGAACAAAAGCTATCCAAATACTAAGAATAAGATTTTGTTAACATTACCAGCTAGAATAACTCGATGGAAAGGCCAAAAAGATTTTATAGAAATTATTGCACAATTAAAAAAAAACCATCCCAATATACTTGGATTAATTGTTGGAGACGTAAAACTTAATAAGAATAATTTTTTAAAAGAATTAAAAGAAAGAGCCCATGAATTAAGAGTGGAAAAAAATATTTTGTTTATTGGGCATCGATCAGATTTAAAAGAAATTATGTCAATATCAAAAATTGTATTTTCATTATCAATAGAACCAGAAGCCTTTGGAAGAACTACGATTGAGTCATTAAAGCTAGGTGTTCCAGTAATTGCTTATGACCACGGAGGCGTAGGCGAGCAATTAAAAGTAATTTTCCCAGAAGGAGGCGTTAAAAAAGGAAATTTATCACAAGCTACTATATTGGCTTCTAGGTGGATAAAAAATCCGCCAAAAGTTCGTTTTTCGAAATTATTTAGTTTGGATAAGATGTTAGAAAATACTTTAAAAGTATATAAGAATGATTAGGGTGAAACAAAGTGGATAAAAAAAATAAAACGGATATTTGGGCTGTTGGAATTGTAAGTCAAACATTTTCAAAATTTATCAAAAGAAAAAGTAGGCAAAATATTGTTTGGATATATCCTGAAAAGCCCTATCAATTTTTTGCAGATCCATTTGGATTATGGAAAGAGAATAGATTGTATATATTCGTAGAGGCATTAGATTATAGAATCAAAAAAGGTAGAATTGATTGCTTCGTATTTGATAAGAGTTTAAAAAGAATTGGTTTTCATCATGCTTTATCAGGTGATGTACACCTGTCATATCCGTTTATTGTTAAAGATAAAAATAAGATATATATGATTCCAGAATCTAGCCAATCCGGAAAAACATATATTTATAAGTCCACTGATTTTCCAACAAAATGGGAGAAAGTAGAAGAGATTATGGCGGATGTTCCAATGATAGATCCAAGCGTTATTAAGTATAAAAATAAATGGTGGTTATTTTATGCATTACCAGGACCCAAAGGGCGCGCATTGAAAGAGCTAAATATTGCATTCTCAGACAATCTTTTAAATGGATGGACTGCACATCCAAAAAATCCAGTAACGGTAGATATTGAAAATAGTCGACCGGGAGGAACCCCTTTTATTATTGATAACTTAATACATTTACCAGTTCAGGATTGTAAAAAGACATATGGCGGCCAGATAAATATACTAAGGATTGAAAAATTGACTGATACGGACTTTAAGGCCAAACAAATAAAATCAATTAAACCTGATTTTCATAAAAATTATGCAGATGGTCTGCATACATTATCTGAATGTGGAAAAGTTACTTTGATAGATTGCAAATACCATGATTATTCTCCTAAAAGAAAATGGATAGACTGGCAAAGAAGGTTAGGTCGCTTTTTCCCATTTATTCTTAAAATTTAAAATGAAAATTCTTCAAATCATGGGTGGAGCAGAGGATGGTGGAGCCGAAATATTTTTTATTGATGCTATAACAGCGTTAAAAAATAAAAATATAAATCAACATGTAATTATAAATAATCGAAACAAAAATAGAGTAAAAAAAATTTGTGATTTAAGAGTTCCATTTAATACAGCTTCATTTAATAAATTTTTTAAATGGCCAACAAAAAAAATTATCAATGAAACTATAAAAGAATTTAAGCCCGATATTATTCATTACTGGATGGGAAGAGCTTCTAGTTTCTTAGTTCATGGTAAGCATATCAATGTTGGATGGCATAGTGGTTATAGAGGTGTCGAAAGATTTAGAAAATGCGATTATCATATTGTCCTAACTAGTGATTTAAAAAAGCATATAGTTAAACAAGGTATTGATTCAGAGTATATATATGAATTACCTATATATACTAAGGCAAATAAGTTAAAAACAATAAATAGAAGTGATTTCGGTACGCCAAATGATAAGCCATTATTACTATCTTTGTCTCGACTTCATCCTGTTAAAGGGATTGATATTCTATTGAATGCAATGATAAAAATTCCAGATGCATATTTATGGATTGCAGGCTCGGGGACATTAGAAGACGAATTAAAGTTGCAGTCAACAAAACTTGGGCTTGATAATCGAGTTAGATTTCTTGGATGGAGGGAAGATAAAGAAATATTAATGGCAACGGCTGATATTTGTGTTTTTCCTTCACGAAACGATGCATTTGGTGCCGTTACGATTGAGTCATGGGCTGCAAAAAAAACAACTGTAGCATGTAAATCGCCAGGTCCTTTAGGGATAATCTCTCATAGGCAGGATGGAATGTTAGTTCAAATTGACGATGTTGAAGAGTTTGCAGAATCAGTAAATGAGATAATTAATAATAAAAAATTAGCAAAATATCTAGCCAATAATGGGTATAAGAAATTTCAAAAGGATTATACAGAAGAGGTATTCGTTCGGAATATCTTAGCTATTTATACTAATATCTTAGCTATCAAAGAATAGCTACTTAAAATTATTTTAATGAAACTAAAAAAACAAAATATATTAATTATTAAACATGGCGCATTTGGAGATTTAATTCAATCAGATGGAATATTTAGAACTATTAAGAATAAATACCCTAGTTCAAATTTAGTATTGCTTACATCGTCCACATATAAAAATTTAATGCTTTTAAGCCCATATATAAATAAAATAATTGTTGATGATCGATCTAAATTTTGGAATTTTAGAAAATTTTTTCAATTAATTAATGAAATAAATAGTTTAAATTTTAGCCATGTGTTTGATTTACAAAATTCACAAAGAACCTTATTGTATAAAAAATTATTCCTAAAGGGATCTTTGTGGGTAACAACAAATCGAAAAGATCATCCAAAATCTGGACTTCAAGGCCTAGTTGATATGCTTAATGATCATGGGGTACCATTTAATAAAATTTTAGAGCCTAATATTACTTGGATGGCCAATGATATTTCCTTACTATTAAAGAAGAAAAAGATATTAAAAAAGTATATTGTTCTGATACCAGGATCATCGAAGAATCATAAAGAAAAAAGATGGCCTTATTATAAAGAATTAGCTAATAAATTATTAAAAGAAGATATTGATGTCGTAAGTATACTTGGGCCTGATGAATTAGATCTTGGTAACGGCATGCCTGGACATAAATTTAATAATTTAAATTTAATGGATGTAGCGGGGGTCATAAAAAACTCTATATTTGTGATAGGAAATGACTCGGGCCCTACTCATATTGCCTCATGTTTAAGAAAGCCAGGTATTGCTTTATTTGGTCCAACAACTTCTGCAGAAAAATCTGAATTAGCAAGAAAGCCTTTTCAAATTTTAGAAACAACAGATTTAGATCGGCTACCAGCCTCTAAAGTTTGGAAGGAGATTAAAAACCTAATTTAATTTTTTGTTTGAGACAGCAAGAGTCCACCCTACAAATAACCATATTATTGCACCAATCCAATTATTAAAAAGACTCATGCCCCCAATTAAAGGAAAAAAACTTACGAAAAGTAAAGTTAAAGAAAGAAAAAGCAATAGCCAGTTTTTTTGATGGAGGAAATTTCTAACTATGCTAAAAGCAACTGAAATTATTATTGAATAATAAAGTACGAAACCTGTAATTCCAGTCTCAGATAAAAGTTCAAGAGATATGTTATGCGGGTGCATGCAAACGCCTCCACTAGTTCCCCAATAACCAAGCGCAATACAACTTTCTCGATATTGGTGAAACCCTACACCAAATATTGGGCTTTCCATCCAGACAGCATAAGCACTTTTAAAAACTAGCATGTAATCAGAAGAACTAAAATTTGAAAGCTTGTGAAATAAATCAGTAATCATTCGATCATTTAAATTGGAAAATACTTGATGGGCTATAGCAAGAAAACTAACGATTAAAAATAAACCAAAAAGAATATATTTTCTAATTTTCGTGTATTCAAGAAATAGACCAACACTTACTAAACTTGCTCCACTTATAAAAATAATTAAAGCCATTCTTTCACCGGTTATATAAATAGATAATGTACCAAGTAAAAGTATTAGAAAAATAAAGGATGTATTCTTAGTTGGCGTTTGAATATATTTAATAAAATATCCAAGATATAAAATAAGGAATAAATATCTGGCCATAAAAATTCCTGGCACAGGATTATCTCTAAAAGGACCAGTAAGTCTTTCAGGGGTAAAAGAATATCTTGGATTACCAAAAAAATCATAATGAAAGAAATATTGCCACCAAACATCTATCGTTATAAAAAATAAAGTAGCAGCCAAAGAGATTAAAAAATATTTTTGAGGAATATTATTGTTAAGAAGCCAGATACTGATGGCCATTGCGAATAGTGGCCATCTTATAAATGCAAGGGAATATAGAGCACTTTCCGAAGAATTTGTACTTAATGGGGAGTTAATTAATAATAAATACAGCCAAAAAATCAAACTGAAGATAAACCATTGTTGCTTAACCCAATGCCAATTGTCTGACTTATAAGACTGGTACAAGAAAACAAGACCTATCAGTAAAACTGTAACGTCTGCTATACCTCGAAAGAAAATTAGCAGAATTGGTAGGCTTATAGGAAGTAAGTACTTAAAATTGTTAGGAACACTATTTAGCATAAATTGATTGTTGTTAATTCCTTAGTAACAATTTTTTCTTCAATGGAGGATGGGGGAGTTCAATTTTTATTATTATTTAACATATTTAAATTATATAAAAAAACATTATATAAGAATATCTAATTTTATATCAGTATTTGTAAGAGTATGAGAGAATAATTTACCATGACTTTAAAATTAAATTCGATACATACTTTTGTAATAAGCCTTCCTCATGAAAGTTTAAGGCGAAAAACTATTCAAAAGAAACTTAATGGAGTATGCGAAAGATTTGAATTCTTTGATGCAATAGATGGGAGAAAAGTAAATTTATTACAGCATAAAGATTATCATGGGTTGAGAAGAAGGCTTTGTTATGGGAAAGATTTGACCCAGGGCGAATTGGGTTGTTTTTTTTCGCATAGAGCAGTGTTAGAAAAAATTGTTACTAAGGAAATACCAATTTCTTTAATATTTGAAGATGACGTTATTTTGCAAAAAGACTTTAGAGTGGTTCTAGAGAGTTTGATTAATTGCCCTTATCCATGGGAAGCTGTAAGATTTCTGGGTAAGCCAAAAATAGCAACTTTAATGCAAACCAAAGTATTAACATTATATAAAGATTATTATTTAACAAGACTAGCTACATCGCCTGGCGGGGCTTATGCATATATAATTTCTTATGATGGCGCAAAAAAATTATTTAAATCTATGAAGAGAATTTCATGCCCAAATGACACAATTATGGGCCTACCTTGGAAGTCAGGATTAGATGTTTTAACAATTCAGCCTGCAATTGCTACATGGGATAAAGATTTTGAATCCGCTATTGGAGATGGAAGATTTGAAAAAAATAAGCTAATGGGATGGGAGCGAGCAGTTTATCCAATTACACGTGCATTATTTAAACTTCAAGAAGGACTACTAAAAAAGATATTCTATTTTTTAAGTTTTCTAAAGGATAAAAGGTTTAAAAGTGAATAAACTTTTATTGGATTTTTTTAAATTTTTATTTTCCTTAATTCCCTTATTTTTTGTTCAATTGATAGGTATCTTAGTTGGACATATTTTTCATATATTTAATTCCAAAACCAGAGACTTATTAGTTGACAACCTAACTAATTCAAAAATATATCAGAATAGAAAAGACTTAAAGAAAGCAATAAATAGAAATATTGGAGAAACAGGTAAAACTATTCTAGAGGGTTTCTCTATATGGCTAAGTAAGGAAAGTAGAATTTTAAGTTGGGTAAAAGAGGTTGAAGGTTTAGATGGAATAAAGAAAGCACAAAAGAATAACAAAGGAATAATCTTTCTAACCCCTCATTTAGGATGTTACGAGATTACTTCAATATATTATGGTTCAAAATACCCTCTTACTATTTTATATAGACCTCCAAGACAAAAATGGCTAATTAATTTAATTAAGCAAGGTAGACAAAAAGGTTTTAACACTTTAGCCCCAACTGATAAATCAGGTGTTAAGCAATTATTGAAAGCACTAAGAAAAAGTGAAGCAGTTGGAATACTTCCGGATCAAACAGCAAATAAAGGCGAAGGTGAATGGGTTGAATTTTTTGGCCAGCCAGCATATACAATGGTTTTAGTTAGTAAATTAGCTAAAAAAACAGGAGCTAATGTGATAATGGCTTTTGGCGAAAGATTAGATATTGGAAAGGGGTTCAAAATTCATTTTAAAACTTTGTCTTCTGATACTGTTTCAAGCCCAAGAAAATTGAATAAAGTACTAGAAAATGAAATTAAAAAAGCACCAACACAATATTTGTGGAATTACGATAGGCATAAAGGATATGAATCACAAATAAAGAAGAGCATTTAAATTAAGATGAAAAATTTTTTAAAAGATAAAAATGTTAGAAGAATTCTTTTCATAACATTATCCAATATCGGAGATGCAATTTTAACAATACCAACGCTTGAATCATTGCATTCTAAATTTCCTAATGCAACTTTTGATATTGTTGGAGACAAACGTTCTAAAATCTTATTTAAATACTGCCCTTTTATGAATAACTTTCTTGAAAAAGACAAAGATTTAGGATGGTATGGTCTTATATTACTAATTAAACAGATAAGACAAGAAAATTATGACTTGGCTGTTGATTTAAGGTCAGATGTTCTTTTATATTTTATAAAATCAAAAAAGAAATTATTTAAGATATCAAATAAATCAAGTATTAATCTCCATAGCGCTGAAAAACATTTTTTATCAATTAAGACAATTATTCAAGATAAGCCTCCGTTAACTAATATTTGGCTTTCAGATTATGAAAGAGAGCTTTCGAGACAAATTTTTAGTAAATATTTAAATAATCGCTATCTAACATTAGGACTAGGTGCAAATTTTGACGGAAAAATTTGGGATGTTGCGAAATTTATTGATTTAGCAAAACTTTTAGATAATTTTTTTGATGTGATTATTTTAGTTGGCGATAAAAAAGATGCTCTTTTGTCTAGAGAATTTATTATAGGTTACAAAGGAACAGTTATTGACTGCTGTGGACATTACAATCTTTTAGAAACAACTGCGATTATCGAAAAGTCACATTTTTTTGTTGGGAATGATTCTGGATTGGGGCATATTGCAAGTGCTGTAAGGACAAAATCTTTCACAATTTTTGGTGTAGGGCAGCCTCATAGATATAGGCCTTGGAGTAAAGAAGCATTTTGGATACAAGACAAAAATTATGAAATTAATAATATCGACCCAAAGGCCGTTGCTAATAATATTATTGAACAATTAAATTAAATAAATTTTATTATCCCATTTAATTTTTTGATACCCATGAACCTGATTTGCCACCATGTTTTTCTATCAATTTAATTTCTGAGATTAACATATTTTTATCAGAAGCTTTGCACATATCATATATAGTTAGAAGTGCAACAGTTACAGCAGTCAGTGCTTCCATTTCGACTCCTGTTTTACCTGAGCAATTAACAGTTGATTGACAATAGATTCTATTTTCTTGAGTATCAATTTTAAATTGAATATCAATCTTATTTAAATTAATATTATGACAAAGAGGTATAAGGCTAGATGTTTTCTTTGATGCTTGGATAGCTGCAATTTTTGCGACAGTTAAAACATCTCCCTTTTTTAAATTTCCACTTTCAACTAAACGAAGAGTCTCCTTATTTATTTTAATAAGGCCAGATGCAATTGCTACTCTATCTGAATTATTTTTTTCAGATATATTAACCATTGTGGCATTACCATCTTTATCAATATGTGAGAGCATAGGTTTATAATACTTATTTATAAATGAAATATCATAATAACTTTAAATAAAACGATGAAGAAGCTTTTCCTCTGTATTTTTTTGATCTCAAAAATATGTTTAGCTAATGAGTTGCCTGATTTAGGTGACTATAGTGAAACTGTAATTGGCGCCCATGAAGAAGGTATTATTGGAACCCAAATACTTCAGCAAGTTTATCAAAGTGATAGTGTTATTAATGATGTTGAGATCGAGGATTATTTATATAATCTAACAAATAAATTAGTAAAATCAAGTGATTACTCAGGAAGTGGAATAAAATTTTTTATAGTTAATGACCCATCAATTAATGCGTTTGCGATGTTAGGAGGAGTAATTGGAGTCCACACAGGGCTTATATTGTCGGCTAATTCTGAATCAGAACTTGCTAGCGTTTTAAGTCATGAAGTTGCCCATATTACTCAACGTCATGTTGCTAGAATGATAGGAAAGCTTCAAAAAGATTCTTTTAAATCGTATCTAGGGCTTGGATTGGCATTGTTATTGGCACGATCTAATCCTGAATTAGCAAGAGGAGCTCTAGCAGCATCTCAAGCACTAGGGATTCAAACTGTATTAGATTTTACAAGAGAGAATGAAAAAGAAGCAGATCGTATCGGGATAAAAATTCTTCATAAGGCAGGTTTTGATGTAAGGGGGTCCACTGACTTTTTTAAAACTTTGCAGAAGGGCAATAGATATACAGTAGGAGCAGCCCCTTCATTTCTTAGAACTCACCCAATTACTTCGGAACGTATTAGTGATATTGAAGATCGTTTAACAGAATATCCATATAAACAAAGAGCCGATGACCCAAGTTTTCATTTTGTAAAAGGAAAAATTAGAGTTTTTTTTCAAGATAAGAAATCTATAAAAAAACAATTAGAAATCAATGTGAAAAATAAATCCTATATTAGTGAGCTAGGTGAAAGATACGCTTTAGCATATGCTTATTTAAGAAATGGAAATTTCAATAAGGCTCAAAGTGAATTGGAATGGATTAAGAGCACAAAACTTGAGAATCCTATGATTGATAAATTGAATATTGAAATTCTACTTAAAAAAGGTGATATAAATAGTGCATATTTAACTATAAAAAAAGCTCTTACAAGATATCCAAATTACAGAGTATTTGTTTATGAATTGGCCAATTATTATATTGAAACAAAATCCATAAAAGAAGCTATTAAATTATTACAAAGTTACGTGTTAGCTTTTAAGACTGACCCAGAATTATATAAATTGCTTGCAAAAGCATACTCATTAAACGGGAAGCAACTTTTACAATATGAAAGTCTTGCGGAAGCATTTTATTATAAATATAACCTAGGTGAGGCTATAGTTCAGATGGATATGGCGGTAAGGGCAAGAGACGGTAACTTCTATGAAAAATCTAGGGTTGAAGCACGCTTAAAACAACTTCAAAGAGAAAAAGAGATTTATGAAATAAGTAAAGCAAATTTATGATAAATATTATTTATTAATCAAATATATATAATTAATTATACAAATTAATATAATTTTCTTAATATTGCCTTTTTCAATCACAACTTGATAAAGGAAATATATGAGTTCATTAATAAATACTATTGTTAAACCTTTCAGCGCTAAGGTATATCATGTCAAAGACAAGTATGGAGAATTTATAGATATTACTGAAGAGAATTTAAAAGGACATTGGTCAGCATTTGTTTTTTATCCAGCAGACTTTACTTTTGTTTGTCCTACTGAATTAAGTGATCTTGCAGATCATTATGAAGAACTAAAAAAATTAAACGTAGAATTATATGCTGTCTCTACAGATACCCATTTTAGCCATAAGGCTTGGCACGATTCTTCAGAATCAATAAAAAAAATAAAATTTCCAATGGTTGGAGATCCAACAGGTGCATTGGCGAGAAATTTCGATGTAATGATTGAAGAAGAAGGATTAGCATTAAGAGGCACCTTTATTATTAATCCTGAAGGAAAAATAAAAACAATAGAAGTTAATGATTTAGGTATAGGCCGTTCTGCAGCAGATTTAGTTAGAAAGGTTCAGGCGGCACAATATATTGAAGCTAATCCAAACGAAGTTTGTCCTGCATCTTGGAAACCGGGAGCTGAAACGCTTAAACCATCATTAGATCTAATAGGAAAAATCTAATTTATTCAAATAGATTTTTTTGGTTCATTTCTTTAAGAAGAGGGATAGTGATAGGCCGTTTAGTTTTAAGTGACCAACGGTCTAAAGCATCCAGAGTCGCAATAAGTGAATGCAGGTCTCTTTTATAGTAACGAAGTAAGTATTCAATAATTTCAACTTTAAGGTTAAGTCCTCTATCCTTAGAGTATCGATTTAAAGCTAGTTTCTTTTCAATATCTGAAAGTAGATTTAGCTTGTAAACTAACCCCCAGCTTAAACGGCTTGCTAAGTCATCTCTTAACATCATTTTATTAGGATTATTATTTCCCGTTACTAATAATTTCTTGTGCGCTGCTTTATGCTTATTGTAAAGATTAAAAATATCAATTTGTTTGCTTTGGTCGGCTTGGTCTATATCTTCCATTATTGTAATATTTTTATTTTGAACTGCTTCTGCTAGGTGTGACTTTCCGGAACCACTCTCCCCCCAAATATAAATAAAAAAAATATCATTATCAGGCAAGATAAAATTCTGTAATACATCAAAACATTCTTTATTGTTTCCAACAATAAAATTCTCAAATGTTTTTTGTATCGGTAATTTGATATTAAGTAAAAGTTGTTCCATAAGGCTTGATGAGATGAGAAATATCTATTGATACTAATTTCAGTTAAAATTATATTATACGTAAAGTATCCATTTTTTCAGAGGGTAAATAATTTGTCTCAAGATCCCACCAATAAAAAACAATCTATTTCATATAAAGACGCTGGTGTAGATATAAAAGCAGGAGATAAATTAGTATCAAATATAAAGCCATATGCTAAGGCTACAAACCGACCAGAAGTGATGGGGGGGTTAGGAGGCTTTGGCTCACTATTTGAGGTCCCTAAAAAATTTAAAAATCCTGTATTAGTTTCTGGAACCGATGGAGTTGGCACAAAGCTTAAATTAGCATTTGATTTGGATGCTCACAATAGCATTGGTCAAGATTTGGTAGCAATGTGTGTGAATGATATTTTAGTTCAAGGAGCAGAACCATTATTCTTTTTAGACTATTTTGCATGTGGAAAATTAGACGTAGAGATGGCTACAGAGGTTGTAAAAGGAATTTCTGAAGGGTGTCTGTTAGCAGGTTGTGCACTAGTAGGTGGAGAAACCGCAGAGATGCCAGGTATGTACTCTAAAGGAGAGTATGATTTAGCTGGCTTCTGTGTAGGGGCTGTCGAGTGTGACAGAATAATTGATGGTAAGAGTATTTCAGAGGGAGATACAATAATTGGTGTAGCGTCTTCCGGCCCCCATTCAAATGGATATTCCTTGATAAGAAAGATTTTAGAAAAAGAAAAGATTAATCTTAGTTCTGATTTTTATGGAAAAACGTTTGCAGATGTTTTAATGGCACCAACAAAAATATATGTTAAATCTATTTTAAGCTTATTAGAGAAGATCAAAATTCATGGGTTGGCTCATATTACCGGCGGAGGTATTTATGAAAATATCCCCAGAATATTAAAAGATAATCAAAAAGCGGTTATTAAAAAAAATTCATGGCCTATGCCGGCAATATTTAATTGGTTAAAAGAAAAAGCTAATATTGAAGATGGCGAACTATATAAAACATTTAATTGTGGCATTGGTATGGTGGTAATTACAGACCCTGATAATGAAGAAGAAACAATAAGGATTTTAGAAGAAAATGGTGAAGTTGTATATGTTCTTGGCAAAATAGCCAATAGAAATCCAAATGAATTTCAGACTGAAATTATTTAATTACCTTTATATTGTAATAATTTCATTATGTACATTTCATGTAGAGGCTAAATCATTCCCTAAGAATTTTCACAGCGAATATCAGCTTTATCAAGAAGAAAGTTTTCTAGGTGAGGTAATAGTTGATTTTAGACAAAAAAATAATAAATATGAAATAAATGCTTTAACAAGAACAGAAGGGATTATGAGGCTTTTAGGAAACCGAGAGATAATAAGTAAAGGGCAATTAAGTTCAAATGGATTTACTCCAAAAAAATTTGAATTGAGAAATGAGAAAAAACCAAAAAGAAACGTTGTGGCAATATTTGATTATCAGAAAGATCAAGTACAAATAAACTATAAAGAAGAAATAAGTAATCATTTGCTTATGAAAAAACACTTAGATGTGCTTACTTATTTATATCAATTTAATTTTGAATCACTGAATAAAAAGATATATATTTTTGAAATAGTTGATGGAAAAAAAAGTCGCACTTATTTATATAAAAAAATAAGACAAGAATTTATTGAGACAGGGGTAGGTAATTTAGAGGCTGATGTTTACGAGGGAGAAATTAAAGGAAAAAATAACTCCAAACATTTTTTATGGATTCTAAGAGAGCCATACAGAGTTCCTTTGAAGATTAAAATCAAAACAGATATTGGGATTGATATTAGTCAGGTTTTAGTAAAAACAAATCTTATTATTGATTAAATAATAAAATGAAAAATCCTTACATATTATATGGGATATTTTTTTCACTTGTACTTCATGTTGTATTCTTTTCCAATATAGAATTTGAAGATATATTATCTAATGACCCTGTTAAACATATTGATATTGAATTAGTCCAGATCCCTCCCGAAATAAATAAAAATAATTTAATCCTGAAGGAATATGCAAACAAAAAGGGTAATAAAAAAATAGATAAAGAAAATTTATCTAATAAAAAAAATATAAACGGAGAAGAAATATATTGCGAACTTTGTGCGCCCGTTAACGAAATTGCTGACCCCATAAGTAGGCCTGTCTTTGGTAAGCCAGTAAAATCAATCTTAATGATTTATAGAGTATTTCACGATCTTGGGCCAAATAAAGGCTCAATTAAAAAAATAAAGCCATTTGGAACTGATGGAGGTATTGTGGGTGGCGAAGAAAGTAAGACAATTTCAGAGGTTGGTAATTTAGAAATTAATTATAAAGTTAATCAAAATAAATATGAAATTGATTATGAAGCTAATGCAAAAGGACTAACCTCTATTTTTTATTCAAAACCCTTAATACAGGTAAGTAAAGGATCAATCAATACTTTGGGACTGAAACCAGATTATTATTTATACAGCCATGGAAAAAAGAAGAAATCAGAAGCATTTTTTGATTGGGAAAATAAAACTCTAACTATTAATCGAAAGAAAACTATCAATGTTCATGATTTAATAGATGAAGCACAAGACCAGTTAAGCTTTATGTTTCAATTTATGTTCTTAGACCCATTAAATAGAATGCAAATTCCAATAACAAATGCAAAAGTTTTTAAAATTTATAATTACCATTATATTGATGAGGAAAAAATAGATACTAAATTAGGAAAACTAGATACTCTTCACGTAGCAAAATTTAATTATCAAGGTCCAGAAAGGATTGATTTATGGTTAGCAAAGGAATATGGATATTTACCTGTCATAATATCAATCACTCAGGATGACTTGAGCACAATCATTCAAAAAATAGAAACTCTAATAATAAAGAAAGTTAATGAATAAGATAATAATTAAAGCATGCTCAGAAATTTTAAAAGAACATTTTCTTCAATCTGGTCCAGCTGATCGACAATTAAGTATATTTTTTAAGAATAATAGACATCTTGGAAGCCATGACAGATCAAATCTTTCAGAGTTATATTATGGCGTAATTAGAAATAGACGATATTTAATTGAAAATATAAGTGAAGAAAATCCTAGAAAATTAATATTAATGTATATGATGTTAATTTTAGGTAAAAGCATCAGAGAGTTATCTAATATAGTTGATAACCAAGATTTAATGTGGCTTAAGGAAAAAAAATCTAATAAAGCTGAGATTAAAGGGTGGGCTTCGAAGCTAAGTATGCCGGATTGGCTTTGGGGGAAATTATTAGAAGAGTATGGTGAAGAATCTGCAATTAATTTAGCAAAGAGTCTTTTAAGCCCGGCTAATCTAAATCTAAGAGTTAACCTATTAAAAGAAAAAAATATTTCAAAGGTTATTGATGATTTAACTAATAGCTTCCCAGAGCTAAAAGATAAGATAACTAAAACTAATTTATCTCCAATATCAATTTCTTTACCTAGAGGAACATCAATTCAGAAAAACCCACTATTTTTAGATGGTTTAATTGAAGTGCAGGATGAAGGAAGTCAAATATTAACATTCTTAGTGGATCCAAAACGCGGCACTATGGTTGCAGATTTTTGTGCCGGCGCCGGAGGAAAAACATTAGGAATTTCGGCAATGATGAAAAATACTGGAAGATTGTATGCTTTTGATATTTCAGATAAAAGATTAGCAAATTTAAAAAAGAGATTAAAAAGGTCTGGAGCATCAAATATTATGCCTCAGAAGATAATGCATGAAAATGATACAAAGATTAAAAGACTGCGTGAGAAGTTTGATCGCGTTCTTGTCGATGCTCCTTGCACCGGCTTAGGCACTCTAAGAAGAAACCCAGATTTAAAATGGAAGCATTCTCTCGAATCATTGAAAGAATTGAACATTAAACAAAGTTTAATAATTAACGCGGCTTCCAAATTATGCAAAATAGGAGCACATCTAATTTATGCTACGTGTAGTTTTTTAAAGGAAGAGAACGAAACAATAGTAGAAAATTTTCTTTCAGACAATATAAATTTTAGAGTGTTATCCCCAGATTCAATTTTTATAAAATATGGTATACCATTAAAATTAGATAAATATATAAAACTAAAACCTGATGAGCATAAAACTGATGGTTTTTTTGCAGTTATATTAGAGAGGTTTAAATAAATGAATAATATAAATAAATTAATTTTTATAGCCGCTTTTATGGGTATCTTATTAGGCCTAATAATTAAATTTTTCCCGAATTTATTTTTTGTTGACTACCTACTAATAATCACTGATTTAGTTGGGCAGATTTTTATTAAAAGCCTGAAAATGATTCTAGTACCCCTAGTTTTTTTCTCTATTGTTGTTGGTGTTTCGAATTTAGGGAAAGGAAAAAATTCAAGCTTAATATGGAAATCAACTTTTTTATATTTCATTATAACTATGTCGATGGCAATTACGTTGGCACTAGTTGTGATGAATATTGTTCAACCTGGATTAGGCTTAAGTATTGAGGCCTGGCAATTAGTTAATAGCAGCCTTCCAGAAACTATGACAATCCCAGAATTCTTTAAGCAATTTCTATTAAGTTTATTTGAAAATCCATTTAACTCACTTGCTTCTGGGAAAATACTACCATTAATTATTTTTTCAATCATTATTGGTATTGCGTTGAATGACAAGCAAGGTAAGTTTAAGGCAGCTAAAGATATTTTTACTAGTTTTTATGAGGTCATGCTTAAAATTGTTCATTGGTTAATGCTATTTGCTCCTTTAGGTATATTTGCCCTTTTAGTAAATATGGTTGTTAACCAGAATACGGAATTATTCTCTCAGTTAGGTATTTTTATTTTTACTGTAATATTTCTGATCATGTTTCATGGGTTAGTAGTTTTGCCAACTATTTTATTTTTCTTAACTAAAATAACACCTATACATTTATGGAGAGAGGGAAGGCCTGCATTTATTACTGCATTCGCGACTAGTTCAAGCGCAGCAACACTTCCTATTACATTAAGTGTGGCTAATGATAATTTTAAAACTTCTAAAGCAGTATCTACTTTTGTCCTTCCTTTAGGAGCCACTATGAATATGGATGGAACTGCATTATATGAAGCAGCAGCAGCATTATTTATTGCAAACTTAGTTGGAATGGATTTAACTTTAGCTCAACAACTTATATTATTTTTTACAGCCATGGTTGCATCAATTGGAGCCCCAGGAATCCCTAGTGCTGGGATGGTAACTATGGCGATGGTTTTACAGGTCTTAGGCTTACCTTTGGAAGCATTAGCTATACTTCTCCCAATGGATAGATTGATTGACACATTTAGGACGACAATTAATGTTGAAGGTGATTTAGTCGGGACATTAATTGTTCATAAAATTACTAAGTCTTAGCTCTCTTTTTTTCAAGAAATCCGATTGATAGAGAATAAGCTGAAGGTATAACGATTAATGTTAGCAGGGTGGAGGAAATCATTCCACCAATAACAGCAATTGCTAAAGGCTCATTAGATTCAGAACCAGCACCATATCCAAAAGCAGCTGGCAATAATGCTAGTATTAGTGTTAAAGATGTCATCAACACTGGGCGAAGTCTGATAGGACATGCTTCCAGAAGTGCTTGATCTGTTTTTTTACCAGATTTTTTTAATTGATTTGTCATATCAACTAATAAAATAGAATTTTTTGCAACAAGTCCAATTAAAAGTACCATGCCAATCATGGAGTAAATATTAAGACTGTTACCGGTAATCCATAATAAAAATATGCCGCCAATTACAGCTAATGGTTGAGCTAGCATAATTATTAATGGTTGGAAAAATGAGTTAAAGAGACTCGCTAAAACCATATAAAGTAATACAGTTGCTAGAATAAATACAAAAATTATATTACTCATTGTTTTTGCAAACTCTTTGGCTTGCCCTTCAAGTTGAATAGAGTATTCACTTGGAAGGATAGTCTTACTAGTCTGTTTAATTAATTTAACGGCTTCGCCAAGAGATATTGTTGGGTTAGAGTAAAAATTAGATGAGTATTGTAAATCTTGGCGACCCATTACTGCGGGTCCAAGTTCTTGATGGAAAGAGGCAATTGTATCAAGTCGAACTAATTCGCCAGACCTACTTCTTAAATATATTTTATTAAGATCATTTAATTTTTCGAATGACCCTTCTTTTGCTTTCATTCTAATATCGTATCTATGGCCGTCGCCTGGTTCATCATTAAATCTTGCAACATCCAACCCATTACTTAGGACAGAAATTGCTTCAGCAATATCAGCAGCAGTAATTCCAAAACTAGAAGCTCTTTCCCGATCTATATCTAAAATCATTTGAGGAAGGTTGAGTTGTAAATTGAGATCAATTCTTCCTAACCCTTCATTTTCTGATAGTTTTATTAAAAGTTCATCACTTAAAGCAGCAACTTTTTTAATGCTTGGGCCAGTAATTGAAAATTGTAATTTTTCTGAACGTCTGCCACCAGAAAATGAGACACCTGAAGGAAAAGCTTTTACACCAGCAAGTTGATTAAAATCAATTCTCATCTTAGCCATAATTTCAGATTGAGATAGTGGACGCTGATTTTTTTCTTTTAGCCTAACGCTAATAAAGCCACTGTTAACTTGACCCCGGCTCCCCAATCCAATCGATGAAAAAACGCTGGCAGTATGCTCATTGTATTGATTAATAATTTTCTCAATCTCTAGTAATTTATTGTAGGTATAGTCCATATTAGAACCTAAGGGAGTTTTAAATCTGACTGTAAAACGACTTTCATCTTGTTCAGGGACTAATGTTTTTTCTACTTTTGAGAAAAGAAGGCTACTCGCAAGAACTATAATGAGACTTGAAATTAAAACTTTTAATCTATGTGATAAGGACCAAGTTAATATTTTCTTATAATTCTTATTTAATTTTTCAAAGAAACTATCTAAACCTTTAAGCCAATGAATTTCTTTTTCTTTCATTGCTAAAAATTTTGAGCACAACATCGGGGTTAATGTTAATGAGATAATTAATGAGACTAATATCCCAGCGGTAACTACTATTGCAAAGGCTTCAAAAAAACGTCCAATAATCCCATCCATGAATATAACGGGGGCAAAAATACATACTAAAGCTAATGAGGAAGCTAGAACTGCAAAGACAACTTCTTTACTACCATTAATAGCAGCATTAAAAATATTCTTATCAATATGTTTTTGATGCCGGAAAATATTTTCAAGCACTACAATCGAGTCATCAACCACTACACCGATCAATAGTATTAGTGCAAGTAAGGTCATACTGTTAAAAGTAAAACCATAAAAATACATTACTGCAATAGACCCAAAAAGAGAAATAGGGATTGCAATTGCAATGATGAATGTAGAGCGAAGAGATTTTAAAAAGAATAAGACAACTAAAGCTGCTAATAATGTCCCTTCAAGGATATGATTCTGTAAGGATTTGACCATAGATTTAATATAAATTGAATCATCTGTTGATACCTTTAACTCTAACCCTGGCGGTAAACCGGGCCTTATTTGAGTGTCAATTTTTTCTTTAATTTTATTAATAATATCAACAGTATTGGAATTAGCTACTTTTATAATTCCAAGACCAATAGACGGCTTGTTGTTGTGTCGAGCTGTTTGTCTATAATCGTCTAAATCGTCTTTTACCTCAGCTATATCACTAATCTTAATTGGACCACCATTTCGATAAGTAATAATCATTTTCTTTAGATCTTTAATTTTATGGAACTCTAGATCCAGTTTAAACATTTTTTCTGATTGTGATCTTACAAGGAATCCACCAGGCAGCTGCACATGCTCTTTCTTAAAGGCGACAACTAAATCATTAGCAGTAATTTTTAATGCAGACATTTTTTCAGGGAGTAAGTTAATTCTTATAGTCCTATCTCTTCTACCCCCTAATGTTACATAACCAACCCCATCAACTGTTTCTAATTTTTTCTTTAAAATATTATTAGCATAGAGATTTAATTGTTGAACAGTTCGATTACCAGTTAGACCTAGCCACATAATCGCGCTTGCATTTGTTTCAACTTTACGGACAACAGGGGGAACGATGTCGTCAGGTAAGCGCCTAGTAACTCTCCCTACTTTAGATTGAATTTCATTAAATGCAACTTCAATATCTTTATCTAGATTAAACGTAATACTTACGACAGAAACACCTGGAGACGATTCAGATTTAATAGATTCAATACCTGGGGTTGTATTTACTGCCTCTTCAATAACATTAGTGATACTAGAGTCAATAATTTCTGGATTGGCACCTTCCAAAGTAGTTGTGACTGAAAGGATAGGAAATTCAATAGTAGGAAATTTATCAATACCAATTTTTTGGAAACTAATAATACCTAATAAAACAAATATTGCAGATATCATCCAGGCTAAAACATGTCTTCGAATTGAAATTTCAGGTAATGTCATATCTTATGGCGATGTAATATTGACTTTAGTTTGATCGGTTAAATATCCTGCACCATCAAGTGCAACTATTTCGTTTTCTTTTAAACCAGAAATAATTTCAATAACACCATTCTGGTTAATACCAATTTTAATATTTCGTTGTTCAACCATATCTCCATTAACTACATAAACTACCTGTCCTGCTGGCCTTAAAACAACGCTTTGTTCTGGAACCGCTACCCCTTGCCTACTGCTAAACACTATCGTCCCTTTTACACTAGCACCTGGTTGCCAGTTTAATTGATTTACAATATCAGCAATAACATCAATAGATCTGCTATCAGACATTAATTTAGGTTTTAATTCTGCAATTTGGACAGTAATTTCATTCGGGGATGTAGGACTTTTAAGTCGTATTGGAGTACCGGCTTTTAATTTTGATGCTAACTTTTCAGGAAACGGGATATGAGCTCGAAGTTTCTTATTATTAATAATTTGAAATACTGGATCGCCTATTTTAAGAAAGTCACCAATTGATGGAATTTGTTTTTCAATTCTTCCTGAAATTGGTGTATAAACTTTTGTTTTTTCCAAACTTGATTGTGCAATATCTCTTTTTGAAAGAGCAACTTCAAGCTCTTCAGAGGTTTCAGTTTTCTCTGTGAGAATAGTATCAAGCGCATTTAAAGAAATAAATTTCTTTTCTACTAATTTTTGATTTCTTCCGTAGTTTTTTTCTTGATTAGCCAGACGAGTTTGCAATCGCCTAACTTCTGCTTTTGCCAGAGTTACTTGATATTTATAATCTTTTGCTTCAATTTCTGCAAGAAGGTCCCCTTTTTTTACTAATGATCCAGTTCTTGCATATAACTTTATAACATTGCCTGAAATTTCAGTAGATATGGTAGGATCAATAATTCCCTCAATAGAGCCTATAGCAGTTTCCTTATCTTCAAAGGTAGCTAATGCAGCTTTGCTAGTAGTTATATAGATTTCTTTTTTACTTTTTTTCTTTATAGGCTCATTATCACTGCAACTAATAAGAAGGCACGTAAAACAAACTAAAATTAAGAATTGTTGTAAATTATTGATCATGAAAATTTTCCGCATTAATTAAATCCCAATCAAAAAAGGGACCTGGGTCCGTTTTTCTTTTAGGCGCAATTTGATTGTGCCCAACAATATCATTAATTGGGTAGTTTTTGCATAGACATTTTAAAAGAGTTATAAGTTTCATATATTGGATATTCTCAAATGAGCTCAGATCAGATCCTTCAAGCTCTATGCCTATTGAGAAGTCATTACAATTAATATTATTTTTCCAATTTGATTCTCCAGCATGCCATGCTCTATCTTTACACGAAACAAATTGAATTAATTCCCCATTGCGCTTAATAAGAAAATGAGAAGACACTTTGAGTTCTTTAATTTTTTTAAAATACGGATTATCTTCAGACTTGAGTTTGTTTGTAAAAAAATCTTCAATAAATGTACCTCCAAATTTATTTGGCGGTAAACTAATGCTGTGAATTACAATCAAGTTAATTAATTTATCTTTTGGACGGGCATCAAAGTTGGTTGATTTAAGAAAATTAGCTTCCTTAATCAGACCATTCTGACTTAATTCATAAAAGTTACATGATGAGTTCATCTAAATCGCTTATAATCTTTTGAAAGTAATCTATATAGAAAGTCTAATGGTTTTTATTGATTTTTGCATTAAATTAGTTGTAATAAGGAGAGAGTAATGTTCGGAGAAATATTTAATAACTATGTTTTATTTGGCATTGTTGATAATGGCGTGATGTTAATGGGTGCCTTCTTTGGCTTAGGATTAAAAAAACACTTGCCAAAGAGCTTTCAGGTCGGTGGTGGTGCGGTGATAGGTGCAGGGATTGGTAATGCAGTTAGCGATTTTGCAGGAGGAGCAGCTAGTTTGAGCTGGGATTTAGCATTTGGGACGGGCCTTGGTTGTTTGATTGTATTAATAGCAATACCAGTGCTTCATAAATTACAGAAACGTCCAAGCAAATAGATAATTTTATTCTAAGACTCTATTGCTGTTTGTTTTATGAGCTGCTTATTCAAATTGGTTTATGGTGCATAGTTACTTTCTTCGTGCTTTTATTTTTCAATATTGAGCCAAATGCTTTGCAGTTTATCTTGTGGATATCATCAGGAGCATACTTTATTTATTCATGGGAACGCGGCGGCCAAACATTAGCAATGAGAGCATGGAAATTAAAACTAGTCTCTCCATATGGTCAAAGGTGGTTTTATCTTGCAAGGTATTTATTAGTAACTATCGGAGCTATTCTTTTTTTTGTTTCTTTTTTATGGGTAATTTTTAATAAGAAAAATCAATATCTTCATGACTTTATTTTAGGTTCAGAAATTATAGACGTTCGATTTTAAATATTAGATATAAGCCAATCGACAAGAAAATAATGGTTGGTATTAAAGAGCTCATAAATGGTTGCCAGTCGTTAAGAAGGCCTAGATGTCTAATCATCGTGTTAAGAATTAGATATGAAATACCAATTATAATCCCGAGAAACATTTTTAAATATTTTCCACCTGATCTTTCTTGTAAAAACCCAAAAGGGACTGCAAAAAGTAACATTACAAGCGGCATAATTGGATGAATTAATTTTTCCCATAATGCAATCTCATAACGCGTTACTTTTTGATTATTTAATTGTAAATAATTTATAAATTTTGCTAAATTAATTGTAGACATTTTTTCTGGCGATATAATAAGCGCATTCATCATCTCTGGTCGAATTAATGATTTCCAATTACCGTTCTCAATATTAGTAGATGTAACTTTCTTCTCCTCTAAATGAGTTAATGTGATGTTGTTAAGCTTCCATTGACCATCTTGAAACACACCTTGTTTTGCATTAACGATGGTTCTTAGTTTGAAATCGTTATCAAACTCATAAATATGAATATCTTCTAGCGAGCTATTCGGAAGAACATTTTCTATATTGACAAAACTTTTACCATCTTTTATCCAAAACCCAGATTTAAATTCTTGACTTACTACAGAGTCAGTAGAACTAATTTTTAATCTCTGAGCATTTTTTTCACTATTAGGGCTAATAAGGTCCCCTATGATGAAAGTAAGAAAGCAAAACAAAAGTCCGACATATATTAAAGACGTAGCAATTTTTTTAATAGATAATCCACTAGATCGCATAACAGTAAATTCCGAATTTTGAGATAGCTCACCAACTGTATACATTGCCCCAATAAGAACAGCCAAGGGTATTATTTCGTAGACATGGCCGGGGATACTTAGAAGTACGTAATTAATAACTTGTATTAATCCATACCCACCTTTACCAAGGTCATTAATTTCTCGAATAAAGTCAAAAAAAGAAAAAAGTGCAATGAGACCGAACATTATCATTGTGATACTAATAAAAAACTCTTTATTTAAATATTTTGTTATTTGCTTCATTTGCCCTTATAAATTTTTTTTGGTAATAAAGGAAGATTTTGAGTTCGCCTATAAAGTAAATATATAGCAATAGTTGCAAAAGCTGCGTGGACCGGCCAAAGACCATACCATATCTTTGTATTTCCAATCGACACAATACTATGCGAGACACCTAATAAATTGTTATAAATAACAAATAATAATAAAGCCATAATAATATTTGCTGAGCGACCTGAACGAGGATTGATTACACTTAATGGGATTGCGAGAAATACCAAAAGTAGTGCTGAAATAGGTACCGACATTCTCCAATATAATTCAGCTTTATATCTGCTTGAATTTGATGCTAGAAGCTCTAAAGTGCTTTTTGCTTCATAAACCTCGCCAACTGATATTATTTTAGGCGCTTCTTTTTCAATGAGTATGCCATATTCTTGAAAATAGGTAGTCGAAAATTCTTGTGAATTAGATTGGCCTTCGTATCGCCTACCTTCCTTCATAATGATATAGTCTTCACCTCTTTTATTCTCTATTCTTTCTCCTTCATTAGCAATGATTACCCCAACTTTTCCATTTTGAATAGATTGAACAAAGATATTTTTAACTACATTACCAAGCTCACTGAATCCTTCAATATAAAAAATACGATTATCTGATTTTGATTCTTTAAAAATACCAGGAGTGATTGTTGCTAACTCATCTCTACTTTTTAATCCTTTCTTAAATTCCTCTGCTTTATAAACTGCCCAAGGACTTATATAGAAAGAGAGCGTTGCAATTAAGATAATAATAGGCAAGCTGAACATAAGAATTGGTTTAATAAGGTTCGAGAGACCTAATCCAGAACCGAACCATATAACCATTTCGCTGTCTTTATACCATCGTGTTAAAGTAATTAAGATAGTTAAAAAAAGCGTTAATGAGAGCAGTAACGGTAAATGTTTGAGTAAATTAAAAACAAGAATAGTATCGATTGTATCATTAGGTATAATGCCCTTTGCAGCCAAACGGAAGATATAAACCGATCTTTGGGCGATAACTACACCAGATAAGATTAGAATTGTAGTTAATGAAGTATAAAATAATTCTTTTGTTAAAGACGTTTTAAATAGCATGACTTTAAAGTTTTAATTTCAATATTAAAGGATATTAAATGAAATTCACCATAAAAACAGATTTAATTACCCAGATACCCGCTGATATTATCACATTGGCAGTTAATAATAAAAACCAAATTTTATGCGCAAAGCAAATAGATACTTTAACTTTGAAGCATTTAAATAATATTTTGAAGTTAGGCGATCTGGCTGAAAGAATTGGTTCAACTTTATTAGTTCATGGGGCTACAAAGTATTCTAGAATAATCTTATTAAGGATTGGTGTTCAGGGAAATTTGCACCCTAAAGAATTTTTTAAAGGAATAGTTAGTGTCTCCAATGAGTTAAAAAATATAAATTTTACAAAGATTATATTACCAATTAATCAATTTGTTAATAAATGGATAAGCGAACATGCTGTAACTGAATATCTTGTGAGGGCTATAGTTGATCAAAGTTATATAATAAATTCTCTAAAAACTCAAAATAAATCTAAACCGGTTAATTTCCAGGTTTATCTTCATGCAATTAAACTAGCTACAAAAGAAATGAAATTAGGGCTTAAACATGGATTGGCAATTGCTGAAGGAGTAAATTTGAGTAAAGACCTTGGCAATCTCCCACCAAATATTTGCACTCCTAACTTCTTAGCTAACACTGCAAAGAAACTTGGCCGTGAAAATAAAATGCGTGTAACAGTATTAAATCAAAAACAAATTGAAAAATTGAAAATGGGTTCTTTTTTATCAGTTGCAAAAGGTAGTCGCCAACCCCCTAAATTTATAACCCTTGAGCACAATAAAGGACCAAAAAATCAGAAACCAATTGTGATGGTTGGGAAAGGAATTACATTTGATGCGGGGGGTATATCAATTAAACCCTCATCAGCTATGGATGAAATGAAATATGATATGTGTGGCGCAGCTACAGTTTTAGGCCTAATGCAAACTGTAGGTCAATTAAACTTGCCTTTAAATATAATTGGAGTGATTCCGACTTGTGAGAATCTTCCTGATGGTCAAGCTTTAAAACCAGGAGACATAGTAACTAGTATGTCCGGCCAAACTATTGAGATTTTGAATACTGATGCTGAAGGTAGGTTGATTCTGTGTGATGCTTTGACTTACGCAGAAAAATATAAACCAGAGGTTGTAATTGATATTGCAACTTTAACCGGAGCTTGTGTAATAGCTTTAGGGCATCATGTTTCTGCCGTATATAGTAATAATCAGCCGTTAGCAGATGAGTTAAGAATTGCAGGTGAAGTAGCTTTAGATCAGGTTTGGCAAATGCCCCTATGGGATGAATACCAACCCCAACTAAATAGTAATTTTGCAGACATGGCTAACATCGGTGGTCGTGCAGCAGGAAGCATAACGGCTGCTTGCTTCTTGTCTAGGTTTGCAAAGAAATATAATTGGGCTCATCTTGATATTGCAGGAACTGCATGGAAATCTGGAAAGGAAAAAGGCTCGACAGGTCGGCCAGTAAGTTTATTAAGTCAATTTCTTATTAAACGAATTACGGATAAAAATTAATCGTTTATTAAAGATAGATATTCTTCTTTAGTTAAATAATTTTTTTTATCAAATTCATTGTCAAGAGAAATCCGGCATAGCCATACTTCATGAGGATTTTCATTTATTTTTTCAGGGTTATTTACAATATCTGGATTAATAAGAATAATTTCACCATCTGCGGGGGCAACAATATCTGATGCAGTTTTGACAGACTCGATAGTCCCTATTGATGAATCTATATTAAATTTATTCCCCAAAGTTAAGTCAACGTAAACAATATCCCCTAACAGATCTTGAGCAAAATTAGTAATGCCTAGGAGATATTCATTTTGTTGATAAGGCTTTATCCATATATGTTCTTTTGTATAAAATAAATTATCAATATAATTCATCGTTTCTCCAATTTAATTAAATAAAAAATAAAGCATTATAATTTTAAAGTGACAAATAAAATTAAAGTGTATATCATCATGTGAAGTTAAATTAATCAAGGGTTTTTAGTGAATTTTTATTTAAGAAGCATTTTACTAACTATATTTTTATTTTCATCTTTCACTCACTTAACCTTTGCAAAAGACCCACTCTCTCCGAAACAACCAAGTCTTTACGTTAAAAATAGTAAAAATTTAAAAGTCCGCTCTTTAAAAGCTATTGTAGTTAATCAAAATACAGGCGAGGTTATTTATGAAAAAAATGCAAATGCAAAAGCATCAATAGCATCTTTAACTAAATTAATGACTGCGATGGTGATTCTTGATTCTGGACTGGATCTTAATAAAAAGATCACAATAACAAAAGCTGACATTGACAGAGTAAAGCGGACAACTTCAAGATTACCAATCGGGACTAAATTAAGTAGATATAAGTTACTAAAAGCAGCGTTAATATCTTCTGATAATAGAGCAGCATTTGCCTTAAGTCGCTCATATCCGTCTGGAAGAAAAGGATTTATTAATGCAATGAATGTTAAAGCAATTCAATTAGATATGCAGGAGAGTAAGTTTCGAGATCCTACGGGACTTGATAAAAGAAATGTTTCTACCGCGAAAGATTTACTTAAGCTAGTTAGGGCAGCATATCAATATTCCGAAATTAGGGAGTTTACAACTACGCCCTTTGAAAATATTAAAATTGGCAAAAAAAGAAATAGCATTGACTTTAAGAATACTAATCCATTAGTTAGAAAAGGGGTATGGGATATTGGATTATCTAAAACTGGCTTCATCAGAGAGTCAGGACGGTGTTTAGTTTTACAAACAATAATTAATGATGAGCCAATAATTATTGTTTTATTGAATTCTTATGGAAAATTGACCCGTTTTGCTGATGTAAAAAGAATTAGAAATTGGATGAATAGGGTAAATAAAAAAGCTACTTAAATTATTTTTTCTTCACTGGTTTTTTCTTCACTGGTTTTTTCTTACTTTGTTCTTCTATTTCTTTTTTCGCTAATAAACTTAAAGATTTTTCAAGGCTGATTGATTCTGGATCAACATTTTTAGCAATATTTACTTTTATTGAGCCTCTCTGAATATAAAAACCAAATCTACCTTTATAAATATCAATAGATCCTTTATTTTCAGGATCATCGCCAATTTTTCTGATTGGCTTAAGAAGATCAACAGCTTTTTCTAAAGATATTGTAAATAAATCTTCATCTTTTGGTATAGATTTAAATTTTCCATTATGATTTACATAAGGACCAAATCTACCAATATTTGCAATAATTTTTTTACCTGTCTCTGGATGTTCGCCTAAATCTTTAGGCAATGAAATTAATTTTAGAGCAATTTCTTCATTAAGGTCTGCTAATTGTATTTCACTTGGAATAGTAATTCTTTTTGGTTTTATTTTTTTATCTTCGTCTTGTTCACCTAGCTGAAGATAAGGGCCGTAAGGGCCTATTAATAATAATATTTTTTTGTTAGTTTCTTTATCTATAGCTATTACTTTAGGTTCTTGTGGTAAGTCTCCATTTGAGCTTCTTGTGAAATCACAATCTGGGTAACCAGAGCATGCTATAAAATTTCCTCTTCGACCAAGTTTAGATAGCAATGGTTTTCCACACTTTGGACAATCTTCATCAATAGATTTTTGCGTTATTTTAGAGCGATCCAAATCTTTCTTCTCATTAATTTGTTGATTAAAATCTTTCCAAAAATTTGTTAATACAGACAACCATTCTTTTTTATCAGCTGCAATATCATCTAATTGAGATTCCAATTGAGCAGTAAAATCATAATCTACATAATGGCTAAAATGCTCAGTTAAGAAATCATTTACAACCTTGCCAACATCAGTGGGTATAAATCGTTTTTTTTCAAGTAGAACATATTCTCTGTCTTGGAGTGTTGAAATAATACTTGAATAAGTGGAGGGACGGCCAATCCCATATTCCTCCAAAGTTTTAACAAGACTTGCCTCAGAATATCTTGGTGGTGGCTCAGTAAAGTGTTGATCACCCTTTATTTTTTCAATGTTCAAAATTTCACCAACTTCTAAGGGGGGTAGTGTTAAAGAATTTTCTTTTTCATCAGAGGGCTCATCTTCATCTTCCATATACACTGACATAAATCCTGGGAATTTTAGAGTTTGACCTGATGCTCTAAAAATACTTTCCCCTTTTCCAATTTCAAGGTCAACACTAACTGCATCAAATATAGCTGGGGTCATTTGACAAGATAATGTTCTTTGCCAAATCATTTCGTAAAGTTTGAACTGTTCATCGCTAAGATATTTTTTTAAACTTGTAGGGGTTCTACTTATATCTGTAGGCCTGATAGCTTCATGAGCCTCTTGAGCATTTTTTGCTTTTGTTTTGTAGCCAATAGCAATTTGTGGAAGGTATTTCGGATCATAATTACCTTTTATATATTCTCTTATTTGTTGGATTACATCATTTGATAGGGTCATAGAATCAGTTCGCATGTATGAAATAAGCCCAACTGTTTCATTTTCTGTATCAATACCTTCGTATAATCTTTGCGCAATGATCATAGTTCTTTTTGTTGTGAAGCCAAGTTTTCTTACAGCTTGTTGTTGAAGTGTAGATGTTGTAAATGGTGCTGAAGGATTTCTAATTCTTTGTTTTTTGTCAACTCTAGAAACTCTAGTTTTTCCTGCACTTTTTAGAAGTAATTCACCAACAATTTTTTCACTTTGTCTTTTTTCAGTAACTGTGAATTGCTCTATTTTTTTGTTATCTAAAATATATAATTTTGAAGAAAATTGAGATTTATTTTTCTTTGCTTCTAAATGTAAAGTCCAATATTCTTTCGCTACAAACTTTCCAATTTCCGCTTCACGCTCCATTATTAATCTTAGCGCAGGGCTTTGAACTCTTCCCGCAGAGAGGCCGTAACGTATTTTTGACCATAGTAAGGGGGATAGATTAAATCCTATTAGATAATCTAAAGCTTGTCTTGATTGTTGCGCCTTTACTAAAGCTAGGGCTATATCTCTTGGTTCTTCAATCGCTTGAATAATTGCTGATTTTGTAATTTCCTGAAAAACAACTCTTTTTACTAATTTATTTGTTAGTAATTTTTTCTCATTTAAGATTTCAGAAATATGCCAAGCTATTGCTTCACCTTCTCTATCAGGATCTGTTGCTAAAAGTATCTCATCAGATTTTTTTACTGCTTTTGCGATGGCATCCATATGCTTTTTATTTCTATCAATCAGGGCATATTTCATTTCAAAATTATTTGTATTGATGCCTTCTGATTTTGGAAGTAGATTTCTTATATGTCCATATGATGCCAAAACTTCAAAGTCACTCCCTAAGTACTTAGATAATGTTTTTGCTTTGGAAGGAGATTCAACTATGAGTAGTTTTGTCATTATGTATTTTAGGTTTTAGACTAGTAAAAATTATGCATCATAAGGATAAAGTTAGAACTATTCAAGTTAAATCAAAGAATAATATAAAAGTATTACTCTTTATTAACGATTGTTATTCAAATTCTTTATTCATTATTGAAAGACCTACCTCCGTCTACATTTAATATGTGATTAGTAATAAATGGTGCATTTAATAATAAGAACTCAACTGCTTTTGCAATATCGTCTGCTTCACCAACTTTTTTCAACATAGTTTGTGAAATAACTTTTTTGCAGTATTGCGCATCAAATTCATTTGAATTATCTGGCCATAGAACAGGCCCTGGGGCAACAGCATTCACCCTAATCTCAGGCCCAAGTTCTTGAGCAAGTGATTTTGTTAGAGTGGTTAATCCTGATTTTGTAACTGAATAAATAATATAGTTTTCTTTAGGATTTGTTATATGTGCATCGGTAATATTAATTATGGAGCCATTCGATTTTTTTAGAAAAGGTGCAGCTTCTTTACATAGAAATAAAGGGGCCTTAAGATTGCTGCCAATAAGGTCATTCCAATTCGATTCATTAATTTCATCAATATTAGTTGGATAATATGACGAAGCATTATTAATAAGAAAATTCAGTTGCCCATAGGTTTTAATTGTTTCATTAATTATTAAGGAATAACTGTTTGGGTTTAGAAGATCAGCTTGAATTATTGAAGCAGAGTTTTTTCGGATTTTGTTCAATTCATCTTGTAGAGAATTTGCTTCTACACTTGAGCTTTTATAATGAATGATTAAGTCAATATTAGCTTTATGGAGTCTCCGGCATATTGCTGCGCCGATTCTTTTAGCTCCTCCAGTAATTATTGCAACTTGTTTTTTTTTATTCATTTTCGGTTTAAATATTGTTTAAGGTTATTATAATCTATCAATATGAATAATTTACCAACACTAACTGAATCTGAAAAATTAAAGAGTTTATCTTTACTTAAAAAGATAAAGAATACCATTAATGACCATATCTAAAATTAGACCTATTAGAAGTTATGTATTAAGACAAGGACGCCTTACCAAACATCAGGCAGAAGGGATTAAATCACTTTCCTCGCTTCATGCTATTTCTTTCGGAGATAATATTCTGAACTGGGATGCTATTTTCAAGAATGAAGGAAAAAAAATTATTGAAATAGGTTTTGGTATGGGCGATACAACTGCTGAAATTGCTGAAACTTTAAGTAACTCTAATTTTATTGCAATCGATGTTCATTCCCCTGGGGTTGGTAATCTTTTAAATAAAATAAAAGAAAAAGAGCTGCAGAATTTAAAGATTATTCAGCATGATGCAGTTGAGGTTTTAGAAAAAATGGTGCTAGATGAAAGTCTAGATGCTGTGCATATTTTTTTCCCAGACCCATGGCATAAGAAACGCCATAATAAAAGAAGATTAATACAAGAGCCTTTTTTGGAATTAATAAGCAAAAAATTAAGAAAAGAAGGCTATATTCACATAGCAACAGATTGGGAAGATTATTCTCATTGGATAATAGAAATATTTAAGAAGAATGAGATGTATAAGTCTAAAAATAGTGATTTTTCAAAAAAGCCCTCATATCGACCTGAAACTAAATATGAAAATAGAGGAATTAATTTAGGACATCAAGTTTGGGATATTATTTTTGTTAAGAGTTAACCAGCTTTGAATAATTTCATCTGCTTCTTTAATCCCTTGTTTCTTTAAACTAGAAAACAGCTGAACAGTACATTTTGTTTGGTATAAATCAGCCCAATTAGTTTGAATTATTGACTTTACATCGGAAAGAGCTTTAAGTGATTTATCTTTTGATAATTTATCAGATTTTGTAAGTAATATATGAATTGGTTTCTGTTTTGGGGCAAACCAATCTAGCATTTGAATATCTAGATTTGTTAAAGGTCTTCTTATGTCCATGACAATAACAAGCCCAGCTAAACTATTTCTTTCTTGAAGGTATCGAGGTAACGTTTTCACCCAATGATTTTTAATGGCGCCAGGGACTTTTGCATATCCATAACCAGGAAGATCAACTAATGACATTTGCTCACCAATACTAAAAAAGTTTATTAATTGGGTTCTACCGGGCTGTTTACTGACATAAGCAAGACGATTTTGTTTGCTTAAAGAATTAATCGCACTTGATTTACCGGCATTTGATCTTCCAGCAAATGCAATTTCAATTCCTTCATCAATAGGAAGTTCATCAAAGTGATTTACTGAAATAATAAATTTAGCATTTTGTAAAAAAGCCATTTTTCCCCCTATACTCTTGAGTTAATGCTATCACGTTGTGTGTATTTTAGTTAAAATGTAGCCTCTTAAAGAATTAACTTCGGAGCCCTAATGATAAGAATTATTCAGTTTGTTGGTTTTATTATAGTTTGTTTTAGTTTTGTAGTCAGTGCTGAAAGCACGCTTTCTTCGTCAGAGTTAGTCGGCACAAAAAAAATTATTAACAATTTATGTATTGCTTGCCATGCAATTGATGGCAATAGCGTAATTTCAGTTAACCCAAAATTAGCAGGGCAGCATGCTGCCTATATTTCAAAACAACTTAATAATTTCAAAAGTGGACTAAGAGAGAATATAGTTATGGCTGGTATGGTAGCTAATTTAACTGAGGAAGACATGATAAATCTTGGTAATTATTTTTCTGAGCAAGATATTTTATTGTCATCAGCTCAAAAAAATGGCGTTGGCTCTTTAGGTGAAAATATTTTCCGTGCAGGTATAAAAAGCAAGGGAGTAGCAGCTTGTGCTGGCTGTCATGGGCCTTCAGGGCATGGTATTCCAGATAAATATCCAAGATTAAATGCGCAACATTCCGAATATACTCTTGCACAATTAAATGCGTTTAGGCTTGGGTTAAGAAAAAATGATCCTGAAGCAGTTATGAGAACTATAGCTCAAAAATTAACAGAACAAGAGATGCAGTCGGTAGCAGATTATATTCAAGGTTTAAGGTAGTTTATTCTATTAACCAACATGCAACTTAAATTGACGTAAGCTGTCATTTATTTATGTTACTAATACGTATAATTTTTGAAAAAATCCAATAAAAATTTAAAAAGCTTTATTAGTCTTTTAAGTACAATGCGATTTGCAATTACAATGTTTTCGCTTCTTGGGATTGCTTCAATTATTGGCACAGTTTTAAAGCAAAATGAACCCTACAATAATTACATTATTAAATTTGGTCAATTTTGGTTTGATATTTTTGAAAAACTTGGGCTGTATAACTTATACCAAGCTTTCTGGTTTCTTCTTATATTAGTTTTTTTAATTATTTCAACTTCGCTATGTGTTTCTAGAAATACCCCTAAAATATTGAAAGACTACAAAAAGTTTCAAGACCGTATTAGAGAAAAATCATTATTATCTTTTAAACATTCCTATCAATTTCCATTAAAAGAATTTAGTCCAAAAAAAATTACAGCATTTTTAAAATCAAATAATTACAAAGTTAAGCATAAGATTATTGAGGATAACGGAGATCTAATTGTTGCAAAGAAAGGTGACCTTCAAAAATTAGGATATATTTTTACTCATTTAGCTATTGTAATAATTAGTATTGGTGGACTTTTAGATGGAAATTTAGTTTTTAAAGTTCAGGAGCTAATAGGTGTTAAACAGATTCAACTAGTAGATCAACCATTATCCCAAATTCCTTTAACAGGGAGAATGAGTGAAAATAATCTCTCTTATAGGGCAAGTATGTTGTTATCTGAGGGCGATACAAAAACAGCGGCAATTCTAAGAGCGAAGGAGGGATATCTTGTTCAAGAAATTCCATTTTCAATAACTTTAAAAGACTTTAATATCGAACATTATTCAACAGGCCAGCCTAAATCATTTAAAAGTGATCTATTAGTAACTGATAATGAAACAGGTCAGTCTATAAATAAAACAATTAGCGTTAATAAACCTCTAACTTATAAAGGAGTGACGATTTATCAGGCTGCTTTTGAGGATGGCGGGTCACAATTAGATTTGTTAGTTTGGAATTTAAACTCTTCGCAACCATCTTTCCAAATGAATTCTGAAATTTTTAAAAATAATAAGCTTACTTTTGAGAATCAAAATTTGACCCTAGAATTTAAAGATTTTAGAAAGTTTAATATTTTAGAAGTGAGTCAAAATGAAGAACAAAAACCAAAACCAACAAATGTGGGCCCTAATTTTCTATATAAAGTTAGAAATGAATCTGGACAGGCTAAAGAATATCAGACTTATCAACTACCAATAGTTATAGATGGAAAATACTTTTTTATGAGTGGAATGCGGAACTCACCCCAAGAAGAATTTAATTATCTTAAAATTCCTGCAGATGAGAATTTCAGCATTAAAGGCTTTATGACTCTTAAATCTTTATTAAATAATCCACAAAAAGTTAATAATGCAATTAATAAAGGTATCAATGAATCAGCTTTTACCACAAGTGAAAAGAAAGAAGCCTTTAAATCGGGAACTCAAAATATTATTAACGCTTTTATAAAGGGGGGCTATAACTCCGTGATAGAAACAATGGATTTAAATATTCCTGAACAAGCCTCATTTCCAGATAAAGAAAGAGCAATAAAAACTTATATAAACATTATCTATTTAGTCAGCCAGGAGCTTGTTAGGGATTACCAGGATAATAATAAAGGCGAAATAGTTTTTCCAATAAATGAATCTCCAAGGTTTATCCAAGATGCATTGACTGCTTACAGTGATAGTTTTTTTTATGGAGTTCCTTTATATCTTGAATTAAAAGATTTTGAGCATGTCCAAGCGAGTGGTTTACAATTGACAAAATCACCTGGGCAAATCTGGGTCTATTTAGGCTCAATTCTTTTAGTGTTGGGTATATTTTGCATGATTTATATTCAAGAGATTCGTTTGTGGATTTTTAGAAAAAAAGGAAGTAGCAGTTTGATAGTATCTTTAGCTACCAATAGAGATCGTATGGACTTTGATCAATACGCAATAAGACTTAAAGATCAAATTAAGAAAATGACTAATTGATGGGATTATAAAAAATGTTAGAAAATATAAAAGATAAATTTTTAAATTATTCCTTTGGGCTAATTTTAACTATTTTAACTATTTTTGCAATATTCGAATTTCATGATTTTATGGATTATTATGAAATATTCATTTTACTTGGTTCAGCTATTACTTTCACTTGGATGGGTAATATGTGGCCAAATTTTAAAAACTTATTTTTAAATATCTTTTTATTTTCATTTATTTCTATCTATTTGTATCAAGGTAGTTTAGAACAAATAGAGCTTAATTTTTTTCTTAAATACTTTTTGTCCAGCCAGTCAGCAATTATGTGGATGACTGCTTTATATCCCTTGAGCTTGATTATTTATTGGGTTTATCTTCTTAGCAGGCAAGATTTTTATGGGAGTCTTGCAACTAAAATAACTTGGATAGCAACAATGATGGGCTTTGTAGGCTTACTAGTTCGTTGGTATGAATCTTATTTAATCAGCATTGATGTTGGCCACATACCAGTAAGTAATCTATACGAGGTATTTATTCTTTTTTGCTTGATTACATCTTTGCTTTATCTTTATTATGAAGAAAAATTAGACATAAAAAAAATGGGCGCTTTTGTACTTATTATAATTACTGCTGCCGTAGGTTTTATTCTTTGGTATACCTTCGAAAAAGGGGCAAATCAAATACAGCCCTTAGTCCCAGCCCTTCAATCATATTGGATGAAAATACATGTCCCCGCAAATTTTATTGGATACGGTGCATTTTCTATGGCAGCTATGATTTCAGTTGCCTATTTACTTAAAGGAAAAGGCATTTTAGGAAATTACCTACCTGAGCTAAATGTATTGGATGAAATGACTTATAAAGCAATTTCAATCGGGTTTATTTTTTTTACAATTGCAACAATATTGGGAGCAGTATGGGCTGCCGAAGCTTGGGGAGGTTATTGGTCTTGGGATCCAAAAGAAACTTGGGCTTTAATAGTTTGGTTAAATTATGCGGCTTGGCTTCATTTAAGATTAATTAAGGGATTGAGAGGGTCAATATTGGCCTGGTGGTCTTTAGCTGGACTAGCAGTTACAACTTTCGCTTTTCTTGGAGTTAATTTATTTTTATCTGGTCTCCATTCATATGGTGAACTATAGATTAGTTTGATAGATTTAATGTAAAATATATTTAACAAATAAAAAGAAAAACTGTATGCCTGGAAATTTAATAAATATTCGTAATCTTAGCTTTGGTTATGGCGATGAACTTCTCCATAAAGACATTAATATGGAATTTCAAAGGGGAAAGGTGTCTGCAATTATGGGTGGGAGTGGAAGTGGTAAAACTACTATTTTAAAGCTTATTGGTGGACAAATTAAGCCTAAGTCTGGAAGTATTTTAGTTGATGGTAAGGTTGTGCATGAACAAAATCTATCTGGTATCTATAAATTAAGGCGAAAAATGGGTATGTTGTTTCAGCACGGGGCATTATTTACCGATCTATCAGTTTATGAAAATGTTGCATTTCCCATGAGAGAGCATACAGACCTTCCGGAAAACATAATAAAAGATCTTGTTTTAATGAAATTAAATGCAGTAGGTCTCCGAGGAGCTTATAAGTTAATGCCTACAGAGCTATCTGGGGGAATGGCGAGAAGGGTTGCATTGGCAAGAGCCATTGCGCTTGACCCAGATATTATTATGTATGATGAGCCATTTGCAGGATTAGATCCGATTTCAATGGCTGTGATTTGTGATTTAATTCGAACATTAAATGATGCACTTGGAGCAACATCAATTATTGTTACCCATGATGTTGCAGAAACTTTTTCCTTCGCAGATTATATTTATTTTATTGCAGATGGAGTTGTTGCTGCCGAAGGGTCCCCAAAACAATTGATGGCATCAAAACTTCCGTTTGTAAAGCAATTTATTCATTCTGAAAAAGATGGGCCAGTTTCATTTCATGTTGCTGCACCATCTTATAATTCAGATTTGGCACTTTAGGGATTTAAAATATGAAGAGCTTAATAAATTTTTTTGAAAAAATTGGTTACTCAGTCACTAGTAGAATTAAGCGTCTTGGAACAGCCACAAGATTATTCTTTTTAATACTTATATCCTCAGGAGAAAGTTTTAAAAGGTTTCATTTGATTATGAAAGAAATTTATTTTACTGGAGTTATGTCTTTAGTAATTATTATTGTTTCTGCCTTTTTTGTAGGAATGGTTCTAGGGTTACAAGGTTATTATACGCTTCAGAAATATGGATCATCTGAGGCAATAGGTGTTTTAGTTGCGCTTGCACTAGTTAGAGAACTAGGACCAGTAGTAACAGCGCTTCTTTTTGCAGGTAGAGCCGGAACTGCAATTACTGCAGAAATTGGATTAATGAAAACAACAGAGCAATTATCAGCAATGGAGATGATGGCGGTCAATCCTGTTGGAAGAATTATCGCACCTCGTTTTTGGGCGGGCGTGATTTCCATGCCAATATTGGCGTCTATTTTTTCAATGGTAGGCATACTAGGTGGTTATGTTGTTGCTGTGATTGTAATTGGAGTTGATGAAGGTGCATTTTGGTCTCAAATGCAGGCAAATGTTGATTTTAGATATGATATTGTTAATGGAGTGATAAAAAGTTTAGTGTTTGGCGTGGCTTGTACCATAATTGCTCTTTTTGAAGGCTTTGATGCGCCACCAACTGCTGAAGGTGTTAGTCGGGCTACTACCAGAACAGTAGTAACGTCATCATTAGTAATATTAGGACTCGATTTTATATTGACCTCTTTTATGCTTGGTGGGTAAATTGATTTAAAATAAGGAAACTTTATGGATAAAATTAAATTTGATGCTTGGGTTGGAATCTTTGTGGCAATAGGGGTAATTTCTTTGCTTGGTCTTGCTATGAAGGTTGGGAATTTAACTTCTAATGATATAAGGGAAACCTATTCAATTATAGCCCACTTTGAAAACATTGGAGGATTAAAGCCGAGAGCTCCTGTAAAAGGTGCAGGTGTCGTAGTGGGTAGGGTGAAATCAGTAGTTTTTGATACAAAAAATTACCATGCCATTGTTAAGATAGATATTGATAAGCGATATGTATTTCCAAAAGATACGTTTGCTAATATTTATACTGCAGGACTCTTAGGTGAGCAATATATTGGCTTAGAAGCAGGTGGAGATACGACTAATTTAGGTGAGGGGGATAGGATTACTCAGACTCAGGATGCAGTTGTTTTAGAAAAGTTAATTAGTCAATTTTTGTACAGTAAAGCATCTGAAGAGGAGGACTAAATTGAAGAAATACTTTATTAAATTATTTTTTTTAGCAGTATTTTTCTCATTTAACTCTATAGCTTCGTTGGGTCCGGATGAGTTAGTAAAGAAAACAGCTGAGGATGTTATTTTTGCAATTAAGGCAGACCAAGAAATCCAAAAAGGCAATAAGGAAAGTATTTATAAATTAGTTGAGGAAAAAATACTTCCAAATTTTGATTTTGAAAAAGTTGCACGTTTAGTTTTGGGTCGAGCTTGGAGATCTGCAAGTGATGAACAAAAAAAAGGGTTTATTGTTGAATTTAGAACTCTTTTGTTAAAGACATATTCAGTGGCTTTGTCAAAATATAAAAACCAGAAAATAGAATTTAAACCAACAAGAATGTCCGAGACGGATGAAATTGTTATAGTTAAAAGTGAAATTATTCAAAGTGGCGCCCAGCCAATAAAGGTTAATTATGCGTTAACGAAAAGTTCTGGAAAGTGGCTAGTTTTTGACATTGTGATTGAGGGCGTAAGTCTAGTTACTAATTATAGAAGTCAATTTTCAAGTGAGATTAGGAAAAATGGTATAGATACTTTAATTAAAAAATTATCGAAAAAAAATAAGGGCGAAAAATAAGCATGCAGCCAATTGAATTTGAAGATGGTAATTGGCTTATGAGGGGTAACATTACATTAATTCAAGTACCTAATATTATGAAATTAACCATCAACTACGAATGGAAAAATTCTGTTTTAATCGATTTAATTCAAGTAAAAGAAGTCGATACCTCTTTGCTAGGGTTAATATTTGAATGGAAGCGACAAGCTAAAGAGTATAACAAAACTGTGAGTATAAAAAATACTCCCGCTAACCTAACAAGTTTGGCCAAACTTTATGGCGTAGAAGAATTTATTTCATAAGAATATTTTTCAATATACCAACTGAATTTAGAGATCAATTAAGAATTTGATGAAAAAAGCTATCGCATTTAAGAACGTTAAAAAAAATTATGGCCAGTTAAAAGCTGTTAATGGAATTAATTTATCAATTGAACAGGGTGAGTTTTTTGGTTTACTTGGACCAAATGGGGCTGGCAAATCCACTTTGATTAATATGTTAGCAGGCCTAGTCAGACCAACAGCCGGATCTATTTCTGCAATGGGCTTCGATGTTATTAAAGACTATCAAAATGCTAGACATTCTCTTGGAATTGTTCCACAGGAATTAGTCTTCGATCCATTTTTTAATTTAAGAGAAATGCTTCGTTTCCAAGCAGGCTATTTTGGCAAAGGAAAAAGTAATGATATTTGGGTGGATGAGGTTATCGAGCGTTTGGATTTAACATCAAAAGTATCCACTAATATGAGAATGCTATCGGGCGGAATGAAAAGAAGGGCTTTAATAGCTCAAGCCTTAGTCCATAGACCCCCTGTGATTGTATTAGACGAGCCTACTGCTGGTGTTGATGTCGAGTTAAGGCAAAGATTGTGGGCTTTTGTTAAAGAATTAAATAAAGAGGGACATACAATTGTTTTGACTACTCACTATCTTGAGGAGGCTGAAGCTCTATGTACCCGAGTGGCGATGCTTAGAAACGGCGAGGTTGTTGCTTTAGACACAACCACTAATCTTCTTAAAAAATTTGCAGCAAAGAATTTAAAACTTAGGCTCTCTACAAAAAAAATATTTAAGTTGCCAAGTAGCATTAAAAGAATAAATTTCTCAGTTGATGGTGATTTTTATACTTTTGAATTAAAAAGAATTACTGATATTGGAAAAATTATTGCAGCGTTAAATAACGCATCTATAGAAATATTGGATATGGAAACTACAGATCAGGACCTAGAAAATATTTTCTTAAAGTTGACTGGGAATAAAATTTAGTATGAATAGTTTAAGAAATCAATTATTAGGAACATGGACTCTTTTAAAAAAAGAGCTTCTTAGGTTTTGGCGTGTAGCTTTCCAAACAGTTGCTGCGCCTGTAATTACAGGAATATTATATTTACTTATTTTCTCTCATGTGCTTGATAGCCATGTAGAGGTTTATGAGGGGGTTCCTTATATGGCTTTTCTTATTCCTGGATTAATTATGATGTCTCTTTTACAAAATTCTTTTTCTAATAGCTCCTCAAGCTTAATTCAATCGAAAGTAATGGGAAATATCGTTTTTCTTTTACTAACTCCTTTAAGCTATATACAGTTATTTTTTGCGTTTCTTATTTCCTCTATAGCAAGAGGAATATCTGTAGGTATTTGTATTTATTTAATTGCTATTTTATATATTGATTTGCCTATTGAGCATCCTTGGATAGTATTTTTGTTTGCTTTCTTTGGGGGAGGGCTTATGGGAGCATTTGGAATAATTGCAGGAATCTGGTCCGATCGATTTGATCAGATGGCAGCCTTCGGAAATTTCGTTATTATGCCTTTATCAATGTTATCTGGCGTATTTTATTCAATTCATTCATTGCCAGCATCTTGGCAAAAAGTCTCACAATTAAACCCGTTTTTCTATATGATTGACGGTTTTAGGTATGGTTTTTTTGGACAATCAGATGTGTCACCATATTTTAGCTTAAGCATCGTCACCTTATTTTTTATTGTCTTATCTTATGGCACGATTCAAATGTTAAAATCTGGTTACAAACTAAGGGGATAAATGCTATTACCTAGTCAAATAGAAGATGTTATTGTCGCGAATTTAGATTGTGATTTCATCGAAGTTAAAGGCGATGATGGGACTCACTTTGAAGCAACTATTGTCAGTCCTCTTTTTGAAGATAAATCCATGATTAAACAACACCAAATGGTTTATCAAGCTTTAGGCGATATGATGAAGCAGGAAATACATGCTTTATCGATGAAAACAATTACCCCAGAACAATGGAAAAAATTTAACAAATTATAATGGAGATAGGGAATGACTGAAAATTTAAAAATTAAACAATTAATTGATGACAATCAAGTGCTTCTTTTCATGAAAGGAAACCCTAAGTTCCCTCAGTGCGGATTCTCAAGCTTAGCTTGTCAGGTTTTAGATGCATGTGGAACAAAATATGAAACATTTGATGTATTACAAGATCCTGATGTGCGTGAAGGAATTAAGCTATTTTCAAATTGGCCAACAATCCCTCAGCTTTACATTAAAGGAGAGTTTGTTGGGGGATCAGATATCATAAAAGAAATGTATGAGTCTGGCGAGCTTGCTAAATTAATATCCCAAGACTAGCTCTTGGATAAGCTTATAATAAATGGTCAGAAAAAGCTAAATGGCGATGTCTATATTTCTGGTGCTAAAAATGCTGCATTACCAATCTTAATTGCTTCTTTATTATCTAAAGAAGAATTAAAATTAAAAAATGTCCCTAATCTTTTTGATATAAAAACAACCGAGAAACTTTTGTTTGCTATGGGGGTAAAAATATCAAAAACTGATTCTTTGATGACACTAATGGCTAAAGAAATAAAAAACTTTCATGCCCCTTATGATTTAGTTAAAACTATGAGGGCATCTATTCTTGTTCTAGGACCTTTATTAGCAAGATTTGGAAATGCGAGAGTTTCATTGCCAGGTGGTTGTGCAATAGGTTCTAGACCAATTGATATTCATATCAAGGGGCTTGAGGCAATGGGGGCTTCAATTAAAAATGAAAGTGGGGACATAGTTGCATCTACCAGTGGATTGCCAGAGGGTAAATTGATTGGAGCAGAAATTTCTATGAGCCAAGTGACTGTGACTGGAACTGAAAATTTAATGATGGCAGCGTCCCTTGCAAAAGGAAAAACGATACTTAAAAATTCCGCTAGAGAGCCTGAAGTTATTGATTTAGGTAATTGTTTAATTAAAATGGGGGCAATAATTAAGGGTTTGGGTACTGATATAATTACGATTGAGGGAGTAGCTGAATTAAATGGAGCAGAGCATTCAATTATTTTTGATCGAATTGAAGCAGGTACATATATGATAGCCGCCGCTATGACCGCTGGAGAATTAAAATGTATTGGGGTTGAGTCAGATAAGATGGTCTCTATTATTAATAAATTAAGAGAAACAGGGGTTGAAGTTATTGAGTCAGATAATATTGTTACGGTTAAAAGTAATGGTAAGTTAAAAGCTGTAAGTATAGAAACAGCTCCATTCCCAGGCTTTCCAACTGATATGCAGGCTCAATTTATGTCATTAAATACCATTGCAGAAGGTATTAGCGAAATAAAAGAAACTATTTTTGAGAATAGGTTTATGCATGTTCAAGAGCTAATAAGAATGGGTGCCGATATTGAAATTAATCAAAATACAGCAATTATAAGAGGTGGTAAAATATTAGAAGGTGCTAATGTTATGGCAACAGATTTGAGAGCATCAGCATCTTTAGTTCTTGCAGCTCTTTCGGCTAAAGGTAATACTGTGATTGATAGAATTTATCATTTAGATAGAGGTTATGAGAATTTAGAGAAAAAATTTAACCAAATTGGGGCACATATAAAGAGGGTTAATTAAATATGATTACGATTGCTTTATCAAAAGGAAGAATTTTTTCTGAGACCATGCCAATTCTTAATGCGGCTGGAATTTATTGCGAAGAAGATCCAGAAACTTCTCGAAAATTAGTTTTAAAAACAAATGATGAAGAAATTCAGCTTATTATTGTGCGGGCTTCGGATGTACCTACTTATGTTGAATGGGGTGGGGCAGATTTAGGCATAGCAGGTAAAGATATTTTAGATGAATATAAAGGAGATGGGCTTTATCAACCATTGGATTTAAATATTGCTAAATGTAAAATGGTTGTTGCCTGTAGAAAAAATTTTAATTATGAGGAAAGTGTAAATAAAGGAATGCGCTTAAGAGTTGCTTCAAAGTATGTTGATGCAGCAAGAAGTCATTTTGCTAAAAAAAGCTTACATATAGATTTAATTAAATTATATGGATCGATGGAGCTTGCCCCCATTGTAGGCTTATCAGATGTAATTGTAGATTTAGTAAGCTCGGGAAAGACGTTGGAAGCTAACCAACTAGTTGCAGTTGAAGAAATAGGAGAGATTAGCTCTAGGTTAATAGTAAATAAAGCCTCTTTAAAGATTAATCGAGAAATTCTCCAACCGATGATTGATAAATTTTCGAATGCAATTTCAAATTAAATTGTGGATATTAAAAGATTAAAATCAACCGATAATAATTTTTTATCAGAGCTTAAGACTCTCCTGATTTTTGATGCTATTGATAATGAAGAAATTATTAAAACCACAAATAATATTATTAATCAGGTTAAAAAGAATGGAGATCAAGCGGTTCTAGATTTCACAAAGAAATTTGATCGCTTGAACACCACTAGTCTTCAAAGTTTAGAAATAGATCAAAATGAGCTAACAGAATCATTAAATAAAATTCCTAAAGAAACAAAGAAATTCTTAGAGCTTGCTGCAGAAAGGATTAGTGAATACCACCTCAAACAGAAAATAGAATCTTGGGCATACAAAGATGATTATGGGTCGAGTTATGGTCAAAAGATATCTCCATTAGATCGTGTGGGTTTATATGTGCCTGGCGGGAAAGCTGCATACCCATCTTCAGTTTTAATGAATGCCATTCCTGCAAGAATTGCTGGCGTAAAAGATTTGATTATGATGGTTCCTACCCCTGATGGTGAAAAAAATGATCTGGTTTTGGCCGCCGCAAAAATTGCAAAAGTTGATAGAGTTTTCACAATAGGAGGTGCACAAGCAATAGCTGCGCTAGCTTATGGCACTGAAACGATTCCAAGAGTTGATAAGATTGTGGGCCCAGGAAATGCATATGTAGCAGAAGCTAAAAGAAAAGTATTTGGAACTGTTGGCATAGATATGATTGCCGGCCCTTCAGAGATAACTATTATTTGTGATGGCAAAACAAACCCTGATTGGATTGCAATGGATCTATTTTCTCAAGCGGAGCATGATGAATTATCACAATCTATTTTAATTGCCACGGACCCAAGTTTTTTAAATTTAGTTATGGCTAGTATTGATAAATTAATCGTTGATATGACTAGAAAAGATGTAATTACTTCCTCATTAAAAAATAGAGGAATTTTTATTCTCGCTAAGGATTTAAAAGAAGCAGCTGAAATATCAGATTATATAGCTCCTGAGCATCTCGAACTTTCAGTTGAAGACCCGCAAGAATTGTTAAAAGAAATTAATCATGCTGGCGCAATTTTTATGGGGAAAAATACTTGCGAGGCAGTTGGAGATTATTGTGCTGGACCAAATCACGTTTTACCAACATCAGGAACGGCTAGATTTTCATCCCCCTTGGGCGTTTATGACTTTCAGAAAAGATCTAGTTTAATTTCTTTGTCTCCAGAAACTGCAAGTAATTTGGGTTATGTTGCATCAGCACTTGCTGAAGGTGAGGGTTTTCAGGCACATTCAGAATCTGCTAAATATAGGATTATTAAGAAAAATGAGTAAATATTGGAGCGATATCATTAGTAGATTAACTCCGTATACCCCTGGCGAACAACCAGAAGATAAGATTTTACTTAAACTAAATACCAATGAAAATCCTTATAGCCCAAGTACTAAAGTTTTAGATGCTATTAAATTAAGCGTTAAAGAAAGTCTGAGATTGTACCCAGATCCAGAAAGTGATTATTTAAAAGAAACAATCTCTAATTACTATAACTTATCAAAAGCTAATATTTTTGTTGGCAATGGATCCGATGAAATTCTTGCATTCATTTTCCAAGCTTTATTAAAAAAAGAAGATCCTGTTTTATTTCCAGATATTACTTATAGTTTTTACCCAGCTTATTGTAGCCTTTACGATATTAAATATAAAAGAATCCCATTAGATAAAAAATTAAATATAAACCTAAAAGATTATTTAATTAATAATGGTGGCATTATTTTCCCTAATCCAAATGCCCCCACTGGGATTCCGAAGAAATTAGTTGATATTGAAAATTTATTAAAACTAAATCAAGGGAGTGTCGTTGTAGTTGATGAGGCCTACGTTGATTTTGGAACAGAGTCAGCAGTTAAATTAGTAAACCAATATAAAAATTTAGTGATAACTCAATCATTTTCAAAATCAAGATCGTTAGCGGGTATAAGATTGGGATGTGCTTTTGCTAATGAAGATTTAATCGAGGCACTTAATCGTGTTAAGAATAGTTTTAACTCTTATCCTGTTGATCGCTTAGCTCAAGTAGCAGGTATTGAAGCAATTAAAGATGAAAATCATTTCAATCTAACAAGAGTTAAGATTATTGAAGCAAGAACATTTTTAGAAAAAGAGTTATTTTTAATGGATTTTGAAGTTCTTCCTTCAGGAGCAAATTTTATATTTACTAAACATAAATTAAAAGATGCAATTATTATTTTTAAAAAATTAAGAGAATCAGGGGTGGTAGTTCGTCACTTTGATCAACCAGAAAGAATCTCTCAGTACTTAAGAATTACTATTGGTACTATTGAAGACATGCAGAAACTTATTTCCATTCTAAAGGTAATAATTTAATGAAAAAAGAATACTTTGATCTAAAGCTATGCAAAGTGTGTAAAAAATTTTTTACTTGGAGAAAAAAATAGGAAAAAGTCTGGGATGAAGTCAAGTATTGTTTAGAAAGTTGTAGAAGGGCAAATTAGTCAAACTCATGATAAAATTATGGCTATGAAACGTATAGCGAAAGTCTCAAGAAAAACTAAAGAAACTGATATTAATGTAGAAATTAATATTGATGGTAATGGAACATCTGACTTAGATACCGGCATTGGTTTTTTAGATCATATGCTTGAACAAATTTCAAGACATGGATTATTTGATTTAACGATTAAAGCGAAAGGTGACCTGCATATTGATGCGCATCATACTGTGGAAGATATTGGCATTACTTTAGGCCAAGCTTTTGATAAAGCCATAGGCGATAAATTAGGAATTCGTCGTTATGGCCATGCTTATGTCCCTCTAGATGAAGCATTATCTAGGGTTGTATTAGATATATCTGGTAGACCAGGACTCGAGTTAAATGCGGAATTTACCAGATCTAGAGTTGGGGAATTTGATGTTGATTTGATTCATGAGTTTTTTCAAGGATTTATTAATCATGCAAATATTACATTGCATATAGACAATATAAAAGGTGAGAATGCTCATCATCAAGCTGAAACTATCTTTAAAGCTTTTGGGAGGGCTTTAAGAGTAGCAGTGGAGTTAGATGAAAAAATAAAAGGTGTCATGCCTTCAACTAAAGGCTCTCTTTAATTTATAAAAGTTTTTAAATTCAATTTATGATTGCAATTATCGATTATGGGATAGGCAACTTAAGATCAGTCCATAACGCTGTCAGTTTTATATCACCTCAAACTAAATCAATTGTTACTAGTGATCCGGATGTTGTTGCAAATGCGGATAAAGTTATTTTTCCCGGGCAAGGTGCAATGCCTGACTGTATTTTACAGTTAGATAAAAGAGGCCTTAAAGAAGCAGTAATTGAAGCTGCAAAGCAAAAACCTTTTTTAGGTATTTGTTTGGGTCTTCAGATGCTTTTTGAAACAAGCGAAGAAGGTAATGTAAATGGATTTGGTTTGTTGCCAGGAGTAGTAAAACGTTTCCAATTAAATCAAAATGAAAGAATCAAAATTCCTCATATGGGCTGGAATAAAGTTCACCTATCTAACCCACATCCGATGTGGAATAAAGTAGATTCAGATAGTAGTTTTTATTTTGTTCACAGTTTTTATGCTGAGGTTACGAATAAAAGCTTAGTTATGGCAACCTCAAGTCATGGAGTAAAATTTACAAGCGCAATTGCTAAAGATAATATTTTTGCAGTGCAGTTTCATCCAGAGAAAAGTTCTGAATTAGGTTTGCAATTATTGAACAATTTTATTTCATGGGACATTTAGTTTTAAATTATGATAATTATTCCAGCAATAGATCTTAAAGAAGGTAAGTGCGTTAGATTGAAACAGGGGTTAATGGATCAATCAACTATTTTTTCTGAAAACCCAGCTGAAATGGCAAGGAAATGGGTAAATCTTGGAGCAAAAAAATTACATTTAGTTGATCTTGACGGTGCTTTTGCAGGAAAACCTGTTAATGAAGATGTGATTAAATCGATTGTATCTGAAATTGGTAATGAAATACCAATCCAATTGGGAGGAGGTATTCGAAATTTAGATACTGTAGAGAATTTTTTAAATAGTGGAGTCGACTCAATAATTATAGGAACAGCAGCTGTTACTAATCCTGGATTTTTACACGAAGCTTGTTATGCATTTCCTGGTCAAATTATAGTTGGTCTGGATGCAAAAGATGGAGATGTTGCAATCAATGGTTGGGCAAAACTTACAGGGCATAATGTAATTGATTTAGCTCAAAAATTTGAAGAGTATGGCGTGGAGTCAATTATTTATACTGACATTGGTCGAGATGGAATGATGGCGGGCGTTAATATTGAAGCAACAGTGAAATTATCAGAATCTTTAAAGATACCTGTAATAGCTAGTGGAGGTGTTTCAAATATAAAAGATATTGAAATGCTATGTGATGTTTCAAATATTGGTATTAGGGGAGTTATAACTGGAACAGCTATTTATGAAGGCACTTTAGATTTTAAAGAAGCCCAGGAATTAGCTGAACGTTTGACAGGATAAATATGAGTGTTGCTAAAAGAATTATTCCATGTCTTGATGTAAATGACGGCAGAGTTGTTAAGGGAATTAACTTTGTTGAATTAAAAGATGCAGGGGACCCGGTAGAAATTGCAAAAAAATATAATGAAGAAGGGGCTGATGAATTAACTTTTTTAGATATTACTGCTAGTTCTGATAATAGAGGTCTTTTATTTGATATTGTTGAGAAAGTTGCAAAGCAAATTTTTATTCCTTTAACAGTTGGGGGTGGGGTAAGGACATGCGAAGATATTAGAAATCTTTTAAATGCTGGAGCGGATAAAGTTGGTATAAATACATCAGCAATTTTAAATCCAGAGTTAGTTGCTGAGTCTACCAGTCGTTTTGGATCTCAAGCAATTGTAGTTGCAATAGATGCAAAAAAAGTTGATGATCATTGGGAAGTATTTACCCATGGAGGAAGAAATGCAACAGGAATTAATGCTATAAGTTGGGCACAAAAAATGGCTGAGCTGGGAGCTGGAGAATTACTTATTACAAGCATGGATAGAGATGGCACAAAAAAAGGTTTCGATAATATGTTAATTAAATTAATTTCTGATGTCGTTGAAGTTCCAATTATTGCATCAGGTGGTGTTGGAAATCTTCAACATCTTGTAGATGGAGTTAAGGATGGCGGTGCTGATGCTGTTCTTGCCGCTAGCATTTTTCATTATGGTGAATTTACAATTCAAGAAGCAAAGCAATATATGGTAGATAATAATATAGAGGTAAGATTATGAATGACTGGATAAATTATGTTCGCTGGGATGGGGATGGATTATTACCAGTTATTGTTCAAGACGTAAGCACAAGCAAAGTAATTATGTTTGCATGGATGAATCGTGAAACTCTTGAGGAGTCAATAAAGCAAGGAAAAGCAATTTATTGGTCTCGTTCAAGGAAGCAGGTTTGGGTTAAAGGAGAGGAGTCTGGACATTATCAATATATAGAAGATATGTTTTTAGATTGTGACCATGATGTTTTACTTATAAAAGTCAAACAAGAAGGTGGAATAGCTTGTCATACTGGCCGAGAGAGCTGTTTTTATAATCGAATTAATATGAAAACGGGTCAAATAGAAGAGAGCCAAAAAATAATTAAAGATCCTAAAGAGATTTACAAGGATAAAAAATGAAAGATGAATATTTAGAAGGTTTATTAAACCTTATTAAATCAAAAAAGAATGATGACCCTAAAATTTCCTATACAGCACTTCTGCACCAAAAAGGGCTTAGTGAAATTTTAAATAAGATTTCTGAAGAGGCTGAAGAAACTATAATTGCAGCACAATCAGAAGGGAATGATGATCTGGTACATGAAATTGCAGATTTATGGTTCCATTGCTTAGTTTTATTAGCACAGAAGAATTTAACTGTTAATGACATCACTAATGAATTAAAAAGAAGACAAGGAATCTCGGGTATAGAAGAAAAAAATAACAGAGAGAAAAAGTGATGGCTATGGATAATTGTATTTTCTGTAAGATTTCTCAGAAAAAAATACCTTCCTCCATCATTTATGAAGATGAAGAGATGCTAGCATTTAAAGATATTAATCCAATTGATAAAGTTCATTTTCTCATCATCCCAAAAGAGCATATTGTGAATTTAATAGAATGTAATTCAGATCACCAAGACATTTTGAGTAAGATGTTATTATTGGCACCAAAGTTAGCTAAAGAATCTGGTTTAAAGGGATTTCGGACGATGATTAACTCTGGTAAGGAGGGTGGGCAAGAAGTTTTTCATATCCACTTTCATGTTTATGGTGGAAGTGAAAAAGTAGTTAAAATTTAAAAGGAGAATAATCATGCCAGGAACTACAGAGTTGTTGATAATTTTATTGGTTGTCATAGTTATTTTTGGCGCTGGAAAATTAAGAAACATAGGGGGTGATTTAGGTGCAGCAGTTAAAAGCTTTAAAGAAGGTATGAACAACCCCAAAAAAAGAGTAAGTAAAAAGACAGCTAAGAAGTAGGGTTAAAAAATTTAATTATGTTTGATATTTCATTCGCAGAGTTACTTATTATTTTTTTAGCGCTAATAATTTTTGTAGCACCAAAAAATATTCCTATGTTAGCAAGAGGAGCAGGGAAAATTACAAAAAAAGTAAAAATTTTCATATTAGACATTAAGAGAGAATTAGAAAGAGAAAGTAAATTCAAAGAATTAAAAAATATTGAAAAAGACATTAAAAAAAATTCAAAATAAATTGTGAGTAGATTAAATATTTTCTTTGGCCATTTTTTAGAATTGAGATCAACGTTAATTAAGTCCCTTGTTATTTATCTCATTGTTTTTTTAGCAATGATGCCTTTTGCAAATGAAATTTATTATTTTTTCTCTCAGCCATTATTGGATCAATTAATTCTGTTAAATGGGTCAGTTATCTCTACAAAACTAACCGCTACTTTTATAGTTCCTTTTAAGATAACTGCATATTGCGCTTTAATAATTTCTCTACCTTTTATTTTTGGCCAAATTTGGAATTTTGTTTCTCCCGGGCTATATAAAAAAGAAAAGCAATTTGTTCTTTTAGCAATGTTTTTTGGTTTTATCTTATTTTTAGCGGGAACTTTGTTTGTATATTTTTTAATTTTCCCTATTATATTTAACTTCTTTATTAGTATTACGCCCAAAGACGTAGAGCTCATGATTGATATATCAAGTTACTTGCAGATGGTAATTGCACTTTTTTTAGCATTTGGATTAGCTTTTGAGGTCCCATTATTTTTAATTACAGCTGTGAAATTTAATTGGGTTAAGATAAAAACATTAGAAAAAAATAGGCCTTATATTATTGTAGCCGCATTTATTTTTGGCGCTATTTTTACGCCACCAGATATAATTTCTCAGGTCTTATTAGCCTTACCTATTTTATTTTTATATGAAATAGGACTATTTATTTCAAAAAATAAACTAATTTAAAGGGATTAGGTCTATCAGTTTATCCAAGAATTTTATATAATGGCCTCCTTAATTAATTTTAACCTCCCCTATACTTTATAAGGGCCTCAATGGCAAAAATAAACAAGAAAGTAAATTTAGATAGAAGACGTTTCTTAGTTACTGTAACATCAGTTACTGGCGCCATTGGCGTAACCTCGTTAAGCATTCCTTTTGTTTCTAGTATGCTTCCGAGTGAAAAAGCTAAAGCAGCCGGAGTTTCAGTGCAAGTTGATGTAAGTCAAGTAGAGCAGGGGAAAGTTTTGACGACAGAATGGAGGGGGCGGCCTGTTTGGATCTTAAATAGATCAGATAGCATGATTAAATCTCTAGAGAGTAACCCAAAAAAATTATCAGATCCCAACTTAAAGGTTTCATCTCAACAGCCTAAATATTGTCAGAATAAAACCCGTTCAATAAAACCAAATATGCTAGTTATTGTAGGAATATGTACTCATCTTGGATGTTCACCATCACCAAGGCTTTCTCCAAAAGGTGATATGGGTGAAAATTGGGAGGGTGGCTTCTTTTGCTCTTGCCACGGATCTAAATTTGATTTGGCTGGTAGAGTTTTTAAAGGTTCCCCTGCACCAACAAATCTTGTTGTCCCCCCACATAAATATCTAAACGAGAACACTATTATTATTGGCGAAGATACTAAGGATAAAGCATAAAATGGCTAAAAAAAATGATAGCCAAAATTCTACTGGTCTAATTAGTTGGATTGATGAAAGGTTTCCCCTTTCTTCATTTATAAAAAATCATTTAACTGAATATTACGCGCCTAAGAATTTCAATTTTTGGTATTTTTTTGGGGCACTCGCTCTTTTCGTTTTTGTGATGCAAATTTTGACAGGCATTTTTTTGACGATGCATTACAAACCTGATGCAGCTCAAGCATTTGCATCTGTAGAATATATTATGAGAGATGTTTCTTTTGGATGGTTAATTCGTTATATGCATTCAACAGGGGCATCTTTGTTTTTTGTAGTCATTTATCTTCACATGTTTAGAGGACTGATGTATGGCTCTTATCAAAAACCACGTGAATTATTATGGATTTTTGGCGTAGCAATCTTTCTTGCATTAATGGCTGAAGCATTTTTTGGTTATTTATTGCCATGGGGTCAAATGTCATATTGGGGGGCTCAGGTAATTGTAAATCTTTTTGCTACTATTCCATTTATAGGCCCTGATTTAGCTGAATGGGTTCGAGGGGATTATTTAATTTCAGATGCTACTTTAAATCGATTTTTTGCATTTCATGTTATTGCTTTGCCATTAGCCCTTGCGGGGCTAATCTTTACTCACTTAATTGCACTGCATGAAGTCGGTTCAAATAATCCTGATGGTATTGAAATTAAAAATTATAAAGATAAAAGAACAGGCATACCGCTTGATGGAATCCCTTTCCATCCTTATTACACTGTTAAAGATCTGATTGGGTTGACGGTATTTCTCATAGTTTTTGCATCAATTATATTTTTTGCTCCTGAGATGGGAGGGTATTTCTTAGAGGCAAATAATTTTGTGCCTGCTGACCCATTGGTCACTCCTTCACATATTGCACCCGTATGGTATTTTACCCCTTTCTATTCAATATTGAGAGCTGTACCACCAATCTTAAATAGTCAATTCCCAGGAGTTGCAGCAATGGGATTATCAGTTTTGATTTTTGCTTTTGTGCCCTGGTTAGATAAAAGCCCTGTTCGATCTATTCGCTATAAAGGCATACTTTATAAAAAATGGTTAGGTGCCTTTGTTATTAGTTTTATTATTTTGGGATATTTAGGGACTGTTCCATCTACTATTTGGGGTCAATTTCCAAGCATTCTTCCCCTCATTGGGGGAAGTGATATAGCCACAATAGTTGCTAGAATTTTTACAATTATTTATTTCTTATTCTTTATTTTAATGCCTATATACAGTAGAAAGAGCATAACAAAACCTGTTCCAACAAGAGTGACAATGAAATGAAAAGGATAACAATTTTAATTCTGTTATTAATTCAATCATCATTTGTTTTAGCGAGTGAAGAAATTCATCTTGAAAAAGCCCCAATAGATTTATCAGACCAACCATCACTCCAAAAAGGGGCTAGAACATTTATTAATTATTGTTTAAATTGCCATAGTGCAAAATATATGCGCTATAACAAGCTTCTTGATATTGGCCTTTCAAAAAAAGACATTAAAGACAATTTACTATTTACTGGAAATGAAATTGGCGATCCTATGGAAATATCTATGCCGGTTAAAGAATCAAAACAGTGGTTTGGGGCAACTCCACCTGATTTGTCTGTTGTTGCAAGATCTAGAGGGTCAAATTGGATTTATAGCTATATGAAAGGATTTTATCGTGATAGCTCTAGAGAGATTGGATGGAACAATGTAGTTTATGTTAATTCTTCTATGCCACATATTTTATGGGAGCTTCAAGGTGAACAAGAGTTAGATAAAGATACAGGCAAGCTCAACATAATCAAGCCTGGAAAATTAAATCAAAAAGAGTATGATGCGGTCATTACTGATTTGACAAACTTTATAACTTACATGTCAGAGCCTGGCCAGTTAAAAAGAAAAAAAATAGGGCTCTACGTTGTTGGTTTTTTACTTTTATTGCTTGTTTTAACAATTAAACTTAAGAAAGAATTTTGGAAGGATATTAAATAATTATGATGAAACTTTACTCAAACTCGATTGATCCGTTTAGCCATAGATGCCGAATAGTGCTATTTGAAAAAGGAATGGATTTTGAAGTTATTGATGTTGATTTAACTAATAAACCTGAAGACTTGTCTATTTTAAGTCCTTATTCAGACTCTCCAGTTTTAGAGGAGCGAGATTTGATTTTGACAGATCCAAATATAATTAATGAATATATTGATGAAAGATTTCCACATCCTCAATTAATGCCAGCTGACCCAGTAATGCGAGCTAGGGCAAGATTATTTTTAAAAGATATGGAAAGTGAGTTATTCATCTATATGAAAGATCTTGAATCTAAAGAATCTAAAGTGAGGGAAGCCGCAAAAAAAATTGTAATTAATACTTTGATACAGCTAACCCCAATACTGGATAAGCAACCATTTTTACTTCATGATGAATATTCTATGTTAGATGTTGCAATGGCCCCATTATTATGGAGATTAGATTATTACGATATTAAATTAGGAAATCAATGCAAATCTTTACTTAAATATGCAGATAAAATATTCTCAAGACCACTTTTTGATGAAGCCATGTCGCCTGCAGAAAAAGCTATGAGATTAATCATTTAGATATGATTTCAAGTACTAAGCCTTATCTTATTAGAGGTATTTATGATTGGTGCATGGATTCAAACTTAACCCCTTATATAATAGCTAAAATTATTTCTGAGGTAAAAGTCCCAAAAAGCCACATTAAAAATAACGAGATTATTTTAAATTTATCCCTAGAATCAACTAATAAATTAATTTTTGATAATAATTTTATTTCTTTTTCTGCGCGTTTTGATGGAAAAAATCACGATGTATTTTTACCTATGAAATCAATAGCAGGTATTTATAGCAAAGAAAATGGTGAGGGATTATTTTTTGAAGTTGATGAAAATATTATTGAGAAAAAATCAAAAAATATAAAACAAAAAACTAAAAAATCCCATTTAAGCTTAGTAAAATAAATATATAAAACTGGTTTCAAATAAAAAAAATTGATATAGTTACGTTTTTTCTAATATGCCCTCTTAGCTCAGTTGGTAGAGCAACGCACTTGTAATGCGTAGGTCGTCAGTTCGAATCCGACAGAGGGCACCATTAACATTTACAATAACTCGTTATTTTTATTGACAAAATAACCGAAGTATCCCATAATTTTGGGTTCGGTTGGGAGGGGTGGCCGAGTGGTTAAAGGCGACGGACTGTAAATCCGTTCTCTCTGAGTACGAAGGTTCGAATCCTTCTCCCTCCACCATAAGGCTTTTACTGCTATAAGTGGGGTTTAGTATGGGTGTGCGGGTGTAGCTCAGTTGGTAGAGCATTAGTTTTCCAAACTAAATGTCGCGAGTTCGAACCTCGTCGCCCGCTCCAGATTCGATTTTTTGGATCAGCCCATGTGGCTTAGTGGTAGAGCACTCCCTTGGTAAGGGAGAGGTCGCGGGTCCGATTCCCGCCATGGGCACCAGTTAATTTTTTATAAAGAAGTTTTTTTAAAGGATAAATATTATGGCTAAAGGTAAATTTGAGCGTACCAAACCACATGTTAACGTTGGCACTATCGGTCACGTTGATCATGGTAAAACTACACTAACAGCTGCAATCTCAACTGTACTCACTAAAAAATATGGTGGGGATAAAAAAGATTTTGCGGAAATTGATTCAGCTCCTGAAGAAAAAGCACGTGGTATAACAATTAATACTTCACACGTTGAATATGAAACAGAGAAACGTCATTACGCTCACGTTGACTGTCCAGGCC
>Ga0315339_1000236_pt1 | contig 84054 bp, 64 predicted proteins | sample ASW17metaG_FD_204514 | JGI IMG/M metagenome (GOLD analysis project Ga0315339, IMG submission 204514) | Ammonia-oxidizing marine archaeal communities from Pacific Ocean, United States - ASW #17 | ecosystem: Environmental > Aquatic > Marine > Oceanic | place: USA: California | collected 2016-12-05
TCTCATCGACGCTAATGAAGCCGTCCCCGTCGGCGTCGCGCTCCGATACAGCCTCGGCGAATGAAGGCAGGAAGACCTGATTCCCAGGCTGGTTGATCGGCGCTCCATAGCCGTTGATGTAGGCGATTCCGTCGAGGATGACCGGCGTAGATTTGATTTCGAACGAGAGACCACGCACCCACCAGATCTTCTCGCCGGTATCTGGATCGTAGGAATCCAGCAGAAAAGAGCCCGGCAAGATCAGCTGCGTATCGCCCTCAGGCGGCTCCCACACCACCGGCGTGGCGTGCCCGCTCTTGGCCTCGGGCCTCTCGACCTTCCAGAGGATCTCACCGGTGTCCTTGTGGACCGCGACCATGAACGATCCGACGTTCTGGTCGCAAACGAGAATCACCTTGTCGTCGACGACGACCGGTGACGCACCCATGCCGTAGATGTTGTTGAACGGACCGAGCGGCACGCGCCAGCGCTCTTCGCCATCGAACGTGTACGACACCATGCCGAAGTCGGGGAAAAAGACATAGAGGGAGCCGTCGTCCACAGCCGGGCTCGGCGAGGCCGCATTATTGCGATTGTCGAAGAAGTCTGCTCGAGGCCGCGGAGTCTCGCGCTCCCAAAGCACTTCGCCGCTCTCGCGATCGAGCGCTATCGTCAGCAGACGCTCATCATCCGTCGCCGTGAGAAAGATGCGGCGCTCCGACAGAACCGGCGACGAGTGGCCCTCTGCCAGCTCGGTCTTCCAGATAACGTTGGTGTCGGGGCCGAACGTCGTCGGCAAGGAGCCGGTCTCGACCACGCCCGAGCCGTTCGGACCACGAAACCGCGTCCACACCTCGTGTTTGTCCGACTGCGAGGTACTGGCGCCGGTGGCAAGTGGGAGGGCAGCCAACAACAGCAACGCTGCAAGGGTCTTGCGCATGGAGTCATCCGTCGTCGAAAGAGGCGTCGGCTACCTGGCGCGCCGAAGACACCAGCCGTTGCTGGGAGCAGGTTGACTGTATCATCGGGTGATGGATAGTCGCACGGGCGTATTCGTCGCAGTGGTGGTGCTGGTTGTCGGCCTGTTGGCGTTGATCGTGTACTCGAGCATAGGACTGGCGCTGGTCACGGGCGAAATCTGCTTCACATTCAATGGTCGTACGGAATGCCGCGAGGCCTCGGGCACAACGCGCCAAGAAGCCATCCGTACTGCCGCCGAAATGGCCTGCTCGGCCATGGCAACGGGGATGACGCAGCGCATCAACTGCACGCAGTCGGTGCCAACCCGCACCTCCTGGAGCAACGAGTAGCCCCCTAGCAGGCCGGCCACGTTTCCACCACGGCCTGCTAGCGCAGTTGCGCGCTGAGGTCGCGCCCGTCCAGCTCCGCTGCAGCCTCGATACCGAGTAGAGCCGCCAGCGTCGGGGCGAGATCCACCGTGGCGGCGCGCTCATCGTGCTGGCGAGCGGCGACGCCGGACCCAGCGACGATCAGCGGTACGTGGGAGTCGTAGTCGAACACCGTTCCGTGAGTCGTGCCCATCGATTGATCGTCCAGAAAGTAGTCGTGGTACTGGACAATCAGATCGGGGCTCCGACCCGGGAAGTAGTTGTTTCGATATCGTTGCGTCTGTAGATCGGGGGACGGCGTCTCGGCCATCAACTCGGTTGATGTCCAAACGCGATCGACCACCGAACAGGCGCCGAGAATTGCTGCCAGCTCAGCTTCCACGTCCGCCTTGTCGAGCTGTTGTTGGGCGATCACCGACTCGTCGAGGTAGTAGCCCGACTCGATCCACTCGTGATCGCCGAGCTTCTCGCGTAGCCGCTCGCCCGCTTGTTGGATGCAGAGGAGATCAGCGCCGTCGAGCCGCTTGCCCGCCAACCCTCGCGGCGCAACGTACTCGGGCATCACCTGAACACCGTGGTCGGCGCTCAGCGCCAACAGCACATGGTCAAGCCCGACGCGCTCGTCGATGAACTCCAGTAGCTCGGCGAGACGACGATCGAGCCGCACCAAGATGTCGAGAACCTCCGGGGCGTTGGGCCCGTACGTGTGCCCCACCCAGTCGAGCGAGGAGAACGACAGACCGAGAAAATCAACGCTGCCATCGGCCCCGAGATCCTCGTTGAGAATCAAGGCCTCCGCCAGCTCCGCCAGGTACCAGTCTCCCCATGGGCTGTTCGGAATCCGCTGGTAGAAGACTGCGCTCGGTGTGGGGTTCGACCCGCCGAGCACGTGTGGAAAACCGCGCGCAAAAGCCCCGGTGTCGAGATGCTCGACATCGACCTCGGACCAGCGGCTGTCGTCGGTCAGCGGCTCCCAGGCGGTGCCGTAGAAGCGGTCGAGCCGCTCCTCGCGATTGAAGGCGACGAGCCAGTCTGGCAGCGACCTCCCGTAGTAGCTACTGCTCGTCCAGGACCCGTAGCTGCCGTCGTACCAGAAAGCTCCGTCAGCACCGTGGCCGCCCAGCATGATCGCCGCGCGGTCCTTGATGCTGGCGGTGAACACCTTCGAGCGCGGATCCGCCGCCTTCATCCAGTCGCCGATCGCCGTTCCCTGCAGCAGCGCCGGCGAACGCCCCGCCGCCGGCCCACCCGAGTAGACATCGACGTTCTGTTGCCGGTCGTACCAGTTGTTCCCAACGATGCCCGAGCGCGCCGGTTCGAGACCTGTGGAAAGTGTCGCGTGCCCTGGTGCGGTTGCGGTCATCGAGTGGTTCTGATGCGCGTCGGTAAACACGGCACCGCTGTCAAGCAGGTGCGCGAGCCCGCCGTTGAACAGCGACCGGAATCGCACCAGATAGTCGTAGCGCAATTGGTCGACAGCGATGATTACTACCAGCGAGGGTCCGTCGCCGCGCGGCAGCGGCGTCAGTACAGGCGCCGAAGTTGACGCACAGCGCGCTACCGACAGCGGCAGCAGGCAAGCGAGAAGGCAGCGGAGAGCGACCGATTTTCGAGGCAATGAAACAGGTCCGCGAGTGTTGTTCGAGGCTCGATCTAGAAATCGAACGACCGCGTCATCTTGGCGATCACGGCCTGGTCCAGCTGGCCGTAGAACTCGGGATCGTAGCGCACCGTCGACTTGTAGACCAGAAACAGATCGTCGCCGGTCCGATGGATGAAGTTGAGTCGCGCGAAGATCGACAGCCGTTCGGCGATGCTGTTGTACTGCACCAGGGCGCTGGTCAGCCATCGTTCGCTGAAGCTGTAGGCCGCCCGCATGCTCGCCACGTGGGTGTCAAAGGCGTCGCTGGGCAGCTCAATGCGGTTGAAGTCGTAGCGCGGCGACAGCGACAGCTTCTCGTTGAATCGCATTGTCAGGCTGCCGCCGTAGGAACGCCGAGCGCCGTCGAAGAAACCCCCGCCGCCGGCCTCGACGCGAGCACTCAGCCGTCGTGCCCGATAGGACTCGAACGAGGCCCGCCACTCGTTGTTCGTGTAGTCGCCAACGCCGATCTCCGCCCGGTCCGATACTCCGAACGGCTCTCGTATGCGCTCGAAGCCTCGCTGCAACATGATGCTCGCCGAATCGCCCGACTCCAGCTGATACCGGGTCCAGAGGGTATGTTCGCGGGTCTCGGGGTCGCCGTTGGTGTCGGTGATGTACTCGACCACGGTGAAGAACATCATCTGTCGCATCCACGACCAGCCGGGTCGGGGCTTCCAGCCCAGCCGATAATTCTGCCGCACCATGTCGCGCCGCCGGATAAAGCCCAGGTCGGTAGTGAAGTCGGGATCGACATAGCTAAGGCTCGCCTGGGCGCTCCAGAGATCGCTGTCCCAGCCGGCGTCAAAGGCGCCTACATACTGTGACCTCCCGACCTCGGAGTCGCGCGCCTGCGCAACGTAGCCGCGCACGCTCATGTGATCCATGAATCGGAAGCTGGCATCGAATCCACCGACGCGATTGTGCTCCCCTTCTCCCTGGGCGTTGGTGAAGATCACGCCGATCGAGGAGCGGTCGAAGATGTCCTGCTTGAGCCGCAGCGTCGTGTGGTTGTTCCCGGCGTAGTCGACCTCGGGGCTGTCAGCCGTCTGAGCGTTGATGAAGCCGATGCTGGTGTTCCCCAGCTTTCCGGTCAACTTCGCCCCGTACCGCATGCTGACTGGGTTACCGTCAAACAGCCCGATATTGCGCGAGTGGTAGAGCCGTACGCTCCGGTCGCCACCCCTGCCCCCCCCGCCACCCCCGCCGAAAGCGAACTTGTCCGCCCCTTCGAGGAAGAACTCTCGCCGCTCGGGAAAAAACAACGGGAACCGCGTCAGGTTGACACGCTCCTCGTCGTCCTCCACCTGAGCGAAGTCTGTGTTGATCGTCAAGTCGGCGGTCAGGTTGGGGGAGATCTGGACCTTGAAATCCTCGATGCCGAAATCGCCACTGACCTCGGCCAGCGGCACCTCCATCGCGTTGAGAGCCAAGTAGCCACCCGTCACATGGGGCTTCACCCGGTACCGACCGGTTAGGCGAAGGTTTCGTAGGCCGAGCAAGTGGCCGCCCTGCGAGATATTTCGGAAGTCGAAGCCACGGCGGTAGTTGCTCCAGTTGACCTCTTCGTTCGTGCGGCGAATCTCGCGGCTGAAATCGATGCCCCAAATATGTCCACCGGCGTCAAACCTCAGCGCCCTGAAGGGAATCAGCATCTCTACCTCCCAGCCATCCGGCGTGATGCTGGCGGCCGCCTCCCACCTCTCATCCCACTGCGAGTTGAGGTTGCGCTCGCCTTGCAGGGTGGCGTCGTATTTGGTGCCAAGCGGGTTGACCCGGAAGAGGAACCCATTGCGGTGATCGTGAAAGGTGTCGAACAGCACCGCGATGCTGTCATCGGTCTCCAGACGACTGTCACGGCGCAGGTCAGAGGCGACGACGTGGTCCGGGTTGTCGTACATCACGAAGCCGAGGTACAGGTTGTCTTCGTCGAAAAGGATGCGGACCTCGGTGCGCTGCGACGGAACTCCCGCCTCCACCGGCTCGCGCTGCAGGAAATCGGTCACCACCTCGGCCAGCCCCCAGACATCGTCGTCGAGGCGACCATCGATGCGAGGAGGCGCGGGTGCTTCGGTAGCCGCCATGCGCTTGCCACCGGGCCCGATCTGGGCCTCCTCATCAGCTGTCGCCGCACGCGCAGACTCGAGCGCCGCGCGCACTTCCCGCGTGGCTTCCTCGCGTTGCTGCTGATCTCGAGCCTGACTGGCCTGAGGCGCAGCCACGACCGGCGTAGGCACGGCCGACAAGGTCAGAGCCGCGATCACCAGTGTTACCGGCGCCAAGCGGCTGAGATCACGGCGCGGCCTAAGGTTAATAATCAAGCGTCTTCGCGGTCTGAAAAGGGGAACATGGCGACCTGGGAGCGGCTCGCTTGCGTCCATTCAACTGTAGTGATCGGTGGGTGCAGCAACAATGCAAAACCGCCGCTTCGCAGGGCTCTTTGCCTCGCCTTTACGCTTCTTTACATTAGCGTGGCCGGGCCCCCGTGAGGTCTCCAGGAGATCCTGACTTTGACGGTCAGCCATGGCAGAGTTAAGCATCGATTACCCGCCCCTACCTACCCCTCCGCCCCCTGACTGGATGAAGCGATGAATCGCACCGCACGTGCCGTGATCTTGGTGATCGTCTCCCTGCTGTCGCCCGCGGCGATGCAAGCCGACCAGCAAGAAACAGCGCCGACGGCCGCGAGCATCGAGGTCGACCCCGGGGAGGTCACTCTCGAGGTCGGCAGCAGCGCGCAGCTCGCCACGGTGGTACGCGACAGCGACGGCAACCTGCTCGAAGACGTGCCGATCGTTTACTTGTCCCGAGCGCGTCGCAGCGTCGGCGTCAATTCCGCTGGCACGATCGAGGCGTACAAGCCGGGCGATGTCGAGGTGGTGGCCATCGTCCCCAGCTCGGCCGAGGTCGACCCAAACCGTGACGACGACGCGCTGCGGGCGGTTGTCACGGTACACGTACCGGTGCCGCCGCTCGCTTCGATCACCTTCACCGGCATGCCCGGACGCTATTACACCGGGACCACCGTACGTCCTGAGTTCGAGGCCGTCGACGTGTCGGGCGCCAGCCGCACTGACATCTCGCCGGTATTGGAGAGCAGCGATACGTCAGTTGTCGAGATCGACCACGTCGGCTCGATACGGCTCGTTGGGCGCGGCACAGCTGTGGTTACCGTGCGGGCCGAGGAGGCCGAGCACAGCATCGAGGTGAGCGTCGCGGCCGACCCGACGGCATCACTGCGCCTAACGTCGAGCGCCAACGAGGTACGCACCGGCGACGTGGTTCACGTTCAAGCTACACCGCTCGACAACGATGGGCGGCCCGTTCCTGAAATGCCGGTGGTATACGCGTTCCGCGCCCGTACCGATCAGCATGGTATCGGCGAGCCGGCCTCCGGACTGGTCACGACCGACGGGCGTTTCGTCGCCGACCTGCCGGGCGAGTACACGATCCTGGCAACTGCCGGCCAGCAATGGGCATCGACGACCGTAGTGGCGATGCCGCGCAACATGCGTCGTGATATCGAGCTGGTCGGACAGGGCCGAGTTGCCGACCGAAAGACTTCCGACCTATGGGTCTGGGAGGCGCCGGACGGCGGCGACTACGCTATCACCGGGACTTGGGGCGCCGCCGGACACGCCTACATCTGGAACGTCACCGATCCGCGCAACATCCAGCTTATCGACATGGTCAAGGTCGACGCCCGCACCGTCAACGACGTCAAGGTGTCCGAAGATGGACGCATCGCGGTGATGAGCCGCGAAGGCGCGTCGAATCGCCGCAACGGGCTGGTGATCCTGGACGTTTCGAGCCCCCTCGACGGGGTCAAGGTTCTGGCTCGTTACGACGACCAGATGACGGGTGGCGTGCACAACGTCTACATCTACGACGATCACATCTACGCCCTGTCGGGTGGTCGCCGTTACGACGTTCTCAACATCGAGGATCCGCGCAGTCCCTATCGCGTCGGGCGGTTCGAGCTCGACTCGCCAGGCCGTTCGATTCACGACGTTTGGGTAATCGACGGTATTGCCGTGTCGTCGAACTGGGACGACGGCGTGGTTCTCGTCGACGTCGGTGGCGGCGGCATGGGAGGCTCACCCACCGACCCCGTGGAAATGGCGCGGTACGCGTACCCGAGCGGCTGGAATCACGCCGCATGGCCCTTCAAGAGCTCGAACGGCAAGTTCTACGTCATCGCCGGTGACGAGGCCTTTCCGAGGGAGTTCAATCCAATGGGCCTGGATCGCTTCGAGGGGCCGCCGGTGCAGGCCTCCGGGTGGATCCACTTCATCGAGTTCGACGATCTCGCTAACCCCCGTGAGGTGGCTCGCTACCAGGTGCCCTACGGCGGCACCCACAACTTCTGGGTCGACGGCGACACCCTCTACATCGCCTACTATAATGCCGGGCTGCGCGTCATAGACATCTCCGGCGAGCTTCTCGGCGACCTGTACCGTCAGGGACGCGAAATTGGCTATTTTCTCGCCGACGACCCGCAGGGCTTCAAGCCCAATGCGCGCCGCACCTGGGGCACGATGACCCACAAGGGGAACATTTTCTTCACCGACAACAACTCCGGTCTGTGGGCCGTACGGTTGAAGCCCAGCATCGATGGCACTGGCGATTCTGAGTGAAATCCTGACGAACGCCCGGTCGCAACGACAACGGCATCCGATGAAGATCGCCCCGCATCGCGGCAAGGCCGGTCAGGCTCCTCCAAGATCGTCCAGCCGGTAGAAGGTGCCGCGCCAGTAGATCCCCCCACGCCAGAGCGCCAGCACGGCAGCCCGGGCGAAGCATGCCTGAGTAAGAAGCACCCCCAAAGGCAACAACGGCACCGTCCAAAGCCGCAAGCTAGTTTCTCTCAGCATGCCGATCTGCAACGCTGCGATCGTCGCCACCGTGACGGCGCTCAGCCATCGCGTAACACCGCTGGTGACCAGCACCGCGACGAATGGCCATACCACCATGACGATCTGCGCCAGACCGCCGGCGGCGAGCAGCAACACCGAGTAGTTGACCGCCCCCAGCGTATTCTTCTCCAGCCCCCGAAAGGCCGCCGCAAGGCTTGAATACCACTCGACGCTCAGAAAGCTACCCGCAACGGCACAGTGAGGCATCGCGCCGCTTGCCTTGAGGTTGACCGCCAAGCGCACATCGTCGAGCGGATCCATCGCCAATGCAGCGTGCGTTCCAGCATGCTCATAGGCGGCACGCCGAACCAGGTTGAAGGTTCCGAACCCCACCGCCGCAGAGCTCCTTGGGTCGCTCACCCGCCAGGGTCGAAAGTAGCCGTTGAACAGCAACGCGAAGGTGGCGACGAACAGCTCCAGCGCCGGGCTCGACACGCGCACGTCGGCCGGCATGGTCAGGTGATCGACCCCGTGTGCCATCAGGTGACCGATAGCCCGTGCCAGCACGGTGGACTCGAAGACTACGTCGGCGTCGGTGAACAGCAGTATCTCTCCGGAGGCCAACTCCGCGCCACGCTGTAACGCGTGGTTCTTGCCGATCCATCCGGCTGGCAGCTCGGTGATGTGGATGACCCTGAGACGCAAATCCAACGCGGCCATCTTGTCGAGTACCCTGCCGGTAGCATCCTCCGATCGATCATCGACGACGACCACCTCGAAATCCGGGTAGTCGAGAGCCAGGACAGATCTCAAGGCCGGCTCAACGGTCATCGCCTCGTTGCGCGCCGGAACAATCACGCTGACGCGCGGCAAGGCGCCCAGCGCCGTGCCATCGGGGACAGGCATCTGGCGCACGAAGCTCATCGTGTGCCGGCCGCGGTAAGCATCGATCGCAAAAGCAGCCCAAGCCAGGCAGGTACCCGCTGCGAGAACAAGCAGGGCCACCTGCGCGGGCGAAGACATCGCTATCGTCCCGTGCGACTCGGCCGGCTAGCAGGCCGTGGTGGAAATGTGGCCATCAATCGACGCCGCGCCAGTCGCCCAGGAACCTCAGCACCACAGCGGCAGAATTGTCGGCGGCCAGGCGGCCGAACGTCCGGATCTGGTTACTTCCCGGTGCGCCGCCAGCCAGGTCTGACAACGAGCGAAAAGCCAGAAAGCGGGTCCCGTTGATCGCTGCCACCTGGGCGACGGCCGCCGTCTCCATATCCACCGCGTCGGCCTCGAACGTGTCCCAGATCCACTCGCGGAACGCCTTGTTGTCGAGGAACGTCGGGCCGGATACGCCGTTGCCACCAACGACAAGGCGTGGCGTCTGATCGAGGCACTCGCCGGATTCAACGCAGCGTCTCAAGGTGAGCTTGCCAGCGAGATCACGAGCCTGCGCCAGCATGCGCTCGTCAACCTCGAACCAGAAACGACGCTCGCGACGCTGGGAGTCAATCCGCGACCCCGGCAGGAGCTGCCCGCGCGGGAACATCATGCCGAAGTTGGTGAGCTCGCCGGCTCGACCGCCAGTGTCCCAACCCGCTGGCGTCTGACGTGCGAATACCATCTCTTGATGCTGGCCCCAGCGCGCCGGAACAGTCACATCGCCGACGTTCAACCCGGGGTTCGCGCCACCGGCGATTCCCGAGAAGATGATGGCCCCTACCTCGAAATAATCGACGACCGCTTGCGTCGCTGCCGCCGCGTTGACCATGCTGACGCCGCCCAGCAGCAACACCACGGGGTGCCCCTCGAGGTTGCCGACGTAGTGCGTCCGGCCGGCGATCTCGTGTGTCCCGTCGATGCGTGACGCGCCTAGCAACTTCTCGAGCTCGGGCTCGACGGCGCACATGATGACGACGCGGACAGGCTCCCGGGCGGCGAACGAAGCGCGGCTACCGCTGGGGCCCCCGGTTGACGGCTCGCCGACCCCGACGTTGGCGCACGAGGTACTCGCGGTCGCCAGCAGAAGCCACACAACAGCGAGCCAACCGCGCACAGAACAAGCCTCTTGATCGCCGCCAACCCAGCGATCGCGGTCGACTACTGCGCCGTTAACGAATCGCCTTCGGCAGCCGAGCCCTCGACAAGCCGGCATATCGACGATTGCCCGAGCACGCGGGTGACCTCGAGCAAGCCAGTACGGTCCGTGATCTGATCAAGCACGTTGCCCTGCGCATCCTTGATCTCGTCGACGACGCTCATGACGGCGAACCGCTGGCCTACCGTGATCCCGACGTTCTCACCCCGATCAATGTAGTAGTCGTCGCCGCGATGGCCGACGACGCTTGCCGGTGGCATGACCGGCTTGAGTGCCTCGAAGCTGCGCGCCTGTGCGACGATCTCTTCGACCGCCTCTTCAATGGCCGGACGGAGCGCCTCCTGCGCCACGCCGACGTCGAAATTCTGCTCGAAGCTCACGTCGTTGACCTGAAGGCCAACCATGCGCTTCTTCCCCTTGCCCTCGGCGGCCACCATGATCTCGCTGGTCACGGTGTTCACGACGCGGACATCGACGATGCTCTCCGCCTCGGTATAGCTACCGCCGATGCCGCCGATCCCGACCCGCTTAGTTTCCACCGAGAACTGCGTGATCGAGCCTGTCACCATGAGCTGGGCACCGATCACCTTGCCGATATCGGCAGCGGTCGAGGCGCTGACGCGGCCGCTAGCCCCGAAGTCCTGCTCGGCAAGGACAGAGTCGATCTCGCGTCGCTCGATCACGGTGAAACGGCCCGACCTCACCAGTTGGGTGGCGAGCTCATCGGCAGCGGCTGCACCCAGACGATCCCCCCAATAACCCCGGGTGCTGTTGTTGTCGAAGTTCATCACCGCGACGCGCACCTTGTCCTGCGCCACGACGAACGATGGAGTGACAACAGAGAAAGCGACGACGAACACAACAGCGATAACGGCGAGTCGGGTCGAGCGCGTGCTCACGGGGCGCCTCTCAGTCTAGAGCGGACAAATCGTCGACTCAGTATATTGCAGATCAACGTCGTGACGCAGCGAGTGTCCTAAGCCGCGGTGGCCAGCCGCTCGACAGCCAGGTCAGCGAGCCAGCGGCGTGCTGAACAGAATGGTGCCCCGAATCGGATGCCCATCACCGCTCGAGGTGCGCCAGGCAACGATGTGCTCACCGGGCTCGAGATTACCCAGCACCTCCACGTAGAGGGTGTCTTCTTCGCCACCCTGCAGCTCGCCGAGCTTCTCCGTTTCGTGACAGCTCAGACCTATTCGACTGATTGCCAGCTCTGGTGGCAGCGAGAACCACAGGCGAATCTCGGCCGGCGACGCTTCGAGCGAAGCGTCGTTTTCGGGTGCGCTTCCGGTCAGCCGCAAATGGCGCGCCGGCGCGATGGCCAACAGCGTCAGCAGCGCGACAGCCAGCGACACCGCCGCGATTCGGCCATCGAGGAGATGGCTGCCAGGACCCCGGGGTGCTTGTCTCATTGCTAGCCTACCCTCGTCTCGCTCTCGGATGCTCTCCTGTGTAAACCTACGGGGCCACCCCGGTAGGTGCAACAGGCGTCCACATCGTCAGGCATGTCCGGTGGTTACTGAATACCCACACGTCCGCGCACCGATTCGATCAGCTTCGCGGCGTCGTAACCGATGCCCCCTTTGAAGACCAGGGTCACGTTTCGGATGTCGCGTGGGCTGGCGACGGGATTGCCATCGAGCACCACCAGATCGGCTTGCTTTCCCACCTCGACGGAACCGACCTCGTCATAGATACCGAGCACCTTGGCGCCGTTAGCGCTGATGATCTGTATCGCTTCGACCGGAGTGAAGTCGGTCTCGAGCAGGAGCTCGAAATTACGCTGATCGCCGAATCCCGGCAGGGCCGCACCGTAGCCGGTCGGATCGACTCCCGCCGCCAATACACCACCCGACTCGACAAACTTGTAGTCGTATTGCAGCGCCTTGAGAAATAGCTCCGGCGCTATCGAGCCACTCTCCTCGATGCGTGCGGCCCCCGCGAGGACCTCTTCAAGCGCGCCGGGCGCAAGCGCCACGCGAGCCCGAGGATCGAGCTCGGTACGACCCTTGACGAACATCTCGTACACCACCGGCGTGGTGGTCATCGGCACGCCGGCCGCGACCATCTCCCTGAAAGTAGCCTCTACCGCCTTGCTCGACAGATCGAGCTCGGAGACGCTCTGCATCAAGTTGCGCGAACAGGCGTCGGGCGATCGAGTCTCGTCGTAGTCGCTGTTGGTCAACAGGCCATGCTCGATGTTATCGATGCCTGCCTCTACCGCCTCCCGGAAACTGACCGAGCACAGATGGGCGGTTACCTTGATGCCGTGCTTGTGGGCTTCGTCGATCGCCGCCGCGAGCTCGTCGCGGCTGATCCATGTATAAGCCTTGAACCAGTCGACGCCCTCTTCGGCCCAGTACCTCACCACGCGCCGCGCATGCTCGGGGTCGGACAGCTGTGCCATGTTCATGGAGCCCTGATCGCCGGTCAGGTAGGGACCAGTTACGAACATGCGTGGGCCAGGCACCTCTCCCGTCTCGATCGCCTTCTTCAGATTGATCTCCGCATAGGGATACTCGCTGCCGGTGGTGCGAATGGTGGTCACGCCAGCCGCCAAGTAAAGCCGAGGCCCCGTATAGCTCATCTGCACGGCGCGTCGGGACGTCGTGTAGTAGCTGTGGTCATGCAACCCGACGAGGCCAGGGATCACGGTGTGGCCGCCCAGCTCCAGTACCTCGACATCAGCTCCCACGTCGACGGAATCAGCGTCGCCTACCGCGATAATGCGCCCGCCACGGATGAGGATCGTCTGATCCTCCATGGCCTGCCGACCGGTGCCGTCCACCACTCGCACATGCGTCAGCGCCACTTCCGAAGCCTGGACAGCGACGTACTCGAGCACCTCCTCCGACAGCTCTTGCTGCGCCGACGCCGCGGCAATGAGGCCGATGGTTGCTATTGCGACGGGAAATGGCTTAGTCATCGGCATGGCTCCTACTTATTGTCCTTTGACAGAGGTTCCGCCAGAGCGGCCTCGTCGACCGTGAAAACCATCTTCATGCCCGATTCTAGGTGCTCGGCGATGTGGCAGTGAACCATCCAACTTCCGGGATTGGACAGCTCCAACAGAAGGTCTGTGGTCGATGCCACCGGCAGTAGCACGGTGTCCTTCCACGCGAGGTTGTCATTTGGAATGCCGTCCTGCTGCACTACTAGGAAGCGTTGTCCGTGGAAATGGATCGGGTGCTGCATGGCATGAAATGAGCCGCGATCGTTGGTTATGCGAATCTTGACCACGTCGCCGACCTGGAACCTCCAGTCATCGATGTCGGTGTTTCGTTTGCCGGTGTTCGGATCGACCAGCAGCCACTTGATCTGATTGGCGGTGCTCACCCAGTTCATCATCGGCATGGTCCCGGCCCACTCCGCCGGGTTGAAGTAGATGCGGTCGAGCGCCATCAGCTGATCAACAACGAGGGGTAGCTCCCCCGCCTCGAGCCGCAGGACCAACTGGTGATCTGGAGGACGCTCGAAGTGTTCGCGGTAGGCTCCGATGTCGGCCGCGATGTCGGCGTTGGCGCGCAGCACCGCGTGACTCTCGACAAGGTCGAGGTCGACCAGATTGTCGTCGACTCGTACCACTCCGAGCTCCTTGGATTCCGTGAAGAACGTGCCGGACCGATGGTTGATTCCTTGCACCACATTGACCATACGAACGCCGCCAGGCTTCGCGAAGCGCACCTCTACGACGTAGCGCTCCGCCGGCGATATGACCAGGCTGTCAGCCCATACCTCGCGCTCGAATCGAGACACATCGGTGGCGATCACCTTCATCGGCAGGGCGGTGTCCCCGCCCACCGGGCGGAAGCTCAGGTTGAACGTGCGCGTATTAGCCACGTTGGTGAAAAAAAAGCGCACCACCTCGCCGCGCTTCACCTCGAGCTCGTACTGTGGCTCCCCGTTCACCAGCAGCATGTTGCCGAAACGGCCCATGAGCATGAAGTTGGCCGACTCGGTGCCATAGGGTACGAAGCCCTGCTCGCCGATCAGCAGATCGTCGAGCATGAGCACCTGTTCGCTATTCACCGGCCCGTAGGCGTCGCGGGTCGCCGGGTCGACGAGCATGTTGCCGTAGAGCCCAAGGTCCTGCGCGATGTCCTCGCGGTGATGCGGGTGGTACCAGTAGATGCCCGCATCGCGGAAGTAGACCTGGTACCGGAAGCCTTCGCCTGGGAGAACGGCGTCCTGGGTTACCCCGGGTACGCCATCGAACCGGTTGTCGAGGCGCACCCCGTGCCAGTGGACTGCCGTCGGTAGCGCCGTCCGATTCTCAAAGTTGACAAAGATCGTCGCTTTCTCAGGAACATGGATCAGCGGGCCGGGGATCTGACCGTTGAAGCCGTACATGAAATAGGTACGTCCGCCCAGCTGCCGGCGAACAAGGCCAGCCTCCAGATCGAGCGTGCCGCCGTCACCCAAACGAACGAGTTGGCGCGGCAAGGCCCACGGCACCGCATCCGGATCGGCCACCGCAGGAAGCCACGGCGCAACCTCAGGTCGCAGTGCGGCTACACCCGGCACCATCGGTACCGCCGGGTGCATCGGCGGCGTCCGGGCATCCCGACGCATTCCGACAGAATCATCACCGTCGTGTCCCGCGGCGCCGTCCGGCGACAGCAGCGCCAGCGGCGCCTGAGTGATCAGATCCTCGGCGCTCATGCGTGAGCTCGGCGACCTGCCGCGTAGAATCAAACTGCCCTCTCGTGTCGTGACGTCGGGCGACAGCTCAGCGCTGATCCAGATCGAGAACTTGTTGTAGGCGACCTCACCGAGATCGGTGAGCCCGTTGCTCACTTCGCCGAGTCGGGTCACCGGATCCAACAGTGGTGTCGTGATCCAGGCGACGTAGGCGGCACTGCCGAGCTCGGCAGTGGCGGGAAGTCCCTCGACAAGCAAGGTGAGGCGATAGCGCTGCCGGCCCTCGGCCGTTACGGCAATGCCAAACGGTGAGCCCACGCGCCCAAGCTCCACCAGGCCACGAGCATCGCCTCCCCGCAGCGTCGGATATAGCTCCATGCAGTGCAAATCCGCCGACGTGCTGATGGTGGTCTCGGCAAAGTCGCATCGGAAGCCTGCCGTCGGCGCCGCGGAGTGATCCGAGCTCGGCGATGCGCTCGCCAGCGTGGCCTGCTGCGTAACGGCACCTCTCGCCGTCGGCGTTGTTGTCGTGGCCACGAGAATCATCGCGGCTGCCAGCCAAACCTGCGTAGAGTACGGCTTCATGCGGGGACGATACGCGGCATGGCATACGTGCCGCAATTCGGCGACGTACCGACCAGCCCCGGACGCCGATGTCGCCAACGCCCGCTGTCAGCGTCGACGCCCCCCGCTGGGCGGGTGCCCACGCTCGGCACGAGTCTAGCAGGTGGGCCTGGACACTACTGGTGGGCCGAGAACAGCCCGGCTCAGCCGTCGAGCAGCCCGTGCTCGCGCATCCACGTCTCGTTGAGCTTCGACAGGTAACGCTCACCGGAGTCGGGAAGCAAGGTCACCACCAGCGCGTCATCTGCAGCGCCGCGGGATACACGGCGTGCCCCGACAACCGCCGCCCCGCCTGATGAGCCAGTGAAGATAGCCTCCGTGCGGGCCAACTCGAGGACGGCACGATAGGCCGCCGGATCATCCACGGTGATTACCTCGTCGATGTAGTCCCACCATACGGTCTCGGGCATGAAGTCCTCGCCGATCCCATCGATCAGGTACTGGTGGATCTTCTCCTGCGGCGGCAGCTCCCCGTGCTCTTTGTAGTAGGTGTAGATCGAGCCCACCGTGTCCACTCCCACAACCCGAACGTCGGGATTCTGTTCCTTCAGGTACTTGGCCGTACCACTGATCGTGCCGCCGGTCCCCATGCCGGTGACCCAGTGGGTGATGCGCCCCTCGGTCTGGCGCCAGATCTCCGGGCCCGTGCTCAGGTAGTGCGCCTCCGGATTGGCCTGGTTGTAGTACTGATAGGGAAGGTAGGCACCTTCCTCGTCGCGCAGGCGCTCGGCGACCTTGTAGTAGGAGCGCGGATCGTCCGCCTCGACCTCGGTCGGACAGAGGATCACCTCCACCCCGAAGGCCTCCAGCAGCGCCACCTTTTCCTTGGGGATCTTGTCGGCCGCGGTGCAGACCATTCGGTAGCCCTTGAGGATGGCCGCCATGGCCAGTCCCAGTCCGGTGTTTCCTGAGGTCGGTTCGACGATCGTGCCGCCCGGTTGGAGCTTTCCGGACTCCTCACCGGCAGCGATCAGCGGCGGACCGATACGGTCCTTGACGCTCGATCCCGGGTTGAACGATTCGATCTTGGCGACGAGCTCAGCGCCGTCGGGCGAGAATCGCCGCAGGCGCACAAGCGGCGTATCGCCGAGTGCTCCGAGGATGTCATCAAGAATCTCCAACAGCTCGCTTCTCCAGGTAACGCTGAACGCCGCACACGCGGTTATATTGGACTATCGACCGTATTGCAGACCAGCGTCAGTCAAGCTCGGTGGCAGAAGTTACCATGCCAGCCAGAACCGTAGCGTCATGCGCAACTCACTGACCGACATCGATCCGCCGGAACTACTCGACCGCCTTCGCCGCCAGGACGAGACGGTCATTCTGGACGTGCGGACACGCTGGGAGTATCGCCGGGGTCACCTGCCGGGAGCTCGTCGCACACCGCTCTGGAAGACGCTCCTGGCCTCGACGGCAGAGTCTCTCAGAGACGCGCCCGAGATCGTCGCCTACTGCGAGCTAGGCCCGCGGGCCTGGCTGGCTCGTAAGCTTCTGGCGCGCCGTGGTGTCAATGTTCGCCTGTTGCGCGGGCACATGTCGAACTGGCGCCGCCGGCGCCTGCCGTTTACAGACTAACCAGACCCACCACATTTTCACCACGGCCTGCCTCGACCGGTACGGGGCCGAGTGTCGAGCGTATTCATCCTAACCATTGTGCGCTGTCGTCGACTCTGCGCTGTTGACTAGTCGATAAGGCCCAGCCGGCGCAGCTGTTCGGGCGGACACCCGTCCCAGCGCGAGACGTATTCGTTCCCCATGTACTGGAGATCTTCAACGCCCATCTTGCTGGTCCAGAAGCCGGTCGCCGTCAGATCGCGGAACGCGTTGAACAACGCCACCCCGTGGCGAAGCTCCTGCGGCGCGCGATCCGGCCATGCGATGGCGTCGAGCACCTGCTCTCGCTGGGTCGGCGCGCAGTCGACCCTGCCATTAGTGAAGCCGATCACACGCCCCAGGCCGTCGTGGCGCCGCCCACCCGCCTCGTATGGACCGCGCGCCGCCGGCCGTGGTACTCCTTGCGGCGCCTATTGTGCAAGAGTCACAGCAATTGGCAAGGAGGCGAGCTTGAATCGTCGGGACGCGCTACAGGCGTTCGCCGCCGCGGCAGCAACACCGTTGGTTGGCGGCGTGACTTTCGATCATGTGCTCGAGATGGGGCGGACCGTCCGACAGACGATGGCCACCGCGCCAACCGCGCTGCGTACCCTGACGCCTGCTCAGGCGCAGGCGATGCAGGCGCTCGCCGAGATCATCATTCCGGCGACCGACACTCCCGGCGCGAACGATGCAGGCGTTACCGAGTTCATCGATACGCTGCTGACGGATTGGATGCCCGACGACGAACGTGACTCCTTCCTCGTCGGGATAGACGATCTGGACCGGCGCGCGCAGGCGAGCTTCGGTAGCCCATTTGCCAAGTGCTCCGAGTCGGAACAGCTGCGGACCACGACCTCGATGGACGCCGAAGTAGCCGAGCTGCTGGCACTCGACCGGGCTGCGCCCTACGACCCGTACGACGCTGGCAACCGGCCGCGGAGTAGGGCGCCACGTCATTTCTTCTATCAAATGAAGCGCTGGACTTTGGTCGGCTACTTCACCTCCGAGGTGGGGATGACCGAGGAGCTACAACACGACTTCCTTCCTGGTGAGTGGGATCCGTGCCGCGTGCTCGAGGACAGTCGATGAAGGTCTATGACGCGATCGTCGTCGGGACGGGAATCACCGGGGGCTGGGCGGCCAAGGAGCTCAGTGAGTCCGGGCTCGACACACTGGTGCTCGAGGCCGGCCCGATGATCGTTCCAGAGCGCGACTACGTGGAGCACGTGCCACCGTTCGCCAAGCGGTTTCGTGGGCTGCGCGACCGTCGCAAGCAATCAGAACGGCAGGCCATCCAGAAGGAATGCTACGCCTGCGACGAATCTGCCGAGAAGTTCTTTGTCGACGACGTCGACAACCCCTATGTACAGCCCGACGACAAGCCGTTCGTGTGGATTAGGGGGCGCCAGGTCGGCGGCAAGTCGATCATGTGGGCACGGCAGAGCTACCGGCTGTCGGACGTCGACTTCGGCGCGCCGGCACGCGACGGATTCGGCATCGACTGGCCTCTGCGCTATGCCGATCTGCAACCCTGGTACGACTACGTAGAGCGCTTCGCCGGCATCAGCGGCCAGGCGGAGGGGCTCGAGCAGCTGCCGGACAGCCAGTTCCTGCCGGCGATGCCGCTGAACTGCGTTGAGGAACATGTCCGGGCAGCCCTCGGACAAGCATGGGGCGGCAAGCGGGTGCTGACTCCCGGCCGCACTGCCGTGCTCACCCAGGATCACAACGGCCGTGCGGCCTGCCACTACTGTGGCCCCTGCCATCGCGGCTGCATCACCAAGTCGTATTTCAGTAGCCTCAACGCCACCCTGCCGGCAGCGGCGGCGACCGGCAAGATGACGCTTCGACCCGATAGCGTCGTGCGCCACGTCACCTATGCCGACGGCAAGGCGTCTGGGGTGCTGGTCATCGATCGCCAGAGCGGCGAGTCAATCGAGTTCAGGGGGCGGGTGGTGGTGCTCGGAGCAGCGGCGCTGGAATCGTCACGGATCCTGCTCAACTCAGCCAACTCGACGTTCCCCGAGGGGCTCGCCAACTCGAGCGGCGCGCTCGGCCGCTACCTGATGGACCACACGATGAGCGTCGGCGCCTCGGGAGTCTTCGACGGTTGGGCTGACAGGGCTACCACCGGCCATCGGCCGAACGGGATCTACATTCCGAGGTTCCGCAACATCTCGGACCAGCACCCCGACTTCGTACGCGGATACGGATATCAGGGCAGCGCCTCCCGCCTTGATTGGAATCGGGGCATGAGCGAGGCGGGCTTCGGGGCTGACTTCAAGCGAGCCATGAGCCGGCCGGGGACGTGGCGAATGAACATCGGAGCATGGGGTGAGTGCCTCCCGTACGCCGACAACCGGGCCGTGCTCGATCCCGACGTGGTCGACGCCTGGGGCATACCGGTGCTACGCATCCAGATGCACTGGCGCGACAACGAGCTCGTCATGCAGCGCGACGCCGCCGAGCAGGCCGCCGAGATGCTCGAGGCGGCCGGCGCCAAGGACATCCGGATGAACGCCGTCGGCACGCCCCCGGGACTGTGTATCCACGAGATGGGAACGACGCGCATGGGACGCGACCCCGAAACGTCACTGCTCAATGGTTACAACCAGTGCCACGACGTCGAGAATCTGTTCGTCGTCGACGGCGGTGCGATGACCAGTTCGGCGTGTCAGAACCCGTCGCTCACCTACATGGCACTGACCGCCCGAGCCTGCAACCACATCGTCGAGCGGCTCAAGCGTTTCGAGCTCTAGTGCTACGCCCCACAAATAGTGGGGCGCGGACTAGCGTCCTGTAACAGAGGTAGCAGCGCGGCCGGTTAGTGTCCTGAGTCAGGACACTGGCAGGCCCTGGTGGAGGAACGACTCGATGCGGTCCCACTGCGCGCTGGCGTCCTCGAAGCCGAGATCCATGAGCCGTTCGATGTAAGGCCGCTCGAACAACAGGTAACTGAGAAAGTCCGGCGTGGTGGTGCGCGACGCACCGAGACCACGGGCTAGCAGTCGTAGCGGCCGCGGTAGCTCGTCGACCAGTCCGGCCGAGAGCTTGGCCAGGTCGCGCGAGGGGCGCAGCAGCAACATCTCGATCGGCCGCAGGCGATCCCGGATCTCAGCCCCCCTGGGAACCTCTTCGAGCATGCGATTGATACGTTGCAAGCGCTCCGCGTCATCCTCCAGGGCATCGATGAACACGCCGTGGAGAATCATCCCGAGGATCTGCGCCGGCGGCGGATAGCCGACAACCTGCGGCTGAATGCGCTCCTGCAGAGCCAATGAATAGCGTACCGAGATCGCCAGGATGCGATCGGCGCCGAGATGAACAGCCGGCGACAGCGGTGCCGACTGGCGGATGCTGCCATCACCGTAGTACCCGTGACCAATCTTGATCGCCGGAAAGACCACCGGCAACGCCGCCGACGCCATGACGTGGTCGACAGTGATTCGGCTACTCTCCGAGAGGCGTCGGGCACGCCGCCAGTCACGCGTTCCATCCCTCGCTTGCACCGCGGTCACGGTGCGGCCGGTTGCATACTCGGTCATCGAGAGCGCCAGGGCTTGCAAGCGTCCCGCAGCGATGTTGGCGGCGATGCCGTCGAAGTCGATCACCGAGGCCAGGTATTCGCGCAGGGGTCGCGTGTCCAGCAGCCCCCGCAAGTCGGCAGAAACCGTCCCACCACTGCCGATCTTGGCCATCCAGCATAGAGCGCTCCAGGCCAGCGTACGGAAGTTGGAGCGAAACACCTTGTCGGTACTGAGTTTCAGCCACGCTTCGCGGAGCTCGACCGTGGCAGTGTCGAAGCCGGCACGGCTGGCCGCCAGCGCCGCGGCGTTGATCCCGCCCGCCGAGACCCCCGTCACGATGGGGAAGCGGATATCGCCGCGGGCGCGATCGGCGATGCCGGCAAGGACGCCCGCCTGGTAGGCGCCGCGCGCACCGCCGCCGCTCAAGACGACAGCCGTCAAGGAAGAGTCCCGCCATCCGGTCATCCGTTCTCCGCGGTGTTCACAGATCACACTCGAGCCGGCGGGCCCACGCACATGCGAACATTGGGCCCCATGCCCGAGCTGCCTGACGTGACCGTCTACGTGGAGTGTCTGGAGCGCAGGCTCGTCGGCGAGACGCTGGCCAACGTGCGTTTGTCCAGCCCGTTCTTGTTGCGCACCTTCGACCCTCCGATCATGGAAACCTACGGCAAGATCGTGGTCGGCGTCGAGCGCCTCGGCAAACGAATCGTCGTGGCCCTGCAGGATGACCTCTACCTGATATTCCATCTGATGATCGCCGGCCGCTTCCGCTGGCACGACGCCGGCGCCCGAGTTCCCGGCAAGGTAGGGCTGGGCGCCTTCGATTTTTCCAACGGCACGTTGGTAATGACCGAGGCGAGCGCCAAGAAGCGCGCCTCGCTACACGCTGTACACGGGGCCGCCAAGCTCGCTGAGCACGATCCCGGCGGGCTCGAGGTTCTGGAATGCCATTCGCAGAGCTTCGCGGCTCGACTTCGCTCCGAGAGCCACACCCTGAAGCGCGCCCTGACCTCGCCACGCCTGTTCTCCGGAATCGGCAACGCCTACTCCGACGAGATCCTTCACCACGCGCGCCTGTCGCCGCTGGCCTGGACGTCACGGCTTAGCGACGCCCAGGTCGAGACGCTGCACGCAGCTCGATGATCGTCTTGAGCGAGTGGACCGAGCGATTGCGGCGTGAGGCTGGCGACAGCTTCCCGCGCAAGGCAACCGCGTTCCGCCCCGAGGTGCTGGTACACGGCCGCTACCGCGAGCCGTGTGCGCGCTGCGGCGATCCGGTGCAGCGCATCATTTACGCCAGCCGCGAGACCAACTACTGCGCCATCTGCCAGACCGGCGGCCAAGTGTACGCCGACCGAGTGTTATCGCAGCTGCTCAAGAAGGACTGGCCGCGAACCGTGGAGGAATGGGAGCAGATCCGGCAGGGTTGATGCGGCGCCCGGGAGCGAGCGCACTCCGCCGGACGCCTCAGCGCATCGTCAGCAGGGAGGCGTAAAGATCGACGCCGTACCAGAGATTGCCGATGCGGATGTTCTCGTTAGAGGCATGCTGGTTGTTGTCGGCGTTGGCAATCGGAAGGATCACCGCAGGCATCGCCAGCAAGTCGGTAAACAGGTAGAGCGGCAGCGATCCGCCAAGGGTCGGTACCAGCAACACTTCCTGCTCGGTGGCGGAGCGAACCGCGCCGATGACCTCCTCCATCACCGGCAGGCCCATGTCGGTGCGCGAGGCCGGATAACCGCTGTCGCGCGTCACCATGACCAGGCGCGGGTGGCGCAGCCTGGTCTCGAGATCCGGCTCGGCGCGAACGATATGGAACCCCTGGCCGCGGATGTGCGCCTCGACAAGATCGAGCATGTCAGCAGGGTCGTTGCCCTTCACCAGCCGAACGCCGAGTGCCGCCTCGGCCCGGTCAGGGATGATATTGCGCGCCTCGGCGCCGACGTTGCCGCTACGTAGACCACGGACGGTGAGCGAAGGCAGCAGCAGGCGCTCGTTGAGTCCGCCCTCGCCCTCGGTCCATGCCAGCCCGAGATCACGCCGCAGCTCGGCATCGACGTCAGGGAGACGGTCCAGGGCTTCGCGCTCCTCGCGCCCGAGGGGTTCAACGGAGTCATAGAAGCCATCAACGACGACATTGCCATCGCTGTCCTTCATGCTGGCGATCAGCTCAGCCAGCATTTGACCAGGGACAGGCGCCCAGTTGCCATAGTGGCCGCTATGTAGCGGGCGCGCTGGCCCGAAGACCGTCAAATCGAGCCCGCTGACGCCGCGCACCCCGAACACGATCTGCGGCAAGCCGCTCTGATGTACCGGGCCATCGCAGAAAAGCCACAGGTCGACGTCGAAGCGGTCACGGTAGGTCTCGAGGAACTCCTGCAGATGCGTCGATCCGATCTCCTCCTCGCCTTCGAACAGGAACTTGACGTTGGAGGTCAACGGCATGTTGGCGGCACTCAATGCATCGAGGGCGGCCATCAGTGCCGGAATCGGCGCCTTGTCGTCAGAGGACGAGCGCGCGTAAATTCGCCAGTTCGGATCCACCGGGTCGCCCGGGACCGGCATGGAGCGCGGCTCACCGCCCCGGTCCATCCGGTCGGTGTACAGGACCGGATCGTACGGACCGTGTACCCAGTCCGGACCGGCGGGCGGCTGGCCATCGTAGTGAACGTAGATTCCGATGGTGCGGGTGGCACCGGGAGCGCGAATCTCGCCGTAGACGAGCGGCGGCACATCGGGCAGCGTCAGCAGCTCTACGGAGGCCCCGCGCCGTTCGAGCTCGGCGGCAATATGGGCGGCCACACGCCTGCTGTCGCCGAGATCGCGTCCGTAGTTGGGGAGCTCCAGCAGCTCACGATAAGCCGTCAGAATCTCGACCTCGTGGGCGCTGCGATAGGCACGCGCAGCGTCCACCGCCGCTGCCAAGCTTCCGTTCGTCTGAGTGACAGCGGGAAGCATCATACAGGTCAGTGACAACGCCCAGGACAAGAAATAACGCCAGCGCATCTCGGACTCTCCGTCTCATTGCGACCAGCCTCGTCAATCGAGGCGCACGCGCCACGCCATCGAAGGGCAGGAGCACGTTATCCTACCGTTACCCCCTGCAGCGATGGACTGCCCGCATGCCCATGACGCTCCCTGCCAGCCAACTCGCCCTGCTAGCGTCCGGAGGTCTCGGACTGGCTGGCGCGCTGGGGATGGCTGGCGCCCTGGGGCAACAGCCGGCCAGGCTCCGCGTCACCGTAGCAACGAATGCGCCACGGCAACTGCTTGCAGGGGACGAAACGGTGTGGTCATCGGCTGCCGCCATTGGCTGGGGTGAGCCACCGTACACTACAGGCTTTCGAGCTCTATGGAGCGCTGAAGGGCTCTGGATACGATTCGATGCCGCCGACCCATCGCCATGGCATTCGTACTCGCACCGCGACGCCCCCTTGTGGGAGGAAGAGGTGGTCGAGATCTCCATCGACCCGGACGGAGACGGACGAAACTACGCCGAGATAGAGATCAGCCCGGCCAACGTCGTCTGCGACTTGCTCATGCTCCGAGGTGATCCCGACAAGCAGGGCGATCTGGGCTGGGATTTCGACGGCCTGCGCACCGCCGTGCACCCGTGGGACATCCAGGGCGGCGGTTGGACAGCGATCGCCCTGCTACCGTGGGAAGGCTTCGCGGCGCTCCCAGAAACGGAAGTCCGCCTGCCGCCGCTGGCCGGCGACAGCTGGCGATTCAACGTCTTTCGGATCAAGCGTCCGCACGGCCCGGCAGACCCGCAACGCGATCTGGTGTTGGCAGCATGGTCCGCCGTCCCCGCCGAGAGCTTCCACGTTCCCGAGGTATTCCGCACGATGGTGTTCGAGTGATCGGGCCGGCTCGCAAGCTGACCGCCGCGCTGGCGCTGCTGGCAGTTGGTTCGATCGCCGCCCCGGCGACGGGTCGGCAGCGGCCAGTCCAGGGACGCCCGGCCGGTCGTCCCAACGCCGTTCGAACGTGGATCGCCGAGATCGAGATCCCTACGTACGCACTCGGCGCCAACGACGTGAACCCCCACTTCTACGAGCTCGAAGAGACGATCATCTATCCGTACACGACCCAGGATCACTTCGGTAGCGAGCGCCTGATGCGTAGCTATCGCGCCGTGTTTATCGAGAACGAGTACTTGCGGGTCATGTGCTTGCCGGAGATAGGGGGCCGCATACAGTCGGTTCTCGACAAGGTCACCGGTGAAGAGATGTTCTACCGCAACCGTGTCATTCGGCCGGGCCATATCGCGCTGCGCGGCGCCTGGATCTCGGGCGGCATCGAGTGGAACCGCGGTCCGCAGGGGCACACCGTCACCAGCTTCTCGCCCGTCGATGTGGTGCCGGTACAGTATCCTGACGGATCCGCGGCGTTGATAATCGGCAACACCGAGCAGAGCTTCCGCACGGGATGGGAGGTACGGCTGACGTTGCATCCCGAGACACGTGCCCTCGACGAGCAGATCCGGCTGTTCAATCCCACCGACAATTTCCATCCGTACTATTTCTGGAACAACACGGCGTTCCCGAATACTCCAGGCACGCGGTTCGTGTTTCCGATGAGCCTCGGCACCGACCATTCGGGTACCGAGTTCTTCAGCTGGCCAATGCACGAGGGGCGCGATCTCAGCTGGCTGCGAAACTACCCGGAGCCCACCTCGGTATTCGGCTATGAGGTCGCATTCGACTTCTTCGGCGCCTACGACGTCGACCGCGACTTCGGCATCGTCCAGGTAGCCAACCACCACGAACTGCCGGGCAGGAAGGCCTGGACCTGGGGACAAGCCGACGCCGGCCTGGTGGCGCAGTCGGCGCTTACCGATGAGGATGGCCCCTACATCGAAGTGCAAAGCGGCCCATTGCCCACTCAAGCCGACTTCGGTTTGCTGGCCCCCGGCCAGGAGATTTCGTGGCAGGAAACCTGGTATCCGATCAACGGTATGGGGCAGGGCTTCGAGTACGCGACGCGCGATCTGGCGATCGAGCGACATTCGCACCCCGACGGGGTCGAGCTACGCATCGCTACTACGCGCCCGATCCCCGGGGCGCAGGTCACCGTAGAGCTTCGCGGTGGACGCATCGAGCGGCGCCAACTGAATCTATCGCCGGCGCGAACCGCAGTGTTCGTTGTCGAAACCAGGCTCGCCAGGGCCAGTCCCGGCGAGATCAGCCTGCGGATCCGAATCGACAATGCGAATGACGAGACCCTGCTGCAATACGCATCGCCGCTGCGCGTGCCACAGCCGCAGATTCCTGCGCAACTAGGCGCGCCGGAGCCTACAGCTGAAGGTGCCTATCGTGCCGGCCTCGAGCTCGACAAGCGAGGCGATCGAACGGGCGCACGGGCTCGCTACGCCGATGCCTCGAGACTAGACCCGGGGCACTCGCTCACACTGCAGGCACTTGGCGGGTTGGAAATCGAGGCAGGCCGTTTCGAGGCCGCCGTCGATCAGCTGGCGAAGGCGATCGAGCGTGACCCAAACGACGGACTGACCTGGTACCTGCTGGGGGTAGCGCGGCTGCGCCAGAACGACCTCGACGGGGCCATTGCCGCCGGCTATGCCGCGGTTCAACGTACCGGGACGACGGCGCTCGGATACAGCCTCGTCGGGCGCGCTCGCGCCCGGCTCGGCGACTATACCGGCGCCACGCAGGCCTTTACTGCCGGACTGTCCGCCGGCGGCGCCGACTGGACGCGGCTGTTCGAGCAGATTCTGCTGTCAACCTACGCATCGGGTGATTTCCAGAGCGCCGTGGCGCTGGCGCGACAGAGCGTTCAGGCTGGGAGCACGCGACTGGTTCCGCACGTGATTCAGGCACTCGGCTCCCACGAGAGCCTGCGCGAGTTCGCGCACCGGGCGCGGCAGTGGGTCGGCGAGCCAGAGTTCGCATTCCTCGAGCTCAGCCTCGCCCTCGCCGACCTTGGCTTGTATCGCGACGCAGCCAATATCGTGGAGGCGACGCTGGTGGTAACGCTCGAGCCGTCCGAGCGGCGACCGCTACCCTTCTACTATCTGGCCTACTACGTCGACCAGATCGGCGACGAACGACAGGCGGCGCACTGGCTGCGCGAAGCGGCGAGCGCGCCGACCGAATATGTCTTCCCGTCCCGTACCGAGGCAATCGCCGTCTTCGACAATGCGCTAGCACGGGCCCCGCTCGACGCACGAGCGCGACTCTACCTCGGCAATCTGCTCGCCGGCCTCGGACGTATCGAGGAAGCCGCCAGGGAGTGGGGCCTAGCGGTCGAGTCGGCGCCCGACCTGAGCACGGCGCGCCGCAGCCTGGCGCTATACCGTTGGCAAGTCGAAGGCGACCTGACGGGCGCCGTAGCATTGCTCGCTGAAGCGGTGTCGATCCGACCACAGGATCAGACGCTGTATCGCGACCTGGCTCGGGTGCGCCTCCAGCAGGGCGAGCCCGCGGCAGCAGTGACCGTTCTCGAATCCGTTGCAGAAACCGACCGCCGTGCCGACGTCACGCTGACGCTCGCCCGCGCCTACATCGGAGTCGAGCGGTTCGACGACGCCATCGCGCTCCTCGCTGGCAGCCGCTTCACCCAGCGTGAGGGCGATGGCGGCTCGCGCGAGGTCTTCTATCAAGCGCACATCGAGCGCGGCATTCGGCGACTGGAAGCCGGCGGCCCCAAGGCCGCGCTCGAGGATTTCGACGCGGCGCTCACCTATCCACTGAATCTCAATATCGGCCGGCCGCATCGACCGGTCGAGGCACGCGGTCGCTATTGGCAGGGTATGGCCTTGGAGGCGCTCGGGCGAGACGCGGAGGCGCGCGCCGCCTGGCGCGACGGCGCCACCGGGACTCCGAGCACAGAGGAGCAGCGCCAGCACATTCGTCTGTGTCGGGAGAAGCTCGGAGCCGGCTCGTAGGCGCGCACCGCACGGGTATAGTGTTCGCACTACCCATTCCTACGACCAGGTCACAGGTGCAATGCGAGCAACCGTCGGCGTTTCGTTCCTAGCGATCATCGTCGCCTGCACACCGGCCGCCGCGCCGTCCGCCGACCAACGAATCCGCGGCGTTGCGGTGCTCGACGACGTGCGGGCGCTTTCTGCCGATGACATGGAAGGACGCGGCACCGGAACCGCTGGCGAGGCGCGCGCCTCCGGCTGGATCGAGGAGCGTTTCCGTGACGTCGGATTATCGCCGGTAGAGGGCTTGTATCGCCAGGAAGTACGGCTCGTCGGAATGCGGCGCGATGACGCCACGGCCTCGCTGCGCATCGCCTCATCGAGCAGCGAGCTGGAGCTCGTCGACACCGCCAACGTCGCATTCTGGTCGTCGGCACAGCGCGACACGGTCGACATCGACGAGGCGCCGTTGCTGTTCGTCGGGTATGGAGTCCAGGCGCCCGAGTACGGATGGGACGATTTCAAGAGCATCGACGTGAGCGGCAAGGTTCTGCTCTTCCTCAACAATGATCCGCCGGTTGTCGAGAACGGCGAAGAGCTTTTTGGCGGCGAGGCCCGCACCTACTACGGTCGCTGGTCGTACAAGTTCGAGCAGGCCATGCGCCTCGGCGCCATCGGAGCGCTGATGGTGCACACTACGCCGTCGGCTTCGTACCCCTTCAGCGTCGTTCAGTTCTCCGGGTTGCGCGAGCACTTCGCGCTTGACCTGGCCGGGGCCGGCTATCAGGTCGATTTACTAGGCTGGCTCGACGAGCACGTGTCGGACGAGATCGCTGGCGCGCTGAACACCGACCTCGACGGGCTCTTCGAAATGGCGCAACAGCGCGACTTCGAGCCCGTCGACACCGGCTATCGGGTGAGCGCGCATCTCGACACCACGGTACGCCGCATGAGCACCGAGAACGTCCTCGGCTTCTTGCCCGGCAGTGATCCGGAGCTGAGCGACCAAATCGTCGTCTTCACCGCCCACTACGATCACCTGGGCACCAACCCGGAGCTCGAGGGCGACACGATATTCAACGGCGCCTGGGACAACGCCTCGGGCGTGGCCTCGATCATCGCGCTGGCCGAAGCGTTCGCAAGCATGGATGAAGCGCCACGCCGGTCGCTGCTATTCCTCGCCTGCGCCGGCGAAGAGAGCGGCCTGCTCGGCAGCGCCTGGTTCGTCGCCGAGCCGCCCGTGCCACGCAGCTCAATGGTGGCTAACTTCAACATCGATATGCCGCAGATCTTCGGTGTCACCGCCGACATCGCGGCCATCGGCGAGGACACCAGCGAGCTGGGCGATGCGCTGCGCGCCGCGGCGGCAGCGTCCTCCGTCGGCGACGGGCAGGCGATCGTGGTGCGCGGCGATCCGAACCCGTCCGCCGGCAGCTTCTACCGATCGGATCAGGTCAACTTCGCCAAAGCGGGCATTCCGGCGCTGTACCTCAATCCCGGGTCCGACTACATCGAGCCGCTACCGTTCGATCCGCTTGCCTACGAGGAGGCGCACTACCACCAGGTGTCCGACGAGGTACGCGACGAGTGGAACCTGGACGGGCTGGAGCGCGATCTGCGTATCGTCTTCCGTGCCGCAGTCGCTGTCGCCAACGACGACCAGATGCCGCGCTGGCGACCTGGCAACGAGTTCGAGGGGGCCTGGCGGCAGCTCCATGGACTCGAATAGTCGAAGGGTAACGGCCGCCGCCGGACCGCATTCCGGCGCCACAGAACATCGCAGGGCATTCAGGCCGAGATCGCCGCCTGCCCAAGCCGCGCCGCTGAGGCGAGTGCTCTCTGTCGCCAGAACTCGTCGATCGGGCTGCTAGCGGTAGAGCTATCGGGGCTCTCCCCAGCCATCTGGCGCGCGTACTCTGCAAGCCAGCCCAGGGTGGCGGCACGATCCTGTCCGATCAGGGCTCGAAGCGCGTAACGCCGCTCGCCGGCACGCAGCCCTAGCCGCAGCTCAGCAGCGGCGCGCTCGAGGTCGGTGCGGGTCAGGATGAAGCCGCAGCGCACCGGCGTCAGCAGACCCGCGAGAAACGTCTCGCCGCCGTCTTGCTGTGGCTCGGGAAGTGGTGGGGCCTCGGCCAGGTGAACCGGGAGCTCGGTGGGCAACGTCAGCCCCGACGCCTCGTGCGCCAGTGTGCGAGCCAAGACGCGTCCCCAGGCGCCATAGGTCGGAGGCGCGACCGCTTCCAGCTTCGCGAGCCAGACGAACTGCCAGCTAAGGAGATGTTCCCAGAGGAGCGCCGTGCGGGCGCGCCGCCAAGCCTGCGCCTGACGCTCCGTCGCTGCCGACTCCAGCTCCAGCTCCAGCTCCAGCAGGTGAGCGTACAGGCCGAGTAGCACGCTCAGGTGGTCGGGCTCCGCAGGCGGCTCCTCCCCGAGGGCGCGCCAGAGCCCCGCTACACGGTCGCGAGCTTCTCCGCCCAACATGCCTTCGGGCCCGAGATAGACCGATGCGTACGGATACATCTGGCCGAGAAACAGATCGGTGTACTCCCATGGCTCGGGAACAGATGGCAGATCGATGAGCTCGGCCAGCTGCGGCGTGGCCTCGGAAGGTGGCTCCACCAGCACCGCCAAAGCGCGAATGAGCTCAATCACCCGGCAGCCCGCGGGCAGCACTCGACCCAGCAATACACAACGAACCTCTGTTGCAGGACACTAGCAGGCGGTGGTCTTGCGACCCGGCAACGCGTAGGCCTCGCGCGGCGGCTTGAGCGGTCGCACTAGCCAGGACGGACGCCGAGTACCGTCGGGCGAATGTGTGTCCGCCGGTCGGGTTTTCTTCAACCACTCCTCGTGGACGCGCCGGGAGCGCTCGGTGTCGACAGCGATATCACCGTAGCTATCGCCACGCTTCGCCGGCATGACACGCACCGCCTGATGCCAGCAGTGCATTCCAGACACCGGATCCGGATGGACCGGAAACGTAAGGTTCTGGTGCACGCCGACATCCGTCCACCAAATGCGCCCGCTGTCCGGATCGCCCGACTCGTAGGGGCCACCACCACGGCGGCGCGTCATGCTCCACTTGCTGCTTTCGCGATCCAGCGCCACGGTGGCCATCATCTGCCGCTGCCCTTCATCGTGGAGCTTCCAACGGCCCATGTGGTGGCTACAGGCGACAACCCCCGGACGGATGCCCTCGGTGACCCAAGCCTTGACGACGAAGTAACCGATCTCGGTCTCCACCCGCACCAGGTCTCCGGTTCGGAGATTGAAGCCGGCAGCATGCGATGGGTGGATCCACAGCGGGTTCGTGTGGGCGATCTCATCGAGCCACTTGGCATTGGCCGAACGGGTATGAATCTGCACCGGAAGCCTGAACGTCGAGATCAGCGGCACTTGTCCGTCTTCGAGATTGTCGGGATGCACATGACTACGAATGTAGGTGGGGAGGACGAACTGCGACCAGCCCCACTGCGCTAACGTCGAGGAATAGAATTCCAGCCGCCCGCTCGGAGTCGGAAAGCCGCGGCGAACGACGCCGTCAACACGAACACCGGCCGGCCGACGACCTTCCTCATCGGGCTCCGGCTCGCCGGTGGGCACGATGTTGTCGGGAGGCGTAGCAGGCGCCGTGGTGTAAACGCGACCGAACAAGTCCTCGCCGATATCGACCAGCTGATCGTCCTCAACTTCTTCCTCGTACAGCGGGCCGATACGGCTCGACAGCTCGAAAGCGCCGTAGCGACGCATGTACTGCAGCGGCGTGAGGTCCTCGGCGGCGGCGGCCTCCGGCAAGCCTGGAACAGAGTTGTCGAAGATGTAGCCGTAGTACTCGTCGACCGTCAGCTTCTCGCCCGGCTGCGCTTTCGACTCGGCGAACCAGCGGATGCCGAGATCACCGTCGGGGTCGATGCGCCAGGTCAGGTCAATCCAGAACTCGTTCTCCTCCCATACTTCGCCGGGGTTGACGTGTCGGGTATCTCTGACGACTTCGCCCAGACGCTCGCGTGCCGCACGCATCACCGGCTGGCGGAAGCCAATCCACTGGCCATCGTGAGTCTCGTATGAGTGGATGTCGTGGCGCTCGGAGCCATGGCCCATCGGCAGAACGTAGTCGGCGAAGTATGCGGTCTCGTTCCACGTCGGCGTGAGCGCGACGTAGAGGCCCACCTTGGCCTCGTCGCTCAACATCTCGACCCACGAGAAGCCGTCAGGGTTGGTCCATACCGGGTTGTAGACGCGCGTGAAGTAGACCTCCAGATGCCCGTTCTGCTGGCGCATCAGATGTGGCAGCAGGAACGAAAGCTCGTACATCGCCAGCGGGTACTGCGGCGGCCAATTGAGCTCGTTCCAGGTCTTCGGGTGGCTCGGTGTGTGGATGGGCCGGGGCACGAACTTGTTCCAGGCGTTCGGATAGGTGCCCCCAGGTGTTGCCACCGATCCGGTCAGCGCGTTGAGCAGCATCAGCGTGCGCGCCACCTGCCAGCCGCCCTCGTTGCCGGCGCCGGCGCTGCGCCAATTGTGGGTGGCCAATCGCGTCCCCGCCCCCGCTACTACGGCAGCCACTTCGGCGATGACATCGGCCGCCAGCCCCGATTCTTGGGCGGCAAACTCGAACGTGAACTCCGCATACAGCCCCTTGAGCACTCCTTCAAAGGCCTCGAAGGTGGCGTCCTCGTCGGGGCGCTCCTTCACCATGTACTCCTCCCAGTTCCACCAGCGGCGCACGAATTCGCGGTCGTAGAGATCGTTGGCGATCAGATAGTTGGCGATCGCCAGCAGCACCGCTGCCTCTGAGCCCGGGTAGCTCGCCAGCCAAAAATCAGCGTGGGTGGCGGTATTGGACATGCGCGTGTCGAAGACGATGAGCTTGGCCCCGCGGCGGCGCGCATCGGTGATGCGCTGGGCGTGCGGATTGAAGTAATGGCCCGTCTCCAGGTGCGCGGATACCAACAGCATCACCTCGGCGTTGGCATAGTCCGGGCTCGGCCGATCGATTCCGCACCACAGCGCGTAGCCGGCGCGCGCACCCGCAGAGCATACGTTGGTGTGGGAGTTGTGGCCGTCGACTCCCCATGAGGCAATCACCCGCTCGGTGAAGCCATCTTCGCCGGGCCTGCCGACGTGATACATGATCTCGTTGTGGCGATTCTCGGCGATCGTGGTGCGTAACCGGCCGCCGATATCGTTGAGGGCCTCGTCCCACGACACTTGCTTCCACTTGCCCTCGCCGCGAGCGCCGACGCGCTTGAGCGGGTAGAGGATGCGGTCGGGATCGGTGATCTGGTTGAGCGTTGCCGGGCCCTTGGCGCAGTTGCGGCCGCGCGACCCCGGGTGCTCCGGGTTGCCCTCGAACTTACGCACCTGCATGGTGTCTCGATCGATATAGGCGAGAAGACCGCACGCCGATTCGCAGTTGAAACAGGTCGTGGGCACCAGCATGTAGCGGCGCTCCTCGCGACGAGGCCAGGCTCGCGACTCCAGCTCCACCCAGTCGTCCCAGCGCTCCTTGGGCGGAAAGCTCGCCAGATGGATGCGGCTCGGCCCCGGATAGAAAGTCTCGCCGCGCGCCTCGACCTCCTGGCGGGCGGCGCTGACCCGCTCGTTCAGCTTCCCCAGGTCGGTCATCGCGCCCTCATGCGAGCGGCACTGATTGGCCCGCCTGAACATAGGCGTGCTCGTGCAATAGCAGGCCGGCCAGCGCGGCCAGCGCCGCGGCGGTCATCCACCACGGGGCCAGTAGACCGGCGAACGTCAGCAGCAGGCCGACTCGAAAGAACCATGCATAGCGTCCTCGCGTCATCTCCTTGATCGCCAGGCCGGCGTGGGCGGTGGAATGGGTGAGCGTTACCTCGCCCCAAACCATCGCGAGATGCGCACCGCACGCCAACGACAGAACCGCCATGAGCATCGCTTGCCCGTCGTCAGGAATCGTCACGAACGTCGACGCAACGATCAGCACAGCGGCACCGGCAAGCAGCGTCTGCGCCACCATGTGCGGTGGCAGCAGCGCACTCTGCCACAAATCGCGGGCCTTCGCCTGGGCGAACAGGTAGGCCGTGTAGACCGCCGTCATCACCGCCAAAGGCAATCCCGGAAGCAGCAGCCCCAGCTGGATCTCGTAGGCACCCAGCAGGCTGCAGATCAGATGCCCGGCGAGCACTGCGGAGTAGGCCGCGATGATGAAGGCACCCCTCACCAGCCAGCTCCGCCACTGCGGCCGCGTGAAGATGTAGTAGAAGCGCCTGGGGTGCTCGAGATCGCCGATCAACAGGGCACCGGTGATCGCCAGGAAGATCATCGCAGTCAGTGGCGCGACCCACTGCCACAGAGCGTGGGCCGGTTCGATCCGGCCCAGCAGGACCGCCAACCCGGCTACCAGGTAGCTTCCCGCCGCGATTCCCTTGGTCCACGTGTATGCGCTCACCCGCCAGTCCCACGGGGCTTCGTGCGGAACGTCGTAGGAAAGCATGGCGGCGGCAGCGCTGTTGGGACGGTCCGGGTGGCCGGAAACGACGTGCTGCCCGCCCTCGGTCTGCTCGCTCCACATGAACAGGCCGCCCTCGGGACGCTGGGCCGCCAGCGGATCGAGCGTGGCCTGCGTGGCACCCGTGTAAAACAACTTCGGCAATGTCTCCTTCTCCGGACGCCGCACCGACACTGCGCCACCATGCACGATCTGCGAGACGCGCGACGACGGATCGTGCAAATCACCCACCAGGATCGCCTCGGTGGGGCACACGACGACGCACGCCGGCTCCAGGTCGATGTCGAGGCGATGGGCGCAGAAGTTGCACTTTTCCGCCGCGTGGTCCTCCGGGTTGATGAAGATGGCATCGTACGGGCAGGCGGCGATACATGCCTTGCAACCGATGCAGATCGACTTGTCGAAGTCGACGATGCCGTCCGGCCGCTGATACATCGCCGATGTTGGGCAGGCGGTAGCGCACGGAGGGTTGTCGCACTGATTACAACGGTTTACCTGAAAGGCTCGGTGAGCATCCGGGAACACGCCCACGTCGACGTACTTCACGTAGGTACGATTGACCGACAGGGGAACCGCGTTCTCCGACTTGCAGGCCGTCGTGCAAGCGTGGCACCCGATACAAACATCGTGATCGATGACCTTCGCCCACTTCGGTGGCCGTGGCGATTCGAGTTGGTTCAGCTCAGTCATCGGTGGCTCCGTAGATCCTGCCTAGCAGGCCGTCGTGCAGGCAGTTTGCCATCCGCGCGATCCGCTTGCCTCACGACCGCCGCCAACCACAAGCCTCTCCAGCAGCGGAGGCGAGCTCCGGCGAGCACCTCTACACGGCGCGGACACCACCTGCCCGAGGCGCTGCCACGAGGGAATCGACGAACGCACCGACGCCCAGCGTGTGTCTCTGTTTAAATTCACTCGATCTGTGGAGTATCAATCTGGCATTCAACGGTGAAGTTGCCGCCTTCCATAGCACCTTCACTTCATAGCGTCTTCGAGGATTCGAGTGACCACCAACGACAAGCTCAACGCCTGGGTCGACGAGGTCCGACAACTGTGCCAACCGGATGCCGTTGTCTGGTGTGATGGCTCAACCGAGGAATACGACCGTTTGAGCCAGCTCATGGTCGACTCGGGTACGTACATCCGACTCGATCCGGAAACATGCCCAAACAGTTTCCTGTGTCGCTCGGACCCCGGCGATGTCGCGCGAGTAGAAGATCGGACGTTCATCTGCTCCGAGTCGGAAGCCGATGCCGGACCGACCAACAACTGGACCGATCCGGAGGGCATGCGCGCCAAGCTGCGCGGCCTCTACGCCGGCTGCATGCGAGGGCGATCAATGTACGTGATCCCCTATTCGATGGGGCCGATCGGCAGCGCGATCTCCAAGATCGGGATCGAGATCAGCGACTCGCCCTACGTGGTGTGCAATCTACACATCATGGCCCGGGTCGGGAATCCGGTGCTCGAAGTGCTCGGCAGCGACGACAGCTTCGTGCGTGGTCTTCATTCCGTCGGCTACCCGCTCACCAGCATCAGACAACCGGACTTACCCTGGCCGTGCGACGCCGACAACAAGTACATCGCCCACTTCCCCGAGAGCCGCGAGATCATGTCATACGGCTCCGGCTATGGCGGCAACGCGCTGCTCGGCAAGAAGTGCCATGCGCTGCGTATCGCCTCGGTACAGGCCCGCGACAACGGTTGGCTCGCCGAGCACATGCTGATCCTGAAGCTCACCTCGCCAGCCGGCGAGGCGAAGTACATCACCGCCGCTTTCCCGAGTGCCTGCGGCAAGACCAACCTGGCGATGATGAACCCGACGCTCCCGGGCTGGCGGGTGGAGACGATCGGCGACGACATCGCCTGGATGAAATTCGGCGAGGACGGGAAGCTTTACGCAATCAACCCCGAGGCCGGGTTCTTCGGCGTTGCGCCGGGCACCAGCGACCAATCCAATCCCAACGCCATGGTGTCGATGGCGCGCAACTCGATCTTCACCAACTGCGCCCTCACCCCCGACGGCGACGCGTGGTGGGAAGGCAAGACCGCGGAAGCGCCGGCGCAGCTGGTCGACTGGCTGAGACGCCCCTGGGCGCCGGACTCCGATCGACCGGCGGCCCATCCGAACGCCCGCTTCACCGCCCCGGCGCACCAATGTCCGGTGATCGCTCCGGAATGGGAGGATCCCGCGGGCGTGCCAATCAGCGCCTTCCTGTTCGGCGGTCGCCGTGAAACCTTGATTCCACTGGTCACCGAGGCCTTCGATTGGGAACACGGTACGTTCCTGGGCTCGATCATGTCTTCGGCGAAGACCGCCGCAGCAGCCGGGCAGATCGGTGAAGTGCGCCGCGATCCGATGGCTATGTTGCCCTTCTGCGGCTACCACATGGGCGACTACTTCGCCCATTGGCTCCGTCTGGGAGCCAAGACTGAGCCGTCCAAGCTTCCGAAGATCTTCTATGTGAACTGGTTCCGCCGCGACGCCGATCGCCGCTTCATTTGGCCGGGTTTCGGTGACAACTCTCGTGTCCTCGCGTGGATATTCGAGCGCTGTGCCGACGCCAGCGAGGCCATCAACACCCCTATCGGTCGCATGCCCACTGCCGACGCCATCGACGTGACCGGACTCGACCTCGACCCGAACGACCTCGAGGAGCTGCTACGCGTCGACATCGACGGCTGGCAGCAGGAGCTCTCGCTGATCGAAAAACACTATGAGCAGTTCGGCGAGCGCCTCCCTGGGGTGCTGACGGAGCAGCTCGACGCCCTGCGATCGCGTCTCCAGGAGGCGGCACAGAAGAGCGCGGCGGTCGTCTAGCTTCGGAGTGACTCGATGGCCTGGCGGTTGCCGATGAGATCGTCCAGCGCCAACTGTTCCGGCTCGAGCAGGGCCTTGACGTGCTCGGAGTCGACTTCGGCAACGATGATCTCGCCGATCTCGTCGTGGACGTCGCGGAACAGACCGTGAGTCTTCATCTTCTGGGTCTGATAGCGATTCTCGTCTGTCGGGCTGAGGAAGTGCACCGACGAGACCTGATAGCGGTGGATCAGGTAGAGGTGGACGAGGGTCATCAACCGCTTCTTGTCGAGCGTCTCGTCGAAGGTGTTCTGGTCGAGAACCGACAGGAGCACGCGGCCGCGGCGGTCCTGGAGGGTGGCGCAGATAACGTTGGCGCACTTTTCGCCGACCCCGTCGAGGATCCTCAGCTCGAGCAGCTCCGAGCCGGCGGTGTGCGGTCGTAGCTCGGCACGCAGCGACATCGACATCCCATGGTGCGTGGTCCAGGTCCTCAGCCACTCCTCGAGCAGCCGCGTGGGCACCTCGGTTTGAACGAGGTGCTGGAACTGAGTCGAGCCCTCGCCCATCGCTTTCGTGGTGGCGCTCCTGCCCGAGCTGGCACCGAGCGCGCCGTCGGCTCGGGGGCCACCGACCAGTGTCTGCGGTGTGCGGTACGGAGAGTCGACGAGCCGGAACCTTCTCTGCAACCGGGCCAACGCCAGCATCCCGTCCTCGCACAGGGCCAGGGCGAACTCCTCGCCGGCTAAGCCGTCGATCTGGTGTCCACCATAGGTAATGAAGTTGAAAACGAACCCCAGCTTGCCGAGTTCTTCGGGGAACCGCCGCATTTCCTCGTCGCTCATCCCGGTGGTGTCCCAGCCGAATGACGGCGACAGATTGTAGGCCAGCATCTTGTCGGGAAACTCGGCATGGATCGCCTCGGCGAACTGCTTGGCGTCGGCGAGGTCGGCAGTCTTCGTCTCCATCCACACCAGATCGCAGAACGGGGCAACCGCCAGTGACTTGGCGATCGCGTACTCAATTCCACCCTGGACCTGGTAATAGCCCTCTGGGGTCTTGGCAATCTCGTAGTCCCAGATGACGTCGATGTCCATCGCCTTGGCGCGCGCGCGGGCGTCGTGAACCGAGGTGTGTTTGGCGAAGGCCAGCCACTCCCGAGCCGTCAGGTCGACCGGCTCGCCCTCGTTATTGCGGGACTCAATCACGTCGGCCACTGCCTGCGCGTAGGTCTTGAGACCGGCGGCCGCGTACCACGCCACTAGGTAGCCGTCCGCAATTCGGTCAAGGGTCGCCTCGACCAAGGCGCTCCCGTCAGGCTCGTATGCGTTGGCTGCATCCTCGATCTGCTGCATCACTCCAGCCCGCTCCAACCACTCAAAGGCCTCGTCGTACTCGCTGTCAGCGATCGAGAAAAGGAGGTGGCCGCGAACCTCCTCGACCCCGAGCTCGAACAGGCGCTTATGAATCGCGAGATAGCCCACCTTGTAAGTCGGTAGTTCGAGTTGGGTAGCGCCGAGCAGGAAGGGTTGATCACGCTCGTCGCCGCAGCCTTCGAGCAGCGATGCGGACTCGGCGTCGGTCCGAGCGACAATCAGCCCTGGCACCCCCATGACGTCGAGCTGGAAGCGAGCTGCATTGAGGCGCTTGATCTGCTCGTCGGTGCCGACCAGGACCTTTCCTCCTTGATGGCCGCACTTCTTGGCGCCTGGCTTCTGGTCCTCGATGTGGTAACCGGGAACGCCAACCTCGACGAACCGGCGGATCAGGTTGCGGACGTGAGCGTCACCGCCGTGGCCAGTGTCGGCGTCGGCGATGATGAATGGGCGGTAGTCAAACTCCTGCGTCTCCTCCCTCTGTGCATCGGTCATGCGTGAGCGCGTGAACCGCTGGTTGCGATCCGCGGTCAGCAGGGCGCGCACGATCGGCGCCGCTTCGTCGGGGACCTGGCTCAGGGGGTAGCTGGCGAGATCCGGTCCGGGGTCCTCGGTCACTGATCCTTTCGCCGAGGTAGCCCAACCACCCAGATAGATGCCCTCGATGCCAGCTCGCTTCATAGCGACCGCCTGGCCGGGCGAGTACGGTCCGAAAGTGGTGACCGAGAGACCTTGGTCGAAGAGCTCGCGGAGGCGAGCATAGAACTGGCTGGCCGCCTCACGCGCCACGGTGTAGTCGTTGGCGATGGTGCCACGCTGCTCGACCGGCTGCCGCGGCGAGTAGAGGCGGGTGATCCCGTCGAAACGCGGGCTCGCGAACCACAGCTCGGTTGCTTTGATCTCTTGTTCGAAGGATTCCATCTCTAGCTCTGCTCAGGCCCGCGCCCGAGTTGTAGAAGTGAGGATCCAGGCGCTCCCGGCTTGGGAAACGCGGTCGGTTGTCTGGTTCCGTTCGGGTCGCTGCGGCAGCTCTGTTTTAGAGAGGAATTCTCTGGAGCTTGGCTACATCGGCCATATAAAAGTACACGCCTTGTACAGACTCAACGTTCTTACTGTTTTCTTGACGTTTTATGTACAGCTCATGTACGATTTCTAGAACGAGACGGTATCAGTGACGCTTCTCGGCAAGCACACGGCTAGTTCTATTGCTGCTTGAGACCGAGAGAGTTCTCCCCAACGTCGACAGGGCCGCAGGCTTTCGTCTCTCGTTCGGCGTAGTCATGCGAATCCGGCACCAAAGACGGTACGAATGTACGAGAGTCAAGCGAGGAGCCTTCTTCCACGGCTCCGCAAACGAAAGGGCGTAACTCAGCAGCAGCTCGCCGATAGATCTGGGCTGTCTGTAGACATGATCCGTTCGCTGGAGACGGGTCGCCGCTCGGCTGCAGAGGATACGGTAGCCGCGCTCATTCGCGGGCTGGAATTGCCGGATAACACCCTTGAACGGGAGGAATTGCTAGCGGCAGCGGCTCCCCCCTGCTCGCTGAAGCGGGACCGATTTCGTCAGCGACTCGCCCAGCAGGTTTGGGTAGTCAGTCGCTATCCCGCCGAGCTATGGAGCGATCGATATCGCGAGCTGCTCCGCGACAACCTGGTCGAAGGTCGCATCGAGTACACGTACTGGACGTCCACTACTACCGTCTTCGACGAGTTGAAGGACGTATTCCGAACCTATTATTCGGATGAGGCGGACCGGCGTTTCGAAGCGCATGTACGGTGCATCAAATGCCCGGTCGAGACCGATTGGACAACATTCGTTCTCTACGACCCGCATGACCCAGATATCCGATCCGGAGTCACCAGTCCAGGCGGTGCCCGACCGGGTGGCGCCCGGGTTCTGCCACTAAGTCACCACCACCTGGTGCACGTCGTCGCCTATCTGAGTCGCGTTCATCGGACACTCTGCTCGCTCCCGCCGGGCAAAGAATCCCACCGCCACTACCGCTGGTACTACGGCGCACCGCCCGCCGAGGAGTTGGATTCGGACTCGCAGTGAACGGTAACCGGCGAGATCTGACTCGACCCAAGAAAGATCAAGATCGCGGGCCGGGCTCAGAATTCTCAGTGAGAACAATCCCATCCGGGGTTGCGCCACGCGCCTCCGCCCCAGTTGTCCTCGGCGCGGCGAGAGCGGTAAATTCGCCGGCATGAGACGGAACCGAGCGCTGCAAGGAGAACTGCAAGGTGAACGGTGACGGCGGGTTGATCGCACCGCGGCGCCGCCAGGCAATCGTCGAGCTCGAACACGTAACCGTCGAGCTCGCCAGCGAGCGCGGGGCGGTCATTGCTCTGCAGGACGTGTCGCTGACCATCGACTCCGGCGACTTCCTGACGGTGATCGGGCCGCCAGGCTGCGGCAAGTCGACGCTGCTGCGCGTCATGGCCGACCTCGTCGCTCCGACCTCAGGCAGCGCCCGACTGCTCGGGCAGTCGCCGAACGTGGCCCGCGAGCACAAGGAGATCGGCTTCGTGTTCCAGGAGCATGCGCTGCTGCCCTGGCGAAGTGCCCTAGCGAACGTCGAGCTTCCCCTGCAGGTGGGCGCTCGACGCGCCGTCCCCGCCAACGCCATGACGCCGTCACAACTGCTTACGCTAGTTGGGCTTGCCGATCGAAAGGACGCCTTGCCACATGAGCTCTCAGGCGAAATGCGCCAGCGCGTCGCCATCGCACGAGCGTTGGTCACCGGACCACGACTCCTGCTGATGGATGATCCCTTCGGCGCCCTGGACGAGATCACCCGTGATCGCCTCAACCAGGAGCTGGTGCAGATCTGGCAGAAGACCGGCACCACGATCGTGTTCGTGACCCACAGCATCTCGGAGTCGTTGTTCCTGGGACAGCGAGTATTGGTGCTCGCCGAAAGCCCTGGCCAGGTGCTCGACATCGTGACGACCGATCTACCCGAGCCCCGCCGACTCGCGGCGAGGGAGAGCGAACCCTTCGTGCACCAGGCGGCAGCGCTGCGCGCACTGCTGGAGCGGTGTGGATGAGGTCGGGTCGCTGGTTGCCATTGCTCAGCGCCACGGCGCTGCTCGCGACGTGGGCGGCGGCCGTTTGGTGGCTGGCCATACCAGGCCACGTGGCGCCCTCACCGCTGGCGGTCGTACAAACGCTGTGGCACGACGCCGGCACCTTGTCCGTCAACCTGACAACAACCGTCATCGAGAGTGTTGCCGGTTTCCTGCTGGGTAATCTCGCGGCGGTCCTGCTCGCCATCGCCTTCGTCCAGAAGCGGTCGGTGCAGGACGCGTTCTTGCCTATCGCGGCGCTGGTCAACACGACCCCGATCGTCGCGATCGCACCGATCCTGGCACTACTGCTGGGCAACGACATGAGCCCCAAGATCGCCATCGCGGCGCTTGTTTGCTTCTTCCCGACGCTGGTGAACATGGTGCGCGGGCTGTCGTCCGTGAACCCGCGCTCGCTGGAGTTGATGCATATCCTGGCGGCCAGCGATTACGAGGTGCTCTTCAAGCTGCGACTGCCCAACTCGCTCCCGTATCTCTTCGCGTCGCTTCGCATCGCCACGTCAACGGCGATGATCGGTGCCATCGTCGGCGAGTGGATTGGCAGCACTGCCGGGTTGGGGGCCCTCATCATCCAGGCTATGCGCAACTCCGACACACCGCTAATGTTCGCTTCGGTGGTGCTCGCCTCGACGTTCTCGGCGACCTTTTTCTTCCTCATCGGTTGCCTCGAGCGACGCGTCGTCACCTGGGCCGCGGCCGTTGGGGCAGCGTGACTGGTTACGATGGCGCCAAGGTGGACGACCTGACCTCTGCTGTCCTCGGGGGACGCCATCGCATGGTGTGGTCGCGGCGCTCGCCGCGTAGCTGGGCGCCGGCGATGCACCGCAGCTCCTGATAGACGAGATCCATGAGTCGCTCGCGCGATTCATTGTCCCCCTCGCTCCAGTCGAGCAACAGCTCGGTCACCCGATGGTCGTTTTGCTCCGCAGACTCGGCGCTCATCTTGACGGCACCGTACTGGCGCGGCTGCGGCCGTATCAAGCGGATCAGCCATGCGATCGCCGAAGAACGCCGCGCTCGGGCACCTAGCAAGCCATGGCGGAAGCGTCGCGGGGCCTTCTAGAGCGGCAGTACCACCAGGCCGTCGAGCAGCTTGGGCTCGAACCACGTCGATTTCGGCGGCATGACATCGCCAGCGTCGGCAACGGCCAGGACGTCGGCGAGCTGGGTAGCGTAGAAGGAAAAAGCCGCCGCCATCTCGCCGCTATCCACACGGCGCTCGAGCTCCTCAAGGCCGCGAATGCCACCCACGAACTCGATGCGGTCGTCGGTACGCTGATCCTCGATACCGAGCAACGGCGCCAGACAGTTGGCGCTCAGCACGTTGATGTCGAGCCGACCGAGCGGATCCGACGGAACCCTGGCGGGATCGATCTCGAGACGATACCAGCGCTCCTCGACGTACAGTCCGAACTCTCCTGGTCGCGCCGGCTGCACGGCGGCGGTGCTGGGCTCTACCGCGAACGCCTCCCCGAGAGCTACGATCAGCTCGTCAGCGGTGCGATCGCCGATCGTCGACACGACGCGGTTGTACGGCAGGATCTTCACCTGATCGTCGGGAAACACCACCGCCAGGAACCACTCGGCTCCGGCAACCTGCTCTCCCGCAGCGCGACGCGCTTGACGCCACTCGTACAGCTTGGCGGCAGCAGCCGAGCGATGGTGGCCATCGGCCATGTACAGCGCAGGCCTGGCATTGAATACCGCAGCCAACGCCTCGGGCTGCGAGACTATCCATAGGGTGTGCCGCACGCCGTCCTCGCCCGTCACGTCGAGACTCGGCGGCTGCTCCTGCTGCTCCGTCACCAGCCGCTCGACCTCGGGGTCGGCGCGATGCGTCAGAAATAGCGTCCCGGTGTGGGCGTCCAGCGCGTCGGCGTTGCGAGCGCGATCATCTACCTTGTCGTCCTTGGTGTGCTCGTGCAGCCGAATGCGGCCATCCAGATATGCCGCAACGCTGGCGGCCACCACCACCCCCGTCTGGGTGTGCGCACCCATGACGACACGGTACACGTACAGGCACGCGGCCGCGTCGCGCTGTAACAGACCCTCGGCGACTAGACGGTCGAGGTTCGCTCGACCGCGCGCGTGGACCTCGGGCGAGTGCGCATCGGTGCCCGGCGCGAAGTCGATCTCGGGTTTCGAAACATGCAGGAAAGAATCGGCGTTCTCACCAACCAGATGACGTGCCTCCTCGCTGTCGAGCACATCGTACGGTGGAGCGGCGACGCGGCCGACGCTCTCGGGAGTCGATCTCAGGCCACGGAACGGGCGTATCAGCTGCATCAAACGCTCCTACGCTCAGTGCACCGAGGTGGATGCGCTGCGACGGGAATCACTTCTTCCGAGGTCGGAAAGCAACGAGCTTCGACTCGTCTGTCATCAAGTAGGGACCGCCGATCAGATCGATACAGTACGGAATCGCCGGAAACACTGCGTCCAGGCACTCGGCAATCGCCTTGGGCTGGCCCGGCAGGTTCAGGATCAAGCTACTCCCTCGGATGCCAGCCGTCTGCCGCGACAGGATCGCAGTCGGCACAGCGCGCAGAGAAACCGTGCGCATGAGCTCGCCAAAGCCCGGCATGAGCTTGGCGCTCACCGCCTCGGTGGCCTCGGGGGTGATGTCGCGTACAGCCGGCCCGGTTCCACCCGTGGTAACGACCAAGCAACACCCCTGGGTGTCGCAGAGGTCGCGCAGCGTGTTCTCGATCACCGGCTGCTCATCGGGTATTACACGCGCCACCGGTTCCCACTCCGAGGTAAGTAGATTCTTCAGATAGTCGCGGATCGCGGGACCGCCACGATCCTCGTACTCGCCTCGGCTGGCACGATCTGAAACGGTCACGATGCCGATCTTCGCCCGATCGCTCATGGCGGCGAATTCTGCCATCTCTTACGGTCCTGAGTCAGAAATCCGTTGCGTATCGCTTGGACTAGTGGCTCTCATCTGGGCGGCGCGGCGCGCGAAGCGCGCCTCGCGCGCCAGCACGTAGAGGCCGCTGCCGACGATCACGGCGGCGCCGACCAGCATCGCCATCCCCGGCAGTTCAGCCCAGATGAGATAACCAAGCACCATCGCCCACACAAGATGTGTGTATTCGAACGGCGCCACCACGTAGACCGGCGCCAACCGATACGCCTGGATCATTATGTAGTGGGAGATACCACCTAGCAGGCCGAGCGCCACCAGCAGCATCGTGTCGAAGCTCCCCGGCGTGACCCACTGAAAGGGCCAGGTAACGATCGACACCAGCGTCATGAACATAGCGCTGTAGACCAGCATCGCGGCGCTGGATTCCGTGCGGGTCAGCCGGCGGGTTTGAATCATCATGAGAGCGTAGAAGAGACTCGAGACAAGCGCCACAATCCCCGCCCAGTTGCCTGTAGCATCGCTGCTGGGGCGCGCGATCAGCAGCACGCCGAGAAAACCGATCAGTAGAGCTGTCCAGCGGTGGGCGCCAACGCGCTCCCCCAGCAGCGGACCCGACAGCGCCGTGATCATCAACGGCGCCGAAAAGAAGATCGCCGCCATGTCGCCCAAAGGGAGGCGTCCAATGGCGAAGTAGAAGGTGATCCAGGTCGCCAGGGTCAGGAAGCCACGAAGCGCATGACCTCGGGGTTGGCGGCTGCGCAGACGATGCAGCCCACCCTCGGCGCGCAACAGGATCGCCGCCGGGATCAGCATTACCAGGCTGCGCACTCCGAGGATCTGCATCGTCGGATAGTCGGCCACGAGCAGCTTGACGAACGCGTCCTGGATCGCAAACATGCCGACGGCACAGACGGCGTAGACGATCGCCCGTGTCGGGTCGCCATCGGCTGCCTGGCGCGGCGTTGGCGCCGACGCTACGGCGGGCTCGGAGGGGACACTCATTGTTCTACTTTCCGCCTCATGGCGACGAAGATGGGCGCAAGCTCGGCCCGAGGCGGAAGTGGCGCCAGTCGTGGCTCACAGCTGCAACGCGTGCCGTATCATAACTGGCTACGGTGAGCACGAGTCGCACCGGTGACGCCAGGAGCGCCGGCCCCACCGTTATCGCGTGCCCGTTGTGCCGCCAAGACGAGGTGAAAGATGAGCAAGCACGTCCCCGCGATCGGTCTCACCTTTCTCGCGCTCGCGCTGGCTGGCCCCGCCGAAGCGCAGCTCAGCTTCGGCCGAGCGGTTGCCGCCGTCGAGGGCGAGGTCCTCATCGGCGAGCCGGCCAACCAGATGGGCCCTGGTATCGTCTACGTGTACCGCCCCGGCTCCGGGGGATGGGTGGAGTTCCAGCGCCTGACGCGCTCTGATTCCACCGTCGGGGACTGGTTCGGCGCGTCGCTGGCGGTGGCCGGGGAGCGGGTGCTTGTCGGCGCGATATATGCCGGCCCGGGGGCCGCCTACGTGTTCGAGCGCCGAGGCAGCAGCTGGGTCGAGGTAGGAAGGGTGGCGCCGAACGACGGTACCGACGGGGACGAGTTCGGCGGCGCGGTCGCGGCGGTGGGCGATATTTTGGCGGTGGGGGCACCACAGCACGGGGACGGAACAGGTGCCGTCTACCTCTACCGCCGCGGCGGCACTGACTGGGAGCTCCTCTCCAAGCTGCGTCCGGAGGACGCCACTAATGAGGGGGAAGACGAGGGGACCGCGCCGTCCAACTTCGGCAACAGCGTGGCGATCCACGGGGACTGGCTCCTCGTGGGGGCGCCGGAAGGGGACAGGAGTCCGGGGCGCGTCCACTTGTTCCGGCGCCAGGGCAACGGCTGGCAACCTGCCGGCAGCCTGGCGGGCCCCGAGTCTGCCGTGGGAGACGCATTCGGCTCCACGATACGCTCCGGCGACCGTGAGGTGATGATCGGCTCCCCGGGCGCCAACGGTAATACTGGGGCGGTCTACGCCTACGGATTCGATGCGGAGGCCGACGAGTGGGTCCAGCGCCGGCGCGGCACGCTGGTGCCGTACGACGCTCCGGCCGGCAGCCGCTTCGGCGCGGCGATCGTCTTCGACAACGACGAAGCCTTCGTGGGCGCCCCCGGCGCCAACGGCGGCACCGGAGACGCGTACCACTTCCGCCGCGACGGCACGGGCAACTGGACTACCGCCAGCAAGGTCGGGTCGGTGGGGCTGGTGGGCCCCGTGCAGATGGGAGCCTCGCTGGCGGCCTGGGGCGACGACGTCGTCGCCGGCCTTCCCGGGGACGATCACGGCGCCGGCAGCGCGGTGATCATGAGCCGCGGCCTCGGCGGCTGGGACCGCGCCCGCGTGCTCAGCGAGGGCGCGCGGCTCAAGCCACTCGTCGGCGAGACCACCGCGTGCGTCGACGGCATGGCCGACGTTTTCCCCTGCGACAATGTCGACCTGGTGGCCTTCCTACCGACCCACGCGCTCGGCGGCGGCCGCGGCGTCGGGGTCAACGACATGTGGGGTTGGACCGACCCCGAGACCGGGCGTGAGTACGCCGTTGTCGGCATGGACGACCAGACCTCCTTCGTCGACGTCACTGATCCGCGTGCTCCCTTGTGGGTCGGCAGCCTGGAGAAGACCGCGACTGCGAATGCCGCCCTGTGGCGCGACGTCAAGATCAACGGCGACCACGCGTTCATCGTCGCCGACGGAGCCGGCGAGCACGGCGTGCAGATCTTCGACCTGACACATCTGCGCGAGTTCGAGGGCGAGCCGATCGCCTTCACCGAGGACGCCCACTACGACCGCATCCACAGCGCCCACAACATCGTCATCAACGAAGACACCCCGTACGCCTACGTCGTCGGCGCCAGCGGGGGCGGCGAGACCTGCGGCGGCGGGCTGCACATGATCAACATCGAGGACCCGAAGCGGCCTCACTTCGAGGGCTGTTTCGCCGACATCAGAACCGGACGCGGTACGGGCTACTCACACGACGCCCAGTGCCTCATCTACAGCGGGCCCGACGAGCGGTACGCGGGCCGCGAGATCTGCATCGGTGCGAACGCGACCGCGATCAGCATCGCCGACGTCACCGACAAGCGGAACCCGGTGGCGGTGTCGATCGCCACCTATCCGAACATCGGCTACACGCACCAGGGTTGGGTTGACGACGACCACCGGTACTTCTACCTGAACGACGAGCTTGACGAGATCAACGGGCTCACCGACGGCACGCGCACGATGATCTTCGACATCTCCGAGCTCGACGATCCGATCTTCGTCGACGAGTATGTCTCCGATACTGAGGGGACCGACCACAATCTCTATATCCTCGGCGACGTGATGTACCAGTCGGCCCTGCGCAGCGGCCTACGCGTGTACGACATCAGCGATCGCGAGAGTATGCGTCCGATCGGCTTTTTCGATACCACTCCTTGGGGCCATGACCGCGGCTTCAGAATGGCCGGCGTGAGAACCCTCGGCGCGTGGAGCAACTACCCGTACTTCAAGAGTGGGGTCGTCGCCGTTAGCAGCCATCGCGAGGGCCTGTTCCTGCTCCGCCTGAAGGGAACCGACGAGTCGCCGTGATCGAGGCGCGGTGAGGGTACACCCTCGCTCCGTTGAAAACCCCCGGGGTCGTGCTAATGCTCGTCGTGCAGCGGAAGGCGCTGTAGCTTCAGGCTCCACGGATGGAGGGCGCAATGAGCAAGCGAGAAACGGGTGGCACGAACGGCGCGGAGACCAAGCTGAGCCGCCGGACCTTCGCCAAGACCTCGGTCGCCGCCGGTACCGCGGCTGTGGCGCTGCCCAACACGTTGCTCGACTCGGCCCCGGCCAAGGCCGCTCCGACGAAGACGGCCTATCGTGTGGCTAGGGTCGAGATGCCAGCGGAGACCGGTGGCTATAACTCCAACCATGAGGGCGGCCCCAACGGCTTCGTCAACTGGTACATGAACGAGGTCGTCAAGGCGGGGGACTAGCTGTGAGTGCTGAGTAGGTTGCTCACAGACTCACCTCGAGCCTGGACGCTGGCAATCTGCACGGCGAAGCGAGCGTGGGGCGGATCCGCTGTCGACAGCGGATCCGTGCCGCTAATCGCCTGGTACGTACGCGGAATTCAGGAGTGGGCGCACCGGGATTCGGACCTGGGACTTCCACCGTGTGTAGAAGGTGCACGTGACTCTCGGATTCCGTCTTTGAGTCCAATCGTCCGAGCACCTTCGCGAACTTGACGCGAACTTCACGTGCTTGCGGGCCGCGAGCGAGGTCCGTCGGACGTGCTCCCGCTAGTAGCCGCGTCATGTTCCCGAACTTCGTCGACTCAATCCCCTCACACTTGACCCGCCACTGCGAGCGGATCCTCGGCCAGGCTGAGGTGACTTACGTACCCGGGCACGGTGACCTCGCCGACGCCTCCGCTCTCGAGTCGTACCTCGAGCTGTTGCACGATCTCGAAGCGGCCGCTCGGCGAGCCTTCGAAACAGGCGTGCCGGCCGACCAGGCCGGATCGAAATACGCCGTTCCTGAGGTACTCGGGTCATGGACGCGGTTCTCGAGCGACTACTACCAACGGGCCTTCGGCGCGTGGGAGCGGGAGCTCCGCGGCAACCTCTGAGCAGGCTTCTCGGCGACCTCGGACCGGGCTGGCCTCTCCGAGAGAATGCGGGAAGTTCTTGCCAAAAGGCTTTCGATCGGCGCTCCAGGGGGCTAGGATCGCGCCGGGGGTTCATCAACAGGGGTCGGCATGCCTCGAGCGGCATGCCCAGTATCGGGGGAGGTGCCCGTTGCTACACCCGTTAGCCCGGTGTACCTGCACAACCGCGCGCCCGTGGAGTATCGCTAGACTGACACTGTCCGGGTTTTTTTCGATCCGACCGATCTCGGAACCGATCGACCCGGATCTCGATACTCACATATCGTGCGACGGTGGAGAGGGATGGCGGACCGGAGCGACTTCGGATTCCGGGGGCGCATGCCGTGACGGTGCCTTGGCCAGCACCAGCACGGCGCTACCGTGCGTCTGGTACGGCGATCGAACGTAGACGCTGAGTCGGCGGACGGTCCAGCGTGGCCTTGTTCGCGCTTGGTGCGCGAGAGATTATGCGGACGGTCGTCCATTCTGACGACCGTCCGCATTCCCGGAGTTAGTTACCCATGTTCGACCCGCTTCGCAACATCGCCGCACGATGCACGTGTGCGCTCCTCGGGTTGGCGCTGGCCATCCTCGTGGCCCCCGTGTCGGCCAGCCAGCAAGGCCCGCTGGACGACCCGGCACGGCCCGCCGAGGATCGGGCCCGAGACGCTGGTAGCAAGCCTCTCGAAGTCTTCGCGTGGCTCGGGGTGAGTCCCGGGAGCACGGTTGCAGACCTGTTTCCCGGTGGCGGCTACAACAGCCACGTTCTCGCTCATATGGTCGACCCCGGCGGGCGCGTTCATAGCGTCGGCACCGGTGCCGACGGCGAGAGGCCGCTCGGCGAACGGTTCGCTGCAGCCGGGCTCGACAACGTCGAGATTCACCAGAGCCTCGCCGCAGTCTCGGACGCCAGCATCGATATCTGTGTGGTCGTCAGGAACGTCCACGACATGCTCATTCCCGAAGTCGCCGACCAGTACGGCATGCAGCCGGACCCCATCTTCGCCGAGCTACGCCGGTCGCTGAAGCCCGGTGGCATACTCGGCGTGATCGACTCCCGCATGCCCGGCGAGGGCATCGACAGCGACACCCACCGCGTGTCCGAGGCTCTGGTTATCGCCGAGATCGAGGCGCGTGGGTTCGAGCTCGTGGATCGGTCGGAGTTGCTGGCCAACCCCGGCGAGGACCTCGCCCAGCCATACTGGGACAGCCGCTTCTCGATGGACCGCATGCTGCTCAAATTCCGCAAAGTAGCTAGCTAGAAGTTCCCGGGCGAGGCCAACGGCAGATGTTCGGCGGCCGCGCCTGCAGTACGCTAGAGGGGCGGAGGTGGTGTGGGGGCCACGCCGTGCCAGTCGCAACACACGCCAGGTTGCGCGCCGGCTAGCTTCACGCCCCGCGAACCGTGGGTGGATCGATGAAACGGCTGTGGGAGATCGGTGTGCTCGTCGTCGTGCTGGGCCACGCGAGCCCGGCGTTGGCGCAAGGTGGGCTGGCGGCCGAAGGTACGTACATCGCGGGCTCGATCGGCGCTGCAGCCATTCGGCTCGACGCCGACGAGATCAACCTGATCGATGATACGACCATCACCTGGAAAGTCGGCCTCGGCCAGCGGTGGCGTTATTTTGCGTTCGAGATAGACTATCGCTCGCTGAACGAGCTCACCGCCATCTTTCCCGGCGCAGATCTGACCATGAGCACCACCGGCTTTCAGGGATCGATGCTGCTGATCCTTCCAGCGGGCCCGCTCGAGATCTTCGGTCGCGGGGGATTGTTCCGATGGAAACATCGGTCCGGCATCGCCGAAGACATCACGGAAACAAAGGGTGCCGACTTCGCATACGGTGCCGGCGTGGCTCTGCGATTGGGCTCTTTCTCGCTGCGCGCCGAGTACGAGCGCTTCCAGGTCGAGTTCCTCCGCGATCTGCAGATGGTGAGCGCCGGCATCACGATAGGAATCTAACCACCGCCGCGGCTATCTGGTCCGTGGAGAAGACGCGCCACGGCCCTTACTCGGAGCGCAGCACATCCATCAGGTCGATGCGCGTTGCCCGCCGAGCCGGAATCCACACTGCCAAGAGCGCCACGGCCAGAAATACCAGCGCTACTAGAGTCAGGGATGATGGATCTGCGGGCTCGATCTCGTAGAGCATCGATTCCAGCAACCGCGTCAAGATCAGCGCCGCTGCGATGCCGAGCGCCAGGCCGACGCCCGCCAGCGCCATTCCCTGACTGAGGACCCGGCGCAGAATCCCGCCTACCGGTGCACCGAGGGCTCGGCGAATCGCCGTGTCGCGCACGCCCTGCTGTACCGAGTACGACAACATGCCGTAGATCCCGACCGCCGCCAGGGTCAGCGCCAGCAACGCGAACGCAGGTGCGCCTTGCGCTCCAGGCGCTCGAGCGCCGAATACACCGCGCCGATCGTCACGACACGGCCGGTGCGCTGCTCGATCTGTTGTTGCACTCCAACGCCGTACGCCTGATGGCCGAGTCCGAGCACGGCCAGCAGCACCAACTCCTCGAGCTCCCCTAGATGCTTCCCTCTCACTTCGACACTCCGAGACCCGAACCGTTCGCCTGAGAATTCGCCCGTCTCCTGATGCGATGCGGCGCCGAGAGCGAAAGTCGAGGATTTCTTCGGCAAATGCGAATTTGCCTGCTGCGCAGCTCAGCCGAGCGGCCAGAAGATCGGCACGAGAAGCAGCAGCACGGCTACGGCGATGAGGCTCAGCGGCACGCCAGCGACGATGAAATCTCGAAAGCGATACCGGCCTGGCGAGTAGACCAGCAGACACGCCGGCTCGAATGGGGCGATGAACGACAGCGACGCTGCGAGCGTGACGAGAATCGACAACGCACGTGCGTCAACGCCGATGCGCGCCGCGACCGACAGCGCCACTGGCAGCACGACAAGCGCCGCGGCAGCGTTCGACAGCGGTTGCGTGAGCACCATCGTCAAGACCACGAAGACCGCCATCACGGCGTAGGCACCAAAAGGCAGCACCGCATCGGCCAGCAACCGCGCCAGCCAGTCAGCCGCACCGGTCTTCTGAAGCGCAACCCCGAACGACGTCATGCCTCCGACCAGCACGATGACCCGCCAGTCGATCATCGAGTACATCTCGTCGACCGCCACACAGCGGGACAAGACGATCACCACGACGGCGAATAGAAAACCGATCGATAACGGCATGAACCCCGTGCTTCCCGCCAGCACCGCGCCCAGCAGCGCCCCGAGCACGATGATCCCCTTGCGTCGCGCGGACGGCTCGTGTGCCACCTCGCCGATCAGACGGAGGTCGCCGGTGGCCTCGAGCAGGCCGAGCTGCTCCTCGCCACCGCGAACCAGCATGATGTCGCCCACCGCCAGACGTAGATCGCGCAGTCCGACGGCGTAGGGGACACCGCGACGATGAATCGCCAGTACCGAAGCGCCGTAGCGGCGACGCAAGCCAATGTCACGCAATGTTCGCCCCAAGAACAACGAGCCTGGCATGACGATCGCCTCGACCAGCGCCACCGAGTCGCCTTCCAGATCCTTGTCGGCGAGCGGTGTGGGGCGCTGGAAGTCGAGCCCCGGCATGACCTCCAGATCGAGCAGCGCCTGGCGATCCGCCTCGATCACCATGACATCACCAGACTGCAAGACACCGGCGCGCCGCGGCAGCAGCCGCGTCCCGGCTCGCAGTACCGCTAGGACGTGCACGCCACGATCCGCGAGATCAAGCGCCACCAGGTCGCTGCCGACGAGCTCGCATTCGGCGCCCAGCACCACCTCCGACAGATAGCGCCCGAGGTCGTATTCCTCGCTCAGCGACGGCTTCGCCGTCTTCGGCAGCAGGCGATACCCGAACAGCACCGTGTAGGCGATCCCGACAACGGCCATCACCGCTCCCACCGGCAGCAGCTCGAACATGCCCAGCGGCTCCAGGCCGGCGCGCTCCATGAAGCCGCTGGCGGCAAGGTTGGCGGAAGTGCCGATCAGCGTACACGCGCCACCGAACATCGACGCGTAGGCGAGCGGAATGAGGAACCGGCTAGGGCTGAGCTGACTCCGACGCGAGAACTCGATCACGGCGGGCGTCAGCACAGCCGTCGAGTTGGTGTTGCTGAGAAAGCTCGACATGCTGGCCGAGAGCATCATCACCACCGCCACCACGCGGCGCTCGCTGTTGCCAGCCAGGCGGTGTAGCCAGCGGCCTACCTCCTCCATCACCCCGGTGCGAACCAGGGTGCCCGACAGGATGAAGATCGCGCACAGCACGATGATCACGTCGCTGGCGAAGCCCGCGAACGCCTCGGCCGGTGTGAGGATGCCCAACAGCACGAGCGCCACGACGAGGCTGATGGCAACCACATCGATCGGCAGCCACTCCATCGAGAAGACCACCATCGCTGCTGCAAGGAGAGCGAGGAGGACGGCGATCTCGAACGTCACTTTTGCGGGCCGCCGTCGCGCGTCTGGCCGCTAACAGGCCGTGGTGAAAGTGTGGCGGGCCTGGCGAACGGCGTGCGACGACCCGACCGAGGGACGCGCCACCGAGAGGCCCAGCTACTCGAGCACGCGGGCGCGACGGACATAGTCGAGGTCGGGGAATTTGCGTTCCAGGTAGCCGTTGCCCTGCGCACCAATCCGTCCCTGGTCGGGTCCGGTACCTGAGGGGGGGCCGTCGCCGTATCCCTTGTAAAGGCTGTCCAGCGCGTCGAGACCTTCGACGATCTCGCCGAACGGCGGAAAGCCCTGACTGTCGAGGAACGCGTTGTTGCCGATGCTCAGGAACAGCTGTGTCGTGCGGGTATTCGGCCCGGCGTGCGCGAACGTGATACGGCCGCGCGAGTTGGTCTCGCCGATGTTCGGATCGTCGGCCATCTCGGCCGCGTCCCAGGCAGCGTTGACTTCGGGATCACCATTCATTCCGAACTGCGCCACAAACCCGTCGACGACCCGGAAGAACCGTACGTCGGTGAAGAACCCATTGCGTACCAGGTTGTAGAAACGGTCAGCACCCAGCGGCGCCCACTGGCGATAGACCTGCAGCACGATGTCGCCCTTGGTGGTGTCGAGACCAACCCGATACTCCGCCGGGGCCGTGGCATTGGCATCGGGGTGAGCCGGGTTCAACAGGGGCGGCAGAGCGGTGGGCTCCGGTTCGGGTTCCGGCTCGGGTGCTACGTCTGGCTCGGATTCGGTGACTGAGGGCTCGGCCGACGACGGCTCGACAGCATCCGCAGAGTCGGGGCTGACGATAGCGTCCTCGGCGGCCGGCTCGGCCCCGCCGCAGGCGACCAGAATCGCCAACAACGACAACATCCACAGAGAGCGAAGCCAGCGCATGCGGTTACCTCGAGGTCTGGACACGGACAACAGGAGTGTCAGTAGTGTACCGGTGCGGAAGTGTGGCCGCTCAGCTGCTGACCGTCTTCAACATCCGGTACCAGAACTCGACGGCGTCGTGGAACTCCTCCACACCAACGCGCTCGTCGAGGCCGTGGGCGCGCGAGTCTCCCGGATCGGCGAAGATCGCTCCCAGTGCGTACACCGGAACGCCGGAGTTGCGAACGTAGAGCCCGTCGGTGGCACCGGTCCCCATGTACGGAATGACCGGCGTTCCCGGCCACATCTGCTGCACGAGCTCTTCGATCGGCGCCATCAACTCCGGATCCCAGGGGGACGGCTGACTCGGCGTCGCTACCCGCATAGGATGAATCAACACACCCTCGTCAGCGATAACCTCACGAAGCTCCGCCTCGGTGTCTTCCGGGGCGTGTCCCGGTAGGATGCGACAGTTCACCGTCGCCTTGGCAGCGCGCGGCAGGGCATTCTCGGCGTGCCCACCGCTCAGCATCGTGGCCACGCATGTGGTACGCAGCGTGGCGTTGAACAGGGGGCTGACCGCTGCCAACCGGCGTGCCGCATCCGTGTCCGGCGACTCGCCGGCAACGGCGCGCATCAGATCGGAAGCCTCCCCATGCTCGAACTCCGCCGAGCGCTGGAAGAAGAGGCGCGTACCGTCATTGAGTTCGGTCGCGAAGTCATGGCTCTCGATGCGACCCAGCGCCTTGGCCAGCCGGTAGATGGCGTTGTCGCGGCGTGGCAACGAGCTGTGTCCACCAGCGTTCGAGGTCTCGAGCTCATAGCTCTGGTACATCTTCTCGCTCGTCTGCACCCTGAACATCTGCGGCTCGCCGTTGGGGTCGTATACGCCACCGCCGGAATCCGTGTTCAGCGCCAACTCGGCATCTACGAGGTCGCGTCGATCCTTGATCAGGTGCTTGATCCCGCCGCTCGTGGTCTCCTCATCGCCGGTAAGCACCATGATCAGGTCGCGATCGGGCGCGTAGCCCTCCTCGCGCAACCGTATGAAGTTGGTGACCAGCGTCGTCGCGCCGGCTTTGTTGTCGTCCGTTCCTCGACCGTAGTAGTAGCCATCATCCTCGAGGAAGGTAAACGGGTGGACCTGCCAGGCGTCGGGCTCGGCATCGACGACGTCGACATGAGCCATCAGCATGACCGGACGGCGGGCGCCGGTGCCCGTGTAGCGCACCACGAGGTTGGGAATATCGCCGGGGCTACGAACCAACGTCATGTTGGGGGCCGCAAAGCCAGCCGCTGCAAGCCGCTCCATGACCGCCTCGATCAACGCCGCTGTCTCGTCGGGGGACCCGGAGGCGGACGGGAACTCGACCATCTCGCGGAGAATGTCTGTCGCCAGCTGCCGGTATCGATCGGGTTGCGGGCCCGGAGGTCCCGAAACTGCGGATGCTACGAACACGGTCGCGCCAATCAGCGCTGCAGCCAGCACTCTCCTACGAGGCATACGGGTTGACTCCTGAGCTATCGCGCTGGTTGAGCCGTCGGCGCGCCCGCGGCGGCGAAGCGCACACTGAGATCCGCGCGCCGTGATTCTAACCGCTTGAACAGTGCGCGTACCTGTACCCGGGCGGCGTTCCCGGCTATGGTGCGGGAATGAGCCTCGGAGTCCAGGCGGCGCTGGCCGTCCTACCGATCCTGCTAGCCGGCGCGCTGCTGGTCGGGCTTCGTGTGCCGGCGCGGCGGGCAATGCCGGCCGTGTATCTAGCTGCGGTGGTGATCGCCGTGGGTGCCTGGGGCGTTGCCCCAGTCCGAGTCATCGCGTCGACCATCCAGGGCCTTTTCCTCACCTTCGACCTGCTGTGGATCATCTTCGGAGCCATCCTTCTCCTCCACACGCTCGAGGAATCAGGCGGCGTAGCGGCCATTCGTCGGTCATTCGATGCGCTCAGCGGTGACCGACGCGTACAGGTGATCGTCATCGCCTGGCTCTTCGGCTCTTTCATCGAAGGCGCCGCAGGATTCGGCACGCCGGCAGCAGTCGCAGCGCCCCTGCTGGTCGCAATGGGGTTTCCCGCTGCGGCCGCCGTGATGATCGGAATGATGATCCAGAGCACCGCGGTCACCTTTGGCGCCGCCGGCACACCGATTCTGGTAGGCGTCGCCGGCGGCGTGGGCAGCGCCGTCTTCGACGCCCGTCTCACCGCGTCGGGAATCGAGCTCGCACAGTACGTGAACCTCGTTGCGATTCGCTCGGCCTACCTACACGCCATCGCGGGCACGCTCATGCCGACCCTCATGGTGATGATGATGACGCGGTTCTTCGGTGCACGCCGCTCGTGGACCGAGGGCCTGTCGGTGCTGCCGCTGTCATTGTTCGCCGGCGTGGCGTTCACCATTCCGTACGTAGGGGCGGCAACGCTGCTCGGGCCGGAGTTCCCCTCGCTGCTCGGAGCGCCCGTGGGGCTGGCGATCGTCGTAATGGTCATTCGACGCGGGTGGCTCGTTCCCGCCGACCGGTGGGATTTCCCGCCGCCGAGAGACTGGCCACGCGACTGGGTCAGTGGCCTGGAAGGCACCTCTGAGAGCCCCCTGGGTGACCCTGTACGCGGGGCTCGACCCGCCGATCCTGAGCAACCCCGGCCTGCGACGATCGACCGGGACATCGGTGTGTTTCGCGCCTGGCTGCCCTACGCGGCGGTGGCGGCAATGCTGGTGCTGACACGACTGCCCTGGCTCCCCTTCGGTGAGTGGGTCCGCCGCGTCCGAATCGCCTGGGAGGGGATTCTAGGTACCGATATCACCGCCGCGACAACGCCGTTGTACCTGCCGGGCACAGTGCTGATCGCAGCGGCCGGCTTGGCGTTCCTTCTGCACGGCATGCGATGGGAAGAGATGCGACGGGCGGCGACACGATCCGCCCGCGTGCTGCTCAGCGCCGGGTTCGTCCTCGTCTTTACCGTTCCCATGGTGCGCGTCTACATCAACTCCGGCACGAACAGCGGCGACTACCTGAGCATGCCCATCGCCCTGGCCGAATGGGTGGCGACGAACGTCGGCGCCAGTTGGCCCGCCTTCGCCGGCGTCACCGGCGCTCTCGGCGCGTTCATCGCCGGGTCGAACACGGTCAGCAACCTGATGTTCTCGGCGTTCCAATACGGCGTGGCCGAGCGTCTGGCGCTATCGAGCGCCCTGATCGTCGCTCTGCAGGCGGTCGGCGCCGCGGCCGGTAACATGATCGCCATCCACAACGTCGTCGCCGCTTCGGCAACCGTAGGCCTCCTCGGCCAGGAGGGCTCGACCCTACGCAAGACGATCCTACCGACCATCTACTATCTGACGATGATCGGCCTGCTTGGCCTGCTTGCCGCCTACGTCATCGGTGTCAGTGACCCATTGCTACTCGCCGGCGGCTAGTAGTGCGTTCATGGGGCCTCGTGTTCCTTGCATCACATCTTTCCTTTTGTCACATCATGAGCGGCATCCGGTTCTGTTAACTTGGCCGCAATCGACAAACGTCCCAAGGAGGAGTTTCGTGCATGTCGGTACAACGTTCCTGGCGATTGCGGTGGCGGCGGTGAACCTCACCGGTGGCGAGTTCCCCGAACTGGCCAGTTCCGAAACCGCCGGCGCTCAGGATCAGACGAGCACCCAGGGATCAGGATACGACCGACCGGCTCACACGCCCAAAGGCAGCCGCTCGGAGGTGATCGCACCCCACGGCATGGTGGCGGCCAGCCAGCCATTGGCCGCACAGGTGGGCATCGACATTCTCAAGGCGGGCGGCAACGCCATTGATGCCGCGGTGGCGGTCAACGCCATGCTCGGCCTGGTCGAGCCACACATGAACGGCATCGGTGGCGATCTGTTCGCCATCGTATGGAACGCCGAGGAGCAGCAGCTCCATGCCCTCAACGGCACCGGCAGGTCCCCTTACGCGCTGAGTCTCGAAGCGCTGCGAGCGCGGGATCTCGATCGGATACCAGGTAGAGGCTTGGTGTCCTGGACGGTGCCCGGCGCGGTCGACGCCTGGACAGAGCTGCTCGAGCACCATGGAACGATGACGCTCAGGCAGGTGCTGGCACCGGCGATCGCATACGCACGCGACGGTTTTCCGGTCAGCGAGATCATCGCCGGCCAATGGCAAGACGAAGAGGAGGCGCTGGCCGAGTGGCCGGATTCCGCCACGACGTACCTGCCTGGCGGACGCGCTCCCAAGAAGGGTGAAGTCTTCCGCAACCCGAACCTGGCGCGCGTGTACGAGGCGATCGCCAACGAAGGCCGCGACGTCTTCTATCACGGCTCCATCGCCGATCGCATCGTGGCATTCAGCGAGGCCAACGGCGGCTTCTTTTCCAAGCGCGACTTCGAAGACCACAGCTCGACCTGGGTCGATCCGATCAGCACTAGCTACCGCGGCCACGAGGTCTGGGAGCTGCCGCCCAACAGCCACGGCATTACGGCGCTGATGATGCTCAACATTCTCGAAGGCTACGATTTCGCCAGCCTGGAACACAACAGCGCCGCCACGTTGCATCGGATGATCGAGGCGAAGAAGCTAGCGTTCGCCGATCGTAGCCACTATGTCGCCGATCCCGAGTTCAACGCCCTACCGGTGGCGGAGCTGGTCTCCAAGCCCTACGGGGTCAGCCGACGCGCCATGCTCGACGCCACACACGCCGCGCTCACCGTGATGCCGGGCGATCCTCTCGAACACGGCGACACCGTCTATCTCTCGGTAGTGGATAAGGATCGCAACGTTGTATCGCTGATCCAGAGCATCTTCGATTATTTCGGCTCCAGGGTAGTGCCTGGCGACCTCGGCTTCGCGATGCAGAACCGCGGCATCGGCTTCAGCCTCGAGCAAGGTCATCTGAACGTGCTCGAGCCCCACAAGCGCTCGCTGCACACCAACATGCCCGGCATGGTGACCAAGGACGGCATCCCCTGGCTGACGTTCGGCGTCATGGGCGGCAACATGCAGCCTCAGGGCCATACCCAGGTGCTCGCCAACTTGATCGACTTCGGCATGAGCGTGCAGGAAGCCGGTGACGCGGCGCGCTGGCGCCATATGGGACAGACACCCCGAGCCGGCGAAGCACCGACCGGTGGGACGGTGCTCGTAGAGAGCGGTATTCCCGACGAAGTCGTCGCTCAACTCGAGGCCATGGGGCACGTGATTCGCCGCGCCGACGGCGGCGCCATGGGCGGCTATCAGGCGATCATGATCAACCCGATCACCGGAATGCTGCACGGCGGCACCGACCCGAGAAAAGACGGCGCCGCCATCGGCTACTAACGCCGGGCGCGGGGGCCAAGGCGCGCCGACGTCGATGTAGATCTGCCTACTTCAAGGAGGCGCAACGCCGGCCATCGCGTCGCGGACCGCTGCTACTCGTCGGCGAGGCCGCGGTAGACGACTGTCAAGAATCGATCCGGCGACATGAAGCCGCCACCCCACGTCTCGTCGTGGTCGGACATCGGCAGCGCCGCGATGATCTCGTCGAGGCTCATCCCGTCGTTGATCATCGTGCCGACGCGATCGCGCGCCAGGATCAGCACGTCGCGAAACCGGCGTAGATCCTCGGCACCGCCGAGCACACCATGCCCGGGGATGATCTTGGTGCCGGAGTCGATCCGCGCCAGGACGTGTTGGGCGCTGGCGATCATTCCGTCGACGTTGCCGCCCGAGTCGACGTCGATGTAGGGGTACGTCGCGTTGAAGAAATTGTCGCCCATGTGGACCACGTTGGCGCCGGTGAACCAGATGAGCGAGTCGCCGTCCGTGTGAGCGTGCTTCACATGCTGAACTTGGATTTTCTCATCGTTCCAGTAGAACGTGACCTCGTCACTGAAAGTCACCACCGGCAGGGCCGCGTCGCGGGCCTGTTCAGAGCTCCCCATGACCTCCCCGAACTGCTGCGGGTTCATACGCTTGCGAACGTTGTCGTGCGCCACGATCATGGCGCCCGCGGTTCCGAAGGCCTCGTTGCCGCCGGTGTGATCGCCGTGCCAGTGCGTGTTGACGACGAACTTCACGTCTTCGCTGGTCACCGCGGAGATAGCCGCCCGAATCTTGTCGGTGAGCGGCGCGAACTGGTCGTCGACAACGAACGCACCGTCGTCTCCCACGCTCAGCCCGATGTTACCTCCGGCGCCCATCAGCATATAGATCCCGTCCGCCACCTCGATTGTGTCGATCTGTACGACGTCGAAATCCTGCTGAGCGAACAGATCCAGCCCCATTGCCAGGGTGAACGAACAGATCGTTGCAGCGGTCAGAGCGGCTTGGCGAAATCTCATCGATTAGGCTCCTGGGTAACGGCACATCGTTGGCGTAGCGAACCTTAGCGGCCTGCCCGTTCGCCGACAAGGGGCGAGAAAAGCGGGCACGGACCTATAATCGTGTACACCTATAATCGTGTACTGCGACCTTCGTCACACTCGGAGCAAAGCATGACCGCCGCAACTCGACGACGCCCGGCCCGCAGCCGACTTGCCGGACTCGCGGTGCTCGCCGCCGTCAGCCTGGCCCCAGCAGCCCACGCGACCGCCACGCAGTCGTACGACGCCGCCATGGTGGTAGTGCTCGACGTCTCGGGGAGCATGAAGGAACAGGTCGAAGGCGGGGTCAAGCGGGATCTCGCACAGCGCGGGCTGCTGCGAACGCTCGCCGGCATCCCCGGGGACACAGCAGTGGCACTGCGACTCCTGGGTGAGGGGGGCGAGGGAGCGAGCGACGATGCATGCGGCGCATCGAGGCTGGCTGTTCCTTTTGGTTCCTTCGAGCCACAGCTCTGGCGCCGATCGATGGAGTCGATCCGCTGGGACGGCGCCACACCACTCGTGCTGAGCATGCGCCAGGGCCTCGCGGATCTGCGCGTCGTGGAGGCGCCGCGCAAGGAAATGCTGATTATCGGCGATGGCGCAGAAACCTGCGGTGAGGACCCGGTGGGGGTGGCACGCGCCGAGGCCGACGGCATCCGCATCCACACCATCAGCCTCGGTGAGCGCATCTCGCACCAGCTCGCCGGGATCGCACTGGTTACCGGCGGAACGTATACACGCGCCTTCGACGAGGCGAGTTTCGAGACGGCAACGGTTGAAGCGCTGCCGATGGACCTAGACTTGCCGGCGGTGGCCGGTGGGGGTGCCGGCGGCGCTCAACTGCACGTGATCCTCGATGTCAGCAACAGCATGTGGGGACGGATCGACGGCCGCGCCAAAATGGAGCTCGCCAAAGAGGCGCTGGCCGGAGCTCTCAATGATATACCGCTGGCGATGCCGGTCGGCCTGCGCGCCTACGGTCACCGCGTCGCGTACGACGAAAGGGAGGCTGGATGTCAGGACACCGAACTGCTGATCGCGCCACAGCCCGGTAGTGCGCAGCGGATCCTGGCGCGCTCGGCGGCGCTGCAACCGCGCGGCCAGACTCCCCTGGCGCTCAGCCTACGTGCCGCTGCAGACGATCTGATTGAAGGCGGTGGTGGAGTGTTGTTGTTGATCAGCGACGGCATCGAGTCGTGCGGCGGCGACCCGGTGGCGGTCGCTGCCGAGCTCCGTGAGGGCGACGTTCCGATCTTGATCCACGCCGTCGGTCTGGGTGTCGATTTCCAGGCCGCCGCAGCGCTGTCGACGCTCGCCGTCACCGGCGGTGGCGAGTATTTCGATGCGCCGAGCGCCGAGCAGCTGTTCCGCAGCGTCGGCGCGGCCGTGCGGACGACTACCGACCTCATTCTTGCGGGCGGAACGAGCTCGAGCTTTCCCCCGCTTATCACGCGGGTGAGCGGCGGCGGCGGCGTAGACACGGCCGAGGAGATCGAGCCCGGCACCTACAGCTTCACCGAACACTTGTTCTACGAACAGCGCTACTTCGCGGTTCGGGGCGAGCCCGGCGAGCAGCTCGTGCTGGCCGGACTGGTATGTGCGCTGGCGATCGGTAGAACTGGTGATGGTGAACCGACGTTCCAGGGCTCGCCGTCGATGATGACGGCCCAGCGGATTGATGCCACCGCAGAGCGCCTGCGCGGCCGCAACCTGACCGTGAGGGGTGACATGGGCGACTGGCGGGAAATGGAGATGACCGTGCAGGAGGATGGCTGGGCGCGCTTTCGCATCGGACGCGAGCTGGGCAACGTACATCGCGACATGGTCTTCAGTGTGGCGCGAAGATAGCCGGACGCCCAGTCAGGCGCATCTGCTCGGCGGCGCCGATCAGACCCTACGAGCACTACAGAGGCAACGGATTCGAACCAGGAGTCAATCAATGAGTCGACATAAGCTGCTGAGCCTGACCACGGTACTGATCGTGTTGGCGTTCGTTGGAATCGCCGGGGGTCAGGACGCTGACCGCGAGGCGCGCATTCAAAGCGAGCTCGCCATGCTACGCCCCATCGAGGCGCTCGATTCTGTGTGGATCGAGGAACTCACCTGGATCGAGGTACGCGACGCCATAGCGGCGGGGAAGAGGACCGCCATTCTGACAACTGGCGGTATCGAGCAGAACGGGCCATATGTCGCCACCGGCAAGCACAACTACGAGCTGCAGGGGCTGTGTGAGCGAATTGCCCGAACATTGGGCGATGCGCTGTGCGCCCCGATCATCAAGCTGGTTCCGGAGGGCAGCGTCGACCCGCCCACCGGCCACATGCGCTATCCAGGCACGCTCAGCGTTCGCCAGGAGACCTTCGAGATGATGATCGACGATGCCGCCTCCAGCCTGAAGGCGCACGGTTTCGAACACATCGCCTTCCTCGGTGCCAGCGGCGGCAACCAGTCCGGCATGCGCAACGTGGCCGAGCAGGTCAACGAGCGCTGGAACGCGTCGATTGCACACTTCATTCCCGAGTTCTACAACGTCGACGATGTCATCGCATATATGGGCGAGGAGCTTGGAATCGTCGAGGAGAGCGAGGGCTACCACGACTACTTTTGGCTCACCGCCATGCAGATGACCGTCGATCCCGAGACCGTGCGCTACCACCAGCGCGTCAAGGCCGGGAAGGCAAGCATCAACGGTCAGAGCATCGCCGACTTGGAGGCTACCCTCGAGATCGGAGAAAAGCTCATGCAGTTCCGCGTCGACAAGACGGTGAAGGCGCTTCGAGCCGCAATTGCGGCCGCCGGGTCAGCGGATCGACCCTGACTCAGGTGGCATGCCGGCAGGGCCGGTGCCGCAATGTGAGATCGAGTGCCCCAACCTGGGCAAGCAGCAACGGCAACCGTATACTGCACTTCAGGGCTCCGGGGAGGCTGGCGGACTCCGCGCTGTTGACCGTGTGTCCGAGGCCCGGTTCCGCAATGGAGACAGCCTGATGAAGCGGTCCACCCTCTCGCTCGCCGGCGTCGGCTTCCTCTGCCTCGGCGTGACGACCGGAACTGGCCTGGCGCAGCACGAGCCGAGGCACGACGGCGGCTCGATCCCCGACGCCACAGCGATCGTCGCCCTGCCGCACGTCGCCGTGCCGTACCAGGAGCAGAACCAGGTCATCGGCCGCTACTGCCTACGCTGCCACAATGACAACCTAACGCGCGGCGGGCTAAGCCTCGAGGATTTCGACGTCGCCAATGCCCACGAGAACGCCGAGGTCGTCGAGAAAATGATCCGCAAGCTGGAGGCCGGAATGATGCCGGCGCTACCAGCACGGCGCCCCGACGAAGAGACACTGACTGCGCTGGTAACAGCTCTCGCCTCCCGCATCGACGCGGCTGCCGCGACCAACCCGAACCCCGGCGGACGCACGTTCCAGCGGCTCAACCGAGTCGAGTACGAGCGTTCCGTGCGCGATCTGCTCGACCTCGAGATCGACGCCGGTGCCTACCTGCCGCCCGACCCGTTGAGCGCCGGCTTCGACAACATCGCCGACGTTCAAGGCCTCTCGGCTACGGTAATACAAGGCTACCTGGGTGCGGCGGCCGAGATCAGCCGACTGGCGGTGGGTGATCCAGCCGCTTCCGTGGCCGAGACCAAGCACACGATGTCGCGCTACACGTCGCAGCGCGATCGGGTCGAGGGTGCGCCGTACGGCACGCGCGGCGGCCTGTCGGTGGTTCACAACTTCCCTGCCGACGGCGAGTACGAGGTCACGATTACGCTCTTCGACTCACCCGAGGGGCTGCTGTTCGGCAAGGCTCTCCTGCACCAGGAGCAGATAGAGGTGTCGGTCAACGGGGAGCGCGCCGCGCTGCTCGATGTCGACCGGTTCATGGACCCCGATAACCAGAGCCTTTCCACCCCGCGGATATTCATCCGTGCCGGTGCGCAACGGATCTCGGTAGTGTTTATCCAGCGGTCAGAGGGACCCGTGGTCGATCTGGTGTCTCCACACGAGTGGAGCTTGTCGGATCGCTCCATCGGCTCGGTTCACGGCATCACCAGCCTCGTCCACCTCCAGGGCGCTGCAATCATCGGCCCCTACAACGCCACCGGAGTTTCGGCGACGCCGAGCCGCCGACGAATCTTCAGTTGCCGCCCGATCTCGCCCGACGAGGAAGGCCCGTGCGCCGAGGCGATCATCACGCGGCTGGCAACGTACGCTTACCGGCGCCCCACCACCGAGCGCGACGTCGCTGGGTTGATGTCCTTCTTCCACAAGGGAACTGACAACGGTGGATTCGAGGCCGGCGTCCGTTCGGCGCTCGAAGCACTGCTATCGAGCCCCCACTTCGTGCTGCGCTTTGAAGCGCCCGCCACGGACCCGGCAAGTGGCCAGCTCAACAATATCGGCGACGTGGCTCTTGCGTCGCGTCTGTCGTTTTTCCTGTGGGGCGCGGCGCCGGACGAAGCACTGATGACGCTGGCACGAGAGCAGCGGCTCTCGGATGACGCGGTGCTGGAAGAGCAGGTTCGTAGAATGCTGTCGGATCCGCGTGCGGCAGCGCTAGGGACGCGGTTCGCCGCCCAGTGGCTGCGACTCCAGGACCTCGACAAAATGCACCCAGACGCTTTGATGTTCCCCGACTTCCACGAGGAGCTCGCGGCGGCCATGCGGCGCGAGACAGAGCTGTTCTTCAACAGTTTGGTCGAGGACGACCGCAGCGTGCTCGACTTGCTGCGCGCCGATTACACGTTCGTCAACGGCCGCCTGGCCCGCCACTACGGGATTCCCGGCGTGAGCGGAGAACACTTCCGCCGCGTCTCGGTGTCGAATCCAGAACGCCGCGGTCTGCTGGGGCATGGCAGCATCTTGACTCTCACCTCCCATGCCGAGCGCACATCGCCAGTGCTGCGTGGCAAGTGGGTGATGTCCGTGCTGCTCGGAAGCCCGCCACCACCGCCGCCTCCCGACGTGCCTGAGCTGGATGCCACCGATGCGATCGCCGACGGGCGGGAGCTGACCGTACGTGAGCGGTTGGAGCAACATCGGGCCAACCCGGCGTGTGCCAGCTGTCATCGAGCGATCGATCCAATCGGCCTGGCATTGGAGAACTTCGACGTGACGGGCGCCTGGCGCACCAAAGACGCCGGCAACCCAGTCGACACATCGGGCAGCTTGTACGACGGCACCGCGCTGACGAGCCCGGCAGATCTACGCGAAGCACTGCTGAAATACTCGCCAGCGCTCATCACGACCTTCACCGAGAACCTCATGGCATATGGAATCGGGCGCCGGGTCGAGTACCCTGACATGCCAGAGATTCGCGCGATCGTCCGCGCGGCTTCACACAACGACTACAAGATGTCGTCCTTCATCGTGGGAGTGGCGACGAGCCAAGCCTTTCGCACCAACGACGAGATTCAATTACCCGAGGTAGCCGCGGCGCACGACGAGATCCGCTGAGCCTCCGGCTCGGCGTAACTCCGGCCAACCGTGCGAGGAAACAGCCGATGTACATAACGCAGAAAGCAATGCCTCGCCGAACCGTCTTGCGTGGCCTGGGAGCTACGGTGGCGCTCCCGCTGATGGACGCGATGGTGCCAGCGGGGACGGCATTTGCCAGGGCTGCGGTAAACACCGTAGACCGTCCGAAGCGCCTGGTTTGCATCGAGATCGTGCACGGCGCTGCTGGTAGCAATGCGTACGGTGCCACCAAGAATCTGTGGGCGCCGGCGGCGATCGGTCAGGACTTCGATCTGAGCCCGACTTCGTTGAATCCGCTCGAGCCTTGGCGCAAGCATCTGACGATCGTCAGCGACACCGACTGCCAGCAGGCCGAGGCCTACGAGACCAAAGAGATCGGCGGCGACCACTACCGCTCGAGCGCGGTTTTCTTGACCCAGGCACACCCGAGACAGACCGAAGGGTCGGATGTCATGGCCGGCGTCTCGATGGATCAGCTCCACGCGCAGCGATTCGGGCAGAACAACCCGATCCCGTCGATGCAACTGTGCATCGAGAATGTTGATCAGGCCGGCGGCTGCGACTACGGGTACGCTTGCATCTACTCCGACACGATCAGCTGGGGCTCGGCGACAGAGCCGCTGCCGATGATCCGCGATCCACGAGCCATCTTCGACCGACTCTTTGGCGCCGGTGGGACACCAGAGCAGCGCGCGGCGCGCCGCGCCAGCAAACACAGCATCCTCGACTGGATCGCCGAAGAAGTGTCGCACATTCAACAGACATTCGGCGCCGGCGACCGGCGGCGGCTGGATCGTTACCTGACCAACATCCGCGAGATCGAGCGGCGCATCCAGATCACGGAAGCGCGCAACAGCAGCGGCGAGCTACGTGAGCTACCGGCCGCACCTGCGGGCGTGCCAGATTCGTTCACCGACCACGTTGAGCTCATGTTCGATCTCCAGGCGATGGCCTTCGCCGCCGACCTGACGCGTGTTTTCTCGCTCAAGCTCGGTCGCGACGCTTCGGCCAGGGTGTTCCCGGAAAGCGGCGTCCCCGAACCGTTCCACCGGACCTCGCACCACGGCGGTGTTGCGGCGAACGTCGAGAAGTTCGCCGAAATCAACCGCTACCACGTCGGTATGCTCCCCTACCTTCTCGATAGGCTGAGCAACACCGTCGATGGCGACAGCACGTTGCTCGACAACACCATGGTCGTCTACGGCTCGCCCATGGGTGACCCGAACCTGCACAACCACAGACGCTGCCCGCTGATCGTGCTCGGTGGCGCCAATACTCAACCGCACGGCAACCTCCACGTTCGAGCCGAGCCCGGTACTCCCATGGCGAACGTGATGCTGAACTTGCTCCACCGGCTGGGTCACGACGATCTACAGAGCTTCGGCGACAGCACCGGGGAATTCTCGTACCCGGTCTGACAGCGAAATCAAAGGCGGAGGATTGAATCGATGCCGGCAATACGTAAGCGCCGCCCCGACGCGAGTCCCCGCCTCTGGTTAACTCTGGCGCTCGCCTTCCTGCCTGCTCTCGTGGTCGCAACACCTGCCGAGTCACCCGTGGCCGACGCAGCGATGGCGGGCGATTTGGACGCGGTCCGTGCGTTGCTCCGCCAGGCCGCCGACGTCAACGCCGCGCAGGCAGACGGCATGACCGCTCTGCACTGGGCGGCGGAACACGACGCTGCGGGACTTGCCGAGATGCTGATATACGCCGGCGCCAACCTGGAGGCAGGGACCCGGATCGGCGCGTATCGGCCGCTGCACCTGGCCAGCAAGGCAGGCAACGCCGGAGTGGTACGCGTGCTGCTCGAGGCGGGGAGCGATATCGAGGCGGCCACTACGGCTGGCGGAGCCAACCCGCTGCACTTCGCCGCGGCGACGGGCGACATCGAGGTCGTCACGATGCTGCTCGATCACGGTGCCGACGTAGACGCGCTCGAGTCCACATGGGGACAGACACCGCTGATGTTCGCGGTCGCCAATGACCGTCTCAGCGTGGTCAATACGTTGCTAGAGCGCGGCGCCAACGCGGCGATCGCTACCAAGGTGGTCGACATCGTTGCCGCCGGAGACGAACTGCGAGACGAGGAACAGCTGCGCCGTGCCAGCCGCGCGGCTCTTCGCAAGGTCGAGGAAGAGGCCGCTGCACGGGCGGCGGAAGCGGAGGGCGGCGATCAGCCGGCTGACGACGAGGCTGGCGAGGCCAAGACGGAAGCCGAGGAAACGGACGAGAGCGGAGAAACCAGCGAGCCTGTCGAGGAGCCCTCAGAGCAGCCTGCTTCTGCCGCCGAGGCTGACGCGGAGGCCGAGCCGAGCGAAGGCGAACCCGCCGACGAGGACGACGAAGAGGAAAGCCTGACAGAGGAAGAGCAGATGCTCATGCAGCAACGGCGGTCATTCCCAGGTCTCGTCTTCGCGCAGGGCGGCCTCACCGCGCTCCACTTCGCGGCGCGCGACGGACATGCCGATGTGGCGCTGGCGCTCCTGGACCACGACGTCGACGTCAATCAGGTCACCGGTGATGACACCAGCGCGCTGCTGATCGCTGTCATCAACGGGCAGTACGACCTGGCGATGACGCTGCTGGAACACGGCGGCGACCCCAACCTGGCGAGCGAGGCCAACGGCACCCCAGTCTATGCGGCGATCAACGCACAGTACCCTGCCAAGACCAGCTACCCGCAGCAGACCGCGTACAAGAACCAGAAGACTACTCACGCGGGGCTGATCGCCGCGCTGCTCGAGGCCGGGGCCGACCCGAACGTGCGGCTCGACAAGAAACTCTGGTACCAGGCGTACAACTTCGATCAGCAGTCGGACACCACCGGGGCGACACCTTTCTGGCGCGCCGCCCAGGCACTCGATGTCGGGGTCATGCGTCTGCTGGTCGAGCACGGCGCCGATCCGAACGTCCCGACCCGCAAGATCCCTCGCCGTCGTCGCGGCCGTACGAACGAGATCGATCACTCAGGCTTGCAGGCAGTGAAGATCGGCGGCCCGGCGATCTACCCGATCCACATTGCGGCCGGCGCCGGCTACTCCGAGGGCACGGGATTCGCCGCGAACCATCACCGCCATGTACCGGATGGATGGATGCCGGCGGTGCGATACCTGGTCGAAAAGCTCGGCATCGACGTGAACGCCAGGGACGACAAAGGCTACTCACCCCTGCACCACGCGGCGGGACGCGGCGACAACGAGATGGTCCTCTACCTGCACATGCAGGGTGCCAACTCGACGCTGCTGAGCCGCCGGGGGCAAACCGTCGCGGACATGGCGAACGGGCCGATGCAGCGCGTGCGTCCGTATCCGGCGACCATGGTGTTGGCCGAGGCGCTAGGGTCGGAGAACAATCACAACTGCATCTCCTGCTGACGTCGCGCCCGAATCCAGCGGATCTAGAACGCGGCCACCAACCTCTACGGCCCGATGCGTATCGCAACCTGGAACATCAACGGTCTCAACGCCCGAATCGATTTCGTGCTGCACTGGCTGCGCGCTCGCCAGCCCGATGTGGTGGGATTGCAGGAGCTCAAGACAGCCGACGACAAGTTCCCGTACATGGCGTTCGAGGCCGAGGGCTATCACGCCGTCGCGCACGGCCAGAAAGCGTGGAACGGCGTTGCGATCCTGAGTCGCAAACCCTGCGAGGTTCTGCAGGTCGGCCTGCCGGGTCAGGAGGACAGCGGATCCCGACTCGTGACCGCGCGTATCGACGACCTGGATTTCACCACGATCTACCTGCCCAACGGCAAGACCGTCGATCACCAGGACTTCCCGAAGAAGTTGGCCTGGCTCGACTCGTTGATCGATCATATGGCCGCGTCGGGGTCCGAGGGCAGGCAAGCTGTGCTGTGCGGCGACTTCAACATCTGCCCGGCGGGAATCGACAGCTGGAACGAGGACGCCATGCGTGGCGCCATCTTCCACACCGACGAGGAGCGCAGCGCCTTCCAGCGCCTCCTCGACGGCGGCCTGGTGGATCTTTTCCGCCTCCGGTACCCGGACGAACAGAAGTTCTCCTGGTGGGATTACCGGGGCGGCGCATTCCACCGCGGCATGGGGCTTCGGATCGATTTTCTGCTCGGCACACCAGCGCTGTGCAAGCGTACCGAAGACGTTTGGATTGATCGCGACTATCGCAAGAAGAAAGACGGCCTCATCGCTTCCGATCACGCCCCCGTGATCGCCGAGTTGAGCTAGTGTCCTAGCGATGAGCCTCTCAAGCCCCTCTCCGGGAGCTACTCTGGTGGCCACCTGGAGCCGCCTGAGCAGGCTGCCGGGTGGCAGGCGGATCTTCTCGTGGTGGGTCGGACGATCAGCACCCTACACTGGCACTATCCGCGCCCTGGTCGCCGATCTGAGACCAGGGCACTGTCGCGTGACCCTGCGTGACCGTCGACGCGTTCGCAATCACCTCGACTCGGTGCACGCCGTGGCCTTGGTGAACATGGGGGAGCTGTGCAGCGGTCTGGCCATGCTGACCGGTTTGGCCCCGGACGTCCGCGGCATCGCTGTGGCGCTGCAGATCGACTACTTCAAGAAAGCACGTGGAACGCTTACTGCGGAGTGCAACTGCGACTCACCGGACGTGGTTGAGGCGACGGACTATCGTCCAACCGCTGTCATCCGCGATGCCGATGGCGAGGAGGTCGCTCGCTTGACCGCGACCTGGCGACTGGATCGGAGGGGCCCTTGAGGGATCAGGCTTCGCTGGCCACCGATTTCACGCGCCACGCCGGAGTCGAAGTCCCGCTGATCTGCGGTCCCATGTACCCATGCTCCAACCCCGAACTGGTGGCGGCGGCGTCCGAGGCGGGTGCGCTGGGGGTGTTGCAGCCTGCCTCACTGACCTATGTACACGGACATGATTTTCGCGAGGGGATCCGGCTCATGCGGCGCTTGACCTCCAAGCCCATTGGCATGAACGCGCTGATCGAGGCCTCGTCAAAGCGCTACATGAGCCGCATGGCCGAATGGATCGACATCGCGCTCGAGGAAGGCGTGCGCTTCTTCATCACTTCGCTCGGCAAGCCACGCTGGGTGGTCGATCGGGTGCACGCCGTCGGCGGGGTCGTTTATCACGACGTCACCGAGCTCAAGTGGGCGTTGAAGGGGCTGGAGTCGGGCGTCGATGGCCTTATCGCGGTGAACCGGCAGGCCGGTGGCCATGCCGGGGCCAGGACTGTGCAAGCGCTATTCGACGAGGTCTGCGACCTCGGCCTCCCGGTGGTCTGCGCTGGCGGCGTCGGCAGCCCCAGGCGTTTCGCCGAGGCCCTACAAATCGGCTATGCCGGGGTCCAGTGCGGCACCCGCTTTATCGCCACCGTGGAGTGCAACTCGTCGGACGCCTACAAGCAGGCGATCCTCGAAGCTCGAGAAGACGACATCGTGCTCAGCGAACGGGTCACCGGCATACCGCTAGCGGTGATCAACACGCCGTATGTTCAGCTCACCGGCACCAAAGCAAGCGCGCTGGGGAGATGGCTGTTGCGCAACAAGCGCACCAAACACTGGATGCGGGCCGTGTATACGATGCGGTCCTTCTTTCAGCTCAAGCGCGCCTCGATCGACGAAAGCGGCACAAAAAACTATTGGCAGGCTGGCAAGAGCGCTGGCGACGTTAGCGAGATCGTGCCCGCCGGCGATGTCGTCCGCGCATACGCTGCGGCGGCCCTCGCGGCCCGTGCGACCTCAGGCGTGGACTGAGACGCGCTGTTCGACCGTATCCACTCGAGGGGTCGCGCGTATCGCCACCTTGCAACCGGCGTTACGTTAGCCCAGCATCGGGGCGCCTGCTGACACACCCTACCGACAACGAGTGACGGGAGAGATAAGCGTTTGGCGACCAGTCGTTCGAGCAAAGAACTCGACCTCGAGGAGCTCCGCTCGCCAAGCATGAGCTGGCGCAGCCTGCTGGGCTACTTCGGGCCCGGCATCATCCTGATGATGACCGGCATCGGAACCAGCCACCTGGTTGCCGCACCCACCGCCGGCGGGCGCTTCCAATACGCCCTGCTGTGGTGCATCCCGGTCGCCTATATCTTCAAGTACTACGGTTTCGAGATGGCGTTTCGCTTCACCAATGCGACGGGGAAGAGCCTCCTGGAGGCCTATGGCACGGCCTGGGGGAAATGGCCGCTCTGGTACGTGCTGACAACCACGCTGTTGCAGAGCGCGATCGGGCAAGCCGGGCGACTGATCGCCGCCTCCGCGGTGTTGTATTCGGTGTTCACGGTTTCCTTCGGGTTGCCCTTGCCGCTCGGGGCCTACGCAGTCGTGCTGGGCGGTGCCTCGGTGACCGTGTTGTTGGGAGGCAGCTATCGCGCCGTCGAAAACACCGCCAAGGCCGCGGCCATCGCGCTGTGCCTGTCGACGATCGCGGTATACGTCGTAAGGCCGGCGCCGCTCGCGGCGCTGGCGCATTTCTGGATGGTCGAGGCTCCCGTAGGATCCTGGCTGCTCATCGCAGCGTTCCTCGGACTGCTGCCGACCGGACTCGACGTGTCGTTACAGGCTTCCGAATGGGGCAAGGCCAAACGCGCCGGCATGAGCCGCATCCGCCCCGAGCTGGAGCGTCGCGGGCTGGCCAGTGCTTTCGATCCGTTCACGTCGAAGAAAGAGGACCTCGCAGTGAACGCCGATCGCCTACCCGAGGCGGCTCAGGAGTACTGTCGGCGCTGGTTCCGCATCAGCCTCTGGGACTTCCGCCTGGGGCACGTGGTGTCGTTCGTAATGGCGTGCATCTTTCTGTTGCTGGCGGCGGTGTGGCTCTACCCCAACCCGGTCGAGGGGCGCGCCGTGATGGGCGAAATCGCCGGGATCTTCACCAACAGCGTTGGACCCTGGATGATGATCGTCTTCATGACCGGCGCCTTCGCGGCTACGTTCTCGACCGTCTTCAACTATTTCGACGGTTGGCCGCGCGTCGTCGGCGCCTGCTGCCGGAACATGTTCCGCACCACCGCCCGACTCCAGGGGACCAACTCGGCCGAACTCACCGACGAGCACCGCACCACGTGGACTTCGGAATACAACGTCTACCGAGCCACGATGTTCTTCTCGCTGGTGTCGGCAACGGCGATCATCATCGGCATGCCCCGCCCAGTTTTCCTGGTGCTGGTAGCCTCGGCACTGGCGTTCTTCGTCGCGCCGGTGATCTACTTCCTGAACCTCTACTACTGCCTGACCGTCATCCCCAAACACAACAAGCCCTACTATCCGTCACCGTTCGCGATCTGGTTCGGTGGCGCATCGCTGATCGTGTTCACCGGACTCAGCGGGATCTTGATAGCGGCCCGCGTGTTCGGTGTACAGCTGTTCGGCTGAGCGTCGGAAACAAACCGATCATGAATCAGGAAACCGTACAGCAACTTCTCACGCAGATTCGACGCGACACTGGCGGCGCGTTCGTCTCCGGTCTCGCCTACATCGGGGATCGCCTCGGCCTGTTCGCCGCCGTTGCTCGGCACGGCCCGGTCGATAGCGTGGCGCTGGCGGCAGCCACTGATCTGAACGAACGCTACGTGCGCGAGTGGCTCAAGGCGTTGGCGGCGTTCAGCTACATCGAGTACGACGACGCTACGAAGAAATACGCAATGTCCGAGGAACAGCGCGCCGTGCTCGCTGACGAGAGCTCTGCAGTATTCGGCGCCGGCACTTTCCATTTCACCTTGCCATCGCTGTTGCGCACCGAGCAGCTGATGGAGGTGTTTCGCAACGGCGGTGGCATCGCCTACGACGAGCTGCACCCGGAGGTTCCAGCGTCGATCGACCGGATGCACCGGGCTTGGTTCGACTACCTGCTCACAGAGGAATGGCTGCCCGCGATTCCCGACATCAGCGACCGACTCCGGCAGGGGATCAGGGTGCTCGACGTGGGGTGCGGGCTCGGGCGCTCCACTATTGCCATGGCCCGCGCGCATCCGAGCTCGAGCGTGCTCGGCGTCGACCCCCACCCCCCCAGCATCGAGTTCGCGCGTGCTCTGGCTATCGAGAGCGGGATCGCCAACGCCGAGTTTCTAGCCCGGCCATTGGGGAATATTGAGCCAGACCTGCGCTTCGAGCTGACGATCGCCATCGATTGCATCCACGACATGGCCGATCCGATCGGGGTGCTGCGAACGATTCGGAAGCACCTCACCGACGATGGCTTGCTGGTCTGGTCGGAGCCCGCCGGGTCGGTGAACCCGCTCGAGAACCGCGACACCCTGTCGCGCATGCGCGCCGCCTTGAGCCCGTTCCATTGCTTGACCGTGTCGCTGGCGGCCGGCGGACCTGGGCTGGGCACACTGATCGGAACCGAAGGAGCACAGGAGCTCGCCGCGGCGGCCGGTTACGAACGATTCGAGACGTTGCCGGTACCCTGCGAGACTCAGCTGTTCTTTGGGTTGCGGCGCTGAAAACCGATGGCCATTCACGCCACACTCCAACAACAGATGCTCGGGCAAGTAGAATGGCAGCGTCAACGAAGTCGTAACAGCTTGGCGCTACCGTGCCGGCAATGAGCCCTGGGCTTGTAGCGACTGCGACTGTACCGAGCGACTCGAGGAACGGCTCGACACACTGGGTGCGGGCTTCCATGCGGAGCTCGCTGCCGGTCGGAGAGAGTAGCCTGATGATCCCTGACGACGACCTCCTCACGCCGATGCACCGACGCCGCGCCTACCGATGGACTCTCAGCCTCATGATCGGGGCAGTCGCCATCGCCTGTGGCGCGGCGACGACCGGCGAGAGCACGGCACCGGCGGAGGCGGAAGCCCCGTGGGCGACCACGCCGGGCGCGACCGACACCTCCGACGGCATTCGTGTGCTGGTCTTGCACGACATGGAGGGGCTGGCGGGCCAGGACGACTGGCATAGCTTTGTTTTCGGCGACCCGAAGTACCCCAGCGGTCAGCAGATGCTGGCCGCCGACGTGAACGCTGTGATCGAGGGTCTGTTTGCCGGCGGAGCTACCGAAGTGGACGTTGTCGACGGACACGGCTCCCGCAATCCGGACCCCGACGTCCGTGCCGATCTGCTGGACCCGCGCGCTTCTCAGCTGCTACGCGACGAGCCGTTCGATACCTACTTCGACGTTCCCGAAACCTCCAGCTACGATGCCATCGCGGTCGTCGGAATGCACGCCAAGACCGGCAGCGGGGGCTTCGCCTCGCACACCTTCACGCTCGGCATGGATCTCATTCTCAACGGTGCCTCGATCACCGAAACCGAGCTCGTAGCCCTATCGTGGGGCCGCTTCGGGGTGCCGGTGATCTTCGGATCTGGCGACGACCGGCTGGCGGCGGACCTCCAGACCATGCCGTGGCTCGAATTCGTAACCGTCAAGACCGCCACCAGCGCCTCATCGGTGGAGTTGAGACCCGTCGAGGAGGCGCATGCCGACATGACAGCCGCTGCCCAGCGCGCCGTCGAGAAGCTCGCAACCGCGCGGGTAATGCGCGTACGGGAACCGATCCACGCCGTGTTACGTGCCGTGCCACCGGCCAGTCTGGAAATTCTCGAGGGCGTCCCCGGCATCGACTACGCTGACAACACGGTGGGGTTCAAGGCCGGCGACCTGCGGGCCGCCTACGACGGGCTCGAAGCGCTGATCACCGTGGCGCGCAACACGTACTCCCGGGTCCTGTTCGAGCAGCTAGGCGAGCGTGGCCTGATGGATGAGGTCGGCCCGGCCTACGGGGAAGCACTGTCGATGCGCTGGCTCGACTTCGAGTCCGGACGCTGGAGCCCACCCTCCCCCGGCGCGCCCCCCGACCGGCGCAAGTATCACGGATATCGCTAACCGCGCTGCTGGGATCAGCGTAGCGCCACGCTGGTAACGACAGCCCGTTCACTGCATCATCGCCAGGCAATCAAGCTTTGTCTTTTGATCTTCGGAGGACAGCGAACGTGACCGCACACACTGCTTCCGCTTTGATCGCGTTTCTGGTGCCCGCTTCAATGGTCGCCTGTGCCCCCGGCCCAGATGCGTCGTCCGTTCCGGGCAACGCGACGATTCGACAGGAGGACATACGGGCCGACCTCGAGTTTCTCGCCGGCGACGGTATGCGTGGCCGTGGGCCCGAAAGCCCGGAGAACGCGCTGGCAGCGGAGTTCATCAAAGCGCGGTTCCAGCGCCTGGGCCTCGAGCCGGCGGCAGCTGATGGCTCCTACTACCAACCCTTCGAGCTCATTACTACGAGCTTGGGTGCTACCAATCGTCTCAGCACCACGATCGAGGGCCGGCCATCGGTTGCACGCCTGGGCGTTGACATCACGCCGATGAACTTCAGCGCCAGCGCTAGCGGCAGCGGCGGCTTGCTGCTCGCCGGATTCGGCATCGCCTCCGTGGCGCTCGACTACGACGACTACGCCGAAGTGGATGCGAGCGGCAAGGTCGTGCTGGTGTTCGATCACGAGCCCGGGGAACTCGTCGCCGAGAGTCCATTCGACGGCCTGGTGCGATCGGAAGTGTCCCGCGAGCTACGCAAGGCGCTCGCCGCCCAGGAGCGCGGCGCAGTGGGAATCCTGTTCGTCGGCGACGTACACAACCACGATCCGGTGGCCAGCATACAAGGCGCTCACGAACAGCTCTGGATACCCCCGACCCGAACCCGCTACTTGCTCGCCAGCTGGACCGACCGTGTAACCATCCCGGCAGCATATATCTCGGCAACGCTCGCGGAGCGGCTGGTGGCGAGCGGCGGCCGTAGCCTCGACGAGCTTTCTCGCCAAGCCGAGTCGGGGGCCGGAGCCGCCACCATCGAGATGCCGGACACTCGCGTCGACATGACGATAACGGTCGAGCGTCGTCGAGTGCCGGATCGTAACGTCGTGGCGCTGATGCGCGGCTCTGACCCAGACCTCGCCGACGAGGTAGTCATCGTCTGCGCGCACTACGATCACGATGGTGCCGACGGCGACCGCATCTACAACGGAGCCGACGACGATGGTTCCGGTACGGTCGGGGTGCTGGAAATCGCCGAGGCGTACACGCTCGCCGCAGCCGACGGCCAGCGGCCACGCCGCTCGGTGCTATTCGCGGCGTGGAACTCGGAAGAGGTCGGCTTGCTCGGGGCTTGGGCCTACACCGAGACTCCGCTGTTTCCGCTCGAGCAAACCGTCGCGGCGCTGAACATGGACATGATAGGGCGTAACGAAGAGGTGCCCGACAACAACAGCGGCCGATTCCGCGGTCTCGAGCCGCAGACCGCCGCAGAGAACGCCAACAACGTTCACATCATGGCCTACACCTATAGCGGCGCCCTGCGGAACAGCGTCATCGAGGCCAACGCCTCCATCGGGCTGAATCTCGAGCTCGCCTACGACAACAACGCCTCAAACTTGTTGCGTCGCAGCGACCAGTGGCCGTTTCTGCAGCGCGATGTGCCTGCCTTGTTCTTCCATACCGGACTGCACCCTGACTACCATCGGGAGACCGATACGCCCGATCGAATCAACTACCCGAAGATGGAGCGCATCGTCCGCTTGGTGCACAGCCTCAGCTGGCAACTGGCCAATGCCGACGCGCGCCCGACGCTCGACGCGCGCCGTGGCACGCTTTGATCTAGCAGTGTCCTGTGGCCTGAAAACTGCTGGGATCGCGCTGGCGGGCCTATCGAGCCGGTGCCCGGACCGGCGGCGCATTGAGAACAGCACGCAAACGCTGGCGTGGCTCCAGCGCGTCCACCTACGCGATCAATACCGCGGCCCGTAGTGGCGAATCAAGGAGCCGATGCTGTAACCGTAGCCCGACGCATAGCGACCGAAGTGCCCGCACCCTGAGTGATGGTAGTAGTGGCCACGGTCTCGGTAGCAGTAACGACCGCAGTAACGGGACGGGCCAAATCGAGCAGAACGGAAATAGTGGCCGCGTCGCGAACCGTGGTTGCTGTACAGGAGCTGAAAGCCCAAGCCGCCGACGTTGAACGATGATCCGTAGTACCAACCCGGCGCGGAATGCCCGTAGGAAACCCCGTAACGACCGTAGCGGGTGGCGCAGCCGGCAGCGAAGGCCAGCGCACCGACCGCTAGGGCAACACCAAGCATGGTGGCAATTCGGCGCTTTGACATGATCTTCCTCCCGAACGGAGGGAGAGTCGGGGAACCCCGCTTACCGTCGATGCAAGATCCGTGCCTGGCGACTTCACGCGCGATTCCCCCTGATATCGGTGCTAATCGGCCACCTCAGCAGTTCAGGCACAGCAAGACGACGATAAGACGACGCTGAGCGTCCTTGCCGATGACCATATCCGGACGCCATCAGTTCGCGCAGACCTGGAATCCGAAGATGCAGGTGTCAGCTGCGCACCCCGGCATGCGAACTTCAACGCTCCAGGATCCGGTAGCACCGGCGAGAACGTGACCACCGGATAGTCGTCGGGCTCGAAGTCGCTGACAACCTCATCGTCGGCGTCGTCGTAGACAGCAGATCCACATCGTCGCAATCTTTGTCGCACACGCCGACAACGAGGTAGTCGACGCCGCGCTTCACCGACAGCTCGAACAACATGGCGCCATCAGCGTCGACCTCGTCGATCGGAGCGTACTCGTCGCCGAGCTCACGCCTCGCAGAGTCCAGCTGCGCCTCGACCTGGACCACCCATTCCGACCCGCCTTCGGCATCGGGCCGCGACGGGCTCGGCTCGGGTGCCGACATCGCGACGTAGCGCGGCGAGTCGCGGTAGTTCCGTGGGATCTCGTCCTCGATATTCTTGCTTCGATTCGTCGGCCGCGAGTGGCTGCCCAGAAAGAAGTTGGTGACCTTGTCGGATTCGCCGTAGCGGCTGCGGACCTTGCCCCACAGCGGTACTCCGGCGCCGACGTTGTAGCCTCCTTCGTTTGCGTAGCGAAGGCCGACGCGATCGGCCTGGTCCTCGCGCCCGCGGCTGTAGCCACTACCCCCCACCGTGAGACCGAGGCCCGCAGCAACGGTCGCGATGCCGCTACCCACGTCGCTGTCGATCGCCTCGGTCGCCAACACAGTGGCCAGACCAACCAACCCCTGCCACATGCTGGTCTTCACCTGTCGCCTCGAACGCTCCTGCGTGTAGTGCACCCGCTCGTGACCGAGCACTACGGCGAGTTCGTCGTCGGTCATGCTATCGATCAGGCCGGTATACACCCAGATCGCACCGTTCCCCACCGCCGACGCGTTCCATTCTCGGTATCGACAACGTGAACGCGGAGGTCCCGGTCATAGTCCACATAGGGTGGTATGAGCCGGCGTATGATGCCGTGGACCCGGTCAACACGTTGTCCGGAGCTCACGAGCTTTCCGATCGTGTTGTCCTCGCCCTCCTCGCCGGGCTCGAACAGGCGCCCCTCGCTTACCCAGACGCCTTCGATCTCGTTGGTCGCCCGCAGCACATCGCCCTCGAACATAGCGTCACCGTTGGGCTTGGCCCCGATCTCACTCCCCAGAATCGTACCGTCGGCCTGCAGGTCGCTCTCCGCCTCGACTTCGTAGCCGAGCGGAATCGATCCCAAGTTGGTAATGCCCCGGCCCTTGAAGCGGGTGCCGGCGTGGGCGTGGGCGCGCTGGCCCTCGACAATGATCACGTCGCCGCGGCGCCACTCCGCGAATCCCTTGACCTTCCCGTCGGCCGCCGCGGCGACCGGAATCGCCAACGCCACTGCGATTGTTAGCGTAACCGTGCTTCGAATCATGCCTGGAGCAACTTGCCTGTGTGAACGTGCGCGGTGTCTTGCCGTCAGATAGTCGCTAGCATCGGTAATGACCGTTTGTCCGCCGCTGCCCGAGCCCGAAAACGGGCGTGGCAGTCATGCTTGCCGGCTCGACGGGCTATGGTTAGTTGCTGCCACCGGGGGGCGGTGGCGTGGGCGGCGGACCCTTGTGGATGGATGAGCGTCTCGGATTACCGTGCTTCCCTTCGATACCAGCACCAGCACCAAAGACATGGCCGAAGTGGTGCGTCGGTACTGGGGCTTCGATTCCCTGCGGCCACTTCAGAAAGAGGCGATACGCGCCGAAATGGATCGGCGCGACTCTCTCGTCGTCCTCCCCACTGGCGGCGGCAAGTCACTCTGCTACCAGGTGCCGCCGCTATTGTCCGGCCGTACCGATATCGTCGTATCGCCGCTAATCTCCCTGATGAAGGATCAGGTCGACGGGCTGCGCGCCAACGGCTATCCGGCCGCCAGCCTGCACAGCGCGCAGGAGCCCGACGAGCGTGCCGAGGCGCAGCGCTTCATCGCATCCGGAGAGTGTCGGCTGGTGTTCGTATCGCCGGAGCGCCTGGTCACCTCGTGGTTTCTCGAAACTATCGAGCAGCTGCAGATCCGATCCTTTGCGGTCGACGAGGCGCACTGCATCAGTCACTGGGGTCACGACTTTCGTCCTGAGTACCGCCAACTGGCGGTGCTCAAGCAACGCATTCCCGGCGCCAGCCTGCACGCCTATACCGCCACCGCCACCGAACGCGTCCGCGCGGATATCGTCGATCAGCTCGGATTGGAGTCGCCCAAGATCCTGCTGGGCTGCTTCGACCGCCCCAACCTGATCTACCGACTGGTGCCGCGACTGGAGCTGCGCGCCCAGGTCCTGGAGATTCTCGAGCGTCACACCAAGGAAGCGGTAATCGTCTACTGCATCAGTCGAAAGGACACGGAGCGGCTGGCCGAAGGCCTCCAGGCACGCGGCCATCGAGCCGCCTACTATCACGCTGGCCTCGAAGCGAGCGAGCGCGGCCGCACACAGGATGCGTTCGCCAACGAAGAGATCGACGTCATCGTCGCCACGGTGGCGTTCGGCATGGGCATCGACCGCAGCGACGTGCGTTGCGTAATCCACGCCGCCATGCCGAAGTCGGTGGAGCACTACCAGCAAGAGACCGGGCGTGCCGGGCGCGACGGGCTGGCGGCGGAATGCGTGTTGCTGCACTCGCCTGCCGACGCGCTCCGCTGGCGCACGGTTCTGGAGCGCAGCGATGCCGACGAGGGCGGCACGCGCGAGGGACTGCAGGCGGCGCTCGGTCTGCTCGACGAGATGCGCCGCTTCTGCGCTCCCGGAACGTGCCGGCACGAGTCGCTCACAGTGTACTTCGGGCAGCGCTACGCGCCGCCTGACGCCGACGGTTGCGGCGCCTGTGACGTGTGCCTCGGCGAGACCGAGGGCCTGGTCGACGGCACCAAGGAGGCTCAGATGGTGCTGTCGTGCGTCGCCCGTGTGGGCCAGTCGTACGGCATCGGTCACGTCGCCGATGTGCTTCGCGGCGCAGATACGGAGCGCATTCGGTCGCTCGGGCACGATGCGCTGAGCACTTACGGGCTCATACCCGACCGAACGCGTACGGAGCTCATGAACCTGACCTTCCAGCTTCTCGACCAACGCGTGCTCGACCGGAGCGACGGCGACTACCCCGTGTTGCAGCTCAACGAGACCTCGATGAAGGTGTTGCGCGGCGAGCGGCAAGTACAGCTAGTGCCCGTCAAGACGCGCCGCGTGCGTACGACGCGGGGCGAGTCGGAGTCGTGGGAGGGCGTCGATCGCGAGCTATTCGAAGATCTGCGCACCCTGCGTACCCGCCTGGCGCGCCAGCGCAACGTTCCTCCCTACGTGATCTTCAGCGACGCCAGCCTACGTGACATGGCGCGCAAGAAGCCGGCTAGCCCGGAACAGTTCCTGCAAGTACACGGCGTCGGCGAGAAAAAGCTCGCCGACCTCGGAGAGACGTTCCTCGCCTGTATCTCGGAGCCTGCGGCGGGCTAGTGCCCTGAGTCAGGCCACCAGCAGGTCGCGCTCAACGCTGCAACAGCTCGACGATCTCGACCTCGAAGACCAGCGTGTCGCCCGGTTGGATGACACCGGGACGAGGGCTGTCGCCGTAGGCTAGGTCAGCCGGGATGTAGAGCTTGTACTTGGCGCCCAGCGACATCAGTTGCAAGCCCTCTGTCCAACCGGCGATTACCTGGTTCACGGAGAACTGCGCCGGGTTGGCCGGATCGGTCTCGTCGAACAGCTCGCCGTCGATACGCGTGCCGCGATAGAACACCTTGACGACATCGTCGGCTTTCGGTCGAACCCCGTCGCCCTCGACAAGAACCTCGTATTGCAGCCCGCTGTCGGTGACCTCTACGCCCTCCCGCTGTGCGTTCTGCTCCAGGAAGGCTGCCCCGGCGGCGCGATTCTCGGTGGCCGATCCGGCCCGTGCATCGGAGACGAACTTGGTGAAGTCCATCATCGCCTGCTGCATCTCGGGGTCGGTCAAGCGGCTCTCCGACCCGGTCAGACCGTCGCGCATACCAGCCATGAAAGCCTCGACGTCAAGCGGCATCGTGCTTCCCTGCTTTCCGACTCCCCAACCCTGCGCGTAGCTGCCGCGTTGCTGGGGCGTATCGAGCGCGCCGGCCGAGCCCGACGCTGGCGTATCGGCCGGTTGACAACCAGCTGCGGTCAGGCAGACGAGAATTGAGAGCGTACGCCAATCATTCATTCGGAAACCTCCAATACCGACTCCAGTGTCTCGCGCTGCAACCCTTCGGGCGACAGGGGATTGCGCGCGTATCCTATGTCATTCGTCGTCAACGATGGGGTCGCGGCCAACTCGATGCTGTCGACGAAATGCACGCAGAGGGGCCGACGGCAGCGTCCGGTGAGCTAGCCTGTCCGGAGATACCCTGAAGACACCGAGACAAGAGTCGACACAAAGGATGCCCCGATGATCCAACCCCTCCTGCCCCGGCGGCCGCTTACCTACCGGCCGGTGGTGGCCGCGCTGCTCTGTACCCTGGCGCTCGCAATCCCGGCCATCGCACAGCAACTTCCGACAGCCGTGCCGGAAGCGGTGGGCGTCTCGAGCACCCGTCTGGATCGCCTGAGCGGGAGCCTGCAGGAGTATGTAGACGAGGGTGCGGTCTCCGGGTTGGTAGCCCTGCTCACCCGCCACGGCAAGGTGGTGTACCACCAGGCATTCGGCCAAAGCGATATCGAAACCGGTAGGCCGATGCGGCGCGACACGATTTTCCGGATCGCCTCGCAGTCCAAAGCGGTGACCAGCGTGGCTGCCATGATGCTGGTCGAGGAGGGGCGCATGCTGCTCTCCGACCCGGTCGGCAAGTATCTGCCAGCGTTCGCCGAAACCACGGTCGCCGTTTCCGACGACAACGGTGGTTACGAGGTGGTCGAGTCGAACCGGCCCATCACGGTGCGCGACCTACTGACGCACTCCACCGGCGTCTCCTACGGCGACGGTCCGGCAAGCTCCGCCTACCGGGAAGCCGAGATCTACGGCTGGTACTTTGCCGACAAGGACGAGCCGATCGGCGTCACCGCAGATCAGCTTGCCACACTGCCCTTCAATGCTCATCCCGGCGACGAGTGGATCTATGGCTATTCGAGCGACATTCTCGGAGCGCTGATCGAACGGGTCTCGGGCAGCGATCTCGACTCGTTCTTCCAGGAGCGAATCCTGCATCCACTCGGCATGCCCGATACGCACTTCTACCTGCCAGCGGACAAGCGCGACCGCCTGGCGACCGTCTACGCGGCCACCGCCGATGGCGGCATCGAGAGGTCGCCGGATGTGGGCACGATGCTCGCCCAGGGCGCCTATGTCGACGGGCCGCGCAGGAGCTTCTCCGGCGGCGCCGGCCTGCTATCAACGGCCAGCGACTACGCGCGCTTTCTGCAGATGCTGCTGGCGGGCGGTACGCTCGACGGAAGGCGCCTCCTGAGCCCGAAGACGATCGAGTTGATGACTGTCAACCACGTTGGCGATCGCTTCCCGTGGGGAGCAGGGGCGGGATTCGGGCTCGGATTCCAGGTGACGCTCGACCTCGGCATCACCGGACAATACGGCTCCGAGGGCGCCTTCAGCTGGGGCGGCGCCTACCACACGACCTACTGGGTCGACCCCGCCGAGGAGCTCGTGGCGGTGCTCATGACGCAGTTGATACCAGCCGGCAACAGCGACCTGCATGCGAAGTTCCGGACGCTCGTATATCAGTCCATCGTCGACTAGCAGACCGAACCTGTTAGCAGGCCGTGGTGGAAGTAAGGCCGGCTAGCCGACACCCGCGGTTTGCGGTGCCGCGTCTCCGGCAGCGAGCGCCATGTACTCCTCGGTGGTAAACGAGTCGACCTGAATCAGGTCTTCGCGCGCCGCCTCGGCAGCCTCGAGAAGCTCCGCCTCCTCCGCCGTGATCAAACCGGCCTTGACCGCATCTCCCACGAGCGTTTCGGGATCCGCTTTCGACAACTGACGCTTGCGGACTGCCGCCTTGATCTTGCGCGCCACACCCTCCGCCTGGAAGCTGAGCCGAAAAGCATGTTCAAGGCGTCCCAAACCTTCGGAGGAATCGTCGGACACGTAGATGCCGGCGGTCAGGGCATCGCGTTGGGTGCCCGGCGTCTGCAGAATTCGTGCTACCTCTCCGGAGAGGCGATCACTCGGGGGGCGACCGATGCGATTCCAGCGCGCGAACGCCGCCAGCGGGCCACGCAGGACCACCCCGAGCAGCGTCACTTCGAGGT
>Ga0315339_1000237_pt1 | contig 84050 bp, 78 predicted proteins | sample ASW17metaG_FD_204514 | JGI IMG/M metagenome (GOLD analysis project Ga0315339, IMG submission 204514) | Ammonia-oxidizing marine archaeal communities from Pacific Ocean, United States - ASW #17 | ecosystem: Environmental > Aquatic > Marine > Oceanic | place: USA: California | collected 2016-12-05
CCGTTGCCAGCGATCAAATACCTCGGCCAGCTCTGCTGCCGTGTACCCTCGCCTCCTCTCCTTCTGTTTCCTCTGCATCCACTTCTCCTCTCGGTGAAGTGTTGCATCGACCCATTGAGACCACCATGTTTCGCAGACAGGTGTCAAGCTTGTGTAGTGTGGAGACTTTTGTGGGTACTCTTGTGTTTTCAGCGCTCGTCAGGGGTTGTCAGCGCTTGCACTACTGATGAGCATCAAACCCCTATAAATAGGCGCTAACGTAGTAGAATCAAGGGGTTGTGAAGGAAAGGCGAAATGCCCTTCCGACGGATTTTAAGTCCTCTGCGTCTGCCGATTTCGCCACCCGGGCGTTGCCTGATGCTGCGCTCATCATATCTTGCGACTGGAGACGAAGCCACGTCGCGCCGATGCGATTGTTGAGTCTGATGTTTACGGCAGTAGGAGGCACCGTCAGTCAGACCAATACGTCTTCGACGACCTTCCCGTGCACGTCAGTCAACCGGAAGTCGCGGCCTTGGAAGCGATAGGTTAGCTTCGTGTGATCGATTCCCAGCAGGTGCAACATGGTGGCGTGCAGATCGTGAACATGCACAATGTTGTCGACGGCCGCATAGCCCAGTTCGTCCGTCGCGCCGTAGCTGAATCCGGGCTTGATACCGCCCCCCGCCATCCACATTGAGAACCCCTTAATGTGATGGTCGCGGCCGGCCTTCGATCTGTCGCCCTGTGACATCGGCGTCCGTCCGAACTCGCCGCACCACAGAACGAGCGTGTCATCGAGTAGTCCGCGCTGCTTGAGGTCTTTCACCAGCGCCGAGGAACCTTGATCCACAAGCCCGCAAGTCTCTTCGACGCCCTTCTTGATTTCACCGTGGTGGTCCCACCCACGGTGATAGAGGTGAATAAAGCGGACACCGCGCTCCGCCAGCCGCCGCGCCAGTAAGCAATTCGAGGCGTAGGAACTCTTGCCGTCCTCCGCGCCGTACATATCGAGAACCTGCTGGGGCTCGCTCGAAAAGTCGACCAGCTCCGGCACGCTCATCTGCATCCGGAACGCCAGCTCATACTGCGAGATCCGTGTTGAGATTTCCGGATCGTCGATCATCTCGCCCTGAATGCGATTCAGTTTGCCGACCGCGTTGATCAGGCCGGACTGATTCTCACGGCTTACACCGGGAGGGTTGCGGACGTACGACACCGGTTCGCCCCCCGACTGGAATTTCACACCCTGGTAGCGGCTCGGGAGGAAACCACTATGCCACTGCCGTGCCGCGATCGGTTGCGACTGCGCTCCGCCCTCCGACGTGAGCACGACGAAACCCGGGAGTTCTTCCGACTCGCTGCCGAGACCGTACGTGATCCATGAGCCCATGCTGGGTCGGCCGGCGACTCGAAAGCCTGTGTTCATAAACGTGTGGGCCGTGTCGTGGTTGATCTGCTCGGTCTGCATCGAGCGGACGAGGCAGATGTCGTCGGCAATCCCGCCGATGTGCGGTAGCAAGCTCGACATATGCTGCCCGGACTTGCCGTACCGCTTGAACGGATGCTGCGGTCCCAGTATACGCAGCTCTTTGCCCTGAAGCTGCGCGATCTGCTGACCCTTGGTGAACGACTCGGGCATGGGCTCGCCGTCGCGGTCGGCCAGCGCCTGCTTGTGGTCGAATAGTTCCAAGTGCGACGCGCCGCCGGCTTGGCACAGGAAGATCACTCGCTTGATGCTCTGCGCGTGATTCGGAAAGCCCGCTACGCCCGAGTCCGCGCTCGGCAATCTCCCCCGGAACAGCGACGTGAGCGCCAGGCTGCCAAGTCCCATCGACGCTCGGCCCAGAAAGGTCCGGCGTGTTTGCTGCATGTCTCTTGTCAACATATCTCTAACTCTGATCGTGCCGTCAGTAGCGCATCACAAACTCATGTTTGTTCATCACCGCGCGGGCCACGCCGGTCCAGGCCGCAAGCTCGACGGGGTCAAGGTCCGCCGGCACCTCGGCGAATCCGACGCCCAGCAGCTTACGCGCCCGCTCCGGCTCCTGTCGGAAGTCCGCCAACTGCGCCTTGGCCAGCTCGGTGAGGACTTTCTGTTCCTCGGCCACCGCGTGCCGCGAAACCGCCTGCTCGAAGGCGAAATCGATGCGGCCGGCGGTGTCCTCGCGTCCCGATCGTAGAATCCGCACCGCGAACGCGCGTGCCGCCTCGACGTAGCTCGGGTCGTTCAGCATCGCCAATGACTGCAATGGGGTGTTTGATACGACCCGCTCCGCTGTGCACTCTTCACGCGAGGGCGCATCGAACGCCATCAGCGATGGATGCAAGAATGTCCGCTGCCAATGCGTGTAGAGCCCGCGCCGAAACTGGTCGTCGCTATAGTCTGGTTCGTACTCGCGCTTTGGAAAATTGAGCTCCCGGTAGTAGCCCGCCGGTTGATACGGCCGGACGCTCGGGCCGTACATCTCTCGATTCAGTAGCCCGCTCACGACGAGTGCATTGTCCCGAATGAACTCCGCATCGAGGCGGCGCATCGTTTGTCGTCCGTGATAGCGGTTGTTGGGGTCTTGGGCAAGCAGTGCCTCGCTCGGCTCACTCGACCGCCGGTAGGTTTGTGACAGAACCATCGTCCGAAACAGGTGCTTCACGTCCCAGCCGCTCTCCATGAATTCAACGGCCAGCCAATCGAGCAATTCCTGATTGAGCGGCGTTTCGCCTTGCGAACCAAGATCATCCAGCACCTTCGACAGCGCCGTGCCGAACAGCAGCTTCCACATGCGGTTCACGAACACCCGCGCTGTCAGCGGATTGTCGCGATCCACAAGCCAGTTGGCCAGATCGAGCCGCGTCAGGCGTTCTCCGTTGACGGGAATCTGATCGAGAAAGTGCGGCGCTTGCGGCTCGACGATCTCGCCCGAATCGTCCATCCAATCGCCGCGCGGAAGGATACGGACTTCCCGCGGCTCCTCGCTGACATCGGTGACCAGGCATTCGTCCGCGTGATCGACCAACTCTCCGCGGCGGCGCTCCAGCTTGCGGATCTCGCGCCAGTTGGTACTTCCCTTCGTCCATTGCAGAAACGTCTGGCGGAGGGCTTTCTTCTGCTTGCCCTTGAGGGCTGTCTCCGCCATCACAGCTTCTTGCAGTTCCTTGGCGGGAGGCAGTTCGGGGAAGTCCGACTCCGTGACCGACAACCGCGAAAGCCCCGCGATCTTCTTCGACGCTCTGCCGTTGTAAATCATCGTGAACCGAAGCGTCTCGCCGGGTTTCGTTCGCAGCGGCTGCGCCAATATCCACATCGCCCGCCGCGGACCTTCTTCGGCGACGTTGCCCTCCCATCCCGTCCGCGGATTGCCGTCCAGAGTGAGACGTAGATACGAGCCCTCACCTTGCCGGTCCGGCACGAGCGCACCGAACTCAACTGATTCCAGCCGTCCGTCGTCGCGCAATCGCTTCACGTCGAACTCGCTCAGGTAGAAGTCGTCGAAGCCTTCGCTCGGAAAGATATCGAGCAGCACGGCCGTGATCGTCTCGCCCTTTGACTCCATCTCAATCTTCTGCACAGCCTCGCGGGGCTTTTCTTCCCCTGTCACGACCTCACGGAAAAACCCGCCATCTTCGAGCCGCAGGTCGATATCCTCGCAACCGGTGATGTCGGGATGACCGCAATCGTTCCAAACGCGCTCGGGCTGTACGGTTTGCCATTCCCCCAGCCGCTCCCGCAGATAGCCTCGAAACACGTCCAGGTTCTCGCGGTTCGCCTTGAGCTTCCTGCCTTCTTGTCGTAAATCGCGAATGCGGCTTTGGATCGATGCCACTTCTTCCTTCGCCTCATCGGACAGTACCCGGATCACTGGATCGAGGACCGATCCGTAGACACCAACCTCTTCGATATCCCCGAAGAACGCCGCCATCTGATAAAAGTCCTTCGCCGCGAACGGATCGAACTTATGGTCATGGCACTCGGCGCAACCGAGTGTCGATCCCATCCACACTTCCGACAAGTTGCGCACGCGGTCCGTTGCATACTTCGCCAGATACTCCTTCGCCTGCGCCCCGCCTTCGTTGGTCATGCGGTTCAAACGGTTGTACGCGCTCGCTACACGTCCCGTGTCCCCGGCGCCCTCGATCAGGTCACCCGCGAGTTGCTCCCTTGTGAACTGATCGAATGGCTTGTTCTCATTGAACGCACGGATTACATAGTCGCGGAACAAGTAGACGTTGATCGGAATGTCGCTATGGAAGCCGATGGAATCCGCATACCTCACGAGGTCCAGCCAGTAGACCGCCATGCGCTCACCGAAGTGAGGCGAATCGAGCAAGCGGTTGACAAGTGCCTCGTACGCACCCGGATCATCGTTCGCCATGAACGCCCTCGCCTCTTCGGCGCTGGGCGGTAGACCCGTCAGATCAAAACTTAGACGCCGAATCAACGTGCGGCGATCTGCCTCTCCGACCGGCGTCAGCACCTTCGCTTTCAGCGCGGTGTTAACGAGTGAGTCGATAGCCCCTAGAGTTTCCGCGTGCTCTGGAGGGATATAGGACCAATGCGATTCATACTCGGCGCCCTCTTCGACCCAGCGCTTCAGCAGGTCCTTCTGTTCATCGCTCAGTTTCTTGTTCGACCAAACCGGCGGCATGACGCGAACCGGCTCCGGGGCATACAAACGCGCGATAAGCTTGCTCGCCTCAAAATCGCCGGGAACGATCGCGCCCGCCGCCATCGCCTCTTCGCGCCGGTCGAGACGCAATCCCGCCTGCCGGGCATTGCTATCCGGCCCGTGGCACTGATAGCAATTCTCGGAAAGAATCGGTCGGATATCCCGATTGAACTCGACCGGGGCGGCGTTGAGCGTCACCGCGAGCAACATCGAATAGGTGGTGAGCAGGGAAGCGGTTCTCATATCACTAGAGGCGCACTCCTACCGTGACGCCTTCGTCTATGATACGCCCGCCCATCCGCTGATGCGATGGTTTCGGTCAGAAGCAGCGAGGATGCCGCGTTCCACGCCATCATTAGGCGGGGGAAGATTGGTAGAGGTACTGGATTACTGCTCTTCGACGCGATACAGATGCGAATCCGTCCGCAAGAATACGACGTCATCCACCACCGCGACCGAGGCCAGCGTCCGTCCATCCACCTTGCTTTGGGCAAGCTTTTCGTACTCACGTCCTGGCTGGATCACGGTCGTCAGCCCCTCTTCATTGAGGAAGTAAATCCGCCCGCCCGCCAGCACCGGCGACGCTGAGTAGCCGCCTCCAACCGCTGCCGCCAAACCTCTTCGCCGGTGAGTGCGTCGAGACAGGTGACGATGCCGTTGTCACTGACCATGTAGATCTCGTTTCCGACCACGATCGGCGACGGCGTCAGAGAGACGCCCTTGTTGTACTTCCATTCGATGTGAGTCTTCGTGACATCACCCCGGCCGTCGGGCCTGATCGCGAATAGGCTCGGCTTGAAGAACCCCGACGTAACGTAGACCAAGCCATGCGCCATCACAGGCTTCGGCACGTTTGAGAAACCCTTGTATTTGATCCACCAGAGTTCTTCGCCGGTATCGATGTCGTACGCCACCGTGCGGCCGGCGCCCGGGCTGACGAGTTGCTTGCCTTGCTCCGTCGATATCACGAGCGAGGTCGCGTAGGAATGTTCGTAGTCGCCCCGGTAACTCTTCCAGCGAATCTCACCCGTATCCTTATGGAGCGCTACGACGTACTGCACGTCGTATCCATCGCAGTTGATGAGCAGCGAATCGCCTGACAGCACGGGCGAGCCCGACGAGCCATGCCGGTGGTAGTAGCGCAGCTCCTGCGTCCGCCAGAGAATCTCACCGTCGGTCGTAAGCGCCACGGTGCCCTGTGTCCCGAAGTGCACGTAGACGCGCCCATCTTCGATCCAGGGCGTCGGAGTAGCATAGCTGTTCTTGTTGTTGATCTTCGGCGGATCGTCAAAGTGGAAGAGTTCGATGTCATGCAGCGTTTCGCCGCTCTCCGGGTCAAGAGCCACCGCGCGCAAGGATCGCCCCTCATCGGCAGCCACAGTGAGCCACAGTTTGCCTTCACCGATCACGGGGGACGACCAACCAAGCCCCGATAGTTCCTTCTTCCAGGTAACGTCGCGAGTCTCACTCCAACTCAGCGGCGGCTCTGTGCTCTGCGCAATCCCCTGGCCGTCGGGACCCCGGAACGGTGGCCAATCCCCAGCGGGAAGCACATGAGGAAATGCCGCCGGCCCGATCATCAACAAGACCGCAAACGAACGAACTCCGCGCAGACCCATCACAAGAGATTAGCGCAGACAAAACCCACCTGCGAAATCCTCATGCCAGAAAGGAAAGAGGCGCTGGTGTCAACCTGCGCGCCCGCGGCGCAGTCGCGGAAACACTCATGCGAGAAGAACCCCGGCGCGGAAAAGAGGGCGGCATCCGTGGGGTTCGGATGCCGCCCTCATGGGGTCATGGGGTAGGAGAGATAGGAGCTGTCTGATCGCTACAGCAGTGCACGTCACCGACAGCCGATTGATCATCAAAGGTTCCGAGCCGAAAATAGATCGCCTTATGCTTCGCGTCGCCCGCGCCGGCGACCATCAATACCGTGTGATTACCTGAATTGTCGATCCAGGCCATACGCCGTCCCGGACCGGACTGATGAGACGTATCGAGAAGGTTCAAACTCATCGCCTGCTGGGCCGTTGGTTGGAGGCGATTTGCTTCCTCTAGCACGTCGAGTTTGGCTCGCTGACCGCTGTCCAAGATGCCCAGGGCCATCTCGCGCATCGCATCCCGAGAGCCGGGCATGGCTTCGCGATGCTTGCGAAGTTCGAGAGTCAGTTGTCCGATCACCGTCAAATCCGGCGGGGCCTCTTCGAGCGCTTCGTCAAGGGTCCGCTGCGTCTCCGCCATCGCCTGCATCGCGGGTTGCATCCGTTCAAATTGTTCGCGACGTAGATCCTGAAGCTGCCGGATCTGATTGTCGGAAAGAGAGAGGTAGTCTTTCAGGTTTTCGTGACTACCCATGCCAACATGAACCGCTTGGAACTGAACGTCGCCGACTTGGGCGACGAGAAGCGGCGTCGAAATCAATAGAGCGATAAGAATCTTCATCATCCTCGGAATCTCCAGCGGCCCTGAGGCCGCAGTTGCGTGAATATCCGTTTGACGAAGACCCGCCAAAAAGGTTAGTGAGCAGGCGCGACCGCTAGCTGACATCCGCGAGTCTCACTTCTGAGAATCACAATGTCGGAACCATCTCAGCCACACGCCCGTGGAGCCGGCTACAAGGGGTCAAGCGGAAGGTTTCACTTGTTGAGAAAGCGCTTTACGAACTTTCTCGACGGACGGCCAGCCGGCGCTTGATCCGTTGTTGGCGTAGATGCGGCAGCCAAACCCATAGCCCTTCTCTTCGGCTTCTGGCCCCTCGACATCGACGCTGTTGATACGAATGGTGGGCGAACCGATGAAGCGCTTGGCCTGAGCGTCAGCGTCGGATTCGACTGAGATCAGAGCTACATCTTCGGGCCGGCCTTCCAGCCGCAGTACTTCGCGCACGTTCTCGATCGCTTTGAGATACGAAGGGCAGCCTTCGAAATAGTAGAGTTCAATCTTCATGACTGGGGCTCCTTGACTTTCGCGCTGTAACCGAGTTCGCCAATGGCCGCGATCAGCCTCTCTGACGAAGTTTGAGACGGATCAAAGTGGATTCGCGCCGTCTCCTTCTCGTAATCGACTTCAGCCAGCTGGACGCCGGTCTCGCGCTCCAGCGTCGCCTTCATGCCTACCGCGCAGCCGGCGCAGGTCATGCCGTCGACAGCGAAGACCACAAGGGCTTCGCCGTCGCTATTGCTTGCGGCCAGCACACTCACATCGGCGCTCGCCGAGTCGTCCGAGAGCATGCCGGAACAGTAAGGAACGGACGCAAGCGCAGCGACAGCGCCCGTGGCCAGCCAAAGCAACATCGTCTGCTTGCGCTTCTCCGGGATCACCGCACATGTTCCATCGGCACACTCGGCTCCTGATTGCTTGCGATAGTTCAGGTAGAACGCGCCAGCCAGCAGCAGCGCAGTGAGGCCCAGTAGATAGGGCCGCAGGTCTTCGAACAAGGCGGCCGCGCCGAAACTGCCGATGCCGAGACCAACCGCGGCTAGCGGGCCGATGCAGCAGAGCGACGCCAGACCGGCGGCGGCAATCGAAGCGAAGGTGAGGGACTTGTCTTTCATTGCTCTTTTCCTTTTTCGTCGAGCGCATCGAGGATGGGGCACTCGCTCACCGGACCTTGACCCGAGCACTCCTTGGCAAGCTTTTAGAGGACCCTGCGCATGGCTTCGAGTGAGCGGACCTTCTGGTCAAGATCGGCCACCTTGGCCAAAGCCTGGTCACGCACGTCCGCGCACGTGGCTTCTTCGCTTACGCGCAGCTCAAGCAGCTCCTTGATTTTAGACAAGGAGAAACCCAGTTCCTGGGCGCGCTTCACAAAGCGCACGCGCAGCACTGCGTCTTCTGCATAAACACGGTAGTTCGAGCCGTTGCGCTCCGGCGGCGCAATCACGCCTTGGCGCTCGTAGTAGCGCAGCGTGTCGATCTTCACACCGGCGCGCTCGGCGGCTTTTCCGATCGTCAGGCCAGTCATTTCTCACTCAGCTTACACCCCGGACGTAGGTCCAGAGTCAAGCATCTTCCTGCTGATGGGTACTGCGGTTCCGCGTCCGAGGAACTCCTTGAAACGGCTCCCCTTCCTGACACTTCCGACAAGTCCTGGTCTTCGGATAGTTACGCACCAAGCCGAGTCGGCCTTGATGTTCTGCTCTCACTCTCAGCCGACCACGAATCTTGCTATTCCACCACCTCGATAGCGGCGAAGGGTTATCATTGGCTACAACAGCGGTTCTCAAAAGTCGCCCTTCAAGGAGCACTCATGTCCAGCGTCCCGTCTCGTCGATCGTTTTTGCAGCGCCTCGCAACCAGCACCGCCTTTCTGCCCGCCGCCGTCGCCACCCTCGCGGAGCTGCGGCCTGCGCTTGCGGCCACGACCGGCATCGAGTCCCGATGGGGGCTCGTCCGTCAGCAGTTTCCGTTCGCCGAGGCCAAGGTCCCAATGAACGCCGCCAATCTCTGCCCGTCGCCGCGCGCGGTGACCGAGCAAGTTGTCGCCTTCACGCACGACATCGACAACGACTGTTCTTTTAACAACCGCAACAAGTTCAAGAAGCTGCTCGAAGAATCTCGCAGCAAGGCGACTGCCGGCATCGGCGCCGACCCCGACGAAGTCGCGCTGGTCCGCAATACGAGCGAAGCCAACAACACCATCAACAACGGCATGCAGCTTGGCAAGGGCGATGAGGTCGTGATCTGGGAGCAGAACCATCCCACGAATAACGTTGCGTGGGATGTCCGTGCCGCGCGGCGTGGTTTCTCCGTGAAGCGCATCACGCTTCCGAAGCAGCCGAAGAACGAACAGGAACTCGTCGATGCCTTCGAGGCCGCGCTGACCAGCCGTACTCGCGTGCTGTCGATTACCCATGTCTCGAATCTCAGCGGCATTCGGCTACCGGCCAAAGCCATCGGCGCCGTAGCCAAGAAGTGTGGCATCTACTTTCATGTCGATGGCGCACAGTCCTGGGGCGCGGTCGCGATCGACGTCAAAGACCTGGGTTGCGATTCGTACACGGCCAGTTCGCACAAGTGGTTCTGCGGACCGCGCGAAGTCGGCTTGCTCTACGTGAAGAAGGACCGCATCGATGAGCTCTGGCCAAACGTCGTTGCGCCCGGCTGGGGCACAACGGATGAGACCGTCCTCGTGGGCGCGCGGAAGTTCGAATCGCTCGGTCAGCGGGATGACTCGCGCTTGGCTGCCATCAGCACGATGGCGGACATGCACGCCATGCTCGGCTCCGCTGCCGTCGAGGCGCGCATGTATGCTCTCGTTCAGACTCTGAAAAAGGGTCTGCAAGACGCCGGGGCCAAACTCGTCACGCCGATGGATGAGAAGGTCAGTGGCGGCGTCTGTATCATTCAGGTTCCTCAACAGCATCGAGCCGATATGGTCAACGCCATGTACGACAAGCACGGCATTGCGGGATCGGCGACGGGAGGCCTGCGGCTCTGCCCGCACCTCTACAACACGATGGAGCATGTTGAGCGCGCCGTCGCCGGCGTGAAAGATTTAAAGAAGTGGCTCGCCTAAGCCGACCCACGTCCGCCGGACGCTACTGCGCCTGCGCGACGAGATACTCGCGCACCTCAATTGCGCAACCGACGACACACCCTGCTGCCGGCAGTGCCTCCTCCCTTATCCCGAGGGAGAATACGAGGCGTATGATTTCTGTCCCTGGTGCTCACTCTCGATTCGCGGCGGTGAGCCCCGCATCGACGAGTCCCGCAAGATCATCCAAAACGAGCGCTTCGGGAACGACGAGATTCAGTGCGGCGAGTGCGGCGGCGAATACGAGCAACCGACGCTTTACCCGTTCAAGTTCTGTCCACATTGCGCCGCGCCGTTCGCCGCGCAAGACGAACTCTTGATCGAATTGCCAATCCTGGTTTAGCGACCGCGATCGCGACGTAGGCCTACCCGCAGCTCCCCCTGAAGGCTCTACAGCGGACTACGGTCCGGCCTCTCACAGCATCTGATGCCAGTCGCCGTGAGACATTCTGAGATTGGAACCGACTCTGTCCCTCGGCTCTGTTATAACCCGGACTCGTCGTCTTAACGGGCCGACGCATTGCTAAGTTGTTGATTCGTTGGGTGATTCAGCTTTGCTTTGTCGGTGACCGCTGTTCGCGGGAAGGGCGTTTTGGTAAGAACGGGAGTGGGGGTGTCTCACGGCTTGGGGTGCCTGCGAGCAAAGAACCTGAGAGGGCCGCGCCGCTGCAGGTCTGCTAACATTCTTTTCGGCGATCGGGCCGGCAACCTGAGCGTCGTTCATTAGCAAGAGAACAACGGAGATCCGGCGGATGAAGCAACTGCTAGCCATTGCACTTTTCTTCACAGCGGTACTCAACGCGCAGGACACCAGCGATGTCTACAGTTCGGCCGACCCGCCGCGTGCGCTCGCTCTCATCGGTGATCGCTACCATAGCCCCACTTACATTCGCGACAACCTGATACCGGCCTTCGTCCGCGAAAATGTGCCGATCACCTTCATCGAAGATCACGAGGCCCTCACCGCCGAGGCGCTCAAAGACTACGACCTGTTGATCTTTCTCAAGGACGGCATGGTCTGGCCGAACGGCTATGACGGCGACCATGTGAAGTGGATGACCGAGGCTCATCAGAAGGCCGTTTGGGATTTTGTGCACAACGGCGGCGGCTTCCTGGCTATCCACAATTCGCATGGTATCTATCCGCCCGACGGCCTCTACTACAAGCTCTTCGGTGGCGACTACGGCGGACATCCGCCGCCCGACACCTTCACCATCCGCATCGAGAACAAGAACCATCCGATCACCCAAGGCGTCGAGGACTTTCGCACCTTCGACGAGCAACACATGAGCAAGTACTACCTCGACCGCGAGCATCTGCTCATGCGCAACATCTCGGTCGGCAACAAGTCCGCGCCCGCCGGCTGGTGGCGCGAGCTCGGTCGGGGCCGTTTCGCTTATCTAGCGCCCAGCCATACGCCGGAAGCGCTGGGCCATCCGATGATGCAACGCTTGATTCGAAACTCCATTCGCTGGCTGATCCGCTCCAGCCAATGACGCCCGGCCACTGATAAGGTACTGTTGTGAATCTCCCGCGGGTACTCCATTTTGCGCCTCTCTTTCTATGCTTGGCGCTGCCGGCCTTCGCGCAACACAGTGTCATCTATGAACTCGTTCGTGTCGCGGATATGAGCATTGGCGAGACGCAGGAAGTCGAGTTGAGCGATCGCTTCACCACGACCGTGAAGCTGCTCGCCCTGAACGAAACACGCGACCCCATCCGCGGCGCAATCCGCAAAGCCACGGTTGACGTCGAAATCGATGGCAACAAGACCACTCTCAACTGCGGCAACTACCACTTACCCGTCGTCGTGGGAACCGTCGAAGTTGATTGCCCCGTCACGGGCGGCTACGCCGGGAACAACCGTCGCGAAGGCGGTCCTTGGGGGCTCGACAAAGACGCCCGCCTGCGCTTCTGGCCGAAGGGGTATCCCTATATCAAACCCGGCACCTTCGTCTATCCCGCCGGTCAGCGCTGGTTCGCGAGCGACACACAAATGTCCAACGAGCCGGTCTTCGTCGACGGCGGCGAGATGCCGTCGAGCCGCGGTATCTACTATCACAGCGGCCTCGACATCGGCGGTGCGGAAGAGATGGTCGAAGTCGTCGCCGCGGCCGACGGTCTCGTCGTATCGCTTGGCGACGAGGTACTTGCCGGTCAAGACGACGATACTCCAGTGAACGAGCGCTACGACGTGATCTACATCCTGGACCGCCGCGGCTGGTATTACCGCTACAGCCATCTGCACTCCTTCGACGAAGGCGTCGATCTCGGCAAGCGCGTCAAGCTCGGACAACGCCTCGGTTTGCTCGGCAAGGAAGGCGGCAGCGGGGGCTGGTCGCACCTGCATTTCGAAATCAAGAGCAAGCAACCGTCGGGTAAGTGGGGTACGCAGGAGGGCTACGCGTTCCTCTGGAACGCCTACCAGTGGGAGAACAAGCCGTCGGTCATCGCCGTCGCGCGTCCGCACCACTTCATCGGGGCAGGGGAGAGCATCACGTTGGACGGTGGCAAGTCCTGGGCCAAGAGCGGAAAGATCGCGAGCTATTCCTGGCGCTTCACCGATGGCTCCGACGCCTCCGGGCCGACCGTCGAACGCTCCTACTACAAACCCGGCGTCTACAGCGAAGTCCTCAAGGTCACCGACGACCAAGGCAACTCCGACTACGACTTCGCGGTCGTGCAGGTCGTCGACGAAGCCGCCGATGGTTCGGGCAACGACAAAGTGCCGCCCTCCCTCCACGCCGTCTTCTACCCCACGACGGGACTGAGGCCCGGCGACCCCGTTACGTTCAAGGTCCGCGCCTTCCGCACGACGCACGGCAGCGAAACGTGGAATTTTGGTGACGGCAGCCCGCCCGTGACCGTACAGTCCGACGGCAATGCCGAGAAGCACGCCAAAGACGGCTACGCGGTCACGACCTACGCATATGGGGAACCCGGCGACTACATCGCGCGGGTCGAGCGATCCAACGAACGCGGCGAGAAAGCGATCGCCCAGGTGCACGTCCATGTGGGCGCTCCCTAAGTCCCCAACTGTGTTTCACGCAACCAGGAGACCGCGTCAAGCTCGGGCTCTCCGCGGGTGATGTCAAGAAACAACTCCGGGAAGATACGCCAGCCATCGAGCTACGATCCAGTCCCTCGGACCGGATCGAACTCGGCGTCTGGATGCTGAAGGAGGGCGAAACGGAAATTGTGGCTCGGCGAAATCATGACGCCGAGCGCCTAAGACACCAACGCCGAATCTACAGGTTCATTTTCTCAAGGAGAGCTTGGAAGCGAGGCTCGTCGCGGATACCGTCGAAAAACGGGTTCACATTCAGGAACGTAACGCTGCTCGCCCGTTGTCGGTAGGCACGTTCCAGCCAATCCAGGGCCCGTTCTCGGCTATCGAGCGTCATGTGCAACATGGCTATCTGGCAGGCAAAGACATACTGTGTATCGACCGCTTCTTCCATGTTTGCAAGAAAGGCGCGAGCCGGCTGCGTGTTCTCGGATAGAGATCCGGCCAAAGCGATCATGACGGGCGTCGCTTCCGAGGGGATGTCGCGAGCCTTCTCAAACGCCTTTCGCGCCGCTGGCGGTTTCCCCTGCGTCAAGTACGTAAAGCCCAGGCTCACGTACGTCTTGCCGAAGTTCGGATCCAGCTCAAGAGTCTTCTCGTATTGACGGGCCGCCTTGTCGTACTCACGCCGGAAATAGTAGACGTCACCCAGACTGTTGTTGACCACGCTCGACAAAGGGTCAAGACGCTGCGCGTTCCGCATCATCTCGAGTGCTTCATCAAACCGCCCGAGAGGAGCCAGGAGAGTCATCCCATAGGCATGCATGGCGTCGACCGAACTAGGGTTGAGCAAGAGGGCAAGCTGGAAATGCTTCTCGGCGGAAGCCCAGTTCCAGTCGTACATCGTTTGCACAAACCCAAGCGACGTATGCGCGCTGTCAAGCGTGGGGTCAATCTCCAGAGCTTTCTCCGCCGAGACTCGGGCCAGGGTCCATGCCTCGTTCGGCGGCGCCCCACCGTTCATGCAAAGAAACCCGTAAGCCATGGCTAGGCCGGCGTGGGCGGCGCCGTAGTTTGGGTCAATCTCGATTGCGTGCTTGAATTCGGCGATTCCTTTCTTAACGCTGGTGAGTGTCCACTGGAAGGAATGCTCGCGGCCACGCAGATAGGCTTCGTATGCCTGCGGGTTTACGTACCGTGTCGCGCCCCCACCGGGAGCAATCTGGGCTCGCAAGCGTATGTCGATCCCTCCCGCGATCGCCGCCGATATCTCCTGTTGCAGACCGAGGACGTCAGCCATTGACGAGCGATAGCTCTCGGCCCAGATGTGCTCGTCTTTGGGCGTATTGATGAGCTGCGCCGTGATGCGTACTTCATCGCCCACCTGCAAGATCGTGCCTTCGACGATCCTCTCGACGTTCAGCTCTTTGGCGATCTCGGGCAGGGACTTCGGCGCGCCCTTATACCGCATCACCGAGGTTCGCGAGATGACGCGGAAGCGCGGCCTCTTCGCTAGATCGGTGATGAGGGCTTCGGTGAACCCGTCGGCGAGAAAGTCCTTCGCGGGGTCGCGGCCGGCTGAGATGCTGCCGCGGTCACGCCGGCATTGCCTTGCTCGCCGGGATGCGCAAGGTCGGCGAACAATTCATCCATCGACCGATAACGGTCGTCAGGGGACTTCGCCGTGGCACGCTCCACGACACGGCAGAGATGCTCCGGGGTGTCGGGCCGCTTATCGAGAACGGACGGTGTCGGGGAGTTGATGATGTCGTAGACAACGGCGGCCACATAGAGCCCTTGAAAGGCGGCTTCGCCCGTTAGTAATTCGTAGAGCACAAGTCCGAACGAAAAGATGTCTGACCGCTCATCGATCGCGAGATCCTGAGCCTGCTCGGGGGACATGTAGGCCGCCGTGCCCGACGCGCTATGTCCGCTCGTGGTCGAGGCAATAGTATTCCACTGTGCGAGGCCGAAGTCGGTAACTTTGACCGAGCCGTCGGCCGTCAGTAGCAGATTTTCGGTCTTGATGTCGCGGTGAATTACGCCTTGCCGGTGGGCGTGGGCCAAGCCCTGGCCCGCTTCAGTGGCATAGCGAACCACTTCGTCGACCGTGAAGAGTTCTTTGTGCGCGATACGTTCGGTTAGCTTCGCCTTGAGAGTGCCACCGGAGAGGAACTCAAAAATAAGGTAGTGCTTTCCGTCCACCTCGCCGCGGTCGTGAATCGTAGCGATGTGCGGATGATTCAGCGAGGAGATGGTCTTGGCCTCGCGCTCGAATTGCCGCAGCTCTTCTGGAGATTCGACGGCTCCGGTCTTGAGCACCTTGAGCGCAACGACCCGGTCAAGGTTGCGGTCGAGCGCCTTGTAGACCACGCCCATGCCACCCTAGCCGAGTACGTCGAGGATCTCGTAGTGAGAAACGGTGCTGCCGACAAGAGACGGGAGAGGCACTTTGAGGACCCTTCGACACTTAGAATAATGTGATCCAGCGCCAGCTCTTGGTGGCGAGGTCGGCCTGGATCATGGCGACGTTGTGAAACGCCCAACATGGCTGGTGGACGTCATCCTGATCGCTGTACTAGCGGCGGGCGGATGCGCACAACAAAGTGACCGCATTCCGGTCCTTTTCGACCACGACGGCGCCACCGATGACTACATCGCGCTACTGATGCTCGTGGGGTCTCAGTGCTGTGATTTGCGCGGGGTCACGGTCAGTTACGGACTTGGACACAGGGATGCCGCGGTTGAGGCTTCGGGCCTGCTGCTGGCGGCGATGGGGCTCGACACGCCCGTCGCGGGTCACGCCCCTTCGTTGCGGGGCCCCAATAGCTTTCCCGATTCATGGCGCGATATGAGCGATCACGTCAAAGCGCTGCCGATGGTTCAAGGACTCCATCCGCCCAAACCTCGTCCCGATGCAGTGGCGCTACTGATCCAGACGCTCGACGATTCGGACCGGCCTGTCACCGTCGTTGTAACGGGGCCTGTCACCAACATCGCGGCTGTGTTGGCTCAGCGGCCCGATCTAATCACCAAGATCGAACATCTCGTTGTGATGGGAGGGGCCTTGCGCGTCCCCGGCAATGTGCGGCAACCGGAAACCTCCGAAGAGCCCGCAACAGCTGAGCACAACTTTTTCGTGGATCCGGGCGCGGCGGACCAAGTGCTGGCCCTGGCCGAGCGTGGGTTAGACATCACGATCGCTTCGCTGGATGCAACGAACGAGTTGCCATTGACTCCGTACTGGCTTGGCCAACTGCGGAACGACAACACTTTCGGAACAGAACTTGCAGCCGGAATCCTAGCTGTCGTCGAAACTCAAGTTCAAGAGGGCCGCTACTTCCTATGGGACGGCGCGGCTGTCGTGGCTTTGCTCAGCCCCGACAGCTTACGATTCGAGACACACGCCCTCCGTGTCGCCGAGAGCGGCTCTTCCGAGGGTACGTTGCGGGTAGCTGACGACAGATCCGGGCAGGTGAACATAGCCATCGGAGTTACCGATGGCTGTCAACCCCTGGAATGGGCCGCTGCGTGGATTGCCGGCGTACCGCGGGCACGATAGCTGACGCTTCGATTCGCAGGTCGCGAAAGACAGAAAGCTCTCTTAGAGAGCTTTCTGTAACACTTCACCGAGCGTTCCGACTGACTCGCCCTGCGAGGTCCTCTTACCGTCAGAGCCCACGGCTTTCGACGCTGCCGAGACTGTTCTAGCTTCGTCAGTTCCGTCCCTGCGGCGGCGGCGTTTGCGAGGTGCGCGGCTCTGGGCCGTACGATCGCCTTTTGGATGGGCGGTCTTTGCTCGCAACAGCTTGCCGTCAATAGGCGCGCGGTTGAAACGTTGGATGATGGCCTCCATCTCCTCCTCATTGGGAGCCTCGATGAAGGCATAGCCTTTGGATTCCTGCGTTTCGAAATCTCGAATCACACGAACCGAGTCACTGACCAGATCACTACTATCGAGCCACGACTTGATGTCATCGGCGGTCACCCACTCAGGGAGGTTGCCGAGATAAATGTTATGAGCCATTTCTACTTAAGAATCTTTCCTGCCAGTTGGTTTCTACGTGCTCCGGTAACGAACCGCGGAACACGCATGGAGAAGGGACAAACAGATACTAACTAATTGTAGCACACCCACTTACAGGCGACGCAGTCGTGCCGTTGTGGTGTTAGAATCGTAGCCCCACTGTGATCATTTACTGATTTCGCGGTGTGGAGTCACCTTCGTCGATGTGTCTTTTCGTACTAAACAGTCATGGGCCTATCCGGGTGGCACCCCCTAAATCATGATTCTCGTCCGTGGAGCCCGCCAGTTGTTGACGTTGCAGGGGCCGCCTCAACGCAGAGGTTGGCAGATGGCCGAGGTGAGCCTGATCGAGGACGGCGCTGTCTTAGTTGAAGGCGGTAAGATCGTTCGCGTCGGATCGACACGCCAGCTCGAAAACGTCAAGGAAGCTCGCGCCGCTCATGTGATTGAGGCCCGCAGCAAGGTTGTCGTGCCCGGCTTTGTTGATAGCAGTACGCAGTTGATGAGCGGCTCTCCCCTATTTGACGGCATGGAGATTGCGTCGGGATGGCAGGGCACATGGCGGTCGCCGGACAGCACGAAACCTGACCGTCTTGGGCGGTGTCGATCGATCCGTAATGTCTCCCCCAGCGTGTTGCGCACCTCTGCCAAGCGGCGGCTTGGGATTGCCACCGCGAGCGGCACGACGTCACTAGAGATACGGTCAGCCCAGGGTCTCCATATGCACACGGAGATGAAGGCGCTCCGCGCGGTGCGCGCCCTCGACGGCGAGCCACTCGATATTCAGTCGGTGGCCCTCGCCGGCCCCTCGCGCGGGGATGCGTTTCTTCCCCCCGAGCAAGCCGCCGCGGCTGTGGTGGGGCGCAGTTCGACCATTGGCATTCTCGAACCCGGCATGCAGGCTGATCTCGCTATCTTCGATGTGGCTGATTATCGCGAGATTCCCTTCTACTTGGGCGCGAACCTTTGCACGCTTACGATGAAGAAAGGACGCGTTATCCATAGCGCAAGGACTCCCAGCGTCGCCACCGTGCCGAGGCTTCCTCCGCAGCGGGCGGATACCGCCGCCGGCGGGGTTCAGCGGATGAGCGATTCAGCCCTGCGGCGTCAGCGCTCCTAAGCAAGCGGGTCCTACCCAGAGCACCTATGGACAAGTGGGTCGAGTGCATCCCGAATATTTCCGAAGGGCGCGACAACGCGGTGCTGGCGGCGATCCGCGCAGCGATCGAGACGACGCCTGAGGTCTATCTCCTCGATGACTCGGCGGACGCCGACCACCATCGTTCGGTTTTCACCTTCGCCGGCCCTCCCGCGGCGATCACCGCGGCGGTGCTCAGGCTCGCAAAGGTTGTCGTTGAGTCCATCGACCTCCGCCGCCACCAGGGGATTCATCCTCGCATGGGCGCGCTGGATGTCGTCCCACTCGTCCCGCTGGAAGGCGTCACAATCGACGAATGCGTTGACGAGGCTGGACGCCTGGGGGAGCGGTTGTGGGATGAGTACCGCATCCCGGTCTACTTCTACGGAGCAGCCGCCAGACGGGACGATTGTCGACGTCTCGAAAATGTACGCCGGGGCCAGTTCGAGGGGTTGCGCGCGGCGCTTCCCGATGACGAGACCCGCCGGCCTGATATCGGCGGGCCACTTCTCCACGAGATGGCGGGCGCAACGGCGGTCGGCGTGCGCCCGTTCCTGATCGCATTCAATGTCAACCTGGCTACTCCCGATCTCAAGGTTGCCCAAGGGGTAGCCCGCCGTGTCCGTGAATCTTCCGGTGGGTTGCCGGCGGTGAAGGCACTCGGCCTGGCCCTCGCAGCGCGAGGAATCACGCAAGTCTCCATGAACCTTGTCGACTTCGAGCGTACGCCGCCCCGAGTGGCTTTCGAAGCTGTACGCCGCGAGGCCGCCTCTCTCGGTGTGGATGTGATGGAAAGCGAGATTATCGGGCTGGTCCCCCGCAAGGCGCTGGGCCCAACCGACGCGCGGGACCTCATGATCCGGTCCTTCGATGCTGCAATGATCCTCGAGAATCGTCTCGGTGCTGTGAAGAAAGGCTGAGGTCGGGCTCGAATAACTGCTAGAATCCACTGGCAGCAGCATCGAGCCCACGTGCTCACGCCGCCTCCGGAGTCGCCCCATGAACAGACGCTCTTTCCTCCAAAGCAGCCTTGCCGGACTGGCCGCCACGGCTTCAGCGAAACCGAAGAAGTATCGCGTCGGTGTCATCGGCCACACGGGCCACGGCAACTACGGTCATGGACTCGACACCGTTTGGGCAGCATTCGACTTCGTAGAAGTAGTCGCCGTCGCCGACGCTGACGAAGCCGGTCGCGCCAAGGCCGTGGAACGCACCGGCGCACGCAAAGCCTACGCCGACTACCACGACATGATCGAGAAAGAGAAGCTCGACATCGTCGCCGTTGGACCACGCTGGCTCGATCAGCGCGTCGAGATGATCACTACCGCGGCCGACGCCGGTTGCCACATCTTCTCCGAAAAGCCCTTCGCGAAAGACCTCATTGACGCCGACAAGATGATCGCCGCCATCGAGCGTAACGGCGTGAAGGTCCAGATGGCGCACCAGATGCGCAAGTCGCCGTACGTCGAGCGAATCCACGAGATGGTCGAGGCCGGCGAGATCGGAACGATTCAGGAAGTGCGAGGCCGTGGCAAGGAAGACCGCCGCGCCGGCGGCGAAGATCTGGTCGTCCTCGGGTCGCACATCTGCGACATGATGCGCTACTACCTGGGCAACCCCAGGTGGGTCTTCGCGCACGTTACCAACGACGGCCGTGATGTCGGTGCGTCCGACGTCCGCCAGCCCAGCGAGCCGATCGGACCGATCGCGGGCAACCAAATCGCTGCCATGTTCGCCTTCCACAACGGTATTCATGGCTACTTCGGATCGAAGGCGAGCGACAAAACCCACCCCTGGCGTTTCGGCACGACGATCTACGGGAACAAGGGCGTGATCTACTTGCCTAATGCCATTTATCCCGGTGGCCAGCCCTACATTCTGCGGTCTCCTGCCTGGGTTCCGGGCAAGGAAGGCCAGTGGGAAGAAGTCAAGCTGACGAAGCCTGTCGGCGGCAACTTCCACGCCGAAGGCCGTGCCATGGCCAATGCCCTCCTTGTCGAAGATCTTTTCGAAGCGATCGAGAAAGACCGCAAACCCGTCTGCAGCGCCCACGATGGCCGCTGGACGGTCGAGATGATTACCTCGATCTACGCATCGCAAAAAGCAGGCGCGCGTGTCGACTTGCCGCTTAGGCAACGCAAGCACACGCTACACACTCTCAAGTCCTAACCCAGGAGAAACCGGAACTCATGAAACGACGACAGTTTCTTGGCAACGCCGGCGTAGCCGCTGCAGCCGCTGCCCCGATGGCCGCCGCGCCCTTCCAGACACCCGCCCCGATGGGCAACCAGCCCGCGATCAAGATCACCGACATCAAGACGTTCCTCGTCTGGAGCGGAGGCCGCAACTGGATCTACGTCAAAGTTCTCACCGATCAAGGCATCGAGGGAATCGGCGAAGCCTACTCCTGCGGCCCCGACGAAGCCACCGTCAAGGTCATCGAAGACTACAAGCTCTGGCTCGTCGGCCAAGACCCGCGCAATATCCAATACCTTTGGGACCTGATGTACAACACGACCCGCTTTCCCGGCGGCTCTGTTGTGAACTCAGCGATTAGCGGTATCGAGCACGCCCTATGGGATATCGCGGGCAAAGCAGCGGGGCTTCCCTGCTGGGCCCTGCTCGGCGGACGGGTCCGCCAGAAGATCCGCGTGTATCAAAGCATTGGCGGAAGCAATGCGCAGGAAGCGGGCGAGAACGCCCAGCGCTTGATCGAAGAGCACGGCTACACCGCCGTGAAAATGTCGCCCCACAATCGCGGTGACAACCAGATGCCCTACAACATGGTCACGCGTATTGCGGGCCAACGGGTCGGCGCGGTTCGCGAAGCGGTCGGGCCCGATGTCGACATCGGAGTCGACATCCACGCGCGGTATTTCGAAGTGCAGCGCGCGATTCGCGTCGCCAAGGAAATCGAGCCCTTCTACCCGTTCTGGCTCGAAGAACCCATTCGGCCCGAGAACTTCGACGCGATGAAGAAGCTCGCCGACCACGTCAATATCCCGCTGGCGAGCGGCGAGTGCAACTACACCAAGTACGAGTTCCGTGACCTCATCAACATCCAGGCGCTCGATATCGTGCAGCCCGACATCTGCGTCTGCGGCGGCATCATGGAAATGAAAAAGATCGCAGCCATGGCCGAAGCGCAGTACCTGATGGTCGCGCCGCACAACCCCATGAGCCCGCTCGCCACCGCCGTCAATGTGCACTTCTCCGCGTCAACGCCGAACTTCCTGATCCTCGAATACCGCGCCCCCGTTTCCGGCGCATCGAAGGACGTTCTCAAAGAGCCCATCATGGTCAAGGACGGCTACGTAGACATCCCGACGAAACCCGGCTGGGGCGTCGAGTTGAACGAAGAAGCCTTCGCCAGCATGCCCCCGCGCCCTTGGAAGCGCGGCACCGGCTACCGGGCTGACGGCTCCATCGCGTTCATCTAGATCGTCTCTGAAGGCTGGCAGATCGGTCAGAGGAGATTCTTGAACTCCTCTACCGTGAGACCGGCGTCCCGGACGATACCGCCCATGGTGACGGCGTGTACCGGGTTGTTCCGCGGGATCGTCACAAAGCGTGCGCCGCTCGACATCACGATGTGCTTGCCCTCTCAGACGATTCGGAAGCCGGCTTTCTCTAAAGCTCGCACGGCCCGGAGATGCGGAACTCCGGGGACCTTCGGCAAGTCAGACCGCCACGTCGACTTCTCGTGCGTCGGCACCCGCGACGGAATCTTGAACCGCCGCCAGATACTCGCGAATTGCCACCTGGATATTATCGAGGGCCTCGTGTTCCGTAGCCCCTTCGGACCAACAGCCCGGAAGTCCCGGACAGCCAACACTGAAGCCTTCGTCGGTCTGGTGCAACACGACTGTGTATTTCATGTCCGCGTCCCCTGACGAACAGTATATCTGGATGTCAGCGACCGGCACAAAGCGAAGCGTCACCTCTAACTCTGCTAAGTTCTTGCAAGAGAAACCATTCATGTCCATCAAAAAACTCCTTCTCGCCACCACCATCGCCGCCTTCGCGACCACTATCGCTGCCGCGGAAGTCGTCCGCATCGAGATCACCGAGAAGAGCCCTGTTCTCGACGGCAAGTCCTTCGGTAAGACCGGACCCTACGACCGCCTTGTCGGCAAGGTGCATTTCGAGGTCGATCCCAAGAACGACGCCAATCGCCGAGTCTCTGACATCGACTACGCCCCGCTCAATAGCCGTGGCCGCGTCGAGTTCTCCGCTGACCTCTATCTGCTCGTCCCCCGCGACCCCGCTAAGGGCAACGGCTCCGTCTTCTACGAAGTTGTCAACCGCGGACGCAAAGGCGCCCTCAATAAGTTCAACCTCGGTTCCGGCTCCTTTGACCCTCGCACGGCCGACGACTTCGGCGACGGCCTCATGCTTCGCGAAGGCTTCACCATTGCCTGGATGGGTTGGCAATACGACGTACCGCCTGAGCCCGGCCTGATGCAATTCTTCACGCCCACCGCCCGCGATGGCGACAAGCCCATCACCGGCCTCGTACGCTCCGACTTCGTCCCCGACGCGCCGATGCACAGCTTCCACCTCGCCGACCGGCGGCATTTTCCCTACGCCGTCCTCGATCCCGACGACCCCGAGATTCGCCTCACCGTCCGCGACCGGATCGACGCTCCCCGCAAAGTCATCCCGCGTGATGAATGGATTTTTGCCACGGAGAAGGACGGTAAACCCCTCCCCAACCGCACCCACGTCTACGTCAAGAAGGGGCTCATCCCCGGCAAGATCTACGAGATTGTTTACCGCGCCCAAGACCCCAAGGTCATCGGCCTCGGCCTCTCCGCCACCCGCGACCTGATGTCTTTTCTCAAGCACGGCGGCGGCGAAAACTACGACGGGCCGCTCGCCGGCTACCACCGTAACATCCAACGCGCCATCGGCTTCGGCTCCTCGCAAAGCGGACGTTTCCTGCGCACCTTCCTCTATTTCGGATTCAACAAAGATGAACACGGCCGCCAGTCCTTTGACGGTCTCTGGCCGCACGTCGCCGGTGGCGGGCGCGGCAGCTTCAATCACCGCTTCGCGCAGCCCTCGCGCGACGCCCGCCCGCACTTCAACTTTCTCTACCCGACCGACATCTATCCCTTCACCGACGTCCCCATCGAAGACCCTGAAACCGGCCGCAAGGAAGGTATCCTCTCTCGGACGTTCGAGCAAGAGGTCGCGGCGAGAATCTTCTACACGAATTCTTCGTACGAATACTACGGACGTTCCGCCTCGCTCATCCACACCACACCCGACGGCGAGTCTGACGCGCCCCTCCATGACGGCACCCGCATCTACATGTTCAGTGGCAGCCAGCACGGAGCGGGCACATTTCCGCCCGGCGGACGTGGTGCGCAAAACCCCGCCAACGCCAATGACTACCGCTGGGGCATGCGCGGCCTTCTGCTCGCACTCAACGACTGGGTCTCCGGCAAATCCGAGCCACCCGCGTCGCAGTACCCGCGCATGTCCGAACACCAACTCGTGCCGCTCGCTGAGATGCGCTTCCCAAATATCCCCGGCGTCGAGATCCCGAAGCGCATGCACCACGGCTACCGCGTTGACTACGGCCCTGAGTTCCTCTCCAAAGGAATCGTGACGATCGAGCCGCCCAAGGTCGGCAAGGAATTCCGCATGTTCGTCCCGCAGGTCAAAGACGACGGCAACGAAACCTCGGGCATCGCCATGCCAGTCATCCAAGCGCCGCTCGCCAGCTACATGGGATGGAACCTGCGCGCCCCCGAGATCGGCGCGCCGAAAGAACTCTACAGCATGCGCGGCTCCTATGTCACCTTCCCCAAGACCGCCGAAGACCGCGAGAAATCCGGCGACCCCCGCCCCTCCATCGAAGAGCGCTACGAAAACCGCAGGGTCTATCTCGAACAGATCTCCGAGGCCTCACGCAAATTAGCCCTCGACGGATACATCCTGCCCCGCGATATCGCCGGCATCGTCCGCCAAGCCGCCGACCAGTGGGACTACCACATGAAGAAGAACTGATCCCGCTAGCAACGGAGCGGCGGGTGTAAACCCGGCGGCCCGCGCCGAAAGGTGCGGACATCTTCCCCGTCACGGTGCTCGGTGCTGGAAATTCCGCTTGCTGACTCGTCCGTGATGAGCGCCTGGTTGCCGGCCCAAGAAAACTCGTACGCGCCAATGTCCCACGACCCGTTGGCCAGCCGTGGCTGCCCGGTTTGGTGCGATCCCGGCTAGCAGCGAATGCCTTTCCCACACATCCGCCCTCCTAAGCTAGACTGACCGCATCCGAAGCGTCTTACCCTTGGACGACCTTGATGCAAGTCTCCAGAATCCGCCTGACTCGCCACGCCCGCCTCGGTGGCAGGTTGGCCCTCGCACTTCTCCTAATCGCAAGCTTCGTACGGGCTCAGAATCCGCTTCCGCCCAAGCCCGACGTCATCTTCGTTCCCACCCCGCAGGCAGTCGTCGAAGAGATGCTCAAGCTGGCCCGTGTCGGTCCCAGCGACGTGCTCTACGATCTCGGCTGCGGTGACGGACGTCTTGCCATCACCGCCGTCAAAAAGTTCGGCGCCCGCCGCGCTGTCGGCATTGATATTGACCCCATTCGCATCGCCGAGTCCAAAGACAACGCCATCATCGGCGGTGTCACCGACCGCGTCACGTTCCGCAACGAAAACCTATTCGAAGCCTACATCTCGGAGGCGACCGTCGTCACGCTGTATCTCTTGCGCTCGCTGAATATCAAACTGCTCCCGAAGTTGCTGGCCGATCTCAAGCCAGGCACCCGCATCGTTTCGCACAACTTCGACATGGGAGATGAGTGGAAGCCCGAGAAGCGTGTCGACCTTGAACACCGCTCGATCTACCTCTGGACGGTTCCCGAGAAATGGTCCTTGATTCACCACGGATCAAGGAAGTAGTCACGGCTGAAATGAGACTGTGTTCTACTCATTCCAAAGTACTTAGCTCGGCTTAAGTTCTCCAAACCCTTGACATCGGGAGGACACTGAAGACGCCAAGCGGTGGATGGCTATCCGCCGCCCGTGCCCGCAAAGCACGGAATGCATCCCGTACAAGACCAGTTCCGCTTGATCACCGCCGGCTACAAGGCTGCGCCGTGATCCAGGGGAGAGGTCCGCGATGAAAACTTTCTGGAGAAAGAGCAGGTGAAACCATGACATCGAACAAACAGAGTCGCTCGAACGAACGGAACACGAAACAGATCGTCGGCCTGCGGAGCCCCCAACACAAGAAAAGCTCATCCCGAGGTTTTCGCAAGAACCGAATGCCTTCCAAGTACCTCGTCATCCCGGGTGAAGACCCGGCCGATGTTGACGCACTCGTTGCGGACTTCGACAAGCGGTTTCGTCCGTCGAACGTATTTGAGGATAGCCTCGTTCAACACATGATGCGCAACGAATAGCGCTGCCGGCGCACCAACCGAGTCGCGGCCTGCCTGCTTCGCGACCGTACACAAGACCATTCGGCTAAGCTGACCGTCTTAACTCGCTATAAAGCCGGCTTGCGTCGCAGTTTCCGCCAATGCCTCCGGCTACTCTCCGATTTCCGCGTGACCGAGGTCCGTGCCCCACATCTCATTGATGGAGGTATCCCCACCGCCACGATCGCCACCCGCCGAGCCGGCGGGCGGCCCATGACTCCGCGTGAAAATGCTAGAGTGGTGACCAGTGTTCCGGGACATGTGCGCGGCTAGGAAAAGACCTGATGCGGCTCTTGGTGGGGGCTCGCGGCTTCGCGGGGGCCGGCACCGCTTGTTTCTCGCGCGGCTCGGCTAGAGGTTGTGTGTACTTGTTGGATTTCTCTTGCGGTGAGGAGTTCGTCGCTGCTTCAGTCTTGTGCGTCAGACGTCCTCAATCCCGGCGACCCGTCCGCCGCGGTAGCCGCGCGCCAGCCCAGCAGACCACACACGACAAACCCCAGCGCGTTGATGATGCCATGCGTCTCCGCCATTCGTGGAACGGTGATGATCAATGCCCCTTGGGCCTCTCCCTGTCCATAAACCGCCGCAAGGAGCGTCCCGAAGCACAACGCCCCGGACGACACCAGCAACATCATCCGCGCGAGCCGGGACTCTATGTCTGGAACGAGCGTAGAAACCAGAATCGCTACGGTGAACAAGCTCACCCCGTACAGCAAGATTGCTGCGAACTTCACTTGCGGCGACAGCAAGAAGCCGATTGCCACAAGGAAAGTGCCGCCCAGGACACCGATGTTGGCGGGCGCGAAGATCCTCCGGCGCAGGCGGTCAGCCGCTTCGAGGGCATGTCCCGCGCACGCCGAGTACACCGATGCCGCGAACCCCGAGAAGTGAAAGTGAACCGCCGTCAACAAGATGATCGGCTCTTCCAAACCCAATGGTCTGTACCCCATGCGGGTGATGAGTAACCAGATTCCCCCGACCGGCAGATACAGTAGGCCTGCTTCGAATCCCGCGACATTCGGATTCGTGAAGATCCGCTTCAAGAAGGGAAGTCCCGCCAAACCGGCTAGCCCTGTCACGAGCATCCAAGGCGCGCAGAGCCACGCTGCCCCTTCGCCCTCTGTCACATAGAACGAAGCAACGGCCAACGCCGCCGCGCCTGGTTGCAATCGCTGAGCAAAGGCGAGCAGAATCCGCGGCCATCCGCACCCCGCATGCCGCGCCGCTAGGTCCAAACCAAGCGGGACGACCACCAGCGGCGCGAGCAGGAAGAGTTGTTCGATCAACGCAAGTGGGAACGCTCCCCCGAGAGACGCGGCCAAGGTGGCGCCCCAGGCCGCCGCCCCAAAAACGACGACTCGCTGGGTCCAGGTGTTCGATGTGTCGAGCAGCTTCATGACAGTCCTCCTTGATTCACGTACCAGTGCCAGGCGATCACCCCGAAGTACGTCGAGGTCAAGCAAATAAACAGCGATGTCAGGAGTAGATGGCCCACGACCATACCGGGTCCGCGTGGCCAGTCACCCTGACCGAAGTAGACGAAGTCCACTATGATCCGAGCAAGCCAGAACACCCCGATGAACCCGGTGACGAACAGAGCCGCCCGGTCGCCGTTCATCAGCTCCTGATGTAGGCTCAACGTCAACGCACCGAACACGGCGATCACCCGTACGATGAAGCCGCCGTAGGTCCACATTAGTTTGCGGTTGAAGTTCGTAAGCTTGGCGAGGTCTTCTTTCCAGCCCAGCCGGCGCGGGATCTGAAAGCTTGCGGCAAGCACCACGAAGTGCCCGATGCCCGCGGTCCAAAGCGCCAAGCTGAGCCATGATTCGATCGTTGCCGGGGTCATGAGACGCCTCCCAAAGCTGCCACGCCGAAGACCACAATCAGGTAAAGGATTGCCGCTGTGAATCCCCAGTTGCCCCATGGATTCGCCCGCCGTACTGCGCGGTCGTAGTACGTCCACTGGACGATCAACCGCGGCGTCCAAAATACCGCCATCCAGATACACAAGAAGCGGCCGAGGACACTCGCCCCTGCCAGCTCAGGCGCGTACAACAAGCACAAGGCCGAAAACGCTACGAGCACAAACACGATGTAGACCGAGTGGACGACGAACACTTGCCGGATGATCGGATCCACCAGCGATAGGTTCTCGCGGTAGCGCAGCTTCTTCGGTAGGACAAAGTTCGCCCCGCGATCGCCAATTGAACGAGTCCAGCTACTTGGAGATAAGGAACAATCGGGTTCATGGTTATCCTCCTTTGTCGTCGCAACTCAATGCCATAGTCCGAAGGCCGCGAACATCGGTTTCGTGACGCCATCCAAAAACCAGGGGTGAAACAGCCCGTAGGCCGGTCCTGCCGTGATTACCACTGTGAACAACCAACCGGGGATCCCGCTACGCAGTCCGAGTCGTGTTCCCACCGCCGAGCGCTCCACCTGCATCCCGGCGAACTGCAACAGAAAGTACGCGGTCGGGAATCCGTAGCAGCCGCCCGCCGGGACCGAGGTCACCAGCTCGTGAATGAGCCCGGAGAATAGGAATGCAGCCATGCCGCCGGCCAACGGGTTCGATCGCTTGCGGATCGGCTTGTAGATGAACGCGTGAGCAATCTTGTGAAAGCCGTCATTCCAGCGGCAGCCCCAGAACTCGCTCACGGATCGCGAGCGCAGAGGGTGGTTCATGATCGGCTGGGCATTGAAACCCAGTGTGTGCCAGGTCAGGGCCAGCAGATGAAATACGCCGAAGTGCAGCACCAGGATCAAACCAAGCAGCCCGGTCCACGCGGCCGGATGGGGTGCAACCGCGGATGTCGCCGGTACGCCTACGGCGAGCAGCGCGACGCCTGCGAGTGCGTTTAATCCCGGACGGATGTACTCCCGTCCCCACGGCCGCGCGACGTGGTTTCCCAGAAAGGCTTCCGCATCCATGCCGACCCAGCCAAACAGAAAGGCCAAGCGCCGGGAAAGGGGGATGGCCGGCTGCTTCGTGAGCGCCGTCATCAAGCTGGTCCATTTGCAGCCCAGAAAGAGCGCCGCCGCCAAGGCCCACATCCATGCCCAGACCGGCAGCGTGGTTCCCGCTAATAAGGCCGCCGTCAGCAATGTCATCGGTGGCAAAACCCACCGAATGCCGACGGTCACCACCGTCAGTAGTTTGCTCAGCACAAAGCGATGCCGTGCCACCCACGCATAGCCGTGCCGGAGCAAGGCCATTCGGAATGGATATTGCGCCATAAGCACCAGGGGACGAGCCCATGGCCGTTTCTGAGCGAGCAGAACGACACCGGCTGCTCCCGCCGCCGCGTCTCCATTGGCGGGCACGACCCACAACTCGTCGAATCGCCCACTGACCAGATCGAGGCGAGCCGACAATTTCGGATCCCGAGCGGCATCCTGCAGGGTCCGCAACTGGAGTCCCGTCCCCGCCAGGTCCTCTTCATAACGGCGGGCCAGGGACGCGCACATGGCACATTCGCCGTCGTAGAGCACCTGGCCCGCATTCGGCGGGTCTGGCTGGGTTCGTCTATCCAGGTTCGCTGTCATATCGGTAATTTCTGTCTAAACAGAAATTACCGAACTATCGAGCATTTGTCAAGAGGAAAGATGAACGGACTGCTAGGGGCAGGCCAGCAGGGAAAGTACTTCCCGCAGCGCGGAGGCAGTGAGACGGCGAGGATTGTTGTTGACTCGTTGGGTACGTCAGCTTACTGATCCTGTGTGCTACGACGCTCCCGCCGTCCTCGATATGGTGGGGTGCCTCAGTTGGCATAGGAAAGAACCTTATTATGTTGGCGTGTCGCGGGGACCTTGGTAGACTTCGCTTGTATGAAAGCATTCCGGGATTTTGCTTTCGGGCGCCGCGCTCCTGGCCACGCTACCGAGCGAGGCACAGGCGTACATCGATCCTGCTTCGGGTAGCTATCTGGTGCAGATCGTGGCAGCCGCTGTGCTCGGTGGGCCATTTGCCTTCCGCAGTGCGTGGGAGAACGTGAAGGATTTTGTCCGTAGCCGCGTGGGCAACGACAAGTAGCTCCCCATCGGTTTCGTTCGCTCCCTCACCGTTGCGCTAGCTTTGGGTCACCTCTGTCGCGTGGCATCACCTGGCATCCAAGAACAGGGTGGCTGGTGCGCAAGCTGCGAGGAACACTTAGCGGAGTTCCGAAGTGACGCTCGGGGCCGGGATGTCCTTTGGCTGTGTTTGGCCGGAAGGGATTGAAGGAAAGTTCTCCGTAAAACTCACCGGAATGTAGCGGTTCGGTTCACCACCAACGGTGTAGTATGCTCTTGAGTCCAATAGATGAAGACCTGTGTCAAAGTGCTGATTGAGAATCAGACGGAACGTGTTCACGGCGCTGAGATTCGCCGGGACAGCATCCCGGTCGATACACGGCAAGCTGAGCGCGCTCAAGATGCCGAACCGCTCAATGATCTCCGGCCGCCAGAGGTCGCTCTGCCATTCGCCTGAAGTGGGGCCATGGTCGGACATTACGACGATCACCGGCGGCTGCTCGGAACGATTCTGAATCTGGTCGACCGTTTCGATGAGTTGTTGATTGATGTACTGCACCTGACCGCGGAGACCTCGAAGGTAGTCGCTTTTCGTGGCTCCCGGCTGCATCCAGTCGAAAGCCAGCCCCTCCGCCCGCGAATACGGCCACGGCGGGTTCACGGCCCCACCTTTCGGGCCGACGATAAACGGTGGGTGAGGTGTGACCACTTGTATCCCCAACTCAATTCTGGGGAACGACCTCAAGTGTGAAGCTGAGGCCTCGTTCGTAGTTGAGGCGGGCGGTGAGATCTAGATCTAGGTTCTCGATGAGAATCTGTCGATGCTCGCCGCTGGGTGTTATGTAATGGATGGTGTTGCCGGACATCCAGTGCTCTCGGGAGGTCACGATCGTCTCATCTTGCCGCGCCAGCAGGTAAAGGGGCGTCTCGTCGATTCCGTTCGCTGCCCGACCGCCGCGAAGCACCTCGACCGAAGTGGGGTCTCGTGGATCCGCCGTGGCCGGTTCGTCTGCATCGCTTGGGCGGACCTCGATGACCTTTGGTTCAACTGGCGCGGGCGGTTCAGCCGGTGCGGGGACTCGCTCGACATCCGCACTCGACTGCGTCGCGGTGTTGTGGTCGACGATCACGATCTGTTCACTGCGGCTCGCGTAGTTTCTGTAGCCATAGCCAAGAGGCAGATAGACCACGGGAAAGCGATACGGAAAACCTGGAGAGTGGCGGTGTCCGAAATCGACGCCGCGGAATCCGTGGATGTTGTTCGGGTCGGTGTGGGCGCGAGGCGATCGGCGGTGCGACTCCAATGGCGGAATAGAGTTGCCCATCCGCGGGATTGATTGAGCGCGGGGAACCGTGATCACGGTGGGAGTTACGGAATGGCGTCTTACGCTGGCGCGAGGCGGTCGAGACTGCTGGGCGGGCGCTCGCGGCGTCCATGCCCGCAGAGCCACGGTTCGTACCGTGCCGCTGTGCGATCCGTCACGCGTGGCTCGATTCGGAACCGTTCTAGACGGCGCATCTGTTGAAGATGGCGGCGCGTCCACGTCGCCGCGAGGATGCAGTGTCCCTGCCCCTGATCCGCCGATACTTGACGGCCTGCCGCCCAACCCCGGAGAGGTCGAGCGTCCAGAGCCTATTCGAGAGGCGGACCCCAACGAGCCGCCGCGGCTGGAACTAACTCCGACACCACCGCCTCTGACTCCACCACAGCCCCTGCTGCCTCCGACACTGCTCTGCGCGTCCAGCTGTCCGGCTGGCCACACAAGGCCCACCGAGATCAACGCGACGACGATAGCGTAGGGGTGTTTCATTTGAGGCTAACGTCTTCAGAGTAACCCCAAACTGAGATCTCGACAAGGCGCAAGGTGAGTCGAAAGCCCGCTACCAGCCGCCATGAGCGGCATGGATACCTCGATTCGTCCGGCCCGTACAATAGGTTTGTGGAAGCGCAGTTCGACGTCGTAGGTGTGGGTTTGAACGCCACCGATACCGTACTGATAGTGTCACGGTTTCCGCCGCATGGCGGCAAGGTTCCTTTCACCGAAGAGGTCCAAAGCCCTGGCGGACAGGTGGCGAGCGCCATCGCGACGTGCCAATCACTGGGCCTTCGCACCAAGTACATCGGCTCGGTCGGCGACGACGAGCGCGGGCGGATTCAACTCGAAAGCCTCAGATCCACGGGCATCGATCTAGAGCATGTTCAGGTCCGGGAGGGTTGCGCCAACCAGTCGGCATACATCGTTGTCGACAGGGAAACCGGCGAGCGCACCATCTTCTGGCGGCGCGACGACTGCTTGCGGATTGATCCCGATCAAATCGACGAAGACCAAATCACCTGTGCCCGGCTGCTTCACATCGACGGTCACGATACGCCGGCTGTCGAGCGGGCCGCATCGATCGCGCGGAATGCGGGCATTCCGGTCACCGTCGACGTGGACACGATCTATCCAGGCTTCGACCGCGTTCTCCCCCTCGTCGATTACCTGATCGCTTCTTCTGAGTTTCCCGGACGTTGGACCGGTGAGCAGGCCCCCTTCCGGGCACTCGAGTTGATTCAGCGCGAGCACAAGATGAAGGTGGCCGCCATGACCTTGGGTTCCTGCGGGGCGCTCGCGCTCGTGGAGGGGCGCTTTCACTATGCGCCCGGATTCGTCGTCGATTGTGTAGACACCACCGGCGCGGGCGATGTCTTCCATGGCGCTTTCTGTTATGGCCTGTTGCGGGGCAACCCGATCGACGAGATCCTCGAGTTCTCGAACGCGATGGCCGCGCTCAACTGCCGCGCGTTAGGCGCCCGCGGCGGCATCGCTTCAGCCGATCACGCTCGTGAGTTGATGGCGACGGGTGAGCGGCGCGTGTCTCCGACTTATTCCAAGGGCGTTGCACCCGCCTAATCGAACATGTTTCCGATTCGCGACGATGCTCCCCGCTTCGGCACGCCGTTTGTCACCGTCGCGCTCATTGCCGTTAATGTGACGGTCTTTCTCTATCAGTTTTCCCTAGCCGTCGAATCGCCGGGTGCGCAGCAGGCTTTCGTCGAGACGTTCGGAGCGATCCCTCTCCGTACCGAGCAAGCCTTTGCGGGCCGCTATCCGTTGATTGCGGGCATCGGCCCTATCTTTACGTCGATCTTTCTCCATGGCGGCTGGCTCCACCTGATCGGGAACATGTGGTTCCTGTGGATCTTCGGCGACAATGTCGAAGACGAGTTGGGGCACCTTGCTTACCTGCTCTTCTATCTTGGCTGCGGGTTGCTCGCCTCCACAGCGCACATCCTGGCGAGCCCGGCATCGGTGATTCCCGCGGTCGGAGCGAGCGGTGCGATTGCGGGGGTGATGGGAGCCTATCTCGTCCGGTTCCCCTACGCCCGCATCGTGACGCTGGTTTGGGTTTTCGTGTTTGTCACGACGATCGAAGTGCCGGCGGTCTTGATGCTGGTCTATTGGTTCGCGATCCAGTTTGCCAGCGGAGCGGCGGAAACCGGAGCGTCCGACACGGGAGGGGTGGCCTGGTGGGCACATGTCGGAGGCTTCGTAGCGGGCGCTATTCTCATCTGGTCGCGGCCCCGACGCCGCCGGCTACGCAGGACCTACCACCATTGAAGGCTCCCTTGAAAACGATTGAAGCACGCGTTGTTCTCTATTCGCGGGATGGCTGCCATCTCTGCGAAGAAGTGCGCGCCCAGCTTCAGAGCCTACAGAACGAGCATGGCTTCAGCCTGCTGGAAACCGATATTGACCACGACACCGACCTTCTGGAAGAATACGGTGACCACGTACCCGTCGTGACCGTCAACGGAGTGGAAGCGTTGCGGCACCATTGGAGCCCGCGGCGCTTTCTGGACTCACTTCTTAAACCCGGCTAATTGGTGCGGTTGCGGGAGTACAGTTGAGCAAACTCGCGGACACGTTCCTTGTGCTTGCTAACCCGCCCATTCGCTTCGTACTGGGTAACCTTCGCTTCGGTATACAGTCGAAACGCAACGTTGCGTTTCATGTCGAGCTGAGTTCTGCGGATATTGTCACGCTCGTCAATGAAGCCGGCCATATCTGCTTCCCGCCGTTCCAAGGGCCGGAAGATGACGAAGTTGTCTCCCACCTTTCGAGGTCCAGTCACCACGTCGAACTCGCCGCTGAACGGCTCGGGACCGATCTCCACCGCGCGCCCGACATATTGGACAAGGTCGCTGCTCTTGAAGAACTCGCTGATGCGGGCTCGGGCTCCCAAGCGGGCTCCGACCCGGCGGAGTGAAGCGCCGGGCTTCTGTGCTTCCTCGGCGATCTGCTGTGCGCGTTGCTGCGCAAGATCTTCACTTTTCCGTGCAATCGCGCTGTCTCGAATCTTCGCCCGCACTTCCTCGAACTCAGCAAGCCGCATGGGCTCGAAAGCGCTGACGACACCGATTTTCGTGATGCCCCCTGCGGTGCTCACCGCCGGATTGCCCGGTTCGTTCGTGAACAGAGTGTTGATGAAGACCTGATCGCCCACGATCTCCGCCGGCGGAGTGTTGACGTTGAAGGCCGGGAGCGTCCGCACTTCCACGTTGAATTCCTGCCCGACCTGTTCCAGGTTAGCGCCCGACGCGCGAGCGGCCGCGGCGACTCGGTCAATCAGTTTCGCGCGGTCGCGGAACATCGTTTCTTGGTGGAGAGTGGAGAGGAGTTGGTCCCGCACTTCTTCGAAGGGCTTCGTCCTGCCAACCACTTTCTCCTGCAGCTTGATGATGTGGTAGCCGGCCGTGCTCTTTACGACATCGCTGATCGCTTCCGGCTCGAGTGCAAAGGCCGCCTTCTCAAACTCAGCCGGGTATTCGCCTTCACCGAACCAGCCTAGATCGCCGGCGTCCTCGACGTTCGCGGTGTCTTCGGAGTGCTCTTTCGCCATCTCGTCATAGTCGGCGCCGTCGCGTATCTTCTTGAGGACTTCCTCTGCCTTGGCCTTCTGTGCCGGTACTTCCGCGTCGGGGTCGTCCAGGTCTCCCAAGAAGAGGATGTGGCTTGCGCGCGCTTGTTGCGACACACGGTAGCTCTCACGGTTCTGTGCGTAGTACTGCCGCAGCCGCGATTCCGCGACTTCCGGGACGGGGAGGCTACTGTCGTCCATGACAAGCAGCTTGACGGTTCTCGTTTCGGGAATGCGATGCTGTGCCTTTTCCCGCTCGTAAGTTTCCCGCAGTTCTTCTTCGCTGACCCGGACACGCGAGGTAAAGTCCGCCGCCGCGATCGTGACGTATTCGATGCTGGCCTCTTCATACCGGGCGCGGTAGGTCTCCTCCAGTTCCGCGTTCGTGACGAGAATGTTGCTCGTAACGAGCTGCTTCAAGCGCGTGTCGACGGCGAGACTGTCCGCGAACTGTTGCTCGAACTCCGGAATGCTCAGCTTGTAAGTCTGCTGCACGTACTGTGCATAGGTCGCGGTCCCGACGAAGACACCTTCCGGAAACAGGAACGGCATCTGGAACTGCACCCACTCAGCTACTTCTTGCTCGTTCGGATACAGGCCGAACTTGTCCGCTTCCCGCAACTGGACCTTTCTTTCGACAAGGGCGTTGACAGCACTGGCCGACGAAAGGACGATGGTGTTGAGGGGCAGATCAGCCGGTACGCCCTGTGTGACCATGCGGGTGGCGACTTCTCGCGCGGTGATCGTCGTACCGTCGACTTCACCCAGCACGAGGTCGGTCGGTTGCGTCGGGTTGCTCAGTAAACCGGGGATGAGCGTGATGACCATCGAGAACGCAACAAGCGTAAGGAGGCCGCCCAAGACCCAGCGCACAACATTCTTTTGGCTTCGGAAGAGGTTAAACATACTCGACTCATTATACTTAGTGGTCCTTGAAAAGGATGCTGATCCTGCAATCGCTTTTGAGGCGGGGATTTAGCCGCTCGTGAGCTGGCAAGATCGACTGCGGGTGGTGCTCGTCCAGCCGCGCAACCCGTTGAATATCGGGGCTGCCGCGCGGGCCATGTTGAACTTTGGGTTTTCGAACCTTTGGTTGGTCGATCCCTATGACAAAGCGTTCCGCGATGCCCGCTCGGCCGTCGGGGCCGCCGAGGTCCTCCAACAGGCGCGGGTGACCGAGCATTTGGCGGAGGCGCTGGGGGATTCCTCGCTGATCGTAGGAACCTCGGCGATGCAGGGCCGCGCGGAAGACCAGGTGCAGCGCGCCTTGCCCGATGGGGCTCATCCGCTGCGAACCCATCTGGAAGACCGACCAGCGGCTCTCGTGTTCGGTTCCGAAAAGTTCGGTATGAGCAACGATGACTTGAGCCACTGCGACTGGATCCTCACCATCCCGACCGAAGAAGGCTGTCCTTCGATGAACCTGGGCCAGGCCGTTGCGCTCTGTTGCTACGAGATCTCGCGGCATGCGCGGGCCATTCCGAGCCTGAAGATACCGGCCTCGGTTGGCGCCGATGAACGCGACCGCATCGTTCAGATGCTCGTCCCGATGCTAGAGGCCGGGGGCTTCATCCTAGCGGCGAACCGCGATTCGCAAATGGGTAAGCTGCGGCGCTGGGTCGGCCGCCTCCGCCTAGCCCCCAAAGATGCCCGCACATTCCAAGGCATGCTGCGCCAGATTCAATGGAAGCTGGACAACCCCTAAAGCGGCCTCATTCCGCCAACAAAAAAAAGCCCCTGAGCGACATGAGCCGCCCAGGGGTTGAGGCTGTTGGAGTATTTGCGTACAGGGTCAGGAGCTTGATATATCGAACGCCGGCCAGCCGCGCCAACGCCTCCACTTTGCCGATCTCGATCCGGCCGCCCACAATCTTCGCTACCTTGGGCGTGCCCACCGTCTCGAAGCCCAACTTCTTCAGGGCCGCCAGTGTTTCCGGCGTTGCATCCGCCAGCCAGACTTCGATTTTGACTTTGCCTTGCCCACCCGCCGCAACAAGCACGGCTAGGTCAGGGTGAATCTTGGCTTGGACCAGCTTCTCGTCCTCGCTTTCCGGTTCGGAGGTGGAGAGGTTCGAGCGTGAGCGGGTATCTGCTTGTGCCTCCTCGACCCGTTCCCGGCCTTGCCTGTATGGCGGCGGCGCCATCGGAGCCGCCGCATCCTGAGCGATCACCCCGCCGGCGATTCCGAACGCCTTGTTAGCGACAACCGTACGGGCAAACCGCCGGCTACCGGCCATTTCTTTCTTCTCGCCGAAGGTCCTGGCAAAGCCTTCGATGCCGACCAACGCAGCACAGCGACCGACGCCGTACATGCTCGCAACCGCGTCTTCCCACAGTCCACTCATCAAGTCAGTCTTCACCCTTCCGAGATGCATGAAGAGGGCATCGACAGTCTTGACTTGTTCGGGGGTGCTCTCCCAGGCTGTCTTTGTAATCTTGTCCATGCGCTCACGAATGGCATGGACGCGGCTCCATTCTTGATCGGATGATTCCTGGATCTCCTGTCTCTCAAGGATGGTCGCGAGTTCTTTGTTCAGTGCAATCTGCTCTTTGTTATCTAGGCCAACCCTTCGCCTTTGCAGTCCTTCGCGGTCGGTAGGACACCCGTACTTCTTAAGCGTCTCCCTTGCTTTACGCTCCACAAATGCGATTCGTTTATCAAGGACCTCCCTATCGTCTGCTCGCAGTTCCCGCCTCTGCACTGCTGTGAGCTTCAGATTTCTAGCTAATCGACACCACCTTTCCCGCTTCCCCACTGATGATGCCGCGTAGCTTGGCGTCCCATTTATTGAGCGCCGCGCGTTTCTTGTCGTCGTACTCATACCTGTCATAGATCGCACTCACATTCGGGTCGTCATGGTTCATGATGCGAGATTTGACGAAGCGATCAGCGGGGATGTGGGTTACTGCCGTCCGGCGCAGGTCGTGCGGCGTCCATCGTTCGATGCCGAAGTGCTCACGGTTTCGCCGGGCCGCGTTAGCCAATGCCATGATCGCGAATCGGTGATTCTTGATGGAGGGGAACACGAATCCTGTTTCCTGCTTGCCCAGCTTCTCGATCTCCGCGAGTGCAAGTCGTGTCAGCGGGACGCGGTGTGCCCGATCAGATTTTGTGCGCCCCTCCGGAATCTCCCACATACGGTCGATCCAGTTGATCTCTTCCCAGCGCATCCCCATGATCTCCCCTGGACGTTGCGCGGTGATGAGGATCAGCCTCAAGGCCGAGCGCTGGGAGGCCGTCATGCTCTTCGTGGTCGGTAGGGCTTCCCATACGGTGCGGATATCTTCGACGGACAGCACGCGCTTCCGGGCCTTCTCCTTCTTCGGCCCTGCCCGCTTGACGCCTGCGGCGGGATCGGCGCCGATTTCCTCTTTCTCGACCGCCCACCGGAACAGCCCCTTGACGTGAGTCAAGAGACGGTTCGCCGCGATCGGCGAGCCTTCCGCTTTGTTGTCAATCAGCCGGATGATGTCGCGCCGCGTGATCTCGGCGGGCTTTGTGCTGCCCCCCACGAACGGCAGTAGGTTTTTCCTCAGGTATCGCGCTGCTTCGTGTCCGCTTCGCAGCTTGGAGAGGTGAGCCTTCCAATAGGCTTCCACTAGCTCCGATAGCCTCAGCTCGCGACACCGGGCCTGTTTCTCTTCATGCGGGTCCTTACCGTCTGCAACCTTCGCCGCGTATTCTCTGGCGCGTCTCCGCGCTGCCGTCGCCGTCAGGTCAGGCCATCGACCCAGCGTGACTCTGTGAAGCCGCCCCGAAGCATTGCGATAGCCATAGATGAATGACTTGATCCCGCTCGCCATCGTCCGCAAGCCGAAGTAGGGAATCTCTGTGTCGTAGACGAACCCCACCCCGCTTGATGGTGGCTCGATTGCCTTGATGGTCCGGTCACTCAGCCGGACTTTAGTCGCCGCCTGCCGTTGTGCCATGCCGGCCCGCCCCCTTTCGTGTGATCAATATATGATCACACAGTTGTGGTTCGTGCGTCTATCAGTGTCGGCGAGCGTACAGCAAACGTCAACAGAAGGGTATGTTTAGTAACGGGTTACAGGGCTATAGCCGCCGCAAGTGACTGATATCAAACGGGCTTCACATCTGATAAAGCATCAGATAAATCACCACGCCGGTGATCGAAACATACATCCAGATCGGCCACGTCCAACGGGCGATCCGCCGATGCTTGTCAAACCGCTCGCGCCAAGCGTTGTAAAGCGTAACGAACGCGAGCGGCACGATCGCCGCCGCCAAGATGATGTGCGTGATCAGGATCGTGAAATAGACCGGCCGCACCCACCCCTGCTTCGTAAAGGGGACGGAGCCCGCGTAGTAGTGATACGTCAGATAGCTCGCGAGGAACAAACACGACGTGACAAACGCCGCCGTCATCGCCATCCGGTGCCGCTCAATCTGCCGGCGACGGATGAACACGTAACCAGCCGTCAGCAACAACGTACTGATCGAGTTGAGACAGGCGTTAACCGCGGGCAGATCGCTAACTTCCATCTGAGCGCCGGTGACCCCAGCCGCCTACGACAAACTTTCCGGAGACGAGCGGTTGGCTTGATAGAACGCCGCCGCGAGCGTTACCACGCCGAAGCCGAGCGCAACCGCCCAGCAGGTCGTGATCGACGGCCCGGCAATTTCCACACCAGCAGGCGCCAGATAATGGCGAAACGCCGTGATCCCGTACGTCAGCGGATTCACGAACATCACCCACTTCACCCACGCGGAAGCGCCTTCCGCCGGGAAGACCGCGCCGGAGAGCATCCACATCGGCATCAGCACCACGTTCATCACCGAGTGGAACCCTTGCACCGAGTTCAGCCACCAAGCAAAGAAGAAACCCAGCCCCGTCAAGCCGAACGACATGACAAGCAGCACCGCCAAAATCGCCGGAATGCGCTCCAGCGACACCGACATGCCCATCAACGGGGCGAGCGGCAAAAACAACAGCCCCTGCACCACACCGATCGTCGTCGCGCCCATTACCTTGCCCAGCACAAGCGCCCACCGCGACACCGGCGCCACCAGCACCGAGAGCAGAAAGCCTTCGCGGCGGTCTTCAATCACCGAGATGTTCGAGAAGATCGCCGTGAACAGCACCACCAGCGCCACCGTTCCGGGGTAGAAGAACTGAAGGTAGTTCTCACCCCCTGCGGCGGACGTCCGCATCGACGTCCCAAACCCCGAGCCAAGCAGAAGCCAAAATACGAGCGGAGTGGCCAAACCGCCAATCACGCGGCTCCTCTGCCGATAGAAGCTGCGAATCTCCCGCAGCCAAAGCGTTCCCATGCTAAGCAGAAAGCTGGGTTGCGCCGAAACGGTTGTGGCCGGCACGGCTGGGCGCGGAACCGTCGTAGCCGGATCGGCGATCGCTCTGGAAGGTTGATGAGCCATGTGTGAATTAGGCAGCGCGTCGCTGCCGTCAAGGCTCATTATGGCTGATCGCCGGCCTGTTCGCCCTCGCCGAAGCGGCGGCCGGTCATGTGGATGAAGACATCTTCCAAAGTCGGATGCGAAACCGTGACGGAATCAATCTGATCCGGCAACGCCTGCATCAGCCGCGAGACGAGCTCCGCGCCCTTCGGGTGCTCAAAGCGAACGCTCCCGTTCACAATCGTCGGCTCGAGTTCAAACTGCTGACTGATTTCGCCCGAAAGCTTGTTGCTATCACGCGACGTCAGGATTACGACCACATCGCCGCCAATCTGCTGCTTCAAACCCCTCGGGGTCCCCTCCGCCACGAGACTCCCCTTATCGAGGATAGCCAGACGATCGCACTTATCAGCCTCTTCAAGCAGGTGCGTCGTCAGAAGCACGGTGATACCCTCATGCCTCCGCAGCAGTTGCAGATATTCCCAGAAGTCCAAACGCGCGCCGGGGTCAACGCCCGTGCTGGGCTCGTCAAGCAGCAGCACGGCGGGATTGTGAATCAATCCCTTCGCCAACTCGACACGCCTCTTAAGCCCGCCCGAGAGCGCATCCACAGCGTCATTGCGGCGGTCTTCCAGTCCCAGCCGTTGCAGCAACGAGTCGATGCGCGCATCGAGCGCCGCTCCGCGCAAGCCGTAAAGATGCCCCTGATGAATCAAGTTCTCCAGCGCGGTAAGCCGACGGTCAAGGCTCTGGTTCTGGAATACGACGCCAATACTCTTCCTGACGTCGAGTGGTTGCTCGGACACATTGAACCCCGCCACCTTCGCCGAGCCCGCGGCCGGCAACAGCAGCGTCGAGAGGATCCGGAACAAAGTCGTTTTGCCGCCGCCATTCGGCCCCAGCAGGCCAAAAACCTCTCCGCGCTCGACGGAGAAACTGATCTTGTCGAGAGCCGTCCGGTCCCCGTAACGGAAGACCAGATCGTTCACTTCAATCGCGGGCGCGGCTGACATACCTTCTATTCGCCACGTTAACACAGGGCGTCAAAACAGCCCGTGCCGAGCCGCCCTCAAGACTGCGGCAACCGCGCCAAACACTCCCCACTCACCCCATCTGTGCGATCCTGAAACTTGTCCTTGATGACCTAGGTCGCACCGTGCCAAAACGTCACACCATCATCTACCCGGGCTCCTTCGATCCGCCCACCAACGGACACCTCGATCTCATCGAACGCGCCGCCGCCTTGTTCGACGAAGTCATCGTCGCCGTGCTCAGCCACGACCGTAAAGATCCCCTCTTCACCGTCGCCGAACGTGTCGAGATGCTCCGGACCGCCACCGCCAACATTGCAAACGTCCAAGCGGAAAGCTTCGAAGGCCTGCTCGTCGACTACGCCCGCCGCAAAGACGCCCGCCTCATCCTGCGCGGCATCCGCGCCGTGTCCGATTACGAGTATGAGTTGCAGATGGCTCTCATGAACCGCAAGCTGTCGCCCACCCTTGAGACAGTCTTCATGCTTCCGGCTGAAGCCTACAGCTACGTGAGTTCGCGCTTGGTCAAAGAGGTCTGGGGACTCGGCGGCGATATCCACGAGCTCGTCCCCGAAATCGTCGAACAACGCCTCGTGCAAAAGAGAGGGAAAGTGTAAGCAGTATGGAACTGACGAACAGAATTTCGAACATCAGCGAATCCGCCACCATGGCCGTAGCCGCCAAGGCCGCCAAGCTCAAGACCGAAGGTGTCGACGTCGTAGCCTTCGGTGCCGGCGAGCCCGACTTCGCCACGCCCGACAACATTAAGCAGGCCGCCATCCGCGCCTTGGATGAAAACTTCACCAAGTACACTGCCGCCGGTGGCATCCCCGAACTAAAGAAAGCCATCTGCGACTGGCACACACAGAACTTCGGTACCGACTACGCGCCCAACGAGTGCATCGCCTGCGTCGGCGCCAAACACGTCATCTTCAACACCATGGCGGCCCTCATCAACGAGGGCGATGAAGTCATCCTGCCCGCCCCCTACTGGGTCACGTTCTACGACGTCGTCAAGTACCACGGCGGCAAACCCGTTATCGTCCACACCTCCGAGGACGAAGGTTTCCGTCTCTCAGCAAGCGATATCGAGAAGGCCCTCACCGACCGCACCAAGCTCGTCATCGTCAACTCGCCTAGTAACCCGAGCGGCGCCGTCGTGTCCCCTGAAGAATTCGAGAAGATCTACAGCCTCGTCGCCTCGCGCGGTGCGATGCTCATGGCCGACGAATGCTACAGCCACTTTGTCTATGAGGGCGATCCGTTTTCGATCGCCTCCGTCAAAGGCTCAAAGCCGAACCTTATCGTCGCCGGTTCGTTGTCAAAAACCTTCGCCATGACCGGCTGGCGTCTCGGGTACGCCCTGGCCCCCGCACCACTTATCTCGGCGATTAACAAGCTGCAAAGCCACTCGACGTCCAATCCGACGTCGATCGTGCAGAAAGCGGCCATCGAAGCCCTCACCGGCCCGCAGGACTCCATTGGGCAGATGCTCGCCGAGTATCGTAAGCGCCGCGACTACGTGATCCCCAGGTTGCGCGCCATGCCCGGCGTACGCTGCGAGGAGCCAGGCGGAGCCTTCTACGCCTATCCAAACATCGGTGCATTCCTCGGCAAGAACGGCATGAAGACGCCGCTCGACTTCTCGGCCGCGCTGCTCGAACAAGCGCATGTCGCCGTCGTCCCGAGCGAAGCATTCGGAACCGGCGAGCACGTCCGGATCTCCTACGCCACCTCGATGCACGAGATCGAGCGCGGCCTGGAACGCATCCGCAAATTCCTCGCCGACAAAGCTTGACAGAACTCTATCCTCTACGGCTACCGCCCTCATTTCGCGAGCGCATCTGGGGTTCGCACGACCTCGCACCTGTCTTCGGGAAACAGGACGGCAAGATAGGCGAGGCTTGGTACTCGTTCGACGAGAACACTGTCGCGAATGGCCCGCTCAGCGGCCGCACACTCGCCGACCTGATCACCGACTACGGCCCGAAGCTGTTGGGCGAATCCGCCGCTAAAAACGGGGGGCGGTCCCCATTTTTCCCCTCCACCTTCAAACCCACCTTTCCCATCCTCGCCAAGCTCCTATTCACCTCCGACCGCCTCTCCGTCCAAGTCCACCCCAACGACGACTACGCCCAACGGCACGAAGACAGCCCCGGCAAGACCGAGATGTGGTACGTCCTCGCCGCCAAGTCCGGCGCGAGCGTCGCGCTCGGCCTGAACAGAGTTCTCTCGAAAGACGACCTTCGGGAGGCGGCTATCAGCGGCGAGATCGAGCGCTACCTCAATTGGGTTGAGGTCGATGTCGGTGAGGCCTTCTTTATCCCCGCCGGTACGCTCCACACCATCGGCTCCGGTCTGGTCCTCTGCGAAATCCAGCAGAACTCCGACGTCACCTACCGCTTCTACGATTTCGGACGCATCGGCGCGGACGGCGAGCCCCGCGAACTCCACATCGAGAAAGCCGTCGCGGTTACCGAACAGCAACCTCACCCCGGCGCGATCGAGCCCTTCCGTTTTCCCGATCAGGACTGGACCCGCGAGCTATTCGTAGCCAGCCCCCACTTCGCTGCGGAGCACTGGGCCTGGGACCAGCCCATCCAATATCCAAACAAATCCAATCAAGCCGATCTGCTCATCTTCCTCCAAGGCGATGGAACCTTGGCAGGCCACCCCTACAACCCCGGCGACGCCTACCTCCTCCCCGCCACCTTGAACAACCTCGAACTAACCCCAAACTCCCCCACCCAAGCCATCCGCACCTACCTCCCAAGCGAGTAACCGACAACAGCAACGGAGCGGCGGATGTGAATCCGGCGGCCCGCGGGCAACCGCCCGCGGAAAACGTCCGCAGCGACGATGAACCGGTATAGAGAGCTTGCTGTCAAGCAGCTCAGCTCTAGGTCGCCGCGGCCCATCACGCCCCTAGTAGAACGAAAATCCCCTTAGATCCAACTACTTCCCAGCGCGAATCCCGCCGAACCCACCCCCGCCGGGTTAAACTCGACCCGAGGGCCCAGTGCACACCCCCGCAATCCAGCCAAGCGCCACAAACCGAGCCGTGACCGTCAGGGAGCGGTCCAACCGCACCGCCACACTCACCCGCTTAACCGCACAGCCAACAGCTAGCGCGCACCTCCTGGCTGGCCGCGTCGGCGTCCCCGTCGGCGTCCACCTCCCGCACAACCGGCACTCCAACCAATCAGCAGCCGTGTTCACACGGCTTCCCCCGCCGCGGGCGGGTCGTAGCCCGGTCGTTTATGGCCGGGTCATCAACCCCCAAGAGACAAAAGCCCGTTTCAACGGGCTTACCCAAAACAGGCTTCAGCCACAGCCCAAACCAATCGAGCAGACCCAATCCACACACCACAACGCCAAGAAACGTTCCAGAACGTTCCATCGTGTGCCACGCAGCGTGCAAAACCATCACACGAACCCAATTCCCATCCGGCGCCCGCAAACCACCAAAACAGCAGGCCATCAAACAAACCCAACTCCTCTCGCAAATCTCCCCGGCTGCCAAAACCTGACATTCGCCTCAAACCAACCAAACCCAATCCAACCCTTGGCGGCCTTTGCTCTACTGCGCACCCTTGCGAGAAACACCTTTCCCCATGGAAGCTAGACTCGGCCGGTGCCGGGCACGGTCTTCAAAACCGCTGTTTGTCGTTCTGCGGCAAAGGTGGGTTCGACTCCCACTAGCTTCCGCCAACCCATGGAAACGCCTTCCCTATCCAGCTACAATCACGAAACTATGAGACTCATCCTGTGCCTGCTCCTTCTTGCAGCCACCGCTACCGCTCAGGACACCCGCAAGCTCTTCGCCCAGCACTGCGGCTTCTGCCACGGCGAGGGCTACGGCACTGACCACGGACCGAACCTCGCCGACAACCGCCGCGTCCGCGGCCAGTCCATCGAGGAACTCAAACTGGTCATCCGCAACGGCATACCCGCCGCCGGCATGCCCCCGTCGAAGCTCACCGCCCCTGAACTCGATGCCGTCACCGCCTTCGTTCGCTCACTCAGCGCCTCCGCGATCGACGCCCAGGTTTCCGGCGACCGGGCCGCCGGTGAGCGCTACTTCTTCGGCCGCGGCGCTTGCGCCGGATGCCACATGGTCTTCGGAAGCGGCAAGGCTATCGGCCCCGACCTATCCGGCCTCGGGTCCGAACAAACCATCGAAGCCATCCGCCGCAGCGTCCATGAGCCATCTGACACCATCAAGCCCGGCTACCAAGTTGTCAACCTGCGCCTCAACAACGGCGAAATCCTGCGAGGCTTTGCGCGCAATCAAAGCCGATACAACATCCAGGTCCAGGACTTCACCGGCCGCTTCCACCTACTGGCCTCCGACGAGTTCACCCTCGTCAACAAGGAAGCCGACTCCGGGATGCCCAAGGCCGCATGCAACGAACAGGAATGCCGCGACCTCATCGCTTATCTCAGCTCCCTCGGCGGCGTGAACATCGAGTCCACGGCCCACCCATTTCCATCCACCGGCGGACCGACTTTCGACGATCTCATCAACCCAAGCGAAGCCGATTGGCCCAGCTACCACGGCGTCCTAGGCGGCAACCGCCACAGCGAGCTCGACCAGATCAACACCGACAACATCAGCGACCTCACACTCAAGTGGCTCTTCCCCATCGACCAGTTCGTCGTCCAAGCCACGCCGGTCGTCATCGACGACGTGATGTTCGTCACCGGATCCAATGAGGTCTTTGCGCTCGACGCCCGCGCCGGCCGCACCATCTGGCACTACCGGCGCCCACATACTCCCGGCGTACGCGGCTCGTCCGCGAAAGGGACAAACCGCGGTGTCGCCGTGCTCGGCGACCGTGTCTTCACCGTCACCGACAACGGCCTGCTCATCGCGCTCCACCGCGTCACCGGCCAACTCCTCTGGGAGTCCGACATCCTCGAAGAAACGAACCGCACCAACTACGGCAGCACCTCCGCGCCGCTCATCGTCAAAGATATGGTCATCGCCGGCGTCTCGGGCGGCGACATGGGACTGCGCGGCTTCCTCGACGCCTATCGCGCCGACACCGGCGAGCGCGTCTGGCGCTTCTACACCGTCCCCAAGCCCGGCGAGCCGCTGTCGGAAACCTGGGAAGGGTCCGCCCTCGCCGAGCACGGCGGCGGCGGCGCCACCTGGATGACCGGCACCTATGACCCTGAGACCGACACCGTCTTTTGGGGGACAGGCAATCCCTACCCGTCGATGAACGGCGACGACCGCGGTGGCGACAACCTCTACACCGATGCCGTACTCGCCCTCGAACCCGACACCGGCAACCTCAAATGGTATTACCAGTTCACCCCGCACGACCTTTACGACTGGGACGGCGGGCAGACGCCCATGATCATGAACGCCCGCTATCGTGGCCAAGATCGCAAGCTGCTCGTCAACGCCAACCGCAACGGCTTCCTCTATGTTTTCGACCGCACCGACGGCGAACTGCTACTCGCGGAGAAGTTCGTCGACCGCGTCACCTGGGCCGAGCGCATTGATGACAACGGCCGCCCCGTCGTTATCCCCGGCATGGAGCCCATGCCGGGCGGCACGAAAGTCTGCCCCAACGTGCTCGGCGCGGCAAATTGGCCTTCTGTCGCCTTTAACCCCGCGACGAATCTCTTCTACGTCAACGCCCGCGAAGCCTGCGGCATCTACTCCAAACCGCCCCGCTGGAATCGACGGCCGATCCCGCTCGAACCTGGGCAGATGTTTCTCCGAGCCATCGACCTCGAAACCGGCAAGCGCGTCTGGGAACTTCCGCAAATCGGCACCGCCGACAGTTGGGGCGGCCTGCTCTCAACAGCCGGAGGCATCGTCTTCTTTGGTGAAGACAGCGGCGCTTTCGGCGTTGCCGACGCCAAAACCGGCGAGAGCCTCTGGCACATCCAGACGAACTCCTCCTCGCAACTCGGCGACGGCCATAGCTGGCGCGCCTCGCCCATGACCTACCTCGCCAGAGGCAAACAATTCATCGCCATCGCCGCCGGGCCAAATATTCTCGTCTTCGGGCTGCCTTAGAGGAACCCGGTCACCCAGTTCGGCGCGCGTGAAGCGGATTAGCTCTCCGCTCCACGTCCCCCACCTTGCACCACCGGCTCCGTTAAGCTCTATGCATGCGGCTTGTTCTAGCCTCGGCGTCGCCGCGCCGTCAAGAGATCTTGCGGACAGCAGGGATTCCCTGCGTAGCTCGCGCCGCCGATGTAGACGAAACGCCCATCGCCGGTGAATCGCCAGAGGTATTCGTCGGGCGCCTCGCCGAAGCCAAGGCTCAGGCCGTCCGGCACGACGATCAGCAGGTCCTCGGGGCCGATACGGTCGTCGTGATTGACGGGACGGCCCTGGGCAAGCCGGCCGATGCCAACGACGCACGGAGGATGTTGCGATCGCTATCGGGCCGCACCCATCGAGTGCTGACCGGCATCTGCTTTCTCAATGGCTACCAGGTTCAGCGGGCCGTGGAAGAAACGACCGTCTACTTCCGCGAACTCGACGAAGAAGAGATCGCCAACTACGTTGCGACGGGAGAGCCCATGGATAAGGCGGGCGCCTACGGCATCCAGGGTGCCGCGTCGAAGTTCATCCACCGTGTCGAAGGCTGCTACTTCAACGTCGTCGGACTGCCGATCAGCCTCGTCTACAGCTTCATTCGCTCAAGCTTGCGGTAGAGCGTCTTGCGCTCGATATTCAGGATCCGCGCCGCACGGGTCTTATTGCCATCGGTAGCTTTGAGGACCTTGCGGATTTGATCTTCTTCGGCATCAGCCAGCGACCGCACCGCCTTGGGACGTGGCTCCAAGCCGTCCAGTGCCCCCCGCACCGCGTGGCCGTCAAGTTCGCCCGAGGGACTCAGGATCACAAGCCGCTCAAGCAGATGCTCAAGTTGACGCACATTACCCGGCCAGTCATTCTCTTCGAGAGCCCGGAGACCACTCTGCGTCAGGTTGATATCGCGGGCATAGGTGCAGCGGAAACAATCGAGGAAATGCTGCGACAGCGGCTGGATGTCGCTGCGGCGCTCCCGCAACGGCGGCAGGCGAATCTGTACGACGTTCAAGCGGAACCAAAGGTCCTGGCGGAAATCGCCCTTCTCGATCATGGTCGGCAAATCTCGGTTGGTGGCGGCGACTACCCGCACATCGAGTTTGCGGCTCTTTGATGAGCCAAGCGGGCGAATCTCCTTCTCCTGTATGAAGCGCAACAGCTTGAGCTGAAAGCTTCCATCGACCTCGGCGATCTCGTCGAGAAAAACGGTTCCGCCATTCGCCGATTCCAGCAGTCCTGTCCGGTCACGCTCGGCTCCGGTGAAGGCTCCACGCAAGCTGCCGAACAGCTCACTTTCCATCAGCGTCGGCGGGATTGCCCCACAGTCGACGGTCTGAAACTGTTTGTCGGCGCGTTGGCTATTCTTGTGGATCAGCCGCGCAACAAGCTCCTTGCCCGTGCCGGACTCGCCTTCGATCAGCACCGGCACATCGGTCGGCGCGGCGCGAGAGATCATCTTATAGACCTCGACCATGGGCGCCGAGAACCCGACCAACTCGGTAGGCGGGATCTCCGTGGCCTCAGCGGGCCTCTCGTGTTTCCCCGAAACCTGACGCTCCGCCCGACGGACGGCATCGACGAGTTGGCTCACGTCGAAGGGCTTCGCAAGGTAGTCCAATGCCCCTCCCTCGGTGGCCTTCATCACGGTCTCCATCGTGCCTTGACCGGTGATCACAATCACGGCGCAGCCGGGGTTGTTTTCCTGAGCCGCCTTGAGCACGTCGAGACCTGTCCTCTCATCGAGGTAGATGTCGGTGACAACGATCGGGTAGACGTCGTTGGCGAGACGCGTAAGAGCTTCGCGCGTCGAAGTTACGCCCTCCACGTCGTAGCCTTCCGCTTCGAGGCCGGTCGAGAACGTCAGTAGCAAGGACTCATCGTCCTCGACAAACAGAATGCGTGTTTTTTCACTCATCGTTCCACTTCCATAGCCGCTTGAGCAGCCCGTGGCAGGGTGATGGTGAACTGTGAGCCTTCGTCGATTCGGCTCTCGACCTCGATCGAGCCGCCGTGTTGGATGACGATCTCCTCGACGAGCGCTAAGCCCAGTCCCGTTCCATTCTCACCCGACTCGCGGGCCTGCCGCGTGCGGTAGAAGCGGTGAAAGATGTTCTTCAGATCCACTTCGTCCATCCCGTAACCCTTGTCGGTTACGGTAATACGCACGCTCTGGCTATCGCTTTCGGTGCGGACGGTAATCGTGGAATGTGCGGGCGAGTACTTGACAGCGTTGGTAAGCAGATTATAGCAAGCGTATTCGAGAAACTCGGCGTCGCCATGGATAAAGCCGGCTTGCCCGATGAGTTGGATCTCGATGTCTTTGCGGTCGGCCAACGGGCGGATACGCTCGACGGCATCGTTGAGTACTTCATCGATCGCGATCGACTTCGGCCGCAGATCGATCTGCCCCGCCGCCAGCCGTTCGACACTCAAGAACATCTCAACCATACGGCCAAGACGGACGGACTCGCTGTGAATGCGGTCCGCGATCTCTTTGCGCTTCTCGTCGTTCAACTCGTAGCGGCTGATCAGTTCGCTGGATCCCTGGATCGTGGTTAAGGGCGTCCGCATCTCGTGCGTGACGTAGTGGACAGCCCGCTGGTAGCGGGTCCTTTCGGCTTCGGCTTGCTCCAGGTGGCCGCGGAGCCGCAGGTACAAGCGCCCACCGCTTGCCAGCGAAGATAACCACGTCACGGCGGCGATCGGCGCGAAAGGCAAAACCCAGTCAGCCCGAAACAAAACGAAGGGAAGAGCGTGGATGGCCACGAGGCAAACGGCGGCGACAACCAATGCGGTTCGTCCACTAAGAAAACGAAAGATCAGGACAAAGACGAGAGCCCCACAGATGCCGATAAGCAGCACAGCGGACGGCGAAACTGTTTGCAAGAACGAGCCGCCGGCGAGCGTTTCGAAAGCATTGGCGTTGATCTCGACACCCGTCATCGCCTGCCCGTAGGAGTACGGTGTCATCAGAAACTGATCAAGCCCGCCCGCGACGACCACGCCCACGAACACAACGCGGTCTCGAACAATCGCGGCTCGGGCCGGGTCAGCAAGCACAGACCCCAAAGAAAGCCTCTCGATCGGCTGAGACGGGTTGGCATAGCGGATCAAAATCGAACGTCCTTCGGAGTAGGCGGCAGGAATGAACAAGTCCCCAACCTGAAGCCCGTCTTGCGTTTCGATCACCGTGGCGTTGCCTTGAGTCAAACGCAGGGTTTCCAGCGCCATGGCCCAACGGCGAACCAAGCCCGCCGCCTTGGCAAGCGCGAGACGGCGCGAAACACCGTCCTCATCGGGATAGGCATGGACGTGGGCCAAGGACGCGGCATTGTCACGTAGATCCGGTAGCGCATCGAGCCAGGAAACCTCCTCAGTACCCGTGAGGTGAGTCGCCAGAACAACGTTCCCGGCGGAGGCGATCGCCCGAGCCAGTTGCCGGTTCGCTCCCTCCTCACCCGGCTCGGCAAGAACAAGATCGATGGCTACAGCGGCCGGTCCGTGCTCCGCGATAATGTCGAGGGCCCGCGCAAGAGGCTCGCGGAGGTTCCGCAACCCCCCGTGCGCCGCAAGAGTGTCATCGTCAAAAGCGAGGATCAACGACCGTGAGCGTTCTGGCGGTGGCGGATTGATGCGGAGGATAAAATCGTAGAGGGCGTGGTCGGCCTGAGCGCCGAGAGCGCTCCAGCCAAAGGGCATTCCCACAAGGAGACTGCCCAGCAGAACGATGGTGTCAACCCATCGCGAGCACAGGATGCTCACGACCAAAGTATATCAGCGGCGAAGGGGACGCTGATACCACGAACGAACGGGCTGCTAGGCCTGCGGCACCGGGACCAGAGCGACTTCGTCTCCGGCGTCTAATCCAGCCAGGATCACCACTTCAGTGGCGCTGGTGGGCCCGATCTCGATCTCACGCGCGACAAACCCTTCGCCCCAGCGAACCATGACGAGAGAGCGGTCCTCGTCCTCCTGGATCGCGGCTCTCGGAATGACGAGCGCATCGTCGTGCTGGGAGAGCAAGATATCCGCGCTGCCGGAAAGGTCCGGAATCACGCGTTCGTCCTCGGCGTCGATCGACACTTCCACAGACACCATCTTGACGTAGGTGTCACGGCCGCTGCGCCACCGGAAACCGCTGCTCGAACTGCTGGCCATGGCGCTGATCGAGGTGACCTTGCCTGGCAGGACGATGTCAGGATACGCATCCAGCCGCACCTCAGCCTTTTGCCCCATGCGAACCAACTGGCTATCGACTTGGTTGACCACACCGCTAACGACCATCGCCGAGAGATCGACCACCCTCATAAAGAACGTGCCTGGATTTACCTGGTCACCCACCTGGATTTGTTCAGTCTGACCGCCACCCTTGTAAAGCGACTCCATCACTACCAATCCGCCGACCGGGCTCCGCATCTTCATGCGTTCCAGATCAATCATATGGCGATCGATGTGAAGCTGACTCTTTTCGACCTCAATCTCAAGGCTGCGCAATTCAGCCGTGTGAACCTCCTGTTGGAGCTCCACTTCCTGGGCAAGCTGCGCCAGTGTGGCTTCGGCCTCTTCTACGAGTAACTTCAGTTTTTCAGCCTCGATCTCTGACCGCACTTCCGCGGTGCGCAGATCAAGCTTCGCCTTATCAAGGTCACCCTGCGCGACCCGAACGCTTTGCTGTTCGGTCTCGGTGATGATCATGATTTCGGCCCGGCGCTTCTCCACAGTCGATTTGGACTGGGTCAGCGTCGAGCGCACGTCGTCAATATGATCCTCAAGCCAACGGTTCTCGAATGCGGCGACGACGAACCCGGCCTCGACCGTTTCACCCGCGGGGGCCAACTCCATCAGTGTGTGCTGACGGCGGCCCTCACTGCCGCCCCTCATGCGAGGAGCACGAATCGCGGCAAACCTCTTCGCGGCGATCGTTCCAGTAGTGCGAAGCGAGTGTCGGAAGACCTTGACCTCGGCCACCGCTGTCGAAATCCCCTGTAGATCCCCACCCGAGCTGGTATTGAAAAGCTGCTCGCGCTGCGACCAAACACCGAGTCCGATGGCGCCCAGAACGACAAAGACAATCCCGGTGAGAAACCGGTTCGGGCGTGATGCCGGTGGCTGCGGAGCGGTCGGCTCAAGCTGCGGCCCTTTGGGTTCAGGTCGGTCTTCGCGGGGAACTGAGGGGCTCACGCTGAAAGAGCGTTGCCAAGGTAGGCCCGTGGATTCCATGTCGGCTCCTTAAACCAAGTTAGCCAGTTTGAGTGTATCAAGAAAGAAGGGCGCAAACGCCCTCAATCACAAGGCGATTCCCGTCGAAGGGAAGTTACCACCGGCCCGCCACGCGTGCCCGAACCGGCCCCCTGTGCATCGAAGGCCCCTAGCCTATCAAAGGCTATCGTGGAATAGTCCCGGTGCTAAGATGGAAATCTTCGCCGTGGCCTGTTTGTGGCTCGCGGCCGACTCGACATCGGTACCCCGGCGGATCGGTAGCCGCTATGAGGCTTCCAGGTCGTACCGTAACGATTTTGCTCCCAAATTTACCCGAAAGGTTCAACCAACGAAGGAGAGATTCATGGCCTATACACTGCCCGACCTACCCTATGCCTTTGACGCGCTGGAGCCCTTCATCGACGCCAAGACGATGGAAATCCATCACGACAAGCACCACAACGCCTACGTGACAAATGTCAACAAGGCGCTCGCTGACAGCGCTGAGTTAGCGTCGAAATCCATCGATGATCTCGTGCGCGATCTCGACGCGGTACCGGAAGCCATTCGCGGCGCCGTTCGCAACAACGGCGGCGGCCACGCCAATCACAGCCTTTTCTGGCAGGTGATGAGGAATGGCGGCGGCGGCGAGCCCAGCGGCGATCTTGGCGCGGCCATCAACGCGACCTTCGGCAGCTTTGACGGTTTCAAGGAAAAGTTCTCCGCGGCCGGCGTCACGCGCTTCGGCAGTGGCTGGGCCTGGCTTTCGGTGGACGGCGGCGGAAACCTCGTCGTCGAGTCGACCCCCAACCAGGACAACCCGCTGACCCACGGCAACACGCCCATCCTCGGCCTCGACGTCTGGGAGCACGCCTACTATCTCAACTACCAAAACCGGCGTCCGGACTATATCTCGGCCTGGTGGAACGTCGTCAATTGGGACGCCGTCGCCGACCGCTACGCAGCCACCAAGAGCTAGCGCACCGTTTTCACGCCCTCGCATTCACGACCGGCGGTGGAAGCACCAACGCTTCCGCCGCCTGGTCCTGCTACCCTCCCTTTGAAGATCACCCGCCATGTCCGACTACACGTTCAAACTCGCCGTCTGCAACGAGCTCTACGAAAAGACTGACTTCGCCGCTTCCTGCCGCTCATTGAAGAAGGCCGGCTGGCAAGGCATCGAAATCGCACCGTTTACGCTGCAAAACGATGCCACCACCCTACCCGCCGAACGCCGCCGGGAGGTACGCGACATCATCCAGTCGGAAGGACTGGAGTTCGTCGGGCTCCACTGGTTGACGGTCGGGCCAAGCGGCCTTCACGTCACAACACCCGACGAAGCGATGCGCAAAAACAGTTGGGACTTCGTTCGCCGCCTTGTAGACCTGTGCGCCGATCTACGCCAGGGCGACAGCGGCGGCGTCATGGTTTTCGGCTCCCCGAAGCAGCGCGAAACGACCGGCGGGCTCTCGCCCGAGCAGGCCGCGGCGAACTTCGTCGAAGGTGTCCGCTCCATCGCCGGACATCTCGAAGACCGCGGCGTCACGCTGCTCGTCGAAGCCCTCCCCAGCGAGCAATGCAACGTCATCACATCGCTCGATGAAGCGGTCGAGATCGTCGGCCAAGTCAACAGCCCCGGTGTCCGGAGCATGTTCGATAGCCACAACGCGATCGAGGAAACAACGCCTCACGCCGACCTCGTCAAGAAACACTGGGACTTCATCCGCCACATCCACATCAATGAGCTGGATGGTTCGTACGTGCGTCCCGACGGTGGATACGACTTCAAGCCGGTTCTGCAAATCGCGAAGGATCGTCAATTCGACGGCTGGGTCTCGATGGAAGTCTTCGATTTCACGCCGGGCGCCGAGAAGATGGTCAACGAATCAATCGCGTATCTGCGCGACGAGATTGCGCAACTCAGCTGAGCCCAAGGCATGGCAACTGACGAACTAATCGTACAGGCCATCAAAACCGGTGATGCCGCCGCGGCGCGCGCACTGGTTCAACAGGACCCCTCATTCGCGGCGGCCCGAGGCGAGAACGGCATCTCGGTCGTGATGCTGACTGCCTACTATCGCCAGAGCGAAGTGCTGAGCGTACTGCTGGCGGCGAATCTGCCTCTGGACCTGTTCGAGGCTGCCGCCGTCGGCAAGCGCGAACGAGTGGACGAGATGATTGACGAGAACCCTTCGTCTGTCGCCGACCGCTCGTCCGACGGATTCACACCCCTGGACCTGTCCTGCTTTTTCGGGCACGTGCTTTGCGCCCAGCTTCTGATTCAGAAGGGAGCGGATATCAACGCGGCGGCTGAGAACCCGATGAAGGTAAGGCCCATCCACAGCGCCGCGGCGGGACATCATCTCGACGTCGTCAAACTGCTTCTCGAAAAGGGGGCGGACGCGGACGTGCAGCAGCAAGGTGGCTTCACGGCCCTACACGCCGCTGCCATACAGGGAGATGAGGCCATGGTTCAGGTTCTGATCAAATCCAGGGTCGGACCCCGCCTCCAAGCCGACGACGGCAAGACGGCCGCCGAGATGGCCCGCGAGAAGAGCCACGAATCGCTAGCAGCTCTTCTAACCTGACCCGCACCTTCAATCCCATTTCCTAAATCCGTCTCGACGTGTCGCTCAACTTCGAGCCGAGCCGGGAACAAAGAGAGCGGTCCGACCTTCCGCGAAGTCCGCCCCTGAGGCTGAAGAACCCAGCCTCGTCAGCAGCCCAACCTCGCCAACACGCTTACAACTCCAAACCCTTCAAGTACTCACGGAACGCTCCGCCGAGATCATCCCGCCCCAACGCGAATTCGACCGTAGCCTTCAGGAAGCCCAACTTGTCCCCAGCGTCATAACGTCGGCCCTCAAAGCGGTAGGCATAGACGGGGCCTTGCTCCATGAGAAGCCGGAGGCCGTCGGTAAGCTGCAGTTCGCCGCCGCTGCCGGGTTCGATGCGGTCGAGGCAATCGAAGATGTCCGGCGGCAGGACATAGCGCCCGATGATGGCCAGGTTCGAAGGCGCTTCACTAGCGGCCGGCTTCTCTACGAGATCGGTAACACGATAGAGCCGGTCATTCGTACCGTTGAACTCAACCGGCTCGACCGCCGCAACGCCATAGGCGGAGATCCGGTCGCTGGGAACCTCCATGACTGCGATCACAGCGCCGCCGACCTGCTCGTAGGCGTTCTTGAGCTGCCGCAGACATGGCGTCTCGCCATCAATCACGTCGTCAGCCAGAACAACCGCGAACGGCTCATCGGCCACCAGCTCGCGAGCCACGGACACGGCGTGCCCAAGCCCGAGCGCCTCATTCTGCCGCACGTACGAGATGTGAATCAAGTCCGAAATGTGGCGGACCAAGTCCAACTCGCTTTGCTTATTTCGTTTCTCGAGCAGGTGCTCAAGCTCGAAGCTCACGGCGAAGTGGTCTTCAATGGCGCTCTTGCCGCGCCCCGTAACGATGATGATGTTGTCAATACCCGAGGCGTGCGCTTCCTCGACGCCGTATTGAATAATCGGCTTGTCGACCAACGGCAGCATCTCTTTGGGCTGCGACTTGGTCGCGGGAAGAAAGCGGGTTCCGAGACCGGCGGCAGGGAAGACGGCTTTGCGGACGTTCTTGGGCATCGCCCTAGTATCGCGCTACCCACTCCAGGTTTCAATCAGCGATAACACTGAGCTACTCCGAACTGCTTGGTAGTGTCTCAGTTTGACAACTTCAAGCTGCTTTCGAAATGTCGGCGGAGCCATCAGGTGATCTCCAGAGCGATGAGGGCTCGACGTTCTCCAACCGCCTTCAGGCGGTTTCCGCGCGAAGCGCGTGTAGGCCGGCCACTTATGGCCGGTTCCCGCTTCCTCACCACAGCGCGAGGGCGCTTTAGCGTCCTTCCCTGGTACAGGCTTCAGCCGCTCAGCGAAACGCTTGCTGATCCGCGGTTCGGCTAACGGGAGTCAAACTGAGCTACTCCGAACTACTTGAAAACAGAAGGGGTTTTTGACGAGCCCGGTTATAATAACTTGTTCATGGGTGAATCGAGCATTTTCTGGCTTCGTGTCACCCTGTTGCTCTATTCACTGGGTCTCTGGCACGCGCTCGTAACCGTCATCAAGCGTAGGCAGCGGCTCTTCAATCTGGCGCTGGGGGCCTTCTCGCTCGGCGCGGTTTTTCATCTCGTCTCGATCGTCGATCAAGGCATGGCGCAGGGCCGATTCCCGGTCCATACCCTCCATCAGATGGCCTCGCTGATCGGATTCCTGGTCACCTGCACGTTTCTGGTGGCCTACTGGCGATACAAGTATGAGAGCCTGGCCGTTTTCGTATTCCCAACGGTCTTCCTGCTGACGATGGTGGCCAGCCTCGGCACGGCGTTCGATCCGCCGGAAGGCTATAGTCTGGGCGGCTGGTGGTTGACGATGCACGTCGTTCTGGTGCTGCTGGGGTACGCCGCCCTGACGCTGACGTTTGTCGCGGGCGTGATGTATCTCATTCAGGAAAAAGAGCTTAAGTCCAAGAGACCGAGAGCCTTCTACTATCGACTGCCACCGCTGGGCGCTCTCGATGATCTGGCCTACCGGACTCTGGCGGTGGGTTTCGTTCTGGTAACATTGGGGCTGATTTCAGGGAGCTTCTGGGCTTTTGTAGAATGGGGCTCAAACTGGATCGTGGATCCGACAATCGCGCTGGCATTCGTGACATGGGCGATCTATCTCGCGATGGTCTTCAGCCGGCTGGCGATTGGCTGGCGGGGGCGTAAGGCGGCCTACTTTTCGATCGTGGGCTTCTGCTCAGCCGCTTTGACCTGGATCGTCAATAGCGGCGTTCATTCCTTCATGCAGCCATGAGTGTCCTTCTGTTGGGTCTCAGCCACAAGACCGCTCCCGTCGAGGTGCGCGAGCGCTTTGCTGTGGCGGAAGCAGCGACGGCCGAGCGGCTGACGGCCTTGGCCGAGCGTCCCGGTGTTTCCGAAGCCCTCATCCTCTCGACCTGCAACCGCGTCGAACTCGTGGTGCGTTCAGAAGCGGGCTCCGATCCCACCGAGGAGATTCTGGCGTTCCTGGGCTCCGAACACCATCAGCTCGTCGATGAGGTCAAGCCATACTTCTACCGCTACGTCGATCACGATGCGATCCGTCACCTGTTCCGAGTCGCCAGCAGTTTGGACTCGATGGTGCTTGGCGAGCCGCAGATCCTCGGCCAGCTCAAAGACGCCTACTCGAGCGCAAAACAGGCCGGCACGATTCGAGGCGAACTGGACTTCGTCCTCAATCACGCATTCCGCGTAGCGCGGCGCGTACGCAACGAGACCGGTATCGGACAGATGGCCGTGTCGGTCAGTTACGTAGCTGTCGAGTTGGCGCGCAAGATTTTCGGCGACCTGACCAGCCGGTCAATCTTGATCATCGGCGCCGGCAAGATGTCTGAGCTTGCCGCCAAACATCTGCGCCGCGCCGGGGGCGGAAAGGTCTACGTCACCAATCGCACCCACGAGCGCGCGGTCGAGATGGCTCGCGTATTTGACGGCGAGGCGGTCGAGTTCAGTCGGCTGTTGGAGTGGCTGACCCGCGTCGATATCGTGATCACCTCGACCGGTGCACAAAACTTCATCCTCACCAAAGAGGATGCGGAAGGAATGATCGCTGCCCGGCGGCAGCGGCCGATCTTTCTGGTCGACATCGCGGTTCCCCGTGATATCGATCCAACGATCAACACGATCGACAACATTTTTGTCTATGACATCGACGATCTGCAGCACGTAGCCGACGCCAACCTTGAGCAGCGCAAAGGCGAAGCCGAGAGGGCCGAAAAAATCGTTGAGGAAGAACTAGACAAGCTGATGCATCGGCTCAAGACGCATCAGGTAGCGCCGACAATTGTCTCCCTGCAGAGCGAGCTGGAGCGTCTGCGGCAGTCCGAAGTTGAGCGGTATCGCTCGAAACTCGGCACACTCACACCGCAACAAGAGGAAGCGATTGAGGCCCTGACGCGCAGCATGATCAACAAGATCGCCCACTCCCCTGTTTCTCAAATGAAGCGTTTGGCGAGCCATCCCGACGGTCTACACTTCGTCGAATTCGTTAAGCGCGCCTTCAACCTACACATATGAAACCCATTGTTATCGGAACCCGCGGGTCCCAACTCGCCATGTGGCAAGCCCAGTGGGTTGCCGACGAACTCGAAGCCCTCGGCGTGTCGTCACGCATCAAGGTAATTAAGACCACTGGTGACAAGATGGGCGCCCGCGCCCTGGCAAAGTTGGTTGCGACGACCGGCGTGAAGGGTGTGTTCACCAAGGAAATCGACGAGGCGCTGATCAAGAGCCGCATCGACATCGCGGTGCACAGCCTGAAGGATCTGCCCACCGAGTCGGACAAGCGGCTCGCCCTCGGGGCGATCCCGGAAAGAGGCAACCCGCGCGACGCTCTTGTCGGAGCCGAACTCAAAGCGTTCGAGGAAGGCGCTCGCATCGGGACCAGTTCCCTGCGGCGCGCTTCCCAATTCAGGCGTCTGCGGCCCGATTTGAAAGTGGAAGACGTGCGGGGCAATGTCGACACCCGCTTGAAGAAGCTCGACGAAGGACGCTACGACGGCCTGATCCTGGCTGCCGCCGGCCTCGAGCGCCTCGGCCTGGAAGAACGTATCGCCGAGATACTTGAGACGAACGTCATGTGCCCCGCCATCGGACAGGGAGCCATCGGCATCCAGGTTCGAGCCAAGGACAAGGGCATTCTGGAGATCATCGCGCCCTTGGACCATGAGGAGACGCGCACGGCCGTAACCGCTGAGCGCACGTTGCTCAAAGCCCTCGGTGGCGGCTGCCAAGTCCCGCTAGGCGGCTATGCCATGATTCAAGGCGACCGGCTCAGACTCTCGGCGATGATCGTTTCCGAGGACGGCCGTCGCTCCTTCTGCCGTGTTGTCGAGGGCAGCCCATCGAATCCTAGCGCGCTGGGCGAAGAGACAGCGGAGAAACTACTGTCCCTGGGGGCGGGCGAGATCATGGGTATCAAGCCGAAGAAGAAGGCCCGCGCGCGCTAGTGCCCTAGCGCGCCCTATTCGGGAACAAACGGGAGAAGACTCTCCCAAACCACCGTAGGCTGCCCACGGACCAAAAGCTCCGAAGCCCATTTCCGACATTCCCATTCGCGGAAGTGGTATACACAGGCCCGCTCCCAATCGACTCATCATTGGGCATCTCGCTCCCAATCTATTCCCGGACCCGCGGCCGCATCGTCGTCGTCTCGCTTCTCTTGCTTCTGAGCCTCCTTGAGTTCGAGTACATATGCTTTCTCCGGCTGGACGATTGCCTGGATCTCCATAAATGCGTTGCCGAGAGAGCCGTAGGTTGGTACGTGGCTGTGACATGAGACCCAGCCGCGCCGGTCCATCCAGGCGAGAGTCCTCTTCAGGAAGAAGACGAAGAGAGCCCACGGAGCAAACAGAAGAACTATCAAGTTCAGGAACAGCACACGATCAGCGGCTCAATCGTAAAGAAATCCGGGCGCTGGGTGACGACGGCCGGCGATTCTTTCTCTTCCCAAACGACAGCGACGAAAGGAATCGAGTCCGTGGTTCGATAGCGGATCGGGCTGACGAGGGGCAGAGCTGCCAAAACCAGCAGAACTCCACAGATCGCCATCTGCACTCGAGGGTCCGCGAGAACCTGCTCGATCCAGCTTGCGTCGCGAAGTTTCTTCTTGCCGGAGTGCGGCGACGGTTCGCCGCAATAGCCGTAATACTTCTTGGTTCCACCCAACCGGCCTAAACACTTGCCACAGTATGTCATCAAGCCCTTCTCGTCGAGCTCAATGATGGCGGCGGAATTTCCGCAATCGTCGCAGAAGCGAGCCTTGTCGATGAGATCGTGATCACAGGAGTGGCATTGCATGAAAAACAGTCCCCCGGCCGGATGTGAATCGTCCAGGGTCGAGATGATTCTCTAAATCAGAGTTTTCGTTCTGGCGAATCGGACGCGGATAGGGTGTGACCGGCTCGCGCCCGATCTGTAACCTCTGTAACATCGTATAACTCTTTACCTTTCGGATGGATTGAGGTTTCTTCAACTTAGACGAGCAGGTGAGGCCAAGGATCTCTTGCGAGAACACGTGAAGGTTATCCGGGACGGTGCGCCAGCGGACCCTGAGCTTGGAATCGCGCTGTTTAACCTTCAATCGTGTTTGCGGCCAGCGGCATCTCCCATAGGCGTAGTCCTCCCGCTTGGGATCGATCTAGACACCTTGTTTCTTGAGCTTTCCAAGGATCGCGTCGAGATCATCGACGATGTAGTTGATCATGAAGGGCGCGGTGCTGTGGTCGAAGTACTTCGACGTTTCCGGGAACGTACTCCAGGTCGTAAGGTGCTCCTTTTCCGGCCTTTCGTGTGCACGCCACTTGAGCGTTACCCCCTGGCCAGGCACGTCCTGTAGCCCGAGCCGCTCCTGATACCAAGCCTTGGAGCCCTTTGTGGTCGGGTGACTTGATGAAGATTCCGCCGATTCCGATGACCCGTCCCGGGTCTTGTGTGAGAGCGCTGGACATGACCAGCACTGTACACAGGATGAATCGCCCAGAGGGCCCATCGACAGTCTAGCCAAGGCCGAACTCGTCACTTCCGACAAGTCCGGTCCGCGGAAGTTGGAGTCGCCGAGCACACTTCACGGTCGGTTAAACCATTTCACGCTTCCTCACTTACGATCGTTTGCCAACGTGTATCAAACAGACGACCGTCCTCGACGCTCCGAACCACTGTGAGCGCCACGAGGACACGTCTCCTTTACAATCAACCACTCGTCTCTTGATAATGTTGTGGCGTCCGTATAGTGCCGAACGCAGTCTCAATCGAGAGCTAGGGGAGAATCAACGCGTGAAGATTGGTGTCGCTGGATTGGGTTTCATGGGGAGTACGCATCTACAGGCGTACCAGAGCGTCCCCAATGCTGAAATCGCCGCCGTGGCGAGCAGTGACGAGAAGAAGCGGTCCGGGGACCTGAGCGCGATTCAGGGCAATCTCGACCGACCTGGGGAAGCGATGGATTTCGGCGCGGCGGCTCGTTACGCGACGGTCGAAGAGATGCTCGCCGACCCCAATGTGGACGCGGTGGATCTCTGCATGCCCTCCTACCTCCATGCGGAGCTGACCCTGAAGGCATTAGAGGCCGGAAAGCACGTCCTCATTGAAAAACCGATGGCGCTCACCGGCGACGAGTGCGACCAGATGGTCGAAGCTGCCCGCAAGCACGGCCGAGTCTTGATGGTGGCACAGGTGTTGCGCTTCTGGCCCGACTATGCGCGCGCCCGCGAGATCATCCAGTCCGGCGAGATTGGCCCGGTAAAGGCTGTCTTCTTTCGACGCAAATGTGCCGCACCGGCCTGGGGCAAGTGGATGCACGACCGTTCGCGCAGCGGCGGAGGCGTCTTTGACTTGCTGATTCACGATTTCGATTTTGCGCTTCACCTATTCGGCAAGCCCGCCTCGATCAAGGCGCAAGGCGTCGAAGAGATCGAGAAAGGTATCGATGTCGTTGAGGCCGAATTGGAGTACGAGGCACCACGGCCCGTCGTGATTTCCGGCGGCTGGCACCACCCACAAAGCTACCCCTTCTCGATGGAGTTTTCGGTGGTCTGCGAAGGTGGCACGCTCGACTTTCACTCGGGATTACGGCGCTTGACCCTCTATAGGGGCGACGGTTCATCGGAAGAACCAAAGCTCTCCGAACAAGACGGCTTCGTCGCCGAACTAAGCGCCTTCGTGGACGCCTGCGAGACGGGTACGGCCCCCGAGCACTGCCCGCCGGAGGAGTCAGCTCTGGCGACTCGCATGACGCTGGCGATGCGAACATCGCGCGAACAAGGCGGCGAGCCCATCAAGGTCTAGATACAGCAGTCCGGGCAGTTCTCGGAGAGCTCTTCATATCAGGAGAAACACAATGGCGGATTGGCAACCTTTGCAGGTGGGCGTGATGTTTTGGACGGGCGGCGTTCTGGGCGTCGATGCTTCCCCGGGCGAGATCACAGCCATGGTAAGGGGCCTCGGCGTGAACTGCGGCCAACTCGGCGTACACGGGCAGGCCGACATCGGCCCTGAGGGAACCGCCGCCTGGAAGCAGGCTCTCACGGCCTCCGGTGTCACTCTTAACACCGTCTTCGCCTCCTTCGAAGGCGAAAGCTACGCCGACGTGCCAACGGTAGAACAGACGGTCGGCTACATCCCTAGGGGCACGCGCGAGGAACGGGAGCGGCGCACCCGGGAAATCAGCGACTTCGCCCATGTGCTCGGCGTGCCCGGCATCGCCGCCCACATCGGTTTCGTGCCTGAGGACCATAGCGACCCGGATTACATCGCCGTCCGCGACATGATGCGCCGCCTCTGCGACTACTGTGCGGAGCGCGGACAGTCTTTCGCACTCGAGACCGGCCAGGAGCCCGCCACTGTGCTACGCGAGTTTATCAAAGACGTTGACCGCCCGAATCTCAAGGTCAATTTCGATCCGGCCAACATGATCCTCTACGGTTCGGGCGAACCGATGGAAGCGCTCGACGTCATCCATCCCTGGGTTGTCTCGGTTCACTGCAAAGACGGCACGTGGCCGCAAGAAAAAGGAATCTTCGGGGAGGAGACCCCTCTCGGAGAAGGCGATGTCGGAATGGAGAACTACGTCGCCAAACTCAAGCAAGTGGGCTATACGGGTCCGCTGACGATCGAGCGCGAGATTACCGGCGAGGAGCAGCGAGACGACATCCTCAGGGCCATTGCCCTGCTGGAGAAGCTTAGAGCCGCGTAGCGGTTTGCGACCATAGCCGGGCAGGCCGGCCCTGGCGTTCGAACCCGCCGTAGGCGCGCAGCAGAAGCGCCAGCGTGGCGATGGGGAATAAGCCAAGTGTCAACGAGCGTGCCGCGACGAATTCCGTATAGAGCGTCGCGTGCACAAAGAACGCCGGCCCCGTCGAGCACGCCCTCGGGCAGACTGAGGACGGAGCAGCACTGCGCGATCGCCACTCCTAGAGCGACGGGCGCCACCAGTAATGTGGCCATCGTGAGCCCCGGCCTCCGCACGAACGCCTCCCGCCATCCGCGGGTCTTCCAACTCCACGTGGCGCGCCCCAACAATGCCACGGCGAGAGCGAATCCTCCAAGGGCGATCTGGTTTCTGCTGCCGGCATCGAGATCGTGAAACATCCTCGCTAGATGGAAACCCAGGTTGTTCCCGTCGGTCCCGCCCATGACGGGTGCAACCGAGTAGACCAGAATCCAGGCCACAATCCCCACGGCGGGTACACCGTAGATCCAGCGCAGCAGATAGGGGTGCCGCTCGGTAATCGCCCGTGAGCGGGGCAAAGCAAGCGCCAAATGCAGAATCGTCGGCAGGAAGCAGGCGAGCAACGGGACTGTGAGACCCGGCGACCAGCGGCCCATCGCGATGATCATCCAGGTACCCATTCCGAGATAGGCCAGACGCCCTAAGGGCATGCTCACCTTGAGGAACGCGCCAAATCTGCCGTTCAGAAACCGGGTTGGAAAAGCGAAGGTCACTACTCAGTACTATCGGTACTGAGTAGGCTAGGGCTTTCCTTATTCTTGAGCTATCAGGAAATCCGCTCAGTCGAGGGGTGGCTTCCTCTTAAGGCTGTCCTAAATGCGGCATAGGCCGCTACGGCCATAGCAGCCAAGCATCTGATTCTAAATGCGTTTACTAGACACTGCCCTTTGACAAACCCAGAGGTCTTAGGCCAGATTGATGACAGTAAACCGCTGTCTTTGGGAGCCCGGCTTAGTTCGGGGCTTCTTCTTCGCCGCTTTCGTCTTCTTCCGCTTCCGTTCCCCCTTGGGCGGCGGCAGTTCCTTCAGAAGGTCCGTCACCGCCTCGTCGAACTTCAGATGTTTGAGAGTCAGGCTCGTTTTCTGGCTCATCAGCTTTGAACGTGATCTCCTGCTGTGGGTTCTCGGGTGGTAAGGGAAGATCCGCGAGATGAATCGCCGGGATCTCCATCATCTCTGCTTGCGTCACGACGCCCCTGTCTGTCGTGTAGATTACGTCGGCTCTACTTACCTTCGCGATGGCAAGTATCTGAATATCAACCTTAACGCCCTGCCATGCGGCCTTCTCGGCGTCGTCGAGCGTTTTGCGGTGCTGCTTCGCGTGATAGGTCGCAACGGCGGCCTCAATAGCAGCCATCTCCTAAAATGCGACAACTACGAACGAAGCCTCGTTGGATATGTCATCCACGTACTTCTCAAGAGCACTACCGGCGTTAACTAGAAACTCGCTGAGCGCAGGGGTTGGGATGAGAACCTTGCTTTTCTCATCAGAGAGGCATTCCTGAAGGTAGTCAACGCGGTCCTTGGGCCTTGTGATGGGCTGTTTCGTCTCAGGATGAACCGGTGCACCAACGCCATCTTGCAGGATCAGGATGAGTATCCCAGCGTCGAAACCCACCTTGCGGCTACCAGCCATTCAACCGTTCCTGATCGTCTCCAGTTCACGCAATGGGTCATCCATTGTTGCCCAATCGCTCTTCTTATGAGCCTCTCTTAGTCGCCCTATTACCTCGTCCAGACTGCCCTCTTTTAGGACAGCGAAGTCGTGGATTCTGAAGCTCTTCATAGACCAGATACCGTTCGTATCGCAAACCCATCTGCCGGTCCCAACGGCGCGAATCGGATCGTCAAACAGGTATTTACTAAGTCCCCTCGCCACTTCGCGTTTCGCTTCGCAAAAATGGACCGTACCGTCCAAATCTTCGAGGTGCACTGGTACAGGATCGTTTTGCCCGCCAATGGCTATCGGTACGCCGTCTAGCGTTCCAGGTTCGCTAATCGGACCGATCATCTCGAATTGCTTCTTGAGCCGTCCTGGAAACTCGATTACTGTCGCGCCATCCGGCTCAATCACAAGGCCAACAGAGTTGTCCCTTCTCAGCATGTCATCACTGATGACCACAGCATCTTGCGCATCTCTCGGGCCAATATGCTTACGGGTCTTTTGGGCTCGCTCTCGAACCTTCGGGTCGTCTTGCGCCTCAACCTCGGACACGAGCACTGCGCTGCCATCGTCTAGCCGAGAGAAGTGAACGCTCGATCGGTGGCCAAGAAGGGCAGCGAACTGCTGCATGTACTCAGCCAGTCGTGCCATCGGTATGTTCTGGGGCGTGAACCCGTCGAGGCTAAAGCGATATTCGCGTGGCTTTAGGTTCATGCTGCACTCCGGTTAGACTGCTGGACCCATCGACCCCCATCGCGGATTCCGCAGCGATTGCTGAACCTGAAGTTCTCTCGCTGTGAGTCAATGCTCACGGCCTTTTCATGTCCACGACAATAGTCCCAGTACATGAGTCCCTTCCCATCGGCACCGTCTACAGCGAGTGTAGCCCGTCCTCCGTCCGTGATGTCACGAGCATTGTACCGAAAGTCAAACTCGCTCAGGTAGCGATGCAGGTGCTTCCGGCTGACGTGGTGATATGTGCCGTGGCCGCCCCGCTTGAGGATGCTGAAGTAGCCCTCTACGGTGTTGGTCATCACCTGCTCGCCGTTTGCCGCACGCTTCATGTATTCTCTGGAGGAGTGGCGTACCTATTCGTGCGCCTGCTTCCCGATGAAGTAGTAGATCATCGCTTCATCGGTGTTCAGGGTGACTCCGCTTTCGATGTGGATAGCTAAGACGATCCAGTTTCAATCGTCGACAGCTAAGCGTCCGGGTATTTCATTGTCATCGGGTCCGGCAACGGAATCCTCTTAATCTCGCGCCCCCCAGCCAGCTTCGAGAACTGGTACTCCGGCTTGTCGGGATTTCCGGCCAGCATCTCGGCGACATTGCCGACACCCAGAATCACAAGCCGGTCTGGGTGGAGGTGCTTCTGCGCCACCCGCAGCACATCGTCTTTCGACACCACCGCAATCCGGTCGCGATATTTGTCCCAGTAGCCCTCTTCGCGGTCCGAGTACTCGTCGAACGCAAACGTGCCCGCCACGGCCCCCGCCGTCGCGAAGAAGCGCGGGAAGGTCTCGATCGAGGCGTTCTTGGCGGTGGCCAACTCTTCGTCGTTGACCTTTTCCTCACGAATCCGAGCCAACTCTTCGAGGACAATCGTCGCTGCTTGCGCACATCGCGCGTTCATTGACTGGAACCCGGCGCGAAATGTGCCCGGATAGAAGATGCCCGGATTAAAACCGCCACCCGCGCCATAGGCCAGTCCCTCGTCGGAACGTACCCGTGTCATGATCCGCGAAGTGAAACCGCCGGCCCCCAAAATGTGGTCCATGATGCCAATCGCGATGCGATCCGGGTCGTCCCGGCGAATCCCCAGGTGCCCCATCGCGACTCGTGACTGGTTAAGCTCCGGTTTGTCGACCATGTAGGCGCCCGGCACAGGCTTGTGTTTGGGAACCGGCACCTTGGGTACATCCGGTTCCGACGACGACGGCCATCCGGCCGTCAATTCGCTGCCGAGTTGATCGAGGATCTGCTTCGTATCGACATCGCCGGAGACCGAGAAAATCATCGACCCCGGATGGTAGTAGCTCGCTTGGAACTCACGCATCGCGTCGACCGTAACGGCCTCCACCGAGGCCTGCGTCGAGGGCCAGGTCGAGTAGTGATCATCGCCTCGCATGAGGCGGGCAAACTCCCGCCGCTCGACCCCCCGTGCCTGGTCATTGCGCCGCTTCATCCCCTGCAACCGGCGAGCCACCGAGATCTGGAACCGTTCCGGGTCAAAGCCCGGGTTCTTGAGCATGTCAAAGAACAGCTTCAGCGTCGGTTTCAGGTTCTGCGTAATGCAATTCAGCGCCGCCCCCGCCGAGGTGCTACCGACGTTGCTGCTGATCTCCGATGCCAGAAAGGCGGCCTGCTCGTCGAAGTCACGCGCCGAAATCTTCTTCGTACCGCCGGCACGCATCTGCGAACCGGTAAACGAAGCAAGACCGACCTTGTCCCGGGGAACGAGATAGCTGCCCATGCGGATGGTCACGGAGACATCGATCAGCGGAAGCTGGTGATCCTCGACGACGTATGCCACCGCTCCGCCCGGCAGCTCGTGCCGATACTCGGCGGGCTTCGGCGGATCGTAGGTGAGCTTCGGGAACCTAAGCTCGCTCGGGTGGGCCGGAACTCCTTCCTCGGCGGCCCAGACAGCGGGCGCGAGCGCCGCGCCGGCGGTGAGTTTCATCCAATCGCGGCGTCTCATTGTGAACCTCCGGGTCCAGGATTTCCGCCTCGACCTTGCCCCGGCGGCCCTCCGCCTGCCTTCGTGTTGTAGACGGCGACATTGCTGTTCTCAGCCTTGATGTACTTGCGGGCGACGGCACGGACATCCTCCGCCGTGACAGCTTGAATGCGGCCGGAAAACTTATTGATGTTCTCCCAATCGCCCAACGCTTCGTACATCAAGAGTTGGATCATCAAGCTTGTCTTCGACCGGAGCCGCCGGAAGTCGCCCGCGAGCTGCTGGTTCTTGACTTTGAGTAACTCCTGGTCACCGGCAAGCTGCTCTTGCAGCACCTTCACCTCGTTGTACAACGCCTGCTCGACTTCCTCCGGCGTGTGCCCTTCGGCGGCGACCCCCGACAGCTCGAAGAAGCCGTCGTACTTAAGACCATTCACCCCCGCGCCGGCTTCCGTCGCGACCTTCTGCTCAAGGACGAGAGATTTGTACAGTCGTCCCGTTCGTCCGTTCAGCAGGCTGGCCAAGACCAAGAAGGCCGGCTCCTCGCGATGGGCATCAGCCACGGTGTGGTAGCGAATGCGGACCGTCGGACGCGTATCGGCGTACCCGACCATGCGGGTTTCAGCCTGTTGCTCGATCTCCCACGTGCGGACGGGCTCCGGTTCCGTTTCGCCCCGCTTCAAACGCCCGAAATACTTCTCGGCCCACTCGATGGCCTGTTTGGGCTCGAAATCTCCAACCAACGCTACAGTGAGATTGTTGGGCGCATAGTACGTCCCAAAGAATTCCAGCGCCTCGTCTCGGGTGAGGCCATCCAGGTCGCTCTTCCAGCCGATTACCGGCCAATGGTAGGGAGACGACTGCCAAAACAGCGCTTCGAACTGTTCATCGAGCTTGCCGGTCGGCGTGGAGTCCACACGCAACCGGCGTTCTTCGTGGACGACGTCGCGCTCGCTATAGAACTCGCGAAACACCGGGTTCGATAGGCGGTCCGATTCCATCCAGAACCAAAGCTCCAGCTTGTTCGACGGCACGTTGATCATGTAGAGCGTCAGGTCGTTCGACGTGAACGCGTTCATGCCCGACGCCCCTTGCAGCGTGTAGATGCGGTCGAATTGGTCTTTGATGATCAGCTCACGCTGCTCCTTGAGCAACGCGTCGAAGTCGCCCAGCAGCGCGTTGTGCTTCTCCGACCGGATCGCGGGACCTTTCGGATCGTCGACTAAGCCACGGCGGTGTTTCTCAATGAGCGCTTCTTCTTCATCGCGAATCTTCGCCTTCAGTACATCGAGTTGCTTGATGATCTCAAGATCACGATCGATGTCCTTGGTGCCGATCGTGTGCGTCCCTTTGAACATCATGTGCTCGAAAAGGTGCGCCACACCCGTTACACCGGGACGCTCGTTCACCGAGCCCACTTTGGCCACCCAGCCGGCCGAGATGTTCGGGTCACCCTTGAGCGGCACGAACAGAAACTCCATGCCGTTGTCGAGCACATTAACTTGCACCTCGACCTTCTGCGCCTGTGCGCCGGGCGGGCTCAACGCAAGCAAGGCCACGGTCAAGAGACAGATGGATAGGAAGTATTGCTGTCTGGATGGAGACATGTCTTCTGATTATGACGAACCACATGCCCGAGAGGTCACATCGAGGCTGAGAAAGAATGCCCCTGAGCGGGACCCGCCCCCACAGCAAAGGAGGGCCCGACTATACTGTTGTCACTTCCCCGCATCGAGGAGTTTGTCATGGATCGTAGAACCTTTCTTTCCGGCGTCAGCGCGGCGCCACTGCTCTCCGCCCAAGCACGCGGCCAGGGGCAGGACTATAAGCCGGTGGGCGATCGTCCGCCGAACATCCTGTTCCTGCTGTTCGACAAGTGCCGCTCGGATGCGATCGGGGCGTACGGTGAGCGCGACGTCCATACTCCGAACCTCGATTTTCTCGCCGAGACCGGAGTGCGGTTCAACAACTGCTATGTGCCGCAAGCACTGTGCGGGCCGACACGGGCATCGATTCTGACGGGCAGCTACTCGCACGTACACGGGCTGAAGCGGAACGTCTATCCACACAGCCCCGGCCCTAGCAATTCGACCTATCAGGAGCCGATCATCGATCCGTTCCGCGATCAGCGATTCAGGCTGTGGGATAACTTCGGCTTCTATCTGAACAACGCGGGTTACGCGACGGGCCATATCGGCAAGTGGCACTTGGGGCCTTCCAACCCGGGCTTCTTCGATTACTGGAAGTCGTTCAACTCGCTACTGCTGCACTGGATCGGCGAGCCTCACAAATCGCGCTACCGGCCCGACGTGCATACCGATCAGGGTCTGCGCTTCTTAGACGATCACGCAGACGAGCCGTTCTTCCTCTATCAGTCGTACTATTCGCCGCATGAGCCGTCGGACCCGCCGAAGCATTTCCTTGAGCGCTACAAAGGGCAGAGCAACGCGGGCTACTACGGTTCGGTATCGGCGCTCGATTGGAACGTCGGGCGCATCCTCGATAAGTTGCGCGAGAAGAATGTGCTCGATGACACGATGATCATCTTTTCGACCGAGCATGGCCGCGCCTGGACGGACCGTCCGGGGACGGTCGAGGGCATGTGCACCTCGTATGACGACGCGGCGCGAATTCCTTTGATGATTCGCTATCCGAAGCGGTTGCCGTCGGGCAAGGTGTGGCAGTCGGGCGTCAGCTCCGTTGATCTCATGCCGACGATTCTCGACGCGGCGGGCATCACGCCGATCATGGGTGCGCACGGCAACGATTTCCGGCCGGTGATCCACGGGCGCAGTCTCTTCAAAGAAGTCAACGAAGGCCGCGACGACTGGAGCCGCCCGATCATGATCCAGAACGTGCCGCAGCGAGCGATCGACGGCGCTTATTACGAAGAACGCGGTCTGCGCACCGAGCAGTTCAAGATTATTCTGAGGAAGTTCGGCAATCGCCCCGTACGGCGTCCCGGCGAGCTGTACGACATGAAAGCGGACCCCGGCGAGACCCGGAATCTCTGGAATTCCGCGAACTCGACGGTGAAAGAGATGGCTACGAAGGTCAGGGACTGGGGCGAACAGTACGACGACGAACTCTCGATCGATCTGGGTTCTTGGGCGATGGAGAACGCCTAGCGTCGGCCGTTATCGAATTGAGGAGCGAGTTACCAATGCATAAGCACACATTTTCACGCCGTCAGATATTGGCCGGAGCGGCCGGGCTCGCGGGCCTTGCGACGCTTCCCTCTTGCGCCGCCGGCGGGTCGGAACGGCTGAAGATCACGAAGATCGAGATCTTTCAGGTTGTCGTTCCCATTCAGGACGACATCATCAACAGTCCGGAGTTCAACCCGGACGGACTGTCGGAGTTCCCCAAAGGACCGAAAGTAATCATCAAACTCCACACGGATTCCAGCCTCTTCGGCATCGGCGAAACATCGCGCAACGTGCCCAGGGAAGGCGCGCTAGAGAACGCCGTGTTTCTTGAGGGGAAGAACGTTCTCGACTTGAATCTGGCGCGGCTTGACCTGCCGGACGGGCGGTCGCGCGGCGGCTTCGAGATTGCCCTTTATGACGTCGTCGGAAAGGCCTTCGGCTGGCCCGTCTACAACCTGCTCGGCGGGTTGGCGCAAGACAAGGTCTACGTACCCTACTGGTGCGGGCGTAAGAATCCGGTCGATGCCAAGCGGGTCGCCGAGCGCACGCTCAAGGGCGGGTTCACGTCCCTCAAGATGAAGGGCCGCCAGGAAGACCCGATCGTCGAGGCCGTGCGTGCCGTTAAAGAGGTCGCGCCGGACGTCAAGATCACGGTCGACTTCAACCGCCACTACGAGACAGCCGAAGAGTTTCTGCCGATCGGTCGCGCCCTCGAGGAGATCGGCAACATGCGTACGATCGAGGACCCCGTCAACGAGGTCAGCGAACTGGCCAAGATCGCGGAAGCGCTTGAGACGGCGATTACTCTGACGCCTCGCAACGGAAAGCATATCGTCGAAGCCGCGCTGGCCGGCGCTTGCGACCTCATCAACACCGGCCCGCGGCCCTCAATGATGAGTTTCGTGATCAATGCGGGCGTCTCGGAAGCCTTTGGGATGCCCTGCTGGCATGGTTCCGGACACGAGCTCGGCATCAAGGATGCGGCGATGATGCAGTCATGCGCGGCGGCCGGGAACTGCACGCTGCCGAGCGATATTTTGTCGCATCAGCGTGTAGACGACCTGATCGTTGAGCCAATCAACATCAAGGATAGTTATGTGATTGTGCCCCAAACACCTGGGTTGGGCGTCGAGTTGGACGAGGATGCCCTCCAACGGTTTGCAGTCTAGCAGGCTGTTTAAAAACTCGATTCAGCGTCTATCCCTGGTATCTGCCCGTGCCGCCAAGCACAGCATGCAGCGGTCTAGAGCAGAGCCGGAGGACTTTTTCAACGACCTGCTAGGTTTCAGAAGACTGACGTAGTATGATGCTCAAAGCTTCGGACGACGATAGTAGGCTCACAAATGATCTCCCAACGGCTGATTGAACAAATTCACGGATCCGCGAACCGGCTTACCAACGACTTGATTGAGCGGCTCCACACGGACCCGCGCTCGACGGCCTACCGGATCATTCCGCGCGAGCGGCTGATTGCTCTGAAAGACGACCTCTATCTGCACCTCGGGCGCTGGCTCAGCACGCGCTCGAAAAGCGCCATCAAATCGCGTTATGTACGACTTGGACGAGAGCGCTATCTGGAAGGGATCCCGCTCAGCGAACTGATCTTCGCGCTGTCGATGACGAAGTCAATGGTGGTCGATTTCATCCGGCATTGCATACCGGGGAAGCCGGAAGAGTTAAACCTCGAATACGACTTGGTCGTTTCGATTAGTGAGTTCTTCGATGAGGCGACCTACTTCGCGTCGGTTGGCTATGAAGACGCCAATCAGGCGCAACTCACGGCGCCCCCCATCCTCGTCGAAGCGGCCGACGAATTGGTTGAGAAGAGGGTTCCCATCCGGACACACCATCCGGTTGATGAAAGTTGGGCCATCAGCCGGGGCGGTGACATCGGGGAAGCATCAGGTTAGTTCCGCCACCACGTTGTTTCACCCTGCGGAGTGTGCTGCTCACTTGATGCCAACGACCATGGAATCAGGGCCGGCCAGGTGGCTGACCCATGTTTCGCGGAAGCCCGCTTCCTTTAGCCATCCCTGGCAATCCGCCCCAGAGTAGTCGAACCCTCCGGGCGTTTCGATGAGCATATTCAAGCTCATGAGGAGCCCAAAGGCGTTCTTGGAGCGATCGTCATCAATCAGGGCCTCGTAGATCAGAAACGCCCCACCCTCGGGGAGGGCGTCGTACGCCTTGCCGATCAGCATCTTCTTTTCGTCGAGGTCCCAATCGTGCAAGATGTGCCCCATCATCACCACGTCTGCCTTGGGCAGGTCCTGGTCGAAGAAACTTCCCCCTTCAAACCGGAGGCGCCCGGAAAGGCCGGTCTCGGCTACGTACTCCTCGAAGATGGGCCCAACCTCGGGTAGGTCGAACCCGATGCCCGCAAGGTGGGGATGCGCCTTGGCGATCTGCACCGCTGTGTCACCCTGAGCGGCCCCTACATCGACAAACGACTGATACTCGTTCCACGGAAACTTCTCGGCGATCCCCAGTGCGGCTCCCCGGCTCAGGCCGGTCATCGCTCTCAGGAAACCTTTAAGCCGTGCCGGGTCGGCGTAGAGCGCTTCAAAAAATGGAGTCCCGCCGTCCTTGGCCTCATTCTGGAGAAGTCCCGTCCGCAGTCCTTCGGTCAGATTGCCCCAAAAGGGATAGAGCCGGTCGTTGGCCATCTCCAGCATGCCGCCCATGTATTCGGGCTTGCGCTTGTCGAGGAAAAGATCCGTCGAGGGGGTATTGTTGTATGTTCCCTCATTGCGTTCGAGGAAACCGAGCGCCACAAGGGCGTCGAGAAAGTCCCGGGCCGAGCGCGGATGCAGCCCAAGCCGGCCCTGCAAGTCGGCAAGGTCACCGGGGCGTCGGGCCAGTTCGGTGAACAGTTCCATCTCAATGGCGCTAAGGAGGGTTTTGGAAGCCCAAAACCCCAACCCCGTTTGCATGATGTGGGCGGGTGTTGGTTGTTCGCTCATGGTTCGCTTGTCTCGTCGGGCTATCGCTGACGCTCTGAGAGTTTAGGGGATTACTGCGTGACGGGAGACCTCTTAGGGAGCAAAGTCCGGTCGTAGCCTTAGGACTGCGCCCGTTGCCGGTCCGTCTTGAGCCGCCAAAGCCTAGCCAGGTCTTGACTTGATGCGATCGAGCTCTCGCCCGCGGCGACCGTAGTTGGCCTGGTAGTAATCGCGGTACGCACCCGAGCGGACCAGCTCGACCCACCCGGCATTCGCGCGGTACCAGTCGACCGTTTGAGCAAGACCCGCTTCGAATTCAATCTCTGGTGTCCATCCGGTCTCGGCTGCAAGCTTGGCGCTCGTCAGCGCATAGCGGCGGTCGTGGCCTGGGCGGTCTTCGATGGTTTGCATCAGGCTTTCGGGTTTACCGGTGGCGGTGAGAATTTGCTTGACTACTTCAAGGTTCGGGAGCGCGCGGTTGCCGCCAATGTTGTAGATCTCGCCGGGGCGGCCTTTCTCGAGCAGCGACAGAATGGCGCGGCAGTGGTCGTCGACGTAGAGCCAATCGCGGACTTGCTGGCCGTCGCCGTAAATGAGAAGCGGTTTATCCTCGAGGGCATTGGCGATCATCAGCGGAATGAGCTTCTCGGGGAACTGGTAGGGCCCGTAGTTGTTCGAAGCCCGCGTGATGACGACCGGCAGCTTGTAAGTGGTGAAGTAGGAGAGCGCCAGCATGTCCGAGCCGGCCTTCGAAGCGGAGTAGGGGCTGCTGGGGCGGAGCGGGAAATCTTCGTCGGCTTCGGCCGGAGCCGTGATGCTGCCGTAGACTTCGTCGGTCGAAACGTGGACAAATCGTTCGACGTCGTGGCGGCGTGCGGCTTCGAGCAGATGAAACGTGCCCGTGAAGTTGGTGTCGATGACGGGCTTGGGCGAAAGGATGCTGCGGTCCACATGCGATTCGGCGGCGAAGTGGACGATGGCTTCCGGACCGAAGTCGGCGACAGCCTGTTCGGTGGCGTCGGCATCGCAGAGGTTCGCTTTGACGAACCGGTAACCGGAGTGCCCTGCCACGGAATCCAGATTCTCCAGATTCCCCGCATAAGTGAGGGCGTCGAGGTTGAGCACCTCGGCCGCGGCATCATTCCTGAGCACAAGCCGGATGAAGGCGGTACCGATGAAGCCGGCCCCACCCGTGACGAGCAGCTTCATTTGTGCTGGATCTCCCAGTCATAGTTGATACCGGGGTCGTCGTAGGGGATGCGGCCTTCGTCCTTCGGGTCGTAGTGCCGGTCGGTGATGTAGACGAGCACAGCGGGGCTTTCGCCAATGACCTTATAGCCATGAGCAACGCCGGGCGGAATGAGAACCTGCCAAGGCCGCGGGACGCCGACGTAGAACGTATTGCGGCGGCCGAAAGTGGGCGAACCGAGTCGAAGGTCGGCGAGGGCAACCTGAAGCACGCCTTGAATCGGTACCCAGAAATCCGTCTGGTGCAGATGGTAGTGAAACGCCTTGATAGTTCCTGGATAGCTGAGCACCGTCGAGACCTGCGTGGATTCGGTCGGGAATCCGGCCGGCAATCCTTGCCCTAGGCGGGCGACTTCCAGGAAGTATCCCCGATCGTCGGGCCAAAGATCGTAGGGTTGGACTTGAACGCCGTCGATGAAGTCGGCGGCGGTGGGTTTCGTGATAACGCTACCGATTCCCTTGTCACACTCGGGCGTGGAGAGGCTGAGAGATGCGTCTCCGCTCGTGATCACCCGGCCGGCTGACGGTGCTGGTTTCAGTTGGCTCGCCATAACGAAGTTTCCTCACAATCGTATCGCAAACGGCCCTCGTTCAAGCGAACCGCCCGCCGAGGCGGATACAATCATGAGACTTTGGTGGGTGGGTCTCGCAATCCGCGCCCGTTTGTTGTTGAGAGGGGTTGTCCGTGTCTGAAGGAATAAATCGCCGACAGTTTATCGCCGCGAGTGCCGCCGCCGGAGGGTCGATGCTATTGCCTTCGATCGGACAGGCGGAAAAGAGTTTCCCCGGAGCAGGCAGTGAATGGCGCTTCTACGGCGGCGACCAGGGTGCGTCGCATTACTCGCCGCTCGACCAGATCAATCTCTTCAATGCGCACCGGCTTAAGCCCGCGTGGATTCACAATACCGGCGACAAACTCGATCGCCCGAAGACGATGATTCAATGCACGCCGATCGTCGTCGGCGACGTGATGTACATCACGACAGCTCGCATGGCGGTTCGAGCGCTGAATGCCGCGACCGGCGAGATCCTTTGGAACTTTGATCCGTATGAAGGCCAGCGATCGTCGCGGGCCCGCGGCGTAAATCGTGGCGTCACGTATTTCGAAGACGGCAAGGATAAGCGCATCTTCGCGGCGATCCAGAAGAAAATGTTCTGCCTCAACGCGGCGACCGGCGAGCTGATCAGAAGCTTTGGCGAGAACGGCGTTGTCGACCTGACGCAAGACTTCGACCGCGATATGGAAGGCCTGTTCTACAAGTGCACGAGTCCGCCGGTGATCTACGAGGACTTGATCATCGTGAGCGGCGGCGGAGGCGAGGGGCCACGCCCCGAAGGGCCGGGACATATCCGCGCCTACGATGTCTACACGGGCAAGCGGAAGTGGATCTTCCATACGATTCCGTTTCCTGGCGAGTTCGGCCACGACACATGGGCCCCGGACTCCTGGGAGGTCAACGGCGGCACGAATAACTGGGCCGGCATGAGTCTCGATCCCGAGCGCGGCTGGCTTTTTGCCTCGATCGGGTCACCGTCATTTGATTTCTGGGGCGGCGATCGACCCGGTGACAACCTATTCGGCAACTGTGTTCTCGCCCTGGATGCGAGGACAGGCAAACGTGTCTGGCACTATCAGATTGTGCGGCACGATGTCTGGGACTATGATCTGGCCGCGCAGCCTTCGCTCGTGCAGCTCCGCAAAGGGGACCGGCTCGTCGACGCCGTGGTGCAGACGACGAAGATGGGCCTGATCTTTGTGTTGGATCGCGAGACGGGCGAACCGCTGTTTCCGATGGAGGAACGGCCTGTCCCGAAGAGCGACATTCCCGGTGAGCAACTGGCAAAATCGCAGCCCGTGCCGCTCAAGCCCGGGAGCCTGTGCCGGAACGAATTCACCGAAGACCTCATTACGGACATCTCGCCCGAAGCGCACAAGTTCGTCTTGGAACAGTTCCGAGCTGCTCGAACCGGCGGGCTCTACACACCGCCTTCGAGACAGGGCACGGTGATCTATCCCGGGTTTAGCGGCGGAGCGCTGTGGGGCGGTATCAGTTTTGATCCGGATCGGAATTGGATGTACGTCAACTCGAACGAGACGACGAACTTCTGTACGATCGTCGATGCGAAACCCGACGATGCCTTCCGCTTCAATCACGCCGGATACATCCGGCTTTTGGACCCCGAGGGCTATCCGTCGATCAAACCGCCCTGGGGCAAAATGAACTGCATCGATCTCGACTCCGGCGAATACGTCTGGCGAGAGATTCTTGGGGAACACGTCGAGCTGACTACTCGCGGGATCCCTAAAACGGGAACGCTGAATTTCGGCGGCTCGGTCACAACGAAAGGCGGACTCGTTTTCATCGGCGCGACAGCCGACCCGAAGTTCCGTGCCTTTGATGCCAAGAGCGGCGTCGTGGTTTGGGAGTGGGAGTTGCAGGCGGGCTGCAATGCTTCGCCTTGCTGTTATGAAATCGGCGGGAAGCAGTACATCGCCGTCGCCGCTGGAGGCGGGCGATCGAAACTAAGCTTGTCGTCGGGCGACGAGATTGCGGCCTTCGCGTTGTCCTAGAAACTGAGAGTCACGACGCGCGGTGCTGGCGAGCCGCGTTCAGCGTGTTGACCATCAACATGGCAATCGTCAACGGGCCGACTCCGCCCGGCACAGGGGTGTAGGCTCCGGCGGTTTCGATCACGTCCTTGGGGTTAACATCGCCGACTAATACCGAGCCTCTCTTTCGGAAGCCTTCCAGCTTCTTGGGCAGTCCGGCACAGATCGTTTCGACTTGCTCCGCGTCGGTGAGGCGATTGATTCCGACATCTAGAACGGTAGCGCCAGGCTTGATGAAGTCGCGCGTTACGAAGGCCGGGCGGCCGAGCGCGGCAACGAGAATGTCAGCTTCGCGCGCGACCGCGGGAAGGTCCTCGGTCCTCGAGTGACAGATCGTCACCGTCGCGTTTTCATGAAGCAACAGAAAAGCCGCGGGCTTGCCGACGATATCGCTGCGGCCGACGACGACAGCGTGTTTCCCTGCGATCGGAATCTCGCTGCGCTTGAGAATCTGAATCAGTCCGGTGGGCGTACAAGGAGCCGGCGCGGGCCTCTTCGTGACCAATGCGCCCACGTTGAACGGATGAAAACCGTCCACGTCTTTCCGCGGCGAAACAGCTAACAGAACCCTTGCGGAATCGACATGCTTGGGGAGCGGCAGTTGGACCAGGATACCGTCGATCTCGTCGCGCCGATTCAGCTCATCGATCAGCGTCAGCAATTCTTCGGTGGTCGACGAAGCCGGTGGCGTGATGTGCTTGCTGTGAATGCCGACCTTCTCGCAGGCCTTGATTTTGTTGCGAACGTAGATTTCCGAGGCCGGGTCATCGCCGACGCGGACCGCCGCCAAGCCCGGTCGGATGCCCTGGGCAGCCAGCCCTTTGACTGCGTCTTCGACTTCGAGCAGGATCTGGTCGCGAATGCGATTTCCGTTCAGAACGCGGGCGGGCAAACAATGTCTCCGGTGAAGAAACCGGCATCATAACATGGGGCTTCCGCAGTCCCGCCAAACACGGCCCGTTCGAGTGGTTGGTACCCTCGTCCTCGATCGACTCACACGTCAGTTCCGGTCTCCACTCGGCTTCAGGCGATTCAACGTATAGGCCGCAACCCGTGTCGCCAGCGGTTCGCCGCCCGCACCTTGAATCCCGTTCGGCCGAAGCTCGTACACCCGACCGGGGACAAGCCCGTCGAGCGTCAACAAGACGCGCAAGCCGTCATCAGAGACCTCAACCCCAGTCACTGTCACCGGGGTCACATCCGTCTTCGGCGAGCCGTACTGCGCATGGTACTTGTAGTAATAGTGTGTGAACGAGTAGGCCGAGGGTTCGCCCACGCTTACCCGGTCGACGGGCTTCGTGAACGTCAAATCGAAGCCCGATTCAGTCAGATGCATGTGAAGAATATCCATCGGCGTCTTGCCCGTATAGACGATGCACTGGAGGCTTTCCGTCGAGCCCCAAAAATACGCGGTCTGAGCGACGTAAAGCGTGTCGCCGTCAGGTGAAAACGCGATTCGGTTGTTGCTGCGGTGCAGGCCGTTCTGTTCAATCAGAATGAACGCCGCCCCCTGATACTCGCCGTCGACCTTCTCGATATCAGCGCGGAGGATACGCGGGTACGTCCATTCCACGACCAGCATCTGTCCGGCATAAGGCCCGAACTTGCCGTCCGTATCGTCGAGCAGCAGCTGCGCCACCGAGCCCCCCATATCGTTCTGCGGGAACAGGATCGCAGGACGTTTACGAATGCTTTCTAGCTCCGCAATGGTCGCTTCGGCTGGGTCGCGCCCCTCTAATCGCGGGTCCCAATTCAACGAGGCCGGATGCCCATGGAATGCCCCTTCGGTGATATGGTGCAGCGGTGATGTGCCGACCCAGCCGCCTTGGTTGTCCGCCGCGAAGATCTCGCCTTGAGCGTCGAAGCCAAGGCCATTCGGTTGCCGGACACCACACGCGAACGGCGAAAACTTGCCGCTGGCGCTGATCTTCACGACGTACCCGCGGTACGAAGTCGGCGAATAGAAGCGAATCGTGTTGACGTTGCCTTTGACGGGGTTCTTCGCGATGCGTCCCCGGTCGGTCAACTCCCCGCGAATCGGCAGCCGCGGCTCGGCGTTTGGAGAGGATGCGCCCAGCCCAATATAGAAGTTGCCCTCGGCATCCCGTATCGGTCCGCCAACGAACTCGTGGTAATTCCCCGACATGCCCCAGTCATCGGAGATCGCCTCGTACACATCTGCCTCACCATCACCGTCGGTATCGGCCACCCGCGTCAACTCGGGCATCTGCGCGACGAAGAACTCGCCCTCCTCGCCGGCGATGATGCCGAGCGGCAGGTGTAGCCCCGAAGCAAAGCGCCGCCATTGCCCACTCTTCGGGTTGTACGCATAGATGTAGCCCTGCCGGAAGGTGGCGTAGAGCAATCCGTCTTTGCGGAACGTCACCGCGCTGACTTCCGGAGCGATGCCGCGCGGCGTCGCCACGTTCTCCACGCGATAGCTGGAAGCGGGGACCTGCGCCAGCGATATCGATGCGAACGCCGCAAGCACCAGCAGGCCGAGCAAGCGTTTCATCGCTCGACTCCTTCGATGCCTACCGTCACGGTGAACTCGACATCACGCGATTGGGGAATATCGAGCCGTCCGCCGCGAGCCGGCCCTAACGTCGACGTGACGCCCACCCCCGCGGGCTCTTCAATGACGAACCACATTGGCTGCTGTACGTCCGGCAGCCGAAACCGCCGCGCAAAAGTCTTGCCATCCGGCGCACCCTCGATTCGCTCATGGACATCAACCCCGTCCAGGCGATAGTGAAACTCCGGATAGCCGTCAATAATCCGGTACCCCCGATAGTCGCATTCGGGCACAGCGTCGAACGTCCCGACCCGCAACGGGAAATTGTCCGAGCGATAGAAGATCTCACCGAGAATCGTCGCCACCGAAGACCACTTCGTGCCCGGCTCGGTCTTGCGAAGCACCGTCGGCGACGCGTCAAGAAACTCTCCCCGCCAGGCATAGCGCACACGGCACGACACGGTGTCGAAGCAATAGGAAACGCCGCCGGGCATCCCGACCGCGATCGGCGCCGGAGAGGCTTCCGGCATGTCGACGCGCATGACGATCGCCTCATCGGTCGGCGTGGGACGTCGCTCGCTTCCCGCCGGCCCGGCTTTCAGGTCGAAACCCACCGGCGTCGGCAACTTGTCGCCTTGCTCGAAAGCAGCCCACAACACGTTGATCGTCGCCGCCGCTTTGTCAGGTGGGGCAGAGCTGAAATAGTTCGGCATCGAAGTTCCGGAAAGAATCCGGCTCGGGTCGCGCATCCAACGGACATACCAGTCGTAACGCAGCCGAGCACCGATGCTGACAAGTTGCGGCCCGTGCTCACCAAGCGATTTATTCTCGCCCCAGTCATGGCAGCCGATGCAGCCCATTCCTCCCGTCTCCGGGCTCGTCCCGAGCAGTCCGTGACCGCGAGAGACAAGATCCTCAGCGCTCGCCGGCTCCCGGAGCAAGCCCCGCCACTTTGGCGAACGCATCGGCCATGCCCGACGTAGCAGCGGCATCATAGTCCGGCATGCGCAAAGTCAGCCACTCATGCGCCCGCTTGCCGTCGTTCAATATGGCCCGCAGCCAGTTCGTCTTCAGCTTCGATCCCACACCTGTTAGCACCGGGGCCCATTCAGCCAGCGCACCAAGCGGACCGACGTGTTCACTCTGATGACACGTCACGCAGCCGAACCGCCGCAGGTCGCGATCAAGCTCGTAAATCGGGGCCGCACTGCGGTCCGGATGTTCGCGATACAAATCAACAAATGCCGCCAAAGCCCGACGCTCGTCCGCCGTAAGAGCGAAACGCGGAACACCCGCCGGCGCCCGCGCGTCAAGGCACCCTTGTTGGGAATCTAGATCCTTCAGCGCTCGAGCGTGGTGGCGGTTCTCAACTGGCGCGGGGTCACGAAGAGTGTGGCAAGCTAAGCATCCTTCCGACTCCACCAGCCGCTTTCCGTTCACAGCATCCCCGCCTGCCCACGGCTCTTCGAACGCCGGATTGGCGGCACCGGTAGTCTTGCGGCGATCCATCAGGTAAGCGCCGACCATCCCGGCCTCCTCGCCGTCGAGCATTGCCGGCATCCGCCTGCTGCGATCGACCGACGCCGGCTCGCGCAGGTAGTCAACCAGGGCCGGCAACTTCCACTTCGACGCAATGCCGCTGAGAGCCATGCCCTGGTCGCCGTGGCAGGCCGTGCAGCCAAGCGACGTGTAGAGATCATGGCCGTCGTAGATCTGGACGCTATCAGCGCGCCGCTCGTCCGCATCGAGCATCACCGGCATGCGCGCCCCGGCTCGGAATGCTCGTGGATTCTCAAGCCACGGCAGCACCCAGGCTTCCTCAATGCGGTCGGCCAAGTGGCTCAGGTCAGGCCCGCTACGAGCTTCAAGCGACGGCGAGTCAGTATGATGGCAGTTCACGCACCCGAACTCCTCAGCAAACTCACGCCCCCGATCGACGCGTGCAGCCATGCTGTCGGGCTCCTGTGCCTCCACATGAAATAGAGCCGATCCCGGGACCGGCTCTTCTGGGAAATGCTCAGCTTGCCACGTGAGTCGTAACTGCGCAACTCCGGGAGGCCGACGGTACTTGATGGCCAGCGGATAGCGGCCCGGCGTGAGGCGAACGGGTCCATCGTGGCGCTCGCCCTTAAGATAGATCTCCGCCGGGGAGGCCCGCAACGAATACTCGCCGGCCCGTAGCACGGAGAGCAATCCAACCCACTCGGCATCGAACGACGACGCCACCGATGGATGCAGCGATTCCTCAGCGTCCAAGTAGAAATGCGGAGCGGCAACGACCGACCGCACTTCGTGGTCAGTGTCACGGTACGTCGCAACAACGCCCGGTAGAACAGCGTCCGACTGCTGAGCAAGGCCCACACCCAAGCAACAGAAGCACCAACAGATGATACCCAGGCGGCCCCGGCGCACCAAAGATTCACGGAGCATGCTGCGAATTCTAGCAAGGGACACACCGCCGAACCTGTGCCACGAGTCACTGAGCGGTTCGACGCGCATGTGGTATGGTCACGTCGATGAAAAGCGAGACGTCCGACACCTCTTCCCGACGAGCCTTCCTTCGCTCCAGCGCCCTGCTCTCGGCCGGACTCGCCGCCGGCTGCGGCCCCTCCGGCGAAGAGCCGGTCGAGCAAGCCGCCGCGAAGCGTCCTAACGTCGTGCTCATTATGTCCGACGACCTGGGCTATGAATGTCTCGGCTCCTACGGCGGTACCTCGTACAAGACCCCGCGCCTCGATGCACTCGCCGCCGCCGGCATGCGCTTCACCCAAGCCTACGCGCAGCCGCTTTGCACGCCCACTCGCGTGCAGCTCATGACAGGTGCCTACAACTTCCGCAATTGGAAGGCGTTCGGCATCATGCCGCTGGAGGAGAAAACCATCGGCCACATGATGACGGCCGCGGGCTACAAGACCTGTATCTCCGGCAAGTGGCAACTCCACAGCTACAACCCACCGGACTTCGAACCGCAGTGGCGCGGAACCGGCATGCATCCCAAAGACGCCGGATTTGATGAGCACTTCCTGTGGCACTCCGAACATACCGAGGACAAGGGTTCGCGCTACGCCGACCCGGTCGTCCTCAACAACGGCACGCTCCGCACCCATGACGGCAAGTACGGTCCCGACGTCTACACCGACTACGTCAACGACTTCATGGAGCGCAACGCCGGCGGCGACGACCCCTTCTTTGTCTACTACCCGATGGCGCTACCACACGGCCCCTTTATGCCGACACCTCATAGCGAGGTCTGGGCCGAAGGCGACCGCCACAAAGAGAACCGAAAATACTACTCCGACATGGTCGAATACATGGACCACGTCGTCGGACACGTCGTCGACAAGGTCAACGAACTCGGCATCGCGGAGAACACACTGATCCTCTACTACTCCGACAACGGCACACCACGCGAAGTCGAATCACACATGGGCGACAAGGTCATCAAGGGCGGCAAGGGACACACGACCGACGCCGGAACCCACGTACCGCTGATCGCGAGTTGGAAGGGCGTCATCCCCGAAGGCTGGGTCAACGACGACCTCGTCGACTCGACCGACTTCATTCCCACGATTCTCGAAGCCACCGGCGCCAAGGCACTACCGGCAATGACCCTCGACGGCCGCAGCTTCCTGCCGCAACTCAAGGGCGAGACTGGCGACCCGCGCGAGTGGGTCATGTTCCATTTCGATCCGCTGCCGGGAGCGAACAAGGTCGGCTACAAACTGGTCCGCTTTGCCCGCGACAAACGCTACAAGCTGTACGAGGAGACGGGCGAGCTGTTTGATATTGCTAACGATGTAGATGAGGAGAATGCAATCACGGTTGAGCACGATACGACGGAATCAGCCGCCGCGCGCAAGAAACTCCAAGCCGTCCTACAACAAATGCGCGCTTGAGCAGCAACAGAGCCGCGACAGTTATGGAGCGGGCCCGCGACCACAGTCCCCCCAACCCCTTGACACCGGGTACACACTAAGAACAGAGTGGCACATGTGAATGTGCCGGCCCGCGCCCTCAGGCGCGGACAACCTCTAAACCCGGCCGAACCTGCGCCG
>Ga0315339_1000238_pt1 | contig 83667 bp, 90 predicted proteins | sample ASW17metaG_FD_204514 | JGI IMG/M metagenome (GOLD analysis project Ga0315339, IMG submission 204514) | Ammonia-oxidizing marine archaeal communities from Pacific Ocean, United States - ASW #17 | ecosystem: Environmental > Aquatic > Marine > Oceanic | place: USA: California | collected 2016-12-05
ATTATAATAGTTTGTATTAATTTATTTTCTTCAACTTCTACTAACAGAATTCCATTTTGTATTTTTAGATTAATTTTAGAAAAAAAACCTGTATTATATAAATTTTTTAAAAGGTTGTTTAAATCATCATCAGTATAATCATCACCTATTTTAATATCACCAAAAATAATTATTGACTCTTTAGAAAGACGATCATTATTTGTAATCTTAATATCCTTAATTTCTTCTGCATTTGAAGAAATAGAAATAACAATAAGCATTATTAAGGATATAAAAAATCTCATGATTAGCGGCATAATACACTTAAGGATCTTGTTTTCAATCTTACAAATTCATTTAATTGTAAAATTTGCTTCAAATTTTTGGGCAAAACATGCTTATATTTAATAAATATTTTTAAATTTAAAATTCTTAGTAAATTTTTTGATATATCTATAAATTTAATTTTATTTCCAAGAAATAAATTAACCAATTCATCATTAGCACTTACTATTACTGTTTCATATAAAGAATTTTTGTTAGGTAAATTTTTTAATATTTTTACGACAGAAAATTTTTTATTATCTATATTGGTAAAATTTAAATTATTTAAAATAGATAAATTTAATTTATTAGTTGTAAAATAATTTTTTTTTTCATTATAAATAGAATTAAATATTGGAATCGTCATATCGGTATCATGTATTAAAATTTTTGACAGGCCATTTTTAAATTTTACAATCGAATGAACGTATGCTTTGGGGTGAATAAAAATTTTAAATTTTGATATACTTATATTAAATATTTTATTTGCTTCAATAATTTCAAACACTTTATTCATCATTGTTGCTGAATCTACTGAAATTTTTTTACCCATAGACCACATTGGATGTTTTACTGCTAATAAAGGAGTTACTTTTTTTAATTTTTTAGGTGAATAATTAAGAAATGGTCCTCCTGATGCGGTTAAGATTATTTGCTCAATTAAATTTGAATCTGTATTTTTAATCAAAGACCAAATCGAAAAATGTTCAGAATCAACAGGTATAAAGTCAGTTTTATATAATTTAAGTTTTTTATTAATAAGGTTCCAGCCACATATTAAAGACTCTTTATTTGCTATTGCAATTCTTTTGGTATTTTTGATGGATTCCAATGTTGATTCAAGGCCATTTAAACCAGATATGGCAGACATAGTATAGTCAACTTTTTTATTATTTTTTTTTGCAAAAGATTTAAAATTATTAAAAATATTAATTTTTTCTCTTGATAATAATGTTTTATTTTTTAAATAAGTTTTTTTATCAAATATAATAATGTTTTTAACATTAAATTCTTTAGCTTGTTTTACTAATTTTTTAATTTTTTTATTTGCAGATAATAAAACAACTTCAAAATTATTTTGATCTTTTCGAACTATATTCAAAGTTGACTCACCTACAGAACCTGTTGATCCTAAAATAATAATTTTTTTTAACATCTAAAAAAAATTAATTACAATTAAACCAGATGGAATAGCAAATAACATACCATCAATTCTATCAAGTAAACCTCCGTGTCCCGGTAAGACTTTTCCAGTATCTTTCATTTTTGCTAGTCTTTTAATATATGAAATAAATAAATCACCTAATTGTGAAGAGAATGAAACGACGATTGTAACGATTAATAATAAATTTTTAAAATCTGTCTGGAGATTAATCATGATCATGTTTGAATAAAAATCATTTGAGTATAGGAAATAATATAATAATATCGAAAAAATAAACGAACCTGCTGTTCCTGATATTGTTTTATTAGGACTTATTTTTGTAAGCTTTTTCCCTTTAAAAAATTTTCCAAAAACATAACCACCCATATCAGTGCAAATACTAATTAAAATAAAATATAGTAATAAAAATTTACTCTGACCAGACGTCATGGATAATTTAAAAAAAATACTAGAAAAAATAATTAAATATATAAAAGCAAATGTACGAAACATAAAAATATATGTTTTTTTTTTAAAAATTTTTAAAATTAAATTATTAAATTCAAACCATGAAATTAAAGAAATTAAAATAAGTCCAATTAATAAAATATAATTAAATAAAAACATTAATATTAGTGTGAAAATTAAGATTATAGACGTAATTATTCTTTTATTTAAATTATTCACTATTATATTGCTCCAAAATTTCTTTTTAATTTTTTAAAATCATTTAATATTTTATTATAATCACTTACAGTAAATTCAGGCCATAATTTTTTTTCAAAATACACTTCAGAATATGACAATTGCCATAATAAGAAATTACTCAATCTTCTAGTATTTCCAGTCCTAATTAATAAATCTGGATCAGGAATATTTTTTGTATATAAATTTTTATTTATATTTGTCTCATTTATTAAAGATTTATTTTTTTTAATAATTTTAAATGCATCAATTAGTTCATTTTTAGATCCATAATTCAATGCTAGATTAATTTGTATTTTTTTATTTGTTTTAGTAGTTTTTTCTGAATTTAGTAAAATTTTTTTTAATTTTTTTGTAAATGGTCTTCTGTTACCAATAACATTTAACTTAATCCCATTATGAATTAATTTATCAATTTTTTTATTTAAAAATTGTTCTAATATATCAAATAAAAAATTAACCTCTTTTTTAGGTCTTTTCCAATTTTCAGTGGAAAAAGCAAATAGTGTTAAAAATTTTATTCTTTTTTTAATAGTTTGTTTAATTATTTTTTCTACAGTATCTAAACCTGCTTTATGTCCTAAATTTCTTGATTTTTTATTTTTTATACCCCAACGGCCATTTCCATCCATTATTATGGCCACATGCTTTACTGGGTTCATATAGTCATTATTTCTTTTTCTTTAGAAACAACTTTTTCATCAATTTTTTTTATATGGTTATCGGTATATGCTTGTACCATTTTTTCAAATTTTTTTTCTTCATCTTCGCTAATATCTTTTGATTTAAGTAAATTTTTCAAATCATCATTAGCTTCTCTTCTTATATTTCTAATAGATACTTTGCATTTTTCACCCATGGATTTAATTAATTTTTTAATTTCATTTCTTCTTTCTTCGCTTAAGTCTGGAACAGGCAACCTTATAAGTTGACCATCTATTTGAGGATTCAAACCTAAATCTGATTTTTTTACTGCTGCATCAATTAACAAAACATTATTTAAATCCCAGACTTGAATATTAATCATTCTTGGCTCTGGCGTTGTAATACTTCCAAGTTGATTTATTGGCATTCTTTGTCCATAAACATCAACTTTAACTAAGTCGAGCATGTTAGAGTTTGCTCTACCAGTTCGTAGCGAAGTTAGTTCCTTTGTAAAAACATCAAAGGTTTTATCCATTTTCTGATTGTAATTATTATCATTAAACATTTATTCACCAACTTTTAATCTATAAAAATCTTTAACTTTTAAATCAGCAATACTAAGATCACTAATGATTTCTTTCACCTTTTTTTTAGGTTCCATTACCCATGGTTGTGTTAATAAAGAATTTTCTTCTTTAAATTTGTTAATTTTTCCAGCACTTATTTTTTTTACGATTTCTTCAGGTTTACCAGTATTTTTTAATTCTTCAGAGATTAGTGACTCTTCTTTTTCTAGTAATGTTTTGTTAATTTCTTTTGCTTCTAGAGCCAAGGGATTAGATGCAGCAACATGCATAGCCAATTGTTTTCCAAAAGATTTTATAATTTCTGAATTTTCTTTAGTTTCAAGAGAAACGATAACGGCTAATTTAGATAAATTATCTTTAACAATAGTGTGTAAATAATTAAAATTTTTTGATCCTGAGTGATTAAAAGTTTTTGCTCTTCCGATTGTGATTTTTTCACCCATCTTAGCAATTAATGCAACTAGGCTTTCTTCTACAATTTGAGAATCTTTCATTTTAATTTTATTCAAACCTTCTATATTTGAACTGCATGAATTATTAAGTTCACTTAATTCTTTAACAAAATTAACAAAATCATCATTTTTAGCAACAAAATCAGTTTCACAATTGACTTCAATTAGAGAGGTTTTGTTTTCATCGCCACTTACTGCAACAACGCCTTCCTTAGCATCACGTAACATTTTTTTTGAAGCTTTTGAAATTCCTTTAATTCTTAAAATTTCAACAGCTTTATCAATATCACCTTTTGCCTCTTGCATAGCAGAATTACAATCTTTAAAACCCGCGCCAGTTGATTGTCTCAGTTGTTTTATTTTTTTAATGTCACTCATATTAAGTAAATTTATTTTGTTTTATTTTTAAATTTTGCTTCAAGTTTTTCTCTATCAATCTCTTGTACAGTTTTTGCATTATCTACTTTTTTTTTAACTTCTGTAACTGTTTTTTCTTCAATAGATTTAGGGACGGCTTTTTTTGCATTTTCAATTGTTTCTTTAATTAATGAACAATATAAATCTATAGATCTTCTTGCGTCATCATTTCCTGGAATTGGAAAATCAATTCCTTCAGGATCTGAATTAGTGTCCAATATTGCGATTATTGGAATGCCTAATTTAATTGATTCTTTAATTGCTAGAGACTCATAATTAGTATCTATAACAAAAACTAAATCAGGAATTTTTTTCATATCAGAAATTCCACCAAGAGATTTTTGCAACTTATCTCTTTGAACGCTCATTTTCAAAAGTTCTTTCTTAGTAAAACCTCTATTCTCAGAAACCAAATCAACTTCAATTTTTTTAAGTTTTTTAATTGAACCTGAAATAGTTCCCCAGTTAGTTAACATTCCTCCAAGCCATCTATAATTAACAAAATATTGATCTGTTTCTTTTGCAAGTTCTGCAATGGCTTCTGATGCTTGTTTTTTTGTTGAAACTAATAAAATTTTACCGTTATTCAATATTGTATTATAAATTTTTTCTAGCGCTATGCTTGTTAACTCTAATGTTTGAGTTAAATCAATAATATGTACTGAATCTCTTTTCCCAAAAATATATTTCTTCATTTTAGGATTCCATCTAAGAGTCTTGTGTCCTAAATGTACTCCCGCTTCTAGTAATTGTTGTATTGTAAGGCTTGGTGTCTTCATATTTATTCCCGGTTATGCCACCACAGTAACTTCCAATTAAGGACCGGAGGTATAAAACCACAAACTGTGTGCGTGTTAATTTAGACCGTTATTTACAAATTATTTTCAGAATAAACAAGGTTTTTTTTAATGAATAATTGTTAAAATATCTTGATTTTTAAGTGTATTTATTGATTTTCTATCAATAAACCTTTTCTTGTTTAATTTAAAGACAAGTTCATTATTCTGATTATTGATTTTTATTTTAACTTCTGTAGTTCCTTCTTTTTTAATTAAATCATAAATTTCATTGATTTGATTAATATTATTTGTACAAAATTTAATTTCAGAAATTGGCTTGTTAAACAAATCTTTAAGAGAAGAAATTTTTTTAACATTTAATCTCTTAAATCTATTTTCATTTTCAGAAAGATTTTTACATATAGTAAAGATTAATGAATTTCCTTCAATTAATGATTGTCTATTTAATTCTAAAATATCAGAAAAAATAAATAGCTCAAAAACACCAGAAAGATCTGTGAGTTTTATAATAGCATAAGTGTTACCTTTTTGTGTTTTTTTTTCTTGAATTTTTAACAAAGTTGCTGCTATATTACTTTCAGTAATATCATTAGTTTTATTAAATTTACTAAAATCAACTATTTTATAATCATCAAAAATTTCTTTATACTGATTTAATGGGTGATCAGAAATAAAAAAACCTACTGCTTCAAATTCTTTGGATAATCTTTCTTCAAATTTCCAATCTTCTTTTTGAATAATAATATCTTTATCAGAAACTTCATCAGATGAAAATAAATCAATTTGATTAGCTATTTTATTTTCAAAGTTATTTTTTGATTTTAAGATTAAATTTGGTATTGATTCAAACAAAGATTTTCTATTTAAACTAATTTTATCAAAAGCACCTGCCTTAACTAGACCTTCTAATTGCAATTTGTTTATATCTTTGGGATTTACTCTATTAATAAAATCATAAATTGATTTAAACTCTCCATTTGTTAATCTTTCTTTAACTATGTTTGAGATAGCCTCATATCCTACAGCCTTAACTCCTCCTAATGCATAATAAAAATTATTATCATCAGATTTAAAATCTGCATAACATTTATTTATATCTGGTCTGACAATGTTTATATTTAGTCTTTTAAGTTCTTCATAAAATTCACTAAGTTTGTTTTGATTTGATATATCCATAGTCATGGATGCTGAAAAAAATTGATTTGGATAATATTTTTTTAAGTAAGCGGTTTGATATGCTATGATCGCATATGCCGCAGCATGACTTTTATTAAATCCATACTCAGCGAAAGGTTCAATTTTTAAAAAAATACTTGCTGCAACTTCTTTACTTATTCCATTTTTTAAAGCCCCTTCAATAAATCTTTGTTTTTGTTTTTCTAGTTCTGCTCTTTTCTTTTTACCCATGGCTCTTCTTAGAATGTCAGCTTCACCAGCAGTAAAGCCTGAAAGTTTTTGTGCAATTTGCATTACTTGTTCTTGATAAATAATTACACCGTATGTTGGTTTAAGTATTTCCTTTAAGTATGGATGTAAGTAATCAGGATTTTGTTTTCCATGTTTGCAATCATTATATGTAGGTATATTGCTCATAGGACCAGGTCTATAAAGAGCAACTAAAGCAATAATATCTTCTAAATGGTTTGGTTTCATTTGAATTAAAGCTTCTCTCATTCCGGTGCTTTCTAGCTGAAATATACCAACAGTATTACCACTTGATAGCAATTCAAAAACTTGTTGATCTTCAAAATTGATATTTTCAATCTTAAAATTTTTATCACTTTTAATAATTAATTTTTCTGTCTTATTAATAACTGTAAGTGTTTTTAAACCGAGAAAATCAAATTTAATTAAACCTGCATTTTCTGCAGAATGCATATCAAATTGCGTTGATGGCAATAATAAATTTGCAGAAGCGTCTTTGTAAAGTGGGACTATGTCTGTTAACTTCTTATCAGCTATAACTACACCGGCTGCATGAGTTGCTACATTTCTATTTAATCCTTCTAATTTTAAGGATAGATCTGTTAATTTTTTAACACGTAAATCATCATTAATTAATTTTAACAATCTTGGTTCTGTATTAATACATTCTGTTAAATTTAGTGGTCTAGAAGGATCAAAAGGAATCATTTTTGATATAGTATCAACAAATCCATAGGGTAAGCCTAAAACTCTACCAACATCTCGAATAACCATTCGTGCTTTCAACTTTCCAAATGTTATTATGTGCGCAACACAATTTTTATACTTTTTTGTTAAGTATTCTAAAACAAGATCTCTTTTTTCCTCGCAAAAATCTATATCAAAATCAGGCATTGATATACGATCTGGATTTAGAAATCTTTCAAAAATTAAATTAAATTTAATAGGGTCAACATCCGTAATAGATAAACACCATGCTACTAGGGAACCGGCGCCAGAACCTCTTCCTGGACCTACGGGTATATCATTATTTTTAGCCCATTTAATATAATCGGAAACAATTAAAAAATAACTTGCATATTTCATTTCAATAATAATTTTTAACTCATGATTAAGCCTTTCTTTATACTTGAGAAAATTTTTGTCTTCAGATAATTTATTGTTATTAATTTTAAACGTTTTTAAAAATTTGTCTTTTAAACCTTCCAAAGATTCTTTTTGCAATAAGTCATCTGCATTTCCACCTTTTTCAGAACTAATGTTTGGTAAAACTGGTTTAGAAAATTCAGGTTTAAAACTACATCTATATGGTAAGTTATAATTATTTATTAATGCTTCAGGTAAATCATAAAATAATTTAGACATTTCATCATTAGTTTTAAAGTAATGTTGATCTGTGTACCTAATTCGGTTTTTTTCATTAACATAAGTTTTTAAACCAATACATATCAAAGCATCATGTGCTTCATGCATTTCCTTATTCAAATAAAAAACTTCGTTTGTTGCTATAATAGGAATTTCTAGTTCTTTTGATTTGTTTAAATTAAATTTCTCAAAAGCATTTTCGTTGTAATCACCATGTCTTTGAATTTCTATATAAAATCTGTCTTCAAATATTGATAATATTTTTTTATAAATATTTTTTATCTCATCAAGTTTGCCTTTATTAAATAATTTGCCAAAAAGACCTTGAGCAGTGCCTGACATAATTATTACACCGTTAGATTTTTGATACAATTCGTTAATATCAAGATGAGGATCTAATAAAGAATTATTATCTAGGTAGGATTTAGATGATAGTTCAATAATATTTTTATATCCTTTTGAATTTGATGCTATTAATGAAAGAAGTCCTATATTGTCCTCATATTTAAAGTTTATTTGAGTACCTATGATAGGTTGGGTTCCTACTTTAGAAATATTTTCAGAAAACTCTAAAGCACCACAAAGATTCGATGTGTCCGATAGGCCTAAACTTTGTATTTTTTTTTCTTTACAGAAGTTTCTTAAATTTTCAATTTTAATTGCCCCTTCACAAATAGAATATTGAGTATGAATTTTAAGATGATTAAATACTTTGTTTTTTAGTTCGGGCATTGACAGTTTTTATATTACCATCAATCATTTCTAATTTACAATCTGCCATATTAGCAAAAAATCTATTATGAGTTGCATAAATTATTAATCTATTAGAATTTTTTAATTTGTATAAAATATTAAAGACTTCTTTAGCTGTAGCATGATCAAGACTACCCGTAGGCTCGTCCGCTAAGATAATTTGGGGTTCATTTACTAAAGCTCTGGCTATTGCAATTCTTTGAGACTCACCAACAGAAAGTTCAGAAGGATAATGATTAATCCGATTAATTAACCCAAACTTCTGAATAATGTCTTTAGCCTTTTCTACAGCATCAATTTTTTTATCATCTAAAGATAATTTTGCTAAATAAACATTTTCAAGTGCTGTAAAATCAGTTAAAAGATTATTTTGTTGGTATATTATACCAATTTTTTTAGCTCTAATTTTATCATTTGTATTTGAATCATAAAAATTAATATTAGTATTATCAATTTTCAAATTACCTGAAGTTGGTTTATCTATTAAAGATAAAATATTCAATAAAGTTGATTTACCTGATCCAGAAGGTCCTGTTAACGAATATATTTTTCCTTTATTAAATTTATAATTTATTTTTTTTAATACGGAAATCTTTTTACCTAAAGAAAATGATTTAGAAATTTTATTAAGAGAAATTAAATTATTCATATTTTAAAGATTTAACTGGATCTAATTTAGACGCATTAATTGCAGGAAATATGGAAACTAAAATTGTAATAATAATCGAACAAAATGAAATTAAAAATATTGAACTTGGATTAATTTCTGATGGCATCTTACTTAAAAAATAAATTTCTTCGGGGAAAAGACTAATATTAAAAAAATTACTTAAGAAAGATCTAAAATTTTCTATATAAATTGAAAAAACAACTCCTAAAAAAACACCAAAAAGAGTTGCTGAAGTACCAATTATTATACCAACTAAAAAGAAAATTTTTGTTATAGATTTATTTAATACACCAATTGATTTTAAAATTGCAATTTCTCTTGTTTTGTTTTTAACAAGTATAGTTAAGCCCGAGATTATATTAAATGCAGCAACTACTATTATTAAGGATAAAATTATAAACATAACATTACGTTCTACCTTTAGGGCAGAAAATAATGCACTATTCATATCAGCCCATGTATAAACAAATTCATTATTAAAAATTTTTTGTAAATTAATTTTAATTGTTTCAATTTTTTCTGGCTTTTTTAAATAAATTTCTAAGTTTCTATTATTTTTATCTAAATCAAAAAAACTCTCTAATGTATTAATATTAATAAACGCTATATTTTGATCAAAATCCGTAAGGCCACTATCAAAAATTGAATTTATAACAAATAATTGCTGTTTAGGAAGACTGCCAATTAATGTTTGTACACCTGAGGGTGACATTATCATTATTTTATCACCTAGATTTAAATTTAAATTAAAACTTAATTCTTTGCCTATTGAAATAAAGTTTTCTGATAAATTTTTATTATTACCTAGAAAATTTTTATTTTTCACTATGGCAAGTTTAGAAAAATCATTCTGGCTGTAACCTCTTAAAACTAGTCCTTTTGTATAATCTTTATTGATTACCACAGCTTCCCCTACGTTGCTAAAAATAAGCTCAGTAGATATTAATTTTAAATTATTATTGTTTACTTTATTTTGGTCTATTGAATTTCCATATGGTTTAATAGTGACATGAGCATTAAAACCAACAATTTTGCTGATTAATTCTGATCTAAAACCATTCATCACTGACATAACTATAATTAGAACAGCAACACCAAGGCTTATTCCTATAAATGAAAATATTGATATTATGTTAAGAAAACCATCTTTTTTTCTGGTTTTTAAATATCTTAAAGTAACTTCTTTTTCTAAAGTGGAAATCAAATTTTTTCTTTTTGTTCTGTTAAAATTTTAATTATTTGATCTAAAGACAAATTTTTGGTTTCTTTATCAATTTCCTGAAATTCTATTAAATCTCCATCGGATTTTTTTCCTAAAATAATTCTATATGGAACACCTATTAAATTAAATTTTTTAATTTTAGAAGAAAAATTTTCATCAGTATCATCAATAATTACTTCAATTTTTTTATCTTCTAATTTTTTATAAATATTATTTGCTTTTTCTAAGGTAGAAGTATCATTTTTGTTTATCATTGGAATTATGGCTAATTCATAAGGAGCAACTGACAAAGGCCATTTCATTACCTCATTTTTATCATTATATTTTGCTTCTATAATAGCTCCTACAAGTCTAGATACACCAACTCCATACGATCCCATTTTAACAAAATTTTTTTTACCTCCTGGAAGATCAACAGACGCATTTAATGGTTTGGAATATTTGTCTCCAAAATAAAAAATATGTCCAACCTCTATACCTTTTGTTATTAATCTATTTTCTTCAGAAACTTCTTTTTCAAAATCATTTTTGTTAAATTTTTCATCAGTTACAGCGTAAAATTTTTCATATTTTTTTCTTAAATCTTCTAAAGATTTTTTTTCTATAGTTGATTCATCATCATTTAATTCAAAAATTCTTTTATCTGTAAAAATTTTACTTTCCCCTGTTTCAGCTAAAATAATAAATTCATGAGAAAGATTTCCACCTATTGGTCCTGTATCTGCTGCCATTGGAATAGCTGTAAGATTAAGTCTCTTAAAAGTTCTTAAATAAGATAGGAAAAATTTGTTATATGAATAAAGAGCCTCCGCGTCATTTACATCGAAAGAGTACGCGTCCTTCATATAAAATTCTCTACATCTCATTATTCCAAATCTTGGTCTTAGTTCGTCTCTAAATTTCCATTGAATATGATATAAAAGTTGAGGTAGTGATTTGTATGACTTAATGCTTGATCTAAAAATATCAGTTATTAATTCTTCATTTGTTGGTCCATAAAGCATCTCTCTATTTTGACGATCTTTAATGCGTAACATTTCTTCGCCATAGTCATCATATCTACCACTTTCCTTCCAAATTTCACTCGATTGTATTGTTGGCATTAAAATTTCTTGAGCACCAATTTTATTTTGCTCTTCTCTTACTATATTTTCAATTTTTTTCATCACTTTGAAACCTAGTGGTAGCCAAGAATAAATTCCTGATGCAGATTGCTTAATCATTCCTACTCTTAACATAAGTTGATGAGATTTAATTTTTGCCTCAGAAGGATTGTCTTTAAGAATAGGTACAAATGATTTTGATATATACATTATTTGTTATTATGATTTTTAAAACAAAATATTCAATTAAATTCTTACTAAATTAATGTTTGTAAAAGGTTTTTTTCCTGTTTTTTTATTAGAGTATTTCCTGCAAATAATCTTAAGAGCATCAATAAGATTATGTTCTTGTTTTTTATTATCTAAAGAAAAAGTTTTTACTGTATTTTCTATTTCTTCTTCTAGTTCATAAATAAAATCTTCAGTTTCATTAACTGGTAATCCTCTGAATGTAAGAACCGGTCTTTGATGAATATTTCCTTTTGGTGTAATCATAATAGTTACTTCCATATAGCCATTACTACTTAAGTTTTTTCTATCTTTTATAGATTGAGCATCTTCTTCTACGCTAATTTTTCCATCTAAATAAAGTCTACCACTTGGTGCTTTATCATACACTGATGGCATTTCTCCTGGATATAACTTTACTATATCACCGTTTTCTACCTGAACTGGGTATTGAACCTGCATTTCTTTTGCAAAATTTATATGTTCCACCATATGCCTATGTTCGCCATGAACAGGAATTACACATTTAGGCTTAACCCAGCTATACATATCTTTAAGATCTTCTCTATTTGGATGACCCGAAACATGAACAAACTCATTTTCTTCTGAAATTACCTCTATTTGATTTTTAACAAGCTGATTATGTAGTTTATATAATTTTTTTTCATTACCTGGTATAATTTTTGACGAAAAAATTACAGCATCTTTTTTTTCTATTAAAACATCTGGATGAATATTGTTTACAATTCTCATCATTGCTCCCATTGGCTCTCCTTGGCTTCCTGTGCATAAATAAACTACTTTTTTTCTTGCGATATTCTTAGCTTCTCTTGGATCAATTGGTTCAATAACACCTTTTAAATATCCACACTGTCTCGCTGCTTTATAAATACGGTGCATAGATCTTCCTACTAGAGATATTTGTCTTCCTATTTTTTCTGCACAATAAAAAATAGTTTCCATACGAGCTACATTAGATGCAAATGATGTAACGATAATTCTATTATTAAGTCTACTCATGATTTTGAGCATGCTTTTTCTTACATCCATTTCAGATCCAGATCTCCCTATGCTAAAAACGTTAGTAGAATCGCATATCATGGCTAGAACACCTTCGTTGCCTATTTCCTTTAATCGATCAGAATTAATTTTTCCTCCTATCAAAGGGTTTGGATCAACTTTCCAGTCCCCTGTATGCAGTATGACACCGGCTGGAGTTTCAATTCGTAATCCATTTGGCTCCAATATTGAATGTGTTAATGTTATGTACTCAATTTTAAATGGATCAAGATTTATAGTTCCATTTAAATCGACAATTTTTAAATCATTAGTAATGTCGATACGTTTCTCTTTAAATTTCTCTTTAACTAAAATTGCAGTAAAAGGTGTAGCAAAAATTTTACATTTTAATTTAGACCATAAATGAGCTATAGCTCCTATATGATCTTCATGGGCGTGAGTTAAAACGATGCCTAACAGATCTTCTTTTTTATCTTCTATAAAGCCTGGATCTGGATAAATTAAGTCTATTCCAGGAAGTGTATCATCAGCAAATGTAACACCAATATCAACCATTATCCATTTGTGCTTCTCGGGTTTGCCATAGGCGAACAAATTCATGTTCATGCCTATCTCACCAGACCCACCAAGGGGGCAAAATAATAGTTCATCTTTCATATTTTTATTTAATTAAATCAGAAGCCTTTATAAGACCTTTAATTGTAATATCTTTATCTATATTAATTTTCGTATTTGTCGAATTTTTAAATAAATACGAAAAACCTCCTGTAAATATTATTTTAAAGGATTTTCTTGTTTCTTTCTTAATTAAATTCATAATATTGTCAATCAAGCCTATATAGCCCCAAAAAAAGCCTGATCTAACAGCGCTAATTGTATTTGATCCAATAACTTTATTCGTTTTTTTTAGATCCAGTTTTGGAATTAGGGTCGCTTTATCAATTAATGTTTGTAAGGAAATATTCAAACCGGGAGCTATTACGCCACCATGGTAAACATTTTTTATTAAAACATCAAAAGTAGTGGCAGTACCAAAATCCAAAATTATAAAATTATCTTTTTCATTTAACACACTTATAGCATTGGCTAATCTATCTGATCCAATTTGTTTATTATTAACTTTAAGTTTAATTAAATTACTTAATTTTAATTCTTTTAACTCATAACAATTTAATTTATAAAATTTTAAAAAAAATTTTTTTATTAGTTTATATGATCGTGGAACAACACTACAGAATAAACATTTTTTTATATCTTTATTTTCCAAATTAAATTTTTTAAAGGATTTTTTTAATAAAGAATAATTAATATTTTTTGTGTTCAAAGTGAATTTTTTTACTATTTTGTAATTAGCATTTACTAAACAAATTTTAGTTTCAGTATTACCAATATCTCCGACAATTATCATTTTACGTTCCGCTAATTGATTTTAAATTAATTTTATAAGATTTTGAGATAAAATTTTCATATATAGTTTTCAATTTTAAAATAATATTGTTCCTATTAATTTTTAATTTTGTATGATCTAAAAGCTTAGTTGTTGGATAATTTTTAATTTTGGGATTCTTAACTAAATTAATGCCAATGCCAACAACAAAATAATTTGTATTATTTTTTTTTAAAGTTTCTTGAAGTATGCCACAAAATTTTTTGTTATCAATAAATAAATCATTTGGAAATTTAATTGTAATTTTTGTTTTAGAATATCTTGATAATATTTTTTTAATTAAAAAAAAATTAACTTTAGACATTTCCTTTAAAGATAAGTTAATTTTATCTAAAGTAAAAAAAATACTTACAAATAAATTTCCTTTGTAAGATATCCAATTTTTTCCATGTTGTCCTTTTCCTTTGTTTTGTGTGTCTGCAATAATAATTCCAAATTTATAATTAGAATTTTTAATAATTTTTATTGCAATATCGTTTGTACTATTAACTCTTTTGTAATTGAACTTTTTTAATTTCATCAAATAATATTAATTTTAGATACTATTTCTACTAAGCCACTAGGGAAAATAAAATATAAAAGAATCAATAAGGTTGAAATTATTAAAGATATTTTTAATCCCAAATTATAATCTCCATCATATTTTTCTTTTTTTGGATCAAAATAAATGACTTTTATAATTCTTAAATAATAAAAAGCTGCTACCACTGTAGATAGTAATCCAACAATAGCTAAAAAATACATTGATTGCTCAATCACACTTTTAAAAATATAAAGTTTAGCAAAAAAACCTGCTAACGGTGGGATTCCAGCCAGTGAAAATAATATTATTAGTAACGATAAAGACAGCAGTGGGTGATTTGTAGATAGTCCAGAAAGATCATCTATTTTTTCATAATACTGATTATTTCTTTTCAGCATGAACAAACAACAAAATAAGGCTAAATTCATAACTAAATATATAGAAATATAAATTATCGAACTTTGTATACCTTCATTAGTACCAATTGATAAACCGGCTAATGCGTAACCCATATGACCTATAGAACTATAAGCAACAAATCTTTTAAGATTTGTCTGTCCAATAGCAGCCACAGCACCAAATATCATAGAAGCTATAGATAAAAAAATAATTATTGTTTGCCACTGATCAATCATATTAATAAAAGGCACATATAAAAATCTAATAAATACAGTTAATGCAGAAATTTTAGGAACTAAAGCAAAAAAAAGAGTTACAGATGTTGGGGACCCTTCATAAACATCAGGTGCCCACATGTGAAATGGAACTGCTGAAATTTTAAATGCTAAACCAACTAAAATAAAAACAATACCAAAAGTTAAACCATAAGAAGAAATATTTATTGTCTGAGAAATAACATCAAAATTTGTTGATCCTGAGAATCCATATATTAAAGAACAACCATATAATAATAAACCTGAAGACAATGCACTTAACACAAAATATTTTAAACCAGCCTCTGAAGATTTAATTTGATTTTTATTAAATGACGCCAAAACATATAAAGCTAATGACTGTAGTTCAAGTCCAATATAAAAAACTATTAAATCATTAGAACTAATCATTACCATGATACCAAGGATTGCACACAAAATTAATATTGAATATTCAATTTGAAAAATTTTAACTACTTTTAAATATTTTGAAGATGTTATGAGTATAAAAATTCCCGCTAACATAGTTAGAATTTTCATAAAAAAAGAAAGGTAGTCAATTTTATAACTTTCATTAAAAAGATTAATTTCTTTTTCTATTGGATTATTTAAAATTAAAGTTAATGTGATTACTAAAAAAATAATGGATAAATTATAAACTAAATTTGAGCTATTTGATTTAAAAACGCCAAAAACAAGCAAAAACATAATAGATAATGAAATAAATATTTCGGGATATATAAAATTTAAATTATCCATTTTGTTTAATCTCTAGTAAATTTAAACTTAAATTATAATTATACATTTCAATTAAGTTATCTATTGATACTTCAATTGTATTTATTAACGGTTCAGGATAAAATCCAAAAAATAACACTGGAACAGCTAAACTACATAAAATAAATATCTCAGAGTTATTTAAATCAGGTATTCTTAATAAATCTTTATTAACTATTTTTCCAAAAATAACTCTTCTATATAACCAAAGCATGTAAGCGGCTGCAAAGATTACTCCTAAACTTGCAATAGCAGCTACTAAAAAACTTTTTTGAAATACTCCCATTAAGATTAAAAATTCTCCAATAAAACCACTTGTACCTGGCAAACCAATTGCTGCCAGTGTGAAAATCATAAATAATATCGAGTATTTGGGCATCACATTAACCAAGCCACCGTAAGTTTTTATTAGTTTAGAATGTAGTCTGTCGTAAACAACGCCCACGCATATAAACAGTGCAGCCGAAACAAGCCCATGACTTATCATTTGTATTATGCTTCCTTCTAAACCTTGTTTAGTTATGGTAAAAATTCCTAAAGTAACAAATCCCATATGAGCTACTGATGAATAAGCAATTAGTTTTTTTATATCTTCTTGCATTAACGCAACTAAAGATGTGTAGATAATAGCTATTAAACTTAGCAAATATATTAACGGAGTAAACAATTCTGATGCTACCGGAAATAATCCTAACGAAAATCTAATAAATCCATAACCAGCCATTTTAAGCAGTATTGCTGCTAAAAGTACCGATCCTGCAGTAGGAGCTTCAACATGAGCATCTGGCAACCAAGTATGAAATGGCCACATAGGAGTTTTAACTGCAAAAGAGCTAAAAAAAGCTAACCATAATAAATTTTGATATTTGATATCTATTCCCAATTCATATAATTGAATTACATCGGTTGTTCCTGTAATCCAGTAAATAGAAATTATTGCAACTAACATTAAAACAGACCCTAACAGAGTAAATAAAAAAAATTTAAAGGCTGAATATACTCTTCTTGAACCTCCCCAAATTCCAATAATTAAAAACATGGGTATTAAACCACCTTCAAAAAACAAATAGAAAATAACTAAATCTAAAGAACAAAAAACTCCAATCATTAAACTTTCCATAACTAGTATAGCAATTAAAAAATCTTTTAATCTTGTAGTAATTGATTTATTTACCAAAACAATACACAAAGGAGTTATAAAAGTTGTAAGCACAATAAATAAAATGGAAATACCATCAACGCCTATTTTATAATTTACGAAACCTTTTAACCATTGTCTTTCTTCAATAAATTGAAATTCAGATGTAGATGTATCAAAAAGATACCAAAGATAAACTGAAATTAAAAAATTTGCGAAAGATGTAAATAAAGCAACATACTTGCTGGTTTGATAATTTTTTAAATTTAAATTATTTAAAAATAATAAAAAAAATACACCGATAGTAGGTAATAAAATTAATGATGATAAAATAGGAAAGTTCATTAATGTAAAATTAAAAAAGTTAATAATGCAGAAAAGCTTAACAGCATAATAAAAGCATATTGATAAATAAACCCACTTTGAAATTTAATAGCTTTTAATGAAAAATTTTTTATTAAATTTGAAATTCCATTTGGTCCAAATCTATCAATAAATTTTATATCAACTGTCTTCCAAAAAAATAATCCTATTTTTTTGGAAGACTTAACAAAAATTAAATCATACACTTCATCAAAATACCATTTATGAACCAAAAATTTATATAAAGGCAAGTTCAAATCAACTAAATTTTTTGGAATTTCCTTTTTTTTAACAAAAAGGTAATAGGATATGGGTATTGAAGAAACCACTAAAATTGGTGTAATTAAAATAATCCATAACGGTGGATGATCAGAACTTAACGGAATCAAAAATTTTATTGAATTGCCCCAAAAATCTTGCTGGTCAAAATGACCAATAAAAATATCTTGAAATAAAAAACCTGCAAAAATAGCTCCTATTGCAAGTATTATTAGAGGTAAAAGCATAAGCATCGGCGACTCATGCATGTCATCAATTTTTACTTTATCATTATTATATGTGCCATGAAATGTTTTAAAAATTAATCTCCACGAATAAATTGAAGTTAATAATGCTGTAAAAATTCCTATTCCAGCAGCATAATATCCGGCCGTATTACCTTTTAAGTAAGCAAACTCAATTATTGCATCCTTAGAGTAAAATCCTGATAAAAACGGAAATCCTGTTAAAGCAAGTGTGCCAATGATCATCAAAATCCAAGTATATGGTAATTTTTTCCATACTGCTCCCATTTGATTTATGTCTTGCTCATCTTTAAAGGAATGTATTACAGAGCCAGATCCTAAGAATAATAAAGCTTTAAAAAATGCATGTGTAAACAAATGAAACATAGCAACATTGTATGCTCCAACACCTGCTGCAAAGAACATATAACCTAATTGACTACACGTAGAATATGCAATTATTTTTTTTATATCAGTTTGAACTAAAGCAACAGTCGCAGCAAAGAAAGCTGTTGTCATTCCAACTACTGTAATAATGTTTAGAGTTAGTGGAGAGTATTCAAAAATTGGTGAACATCTAACAACTAAAAAAACACCTGCAGTAACCATGGTGGCTGCATGGATTAGAGCAGATACAGGTGTTGGGCCTTCCATGGCATCTGGTAACCAAGTGTGTAGAAAAATTTGTGCTGATTTACCCATAGCACCAATAAATAAAAGAATACAGATTAGATCAATTGCTTTGATGTGCATTCCAATAATTAATAATTCCTTACCAACAATTTGAGGTATTTGCTGAAATACCTCAGAGTAGTTTAATGTTCCAAATAGGTAAAAAATTAAAAAAATACCTAGAGCAAATCCAAAGTCACCTACTCTATTAACTACAAAAGCTTTTATTGCAGCTGCATTTGCTGAATCTTTTTTAAACCAAAAGCCAATTAAAAAATACGAACAAAGTCCTACGCCCTCCCAGCCAAAAAATAATTGAAGAAAATTATCTGCAGTTACTAAAGTTAACATTGCAAATGTAAAAAGAGATAAATAGGCCATAAATCTAGGTTTATGAGAATCATGTGACATGTAACTAATCGAGTAAATATGAACCAAAGCTGAAACCAAGGTAACAACCACCAACATTACCGATGATAAAGCATCAACTTTAATTGACCAATTTACATCTAAGGATCCTGAATTAATCCAAGTAGCAATAACAATATTGCTTTCATAATGATTTACAACAACGTTATAAAACAAAAACAAAGACAAGACAGCTGAGACTGCAACAAATAGACTGGTAATTATATTTGAGGATGTATCACCAATATACTTTCCAAGAAATCCTGAGACAATTGAAGCCAAAAGTGGAAGAAATAATATTACAATTTCCATATTATCCTTTCAGACTATTTATTTTTTCAACATCAATTGTTGATGAATTTCTGTAATAAACTACTATTATTGCAAGTCCTATAGCTGCTTCAGCTGCTGCAACAGTTAGTATAAAAAGAGTAAAAATTTGTCCAGACAAATCATTTAAGAAGATAGAGAAAGATACAAAATTAATGTTAACTGCTAATAAAATAAGCTCAATACTCATTAATATTACAATGATATTTTTTCTATTCAAAAATATACCAACTACTCCAATTGTAAATATTATTGCTCCTAGTGTAAGATAATGTCCCAAACCAATATCAGTCATCAACTTTAACTCCTTTATTGTTCTGAACTTCTACCATTTCAACACTGTCAGACCTTTCCCGTGATATTTGACTAAAATAACTTTGTCTTTTAACTCCAGATCTTTGTCTAAAGGTAAGAACAATGGCGCCTATCATTGCAACTAATAAAATCATTCCACTTAATTGAAAAATATGAATGTAATCAGTGTACAAAACATAACCAATTGAATGAGTATTGCTTATCTCTTTATCTACAGTTAAAGACATAACTGTAAGCAGATCTGGTTTATATTTCCAACCGCCAATTACAATTATTAATTCAAAAAATATAATAACACTAATAATTATACCAACTGGAAGATGATTTGAACTTTCTCTAGTACTAAACCATTGGTTTTTTTGTTGTGAAACATTCAACATCATGACTACAAATAAAAATAAAACAGCTACAGCACCTACGTAAACAATTAACATTATCATTCCTAAAAATTCCGCACCAATCATAATAAATAGACATGAGATGCTAATAAAATCTAATATTAAAAAAAAAACAGAATGAACTGTATTTTTAGAAACCGTAACCATGATTGCGGAAATAATTGCAATAAATGAAAATGTATAAAAAAAAATAGAATGAGCTAACATAATAATTATCTATAAGAGCTATCTGCTTTAATATTTGCAGATAAAATATTTTCCCATCTATCTCCATTATCTAATAATTTCTCTTTATTGTAATAAAGCTCTTCTCGAGTTTCGGTTGAAAACTCAAAATTAGGTCCTTGCACAATAGCATCAACAGGACAAGACTCTTCGCAGAGTCCGCAATAAATGCACTTCATCATATCAATGTCATACCTGGTAGTTTTTCGACTACCATCGTCTCTTTCAGTAGATTCAATTGTGATTGCTTGTGCTGGACAAACTGCTTCGCATAGTTTACATGCTATACATCTTTCTTCACCATCAGGGTATCTTCTTAAAGCATGCTCGCCTCTAAATCGCGGGCTAATTTTTCCTTTTTCAAATGGATAATTAATTGTTTTTTTTGATTTAAAAAGTTCTCTTAAGGCAATTGTAAGACCACCTAAAAAATCTAATAAAAAAATTGTTTTAAATATTCTAGAAATTTTCATAATTAATTAATCGGCAATAAGTTAAAATAAAATAAATAGGTTGCAGTAAGAACTACCCATATTAACGATAAAGGTAAGAATATTTTCCAGCCCAATCTCATTAATTGATCATATCTATACCTTGGTACGATGGCCTTTACCAATGCAAACAATATAAAAAGAAATAACATCTTAAAAATTAACCAAATAGCTCCGGGTATTAAATTAAATGGATAAATTTCTATTGGAGATAACCAACCACCTAAAAAAAGAACTGATCCCATTGCACACATAAGTAAAATATTTGCATACTCACCCAACCAAAACATTGCGTACATCATTCCTGAATACTCAGTTTGATAGCCCGCAACAAGCTCAGCTTCAGCTTCTGGTAAATCAAAAGGTGGACGATTAGTTTCTGCTAATGCAGATATAAAAAAAATTACAAACATTGGAAATAATGGGATTACAAACCATATGTTTTCTTGTGCAATTACAATATCATTTAAATTTAGCGAACCAACACAAAGCAAAACATTGATTATAATAATGCCAATAGAAACTTCATAAGATACCATTTGAGCAGCAGATCTAATTGCACCTAAAAAAGGATATTTAGAGTTAGAAGCCCAGCCGCCCATAATGATTCCATAAACACCCAGTGAAGACACTGCGAATAAGTAAAGTATACCAACATTTATATCTGCTATTACCTGAGTTGCGCTAAAAGGAATAACTGCCCAAGATATCAGTGCTAATGTCATTGTAACAATTGGAGCAAGAATAAAGATTACTTTATTTGCGCTTGAAGGAATAATAACTTCTTTAAACATATATTTTAATGCATCGGCTAATGATTGAAGTAAACCAAAAGGTCCAACAACATTAGGTCCTTGTCTTTTTTGAACAAAAGCCCAAATACGACGATCTAGCCAAACAATCATGGCAACAGAAACAAGAACAGGAACTAATAAAAACAAAATTTTATATGTTTCTAGAAAAATTATATTTAAATATTCGGTCATATTAGCCTTCTGTGCCTGTAGATTTTAAATTAGTTTTAGCACTTTTGCATTCAAGCATTGTTTTAGAAGCTCTAGCAATAACATTTGAATAATAATAATCTTTATTGTCAATTTTCAAAGTTTCTTTTTCAAATTTTAAATCTTTATTTTCTGAAAATTCACTAGAATTATTTTTTTCAATATATAATTTTATTTGATTAATTAAACTGCTATCCAAATCGTCTTTATCGTTAAATAATTTTTTATAATTTATTGCTTCAGATAACTCATTAATTATCAGCCAATCTTCTTTTGCTTCTTCTGGTGGAAAAGACGCTTTGTAAGCCTTTTGTAGTTTTCCCTCAAGATTTGTAAAATAACCATTCTGTTCAGTGTAAGCAGCACCAGGAAGTATAACGTCTGCCACCTCAGCTCCTTTGTCGCCATGACTTCCTTGATAAATTACAAATTCATTCTGTTTTTTAAATTTTAGATTGTCTTGACCTAACAAATATACAATTTCAAATTTATTATTTTCTAAATCTTTTAAAACTTCATTTGATCCATCTTTTGTTTTATAAATGCCTAAATCAAAGCTACCGACTGTAGATGCATTTTCAGAAATTATATTAAAGGAATTCCATTCATTAGAAATTTTGTTATTTTTATTTAAAAATGATTTAACTGATTCAAAAATATATTTCGCTGAATTTGCTTTCAGCACTGATTGTCCAAGTATAATTAAAGGTTTTTTAGCTTCTTTAATTAGTTTTGATATTTCATGTTTTTCCTCAGTAATGTCTTTAATATTTTCAATATCACCGTTTAACGCTTCATACGGATAAGTAAGATCACCAACATTATTCAAGGATATAATTTTTGTTTTATTTTGTAAGTAAGATTTTCTTATACGGGCATTTAAAATAGTTGCTTCATATCTGGGATTGGTTCCAATTAATAAAATAAAGTCTGCTTCTTCAATTCCATTTATCGTTGAATTAAATAGATAATTTTTTCTTTTATCTGGATTTAAATAACTGTGATCACTTCGTGATTCAATATTGTATGATCCTAAAGTTTTGTTAAAGAATTCTTTAAATATATAAAGAGTTTCCATATTTACTAAATCGCCTGATATTCCACATACTTTTTCTTTATCAGTATTTTTAAATCTAGATTTTATTATATTAAAAACTTCATTCCATGATGCTTTTTCAAACTTACCATTATACTTTATATAAGGAGTGTCTAAACGCTGGTTTAATAAACCATCACAAGCGTATCTTGTTTTATCTGAAATCCAATCTTCATTAATATCTTCATTAATTCTTGGTAAAACTCTTTTTACTTCCCACCCATATGTATCTACTCTAATATTAGAACCAATAGCATCCATTACATCAATAGTTTCTGTTTTCTTTAGCTCCCAAGGTCTTGCTTCAAAAACATAAGGTTTTGATGTTAGGGCTCCAACTGGACATAAATCAACAACATTTGCAGACAATTCAGATTGCATCGAATGCTCAAGGTATGTCGTGATTTGCATATCTTCACCTCTGCCTATTGCTCCTAGTTCAGGAACACCGGCAATTTCTGTTGCAAATCTAATGCATCTTGTACAATGAATGCATCTTGTCATCTGAGTCTTTATTAATGGTCCCATATTTTTTTCGGGTACTGCTCTTTTATTTTCCTTAAATCTAGATTTATCTACTCCATAAAACATTGATTGATCTTGTAAGTCACATTCCCCACCTTGATCACATACTGGGCAATCTAATGGATGGTTAGCAAGTAAAAATTCCATTACACCTTTTCGAGCCTTTTCAACAAATTGTGTATTAGTTTTAATGTTCATGGCTTCTGTTACTGGCATTGCGCATGAAGCTACGGGTTTTGGTGATTTTTCTATTTCAACTAAACACATTCTACAATTGCCTGCTATAGATAATTTTTCATGGTAGCAGAATCTTGGAATTTCTACTCCTGCTTTTTCACAAGCCTGAAGTACAGTTAAACCTTCTTCTACTTCCAATTCAATATTGTTTATTTTTACTTTAAGCATTTTTTTTATCTAATAAATGTTGATCAACCAAATAAGGAATTTCCCTATCGGTACTAAACATCGGATTCATATTATTTTTTCTTTTAATTTCCTTTTTAAAGTGCTTTAATAATCCTTGGATTGGCCATGAAGCTCCTTCACCAAAAGCACAAATAGTATGGCCCTCAATCTGTTTTGTTACATCCATTAACATATCAATTTCATCACTGAACGCATCACCTTTTGACATTCTCTCTAACATTCTCCACATCCAACCAGTCCCTTCTCTACAAGGTGTACATTGTCCGCAACTTTCATGTTTATAAAATCTGGCAATCCTCGCCATACACTTAATTATATTTTGATCTTTATTGATTACGACAATCCCTGCTGTTCCAAAACCAGTTTTATTTTCTACACATGCATCAAAGTCCATTTTTATAGTATCACAAATTTGTTTAGGCAATAATGGCATTGATGAGCCCCCTGGTATCACAGCTTGTAAATTATCCCAGCCACCTATTACGCCACCCGCATGAGTTTCAATTAGTACTCTCAATGAAATTCCCATTTCTTCTTCTACATTACATGGATTATTAACATTGCCTGAAATACAAAATATTTTTGTTCCCGTATTTTTTGCCCTACCTAAGGAAGTAAACCACTTAGCGCCTCTTCTTAAAATGGTTGGAACAACTGCGATTGTCTCAACATTATTAATTATTGTTGGACAGCCATACAAACCAATTAATGCCGGAAAAGGTGGTTTTAACCTTGGTTGACCTTTTTTGCCTTCTATACTTTCAAGTAATGCTGTTTCTTCTCCACAAATATAAGCTCCTGCTCCATAGTGAATATGGATATATAAATCCCATCCAGTTCCTGAAGCGTTTTTTCCAATCAAATTTTTTTCATAAGCTTCATCTATTGCTCTTTGAAGCTTTTGCCCATCTATAAAATACTCTCCTCTTACATATATGTAGCAAACATGTGCCCGAACTGCATAAGATGCTATCAAACAACCTTCTATTAACTTATGAGGTTCAAACCTTAATATATCTCTATCTTTACAAGTACCTGGTTCAGATTCATCTGCGTTAATTACTAAGTAGTGAGGTCTAGACCCAACTTCTTTTGGCGCAAAAGACCATTTTAAACCAGCAGGAAATCCAGCTCCTCCTCTTCCTCTAAGCTCTGAAGATTTAACTTCGTTAATAATCCAATCTCTACCCTTTTCAATTATGTCTTTAGTGTTAATCCAGTCACCTCTTTTTTTTGATGACTCTACATCTGAGTCCTTATCATTATATAAATTCTGAAATATTCTATCTTCGTCTTTAAGCATTTTTTAAATCCATTAGTGTTTTTCTATTGTTTTCAGGTTCATTATTAACACGGCCTCTATATGATCCTGGCTTTGGTGTTTTGCCACTTAATATTTCATCTAAAATTTTTAAAGTTTTTTCTTTATCTAAATCTTCATAATAATCATCATTGATTTGCATCATTGGTGCATTCACACAGGCACCTAGACATTCTACCTCCATCCAAGAACATCTTTCATTTTTAGATAGTTCATTTTCTTTTTCTGAAATTTTTTGTTTACAAGCCTCTACAAGTTTATATGCGCCTCTAATCATACAAGGAGTTGTAGTACATACTTGTATAAAATGTTTGCCCACGGGTGCAAGGTTATACATTGTGTAGAATGTTGCTACTTCATAAACCTTTATGTAGGGCATATCCAAAAATTTTCCAATATATTTCATAGCAGATAATGGTATCCAATTACTATTTTGCTTTTGTGCAATGTAAAGTAATGCCATCACTGCACTTTGTTGTTTACCCGCAGGGTATTTTGTAATTATTGTTTTTGCTGCATCTAATGAAGTAGAATTAAATTCAAAATTTTTCGGTTGCTCTTTAGAAACTTTTTTTAAACTCATCTATCAACCTCACCAAATACAATGTCTAACGAGCCTAAAACAGCAGGGACATCTGCCAACATGTGTCCTTTAATTAAATAATCCATTGCCTGTAAATGAGAAAAACCTGGCGCTCTAATTTTACACTTATAAGGTTTGTTTGAACCATCCGAAATTAAATAAACACCAAACTCTCCCTTTGGTGCTTCTACAGCTGTATATATTTCATCCTTATCAACACGATAACCTTCCGTGAATAATTTAAAATGATGAATTAACGCTTCCATAGACTGTTTAAGTTCTTTTTTTGGTGGTGGACTAATTTTACCATCTGATGATTTGATTGGACCTCTTGGCATTTTAGATAAACATTGTTTAATTATTAAAATACTCTCACGCATTTCTTCAATTCTACATAGATACCTATCATAACAATCGCCATTTTTGCCAACAGGTATTTTAAATGTTAATTCTTTATAGCAATCATAAGGCTGTGATTTTCTTAAATCCCATGGTACGCCAGAACCTCTAATCATAACTCCACTGAATGAATAGTCTAAAGCATCTTCTTTGGTTACTATTCCTATATCAACATTTCTTTGTTTAAATATTCTATTGTCTGTAAGTAATGTTTCTAAATCATTAATAATTTTTGGGAAAGAATTACAAAATTCACTAATATCTTCATCTAAACCTCTTGGTAAATCTTGATGAACACCCCCGGCTCTAAAATAATTAGCATGAAGTCTTGACCCTGAAACTCTTTCATAAAAAGTCATTAATGTTTCACGTTCCTCAAAACCCCATAGGGATGGCGTTAAAGCACCAACATCAAGCGCTTGAGTTGTGACATTTAATATATGGCTTAAAATTCTTCCTATTTCACAAAACATAACTCTTATAAATTGAGCTCTTATAGGTACCTCTATTTTTAAAATTTTTTCTATAGCTAAAGCAAAAGCGTGTTCCTGATTCATTGGCGCAACATAATCTAGTCTGTCAAAATATGGTACGGCTTGCATGTAAGTTTTATTTTCAATTAACTTTTCAGTACCTCTATGTAATAAGCCTATATGTGGATCTGCTTTCTCAACTACCTCGCCATCTAACTCTAAAATTAATCTTAAAACACCATGTGCCGCAGGATGTTGTGGGCCAAAGTTAAGATTTAATGTTTTAGTTTTTTTTGTCATTTTCTTGATCTGTTTGTTCTTTAATGTATTTAGTGCCTTCCCATGGACTTTCATAATCAAAGTTTCTGTAATTTTGTTCTAATTTAACTGGTTCTTGAATAACTTTTTTTTGATCTTCACTGTATCTAACTTCTGTATGACCAGTTAATGGAAAATCTTTTCTTAGTGGATGACCCTCAAAACCATAGTCCGTTAATATTCTTCTTAAATCAGGATGATCTTTAAACTTAACTCCATACATATCAAAAACTTCGCGTTCCATCCAATTTGCTGCAGGAAATATTGGAGTTAGTGATGGGATTACTTCATTTTCATTAATTAAATAACTTAATATAATTCGTTGATTAAACTCATGGCTTAAAAATAAATACACAACTTTAAAACGTTTAGTTTTTTCTGGGTAATCAACTACAGTAATATCAATTAATTGTCTAAATTTAGTGTTTTTATTACTTTTGACAAATGTAGAAACTTCTATTAAATCTTCGCTATCAATATTTATATAAAGTTGTTCATGCTTAATTTCAGATTTTTTTATCTTGGTTGTAAGTTCTGAATTAATTTTTTTTTCTAAATCAATTAAATTAATCATATTTATTATCTTTCAAATGAGCCTCTATTTCTAATTTTTTTTTGGAGCTGCATAATTCCATAAAGTAATGCTTCTGCAGATGGAGGACAGCCTGGAACATAAATATCAACTGGAACAATACGATCACAACCTCGAACAACTGAATAAGAATAATGATAATAGCCTCCACCATTAGCACAACTACCCATTGATATGACATATCTTGGTTCAGGCATTTGATCATAAACTTTTCTAAGTGCTGGTGCCATTTTGTTAGTTAAAGTTCCTGCTACAATCATAACGTCAGATTGTCTAGGTGAACCTCTTGGTGCTGCACCAAATCTTTCAAGATCATACCTTGGCATTGCAGTTTGCATCATCTCGACAGCACAACATGCTAGACCAAAAGTCATCCAGTGTAATGATCCTGCTCTGGACCAGTTAATTAAATTATCTAATGATGTTGTTATAAAGCCATTCTTGCTAAAATCTTCAGAAAGTTTTTTAAATTCTTCTGGTATCTGTTTTTTTTTATCTTCTGCGTTCATAACTTTTTAATTTTATTCCCAGTCTAAAGCTCCTTTTTTCCACTCATAAATAAATCCTACTGTAAGAATGAATAAAAAAATCATCATAGAACAAAAACCTAATAAACCAATATTTCCTAATGAAACTGCCCAAGGAAATAGAAAAGCTATTTCTAAATCAAAAATTATAAAAAGAATTGCTACTAAATAAAATCTAACATCAAATTCCATTCTCGAATCTTCGAATGGTTCAAACCCACATTCATATGCTGATAACTTTTCAGGGTCTGGATTATTTGGTGAAAGAATAAAATTTATTATAATAAATGCACAGCTTAGACCTAAGGCTATAATTAAAAATAATATAATGGACAGATAATCTTTTAAAAATTCTGAAAGCATTGTGTTTGTATAGCAGCTTTTATATCATGTTGAAGAGTTGATACGTCACATTTTTACTAATATTAACGTGTAAAATAGGTAAAAAGTGGCGGGAGTGAAGGGACTCGAACCCTCGACCTATCGCGTGACAGGCGATCGCTCTAACCAACTGAGCTACACCCCCACTTTGTAGTTTTGGTGGGCAGTAAAGGACTCGAACCTTTGACCCCCTCGGTGTAAACGAGATGCTCTACCAACTGAGCTAACCGCCCAAAACCACGGCTACTATTACATTATGGTAAAGATAATGTAAATTATTAATTATTGAATGCTAGCTTGAGATTTATCTTCTTTTCCAGTTTTTGAAATATTTTCTACTTCAGTCCATTCGACTCTTTTTAACTCTTTTTGCAAAGCAACTTTTAACACTTCGTCTACAGTTTCTACTGGAGTAATTTTTATATCATCTTTTACTTTTTGTGGAACCTCAACAAGATCTTTTTCATTATCTTGTGGAATAATAACATGTTTAATGCCCGCTCTATGAGCCGCTAATAATTTTTCTTTAAGACCACCAATTGGAAGCACTTGACCAGTAATTGTAACCTCTCCTGTCATTGCAATTTCTCTATTAACTGGATTTTTTGTTATTGATGAAACTATGGAGGTAACCATTGCTATACCCGCTGAAGGTCCATCTTTTGGCGTAGCTCCTTCTGGTACATGAATATGAAAATCTGTTTTTTCAAATAATGGTGGAATAATTCCATACTCTAAGCTTTTCGATCTTACAAAAGATTTTGCTGCTTTAACAGATTCTTGCATAACATCACCTAACTTACCCGTAATTTGCATTCTACCTTTTCCTGGCATATTAACTGTTTCAATCTTTAAAATTTCACCGCCAAATTCTGTCCAAGCCAATCCAGTAACAATTCCAATTCTATCTTTACTTTCTAGTTCACCATATTTAAACTTCTTAACTCCTAAAAAATCAGAAAGATTTTTTTCACTTACAGATACTTTTTTTTCCTCATTGTTAACGACTTTCTTAACAACTTTTCTTGTAACTTTAGAAATCTCTCTTTCTAAATTCCTTACACCTGCTTCTCTTGTGTAATTTCTAATAATTTCTTTGATAGTTCCATCGATTACATCAAATTCACCTTCTTTAACTCCATTTTGCTTTATTTGCTTTGGTAATAAATATTTATTGGCAATAATTATTTTTTCATCTTCAGTATAACCAGGAATTCTTATTAACTCCATTCTGTCTAACAGAGGAGGTAAAATATTTAAGGTATTTGCCGTAGTTACAAACATTACATCTGAAAGATCATAATCAACTTCTAAATAATGATCGTTAAAATTAGTATTTTGTTCTGGATCTAATGCTTCTAGTAAAGCTGATGAAGGATCACCTCTATAATCATTTCCAACTTTGTCAATTTCATCCAGTAAAATTAATGGATTTTTTGTACCTGCTTTTTTCATCATCTGAATAATTTTTCCAGGTAAAGATCCTATGTAAGTTCTTCTATGTCCTCTTATTTCAGCTTCATCTCTTATGCCACCTAAAGACATTCTAACAAATTCTCTATTAGTCGCTTTTGCAATTGATTTTCCTAATGATGTTTTTCCAACCCCTGGCGGGCCCACTAAACATAATATTGGACCTTTGATTTTATCCATTCTTCTTTGTACAGCTAAAAATTCAATTATTCTTTCTTTAATTTTTTCTAAACCAAAATGATCTTCATCTAGAGTTTTTAAAGCTTTATTTAAATCAATATCAATCTTGCTTTTTTTAGACCACGGTATATCAATCATCCAATCTAAATAATTTCTTACAACTGTAGCTTCAGCTGACATTGGGCTCATATTTTTTAATTTTTTAAGCTCCGTCATACATTTTTTTTGAATTTCTTTTGGCATTTTTGCTTTTAATATTGATTTATTCAAACTTGATGTTTCATCTTTCCCATCTTCTATTTCCCCTAATTCTTTTTGAATGGCTTTAAGTTGTTCATTTAAATAATATTCTCTCTGTGTCTTTTCCATTTGTGTTTTTACTCTGCCTCTAATTCTTTTCTCTACACCAATGATACTGGTTTCATTTTCCATTATTTTAATTATGGCATTTAGTCTTTTTTTAATATCTAGAGTTTCGAAAATTTGCTGTTTTTCAGATATACTTGCATTCAAATGTGAAGCAATATTATCAGCAATCTTGGATGCATCTTTTAGTTGCTTAATACTATTAATTGTTTCACTGGAAATTTTTTTATTTATTGATGTAAGTTTTTCAAGTCTTCTTACTGCGGTCAAAGCTAAAGGTAACAAATCTTCATCACCTGATAATTGATCGATTTGATAAGTAAAATCACATGTTATAAATTTATCATTATCCTTAAAGTCTAAAATTTTTACTCTTTTTATTCCTTCAACTAAAACTTTAACTGTTCCATCAGGTAATTTAAGAAGTTGTAAAATATTTCCTTCACAACCATACATAAAAACATCTACTTTTTTTGGATCATCAATATCTGAATTTTTTTGCGTTACTAGAATGATTTTTTTATCTTTCTTCATAACTTCATTAAGAGCAGTTATAGATTTATCTCTACCTACAAATAGTGGTATGACCATATTTGGATAAACAACTATATCTCTTAGTGGTAACAACGGTAAACTAATTTTGACTTCCATGGTCTAAATATGGATATTAAAATTAATATTGCAATAGATATTTCTTGTTTATAAACGCTATATTATGCTGCTGAGGTTTTATTTATCTTATTCTTTATGTTATTTTTTGCATAAACAGTTATAGGCTGAGACTGCCCTTTAGCCGCACCAGTATCTACAATCACTTCTTCAACATTTTCTAAGTTAGGCAAGTCATACATTGTTTTTAACAAAATACTCTCTAATATTGATCTTAAGCCTCTTGCACCGGTTTTTTTATTAATTGCTTTTAATGCTATTTCTTTAATTGCGCCATCTTTAAATAAAAGTTTTGCTCCTTCTAATTTAAATAATTCTTGGTATTGCTTCACAAGAGAATTTTTTGGTTCTTGCAAAATTTTAATTAATGATTTTTCATCTAAATCTTCAAGTGTTGCTATTATGGGTAACCGGCCAATAAATTCTGGAATTAAACCATATCTTAATAAATCTTCTGGTTCTAAATTTTTCATCCATTCTCCAACTTTTTTATCATCACTATTTTTAACTTCTGCACCAAAACCTATGGAAGTTCCTTTGTCTCTCTGTGAGATAATTTTTTCTAAACCAGCAAAGGCTCCCCCACAAATAAACAATATATTTGTAGTATCAACTTGTAAAAATTCCTGTTGAGGATGTTTTCTTCCTCCTTGAGGAGGGACGCTAGCTATAGTTCCTTCCATAATTTTTAATAATGCCTGCTGAACACCTTCGCCCGAAACATCTCTAGTGATTGATGGGTTTTCAGATTTTCTACTAATTTTATCTACTTCATCAATATAAACAATTCCACGTTGTGCTTTTTCAACATTATAATCAGCTGACTGTAGTAACTTCAAAATTATATTTTCAACATCTTCACCAACATACCCTGCTTCAGTTAATGTTGTTGCATCAGCCATTGTAAATGGAACATCTAAAATTCTAGCAAGTGTTTGTGCGAGCAGTGTTTTGCCACATCCAGTTGGTCCCACTAATAAAACATTTGATTTCGATAGTTCTACAGTTTTACTAGTTTTTTTTTCATAATTTAATCTTTTGTAATGATTGTGAACAGCTACTGATAAAACTTTTTTTGCATGTTGTTGGCCTATTACATAATCATCTAATACTGAACAAATCTCTTTAGGTGATGGCAAGCCATCTTGATGTTTAACAAAAGTATCTTTATTTTCTTCTTTAATTATATCCATACAAAGCTCAACACATTCATCACAAATAAATACAGTGGGACCTGCAATTAATTTTTTAACTTCGTGTTGGCTTTTTCCACAAAAAGAACAGTAAAGAATATTTTTATTATTAGTTGTCATTTTATTTATATCCGAATCAATTTAATTACTTTATTACAAATGAGTCATGGTAAGCAAGCGTGGGTTGTTGATATATCTAAATCTAGTATGCTATGTTCGTTTTTTAACTACCTGATCTATTAAGCCAAATTCTTTTGCATTATCTGGAGTCATAAAGTTATCTCTTTCAAGAGCTTTTTTAATGTCTTCAACAGATTTACTTGTGTGTTTTGAGTAAATTTCATTAAGTCTTTTTTTTAACGAAAGGACCTCGTTAGCGTGAATTTCTATATCAGTAGCCTGACCTTGAAAACCCGCAGAAGGTTGATGCACCATAATTCTTGAATTTGGTAAAGAAAATCTTTTACCTTTAGCTCCGGCTGAAAGCAAAAAAGAGCCCATTGATGCAGCTTGTCCAATACACAATGTAGAAATATCTGGTTTTATATATTGCATTGTATCATAAATTCCCAAACCAGCTGTTACCAATCCACCGGGACTATTAATGTATAAGTAAATTTCTTTTTTAGAGTTTTCGGACTCTAAAAATAACATTTGAGCAGTAACTAATGAAGCAACATTATCATTGATTGGTCCTACTAAAAAAATAATTCTCTCTTTTAAAAGTCTTGAATAGATATCATATGCTCTCTCTCCCCTACTAGATTGCTCTACTACCATTGGGATTAATGTATTCATGTGCTCTGATATTTTAATTGTCATAAAGTGATTCTTTCAACTTATACAACTTGTGATTACTTTTTGCTAACTTTTTTTGTTTTTTTAGTTTTAGTGGCTACTGATTTAGCTTTTTTAACTTTAGAAGATACAGTTTTAGACGGTACTTTTTCCTTTTTGTCTTTCTTATGACCGTCACCATGAATGTGATTGTGTTCATGAGTATGTGAATCTTTGAGAATTTTTTCAGCTTCTTCTTTAGTAATATCTTTCTTGTTTGCTTTAGCCTTGCTCTTAATAAAGTTAATTATTTTTTCCTCATAAACATTTCCTCTTAAACTAGCTAAAGCAGAAGGATTTTTTTGATAAAATTCCATAACCATTTTTTCTTGTCCAGGCATCATTCTCAATTGTTTTTGTACTTCAGCTTGAATTTCATGTTCTTCAACTTTAACTTTATTTTCTTCACCAAATTCATTTAGAATTAAACCTATTTTAATTCTATTTTTAGCAGTTTTTTCGAAATTATTTTTATTTTTTTTAATTTCATCTTCTTTCATGCCTTGAGATAAAATTTTTACTTCTTCATCTATTAAATTTTCAGGAATTTCATCTACTTTAAATTTTTCTAATTCTTTAAGAATTTGATTTTTTGAAATAGAGTCTAAAGAATTTTTGTACTCATCGTTAATTTGTTTAGAAATTAAAATTTTAAGATCAGATAAATCCTTTGCTCCTAAATTTTTTGCGAAATCATCATCAATTTTTACTTCTTGTGATTTTTTTATTGCGGTAATTTTACAATTAAATTTAGCATTTTTATTTGCATATTCTTTTTGTGGATAATTTTCTGGTAAAACAGCATCAACAATTTTTTCGTCATTTTTTTTTAAACCTTTCAATTGTTTATCAAAACCTTGAATAAATAAATCTTTACCTAATTCAACTTGTGTATTTTTTCCTTCATTTCCCTGAAATTCTTTGCCGTCTATCGTTGCCTTGTAATCAAAAACTACTAAATCGCCATTGGATGATTTAACAGTATCCTCCACATCTTTAAAATTTTTTTGTTTTTTAGCTATATCTTTAATTCTTTTATCAGTTTCTGATGAATCAATTTTAACATTATACAGATCAAACTTAATATTCTCAATTCCTTTTGTTTCGATTTTAGGCAACTCTGTAACTTTAATTATGTACTCAAGATCTTTATCTTCACCAAATGTTTTTAAATCAATTTTAGGCTGACCTGCAGGTCTTATCTTATTTTCTTCTAATGCTTTCATACTCGTATCCTTTAAAACTTTATCCAAAACTTCGCCAAATATTGATTTACCAAATTGTCTCTTTAAAACATCCTTTGGTACTTTTCCTGGTCTAAATCCTTTAAGCACTACTGTTTTTTTAATCTCTTCATACTTATCATCCATGTAAGTATTGATAGTTTTTTTATCTATTAAAACCTTAAGATCTTTATTTAAACCTTTTTTATTTTCTATTGTAACTTTCATAATTATTTTTAAATGGTAGGCGAGAAAGGACTCGAACCTTCACAGCTTGCACTATTGGTTCCTAAGACCAACGCGTCTACCAATTCCGCCACTCGCCCACAAATTATGCATTTTTATATATTATTGATTGAATTTGTCCAATGAGAATAATTATAAAAATAATAGATTATCATTTATAAATTACATATATATTTAAAAAATGATTGTTTCTCCGTGTATAAGTATTTGTAAAACTGATCCATTAACTGGATATTGCTATGGCTGTGGACGCAATAACGATGATAAAAAAAGATGGAAACTTGAGGAAACTACAGATAAATGGAAAAAAAGTAATTTAATCAAAATACGAAAAAGACTTAATGGATGGCAACTAAAAAGCTTTCAAGAGTCTTATAATTATAAAATTAAAAATGGAATATCTATATTTAAGAAAAAAAACTAAACTTATTTATTCTTTTTATTATTCTTGCTAAAAAAATTGTTTTTTTTGGTATTAAATCTACTATTAGTAATATTGCTACGATGCCTTGCAAATGCTTTCTTTTGAGCAAGTTTCATAGATTTCTTAGAAGTCATAATTTAATATAACATATTAATAATGAATAATTTAGAAGTTCTAAACAAAAAAATTATAAAATGTAGTAAGTGCCCAAGATTGGTTAAATTTATAAAAAAGATATCAAAAGAAAAAAGAGCTCAAAACAAGAATGAAATATATTGGGGGAAACCAGTTACAGGTTTTGGTGATTTAAAAGCGAGGATAATGATCATTGGATTAGCTCCTGCAGCACATGGTGGTACTAGAACAGGGAGAGCATTTACTGGTGATAAATCTGGTGATTTTTTATTTAAGTGTCTTCATGCAACGAAAATCTCCAATAAATTACAATCAACTAATTTACATGACGGTTTAATTCTTAAAAATACTTACATTACTAACGTACTTAAATGTGTACCTCCCCAAGACAAGCCATTAAAAAAAGAGCTTAGCAATTGTTCATCGTACCTTGACTCTGAAATATCAAATTTTAAAAAATTAAAAGTTATTGTTGCACTTGGTAAAATCGCTTTTGATTCTTGTGTAAAGTTTTATAAGTCAAATTATTTTTTTGATAAAAAAATTACTTTTAAACATGGAAAAAAATATGTACTTCCAGATGGAAAAATTTTAATTGGAAGTTACCATCCAAGTCCACGCAATGTAAATACCAAAAAAGTTACTATGAATATGATGAAAAATTTATTTTTTAAAGTAAAAAAAATTATCTAATTTTCAATATAAGATTTTAAATTATTTAATAAAATATCTGGAATTCTCTTTGGTTTGCCTTTTTTATCAACAATAACTAGATGAACTAATGCTAAAGTTATAATTTCATCTTGTTTTTTTATTATTTGATTCATTAAAAATGATGTTTTGGTAATATTCTTTATATTAGAATTTATTACCAATTCGTCTTCCAGATGCGCAGGTTTTTTGTACTCAATATTACAAGATTTAACTATTATAAAGATTCCATAGTCATTTTTGAGAATATTATTACTTAATCCAATAACTTTGATTGCTTCAGTTCTTGCTCTTTCCAGATAGTTTAAATAGTTTGAATAATAAACAATTCCACCTGCATCAGTGTCTTCATAGTACACCTTAACATTATGTTTAAAATTTTTACTCATTTTTTTTAATCATACCAAAAAAATAGATTATTTTAAATTAAAGTAAGATAATATATTTTAATGAAAATTTATTTAATTTGGTTATTAGGTATCATAGTATGGAATTTTGGAGTGCCTGAGGCCTCACCAATTCAAGATGTTATTATGGCAATATTTTTATCCTTTTTAAGCCTTGGGCTTAAAAAATACCTAAAACTATAATTACTCAGAAGAAAAATAAATATTCTGATAGTAAGAAATAGTTTTTAATTTCGAATTATCGGTATCTGTCATTATTGCTAAACCGCTTAATTCTTCTAAATCTAAATCATACAATAATTTGAAATGCTTCCTTACATTAGCTTTTACTGTAACCCATTCATTTAAATGTTCTTTTGTTGATGACAAAACATAATCAATGGATTTTTTTGTATAAGGACTTGGCCAATAATCTCCTACAGAGTTATTACTGGAGAAAACGTAACTGATTGCTCTATTTGAAAGAGCCGTAGATCCTGTCTTTTTTATTACAAAAACCCTAGCAGCATAGTCGTGGCCTTTTTTGCTCTTTTCCTTAATTCCCGATAAATCTTTTTCTACTTTCCAAGTAATATTAATAAAAGGTGTCTTTAAAAGGTTAATTTTGACCTCTTTTCCTAACCCAGATCCAACACCTGCCGCTTCTGCTCTTAAATAATTTCCATTTGAATTAGATCCAATAGAATAATCGGTATTACCCTTTACCTTTTTAATTTTTAGCATTTTCATTTCTTCTTCGGTAAAATCAAAAATGTTAACTATTTCTGATAAAACTGAAAATTGATAAAATAAAGTAAAAATTAGAATGGGTATAAATTTTGAAATCATGAAGTTGATATAAACTATCTCAAGCAGTTTACAATATTTTTTAAATCAAATTTTAGACATTTTTTAAACATTCAAAGATCAAAATTAAGTATTAATTAATTAATATGAAATCTACATCCATATTTATACTATTAATTTATTGGTCTATAATAATTTTAGCCCCAGTTTTATCAAAAGAGAATGCTTTAAATAAAAATCAAAAAATTATTACCCCTAAAGAAAAGCCTAGTAAGTAGATCTGCCACCACTAATATCAAATACAGCAGCAGTTTGACCTGTGATGCCAGCGTTATTTATCAAAATGTCAATACTTGAAGATTTGGTAATTTCTTTAACAGCTTTATTCACTATTTCAAAATTTGAAATATCAACTAAATTATATGATAACATAATGTTATTAACTGCTTTAGAAGATTTTTCTAATTCTTTTTTATCTATATCCCAAATTATTACTTTCGCTCCAGATTGTAAAAATTTTTTAGCTATATCTAGACCAAAACCTTGTGCTCCACCAGTGATTATTGCTGTTCTATTCTTCAAGTCAAATTGGTGCATAAAATAAATTATCTATTTGCTAACAAATAATAAGTTATTGATGACATTAAAGCTCCAATAATCCAAGAAAAAGATTGAAGAAATCTAAAGTCAGCATTCCATATTGTGGCAGCAGAAAAAATAAAACCGATAACTAATGAATATATAGCTTTTATATGCCAGCCATTTGAATAATAATATGAGCTATTTTTTGTCGAAGAAAAGATATCTTTATTAATTATTTTTTTTTTTTTAATTATATAATAATCAGCAATAATTATACCAAATATTGGACCAAATAAAGCTCCTACTGTATCAATAAAAGACAAAATTCCAATTTGACTTAAGAGTGGTATCCAAAAAATACCTATTGGAAATGCAATTAAAAGAATTAAAAAAGCAGAGCTTTTTAAATTTAATTTATTAGGTAAAAAATTTAATAGTACATTTTGAGTAGGCACATAATTAGCAATTAAATTTGTTGAAGCAGACGCAAATAATATAAAAAATAATACTATTACTGTTAAAAGTATATTGTCAAATTTACCAATAATATCCACCGGATTTGTAAAAATTTGCTCCACTTCAACTAAGTTCTTCTTTAAAATTATATCAACACCAATAACAATTAAAACTGAGAATAAAGAAAAAATAAGTAGATTTAAAATTAAACTTAAATTTCCTTTTTTTAACTCTCTCTCACTTTTGACATATCTTGAAAAGTCACCAAAATTAACAATGACTATTGAAAAATATGCAAAAATAGTTCCTGCTACTGTAATTATTGGCAGAATGTTATTTTTAGATAAAATGTTATTTAAAGTTAATGCATTCCTAAAAGCCGCTAACACATCGCTGTAATATTCTGAAAGAATAACCAATATAAACAAAAGCATTCCCAAATAAACAAACATTGCTGAAAAATTAATTAAAAATTTATTAAATGTGTGACCTTTACTAAATAAATAGGCTTGAAGAAAAATTGCAAAAATAAAAGATACCCAATCAACAATATTTAAGTCTAAAATAAATATAAAAAATATTTCTTGATCTTGAATGGTATTGTCTATGGCATGAAGAGCAATTCGAAATAAATAGGTAAATGATTTTGATATAAAATATGTTTGAACACCAAACATAAAAACACCGACTATTCCCCTTAATAAAGAAACATATTTAGCCGCTCTTAAACCCATCGATATTCTTAATAAAACCGGAAAAGGTATACCGTGTTTTTGAGAAGGTTTTCCTATTAGGTTAGAAAAAAAATAAACTAAAAATGACCCAATTAAACATCCGCATAAAACAGTTAAGAAATCCAATTGGTAAACTAAATATAGAGATGCTATTAAAGAAAAGCTAATAACACTTTGTATGTTATTGCCCCAAAAACAAAAAAGATCTTTCCAATTCCAGTTTTTATCATTAGGATGAACTGATACAAGTTCCCAGTTAGTAAGTTGAATTTTTCCTTTTTGCTGCATTACAATCTTATATTAAACTAATAAATTCTACTGTCCATATAGGTATACAGGAAGCCATAGTGCAATTTTAGGGAACATAATAATTAAAATCAAACCAATTATTTGAATTACGCATAAATTGCATCATTCCATGACAAATATTTTTAAGGTCCCACTCGGAACTACACCTTTTAAAAAATAAGCTGACATGATATTGAATAGTCAATAATGTACGATCAATTAATCATATTTTCTCAAATAGTTTTTATAGACTTAGTTCTTGCAGGTGATAATGCAATTATTATTGGGATGGTAGCTTCAAAATTTCCAATGGAACAAAGAAAAAAAATTATATTTTACGGTATAAGTGGAGCTATAATTTTAAGAATTATCTTAACAATGCTAACGGCCTATTTACTTCAAATTCCAGGATTAAGATTGATTGGTGGTTTATTACTACTTTACATAGTTTATAAACTTTATGTTGATATAATTAATGATGGTTCAAGCGAAAAAAAAATTAAGGTAGATAGCTCAAGTTTAATTAAAGCTATATGGACAGTTTTAATAGCAGACTTTACAATGAGCTTAGATAATGTGTTGGGTGTTGCAGGTGCAGCTGGAGATCATTACATTTTATTAATTTTTGGATTGGTTCTATCAATAATATTAATGGCAACTGCTGCAAACTTAATATCAAAATGGATTCAAGAATATAAATGGATAGCTTGGGTTGGTTTATTAGCTATATTAAGTGTAGCTATTCAATTAATTTATACAGACGTAAAAATACTATTTAATGTTTAAAAAAATTAATCTTAGAAATAGAACGGCTTTAGTGACAGGAGCTGGCAAAGGTTTAGGCAAAGCTTGCGCTATAGCATTAGCAGAAGCTGGAGCAAAAGTTTTTATTCTAAGTAGAACTAAAAGTGACCTTGACAAGGTAGATAAAATTATAAAAAAAACTCAAGGATATAGCAAATCTTTTGTATGTGATGTCACAGACTTAATTTCATTCAAAAAAATATTAAAAAAAATAAATAAGTTAGATATTTTAGTCAATAATGCAGGCACAAATATACCCGAACATTTTACTAAAGTTAAAAAAGAAAATATGGAATATTTAACTGACCTAAATATGAAAGCTATTTTTAATATAGCTCAATTATGTTCTCAAAAAATGGTTAAACAAAAAAATAGAAAAAAAATTGCTGGTTCAATTATTCATATGTCTTCACAGCTTGGTAAGGTTGGTTACGGAAGAAGGAATGTTTATAATATGAATAAATTTGGCGTAGAGGGATTGGCTAGAGCTATGGCTTTTGAGTTAGCAAAATATAATATTAGAGTTAATACTGTTTGCCCTACTTTTGTTGAAACACCAATGGTTAAAAAATTTTTTAAAAATAAACAATTCAAGAAAAGTGTAATAAAAAATATTCCACTAGGTAGGATTGCAAAAGAAAGTGATGTAGCAACTGCTGTTGCTTTTTTAGCTGCGGACTCTTCAGCAATGATTACTGGAACATCTTTGGTGGTTGATGGTGGCTGGACAGCGCAATAATGGGAATTTTTTTAAAAGATATAAGTTTAAAAAATAAAACAGCAATAATCACTGGTGCTACTAAAGGAATTGGAAGAGCTACCGCTATAGCAATTGCTCAAGTAGGAGGAAATGTTATTGCAGTTGGAAGAAATCAGCTTGAATTAGATAGCTTAGGTAAAATAATTAAAAAATTAAAAGTTAAATATACTGCATTTAACTGTGATGTTAATGATTATAATTTAATGAAGTCTTTTATAAATAATTTAAAAAAAATAGATATTTTTGTAAATAATGCGGGAACAAATATTCCTGAACCATTCTTAAAGGTTAAAAAATCATCAATGGAAACTGTCTTAAATGTTAATACTAAGTCAGTTTTTAATCTTGCTCAATTATGTGCAAATCAAATGATAAAAGCAAATAAAAAAGGTGGTTCAATAATAAATACCTCGTCTATTTTTGGTTTAGTAGCGGGACAAAATAGATCCGTGTATAGCATGACAAAATTTGGGGTTGAGGGTTTAACGAAAGGAATGGCTATTGATCTAGCAAAATTTAATATTCGAGTTAACAGTGTTTGCCCAAATATAGTACTGACTCCTAGAACAAAAAAATATCTAGATAACAAAGAATACCAAAAATATGTAAAAGCATCTACACCATTGGATAGGATTGCTACAGGAACCGATATAGCAACAGCAATTACATTTTTAGCATCTGATGCGGCATCTATGATAACCGGAACTTCCATCGTAATAGATGGAGGATGGACAGCTATATAATGAATAAATTCTTGTTCTTTACGCTTATTTTATTTTTCAATACCAATTTATTTGCAGCAGAATTTAATGGAAAATTTATTCAAGGGCATTTTATTATTGGAAAAACAATTCCTGGTACAAATATTCAAATAGATAAAAAGAAAGTTAAAGTTTCTAAGGATGGATATTTTGCGTTTGGTATAAAAAAAGATAGAAAATTTGACATAGTAATAACTGAAGGAAAAACAAAAATTGTAAAAAAAATTCAAAAAAGAAAATATAATATTCAAAAAATTGATGGATTGGCTAAAAAGAAGGTTACTCCTCCTGAGGAATTTTATGCCAGAATAAAAAAAGAAAACCAATTAATATCAAAAGCTAGAGAGGTACATAGTGATTTATCTTTTTTTAAAGAAAAATTCATTATACCCGTCGATAATGCAATAATTACTGGTGTTTATGGAAGTCAAAGAATTCTTAATGGCATACCAAAATGGCCTCATTATGGTTTAGATTTTGCACAAAAAAAAGGAACTCCCATAAAAGCAATGAACAGCGGTACTGTAACTTTATCTGAAAATGATTTGTTTTATACAGGAGCTACATTAATATTTGATCATGGACATGGAGTTTCAACACTTTATATGCATATGGATAAAATTTTTGTTAATGTTGGAGATCAAGTTAAAAAAGGAGATATTGTTGGAACTGTAGGGGCAAGCGGTAGAGCTACAGGACCTCATTTGGATATTAGGCTAAATTGGTTTGGAACTAGACTAGATCCTGCAACTATATTAAACATTCAGAAATGAAAAAAACTTTACTAGATAAAACTACAGATAGACTTGTTAATGCGTTTCTTAAAAATAAGATAATTGCTCCTCTTCCTTCAAAATATACAAAAAAATTAAGTGAAGCACAAAAAGTTAGAAAATTGTGCGAAAGTAAAATTAAAGAACCAATTATTGGCTTTAAAGCTGCTGGAACTGGAATTCCTGTAATGAAAAAATTAAAAGAAAAAGAACCTTTTTATGCATCTATTTATAAAAGAAATTTTTTAAAAAGTGGAAAACGAGTTAAGATTAATAAATCCACTTTAGGCATAGAACTTGAAGTTTGTTATTTAATTAAACAGTCATTCTTTTTATCAAAAAGATCTATCACTATGAAAAATATTTCAAAATATATTTCTCATATAGCGCCTTGCATTGAAATTGTGGGTTATAGGCAAAGAAAAAAAGGCATTAAATCATTTGGTGATCTGTGTAGTGATTTTGGTGCAAATGTTAAATTCTTAATTGGTAAAAAAAAAAAATACAAAAAGATTAACATAGAAAATTTAAAAACAAATATTGCTAATAAAAAAATAAAACAAAATGTAAATGGCAATACAAATACTGTTTACATTAACCCTTTAAACTCACTTAGATTTGTTTTGAACAAACTTAAAAAAGACAAAGTTAGTCTTAATAAAGATTTCTATGTTTTTACTGGCTCTACAGTTGGCGTAGTTCCAATTTTAGGAAAAGGGTTATATATTGGTCAAGTTGACAAACTTGGTTCAGTAAAAGCTATAATTAATTAATGGCGCTTCATTTTAGTAAAGAGGAATTTTCAAATAGGAAAAGTAATATTCTTAGATCGATGAAAGAGCAAAAATTAGATGCTCTTTTAATGTTTAGACAAGAGTCTATGTATTGGCTTACAGGTTATGACACATTTGGGTATGTTTTTTTTCAAACTTTAATTTTAGATCAAAAAGGGAATATTGTTCTTTTAACCCGTGCTCCAGATCTAAGACAGGCACAAAATACATCAAACATTGAGGATATTAGAATTTGGGTTGATAAAGATGGATCCAACCCTACAGATGAACTTAAAGTAATTTTGAATGAACTAAGTTTAAAAGGAAAAAAAATTGGTATTGAATATGAAGCTTATGGAATGACAGGTCGTAACGCCTTAAGACTAAACAAATCTCTAGAAAATTATTGTAATGTGGAAGATCAATCAGAGTTAATTACCAAACTAAGAGCAATTAAATCAAAAGAAGAAATAGTTTATGTAAAAAAGGCAGCTGTATTAGCGGATAAAGCTCTTGATGAAGCATGGAAATATACAAAAGCAGGAGTAAATGAGGGAAAAATTTTAGCAGAGATGCAGAGAATAGTTTTTGAAGGTGGTGGAGATTACCCAGCTAACGAATACATAATTGGATCTGGTCATAATGCTTTATTATGTAGATACCAGTCTGAAAAGAGAAACTTATCTAGTGAAGACCAGCTAAGTATTGAATGGGCCGGAACTTATAAACATTATCATTCAGCAATGTTTAGAACAATCCCAATAGGAAAAGCCAACCCAAAACATATTAAAATGCATGAGGCTTGTTTTGTGGCTTTAACTAACTGTGAAAAAAAATTAACACCGGGAAACACTGTGGGAGAAGTTTTTGATACTCATGCAAAAACTTTTGATAATCTTGGATATAAATCATCAAGAATGAATGCTTGTGGTTATTCATTAGGTTCAACATTTTCTCCAAACTGGATGGACTGGCCCATGCTTTACACTGGTAATCCGTATGTCATTCAAGCTGGTAATGTCTTCTTTATGCATATGATATTAATGGATTCAGCTAATGAATTAGCGATGAATTTAGGAGAAACGTATCTAGTGACCGAGAATGGAAACGAGCGACTAGGGAAACAAAAGCTTGATTTAGTCGTATTATAGGTCCTTTGAAGCTAGTTTGATGACTAGCCTTCCCATAAAATCCTATAAATTTTTACTTAATTATTTCTTTAATTTTTAACCTTTGAATTTTTCCTGATGAACCTTTTGGTAATTTAGAAAAAAAATGAATCTTATCTGGTGATTTAAATTTTCCCAAAGAATTAACACAATGATTTAATAATTCTTTTTCTGTTGTAGCATCATTATTTTTAAGAACCACACCTGCTTCGATTTTTTCACCGTAGTGATCGCACACTACTCCAAAAGCAGCAGCCTCTAGTACATTAGAATGTTGGTATAAAATATCATCGATCTCTCGTGGTGAAATATTTTCACCTCCTTTAATAATAAGTTCTTTTATTCTGCCGCGAACAAAAATAAAATTTTCCGAATGTAAAAACATTTGAAAAATAATTTAAAAATTCCATAATTTTATCTTACTCAAGTTAAACTTTAGAATACATTAAACCCAGAACCACGATCACTAAAAGTTTTTTTATTCTACTAAATTAAATTTAACTAGTTATAAATTTTTGTAAGTGATCTATAAGTTCTTTTTGTTCTTTAATCATAATTTTTAAAACATCGCGGATTGAAATAATGTCAACAATTTTTTTATTTTCTAACACTGGAAGGTGTCTAATTTTTTTTTCATTCATTATTTCCATACACTGGTCAACTTTACAATCCTTAGTAACAGTGATTAATTTTTTGGTCATAACTTCATCTAATAATGTATCTTTGCTACTCTTGCCTTTTAAAATAATCTTTCTTGCATAATCTCTTTCCGAGAATATACCTATAGGAAAATCATTATTATCAACGATAATGATTGCACTTATATTCTTTTCTGACATTAAAATAAGTGCTTGTCTTACATTTTGGTCTTTTGAAATAGTCCAAATTTGTCTATTTTTATTTAATTTTAAAAAATTTTCTATATTAGTCAAAATTAGTTACGATTTATAAGTTGTTTTAAATTTTGCAAATTCTGTACTTTATATATATATGAATTTTAATAAAATAACCTTAAAAATATATAAAAAAATATTTTATAATGAGTAAATATAAAAACTTTATATTAAATTTATCTTTAAAAAAAATTTATACGCACTTTTTTTTAAATGATTTTAAAAAAAATAGCTACTTTGACCATCTAAAGGAATTATATTTTGAATTTTTATTAAGCAAATTTCCCAAATATGATAAAAATGAATATGAAAAAAAATTAAATAAACTAATCGCCGAAAAAGATAATTATGCGGATTCAATGAGTTCACTATATGATTTATTTGAACCAAATTATGCTGACAATCTGCAAAATTATTATAAATTATATGAAAAACAAATTTTTTTTAAATTTCTTACCTACTCAATAAATAAGAAATTAATTAGAAATAAATACTCAGAAATATATAGTTTTGCAATTGATAAAATTGATGAACCACTGGATATTTTAGAAATTGGCGGAGGCATTCCACACGGATTAATTTTTAATATTTGGAAAAAGGGAAAGTCATTTTGTAATAATCTTACTTATATTGAGGCAAACTTATTACATTCTGAATTTGTAATATGGTACTGCAAAAAAAATAACATGCCATTAGATATAAGGTTTTTTCCAGCAGCAAAGACTCCTACTATAATAAATACAAAATATAATTTTGTGTTTGCAAAAGATATTTTTGAACACTTAGATAGTCCTGAAAAATTAATTGATGAGTTAATCATTTTTACAAAAAACAATAAATCTCTACTTTGTCTTGATTTAGAACACAAAGGAGCAAAATCTGTACAGCATATTAGTCCTAATTTGCCAGTTTTAAAAACTAAACTATTAAATAATGACTTTAGGATTATAAAAAAGTTTGACGAGATTCATGTCTGGCAAAAAAATTAGTTTAATTAATTAAAAAACCGAAACACAGAACGCACTTACTTATTTGGCAATCCACAAAATGATATTTATTATATAAACTAAAATACCGTAAAACATGAACATAAGGATCTTTTCTTTTCCTGTTTTTTCTTCCCAGTTCAATTTAAATAAAACTGGCGGAGAAGCTACTAACAGGATAACTCCAATTGCAATTACAAGTATTGATAAAATTATAAACACATTCATAAATTTTGCTTTCTTTTGCTTTGCATTACAATAAACCTAGAACTAAGATTCTTAAAAGTTTTTTCATCTTTCTAAATTTCAGATGTAGCTCTAAATCGTTCGTAAATCAATCTAGCTTTAACACTAATATCTAAAAAAGGCTGGGGAGGTAACCATGTGGGTTTATTTCTTGACTCTATAGTTTCAATTTCTTGAGTATGTTCATTGCTAGCTTTGATAGCGATTTGTTCACCAAATAAAGTACCAACACCAATACCAGATCCATTATAGCAACCAGCAACAAAAATATTATCATCTATTTTATCAAAAATTTGAGAACTATTTCTTGTTCTTGATACAATTCCTGACCAAGTAGATTCAATGATATTATTGGGAAGTTCAGGAAATCTTTTTTTAATACCAATTTGTTGTTTGATAGATCTTTTTCTAAGTTCTGCTTCAGGCATGTTAAGAGATTTGTAGATCTCAGCAGTATTTCTAATTAAAATTCTTCTATCTTTTGTCATTCTAACGGTAGCGCCCATTGGTCTTACGGGCAATACTCCCCATTCATTTGGTTCACCAATGGATTTAAATTCATTATCAGTCAAAGATCTTGTCATGCTTGCTGTTAATGTAATTGGAAAATTATAATTTTTTTTAATTCCTAATGATTTTAAAAAACCATTAGTGCAAAAAATAATTTTTTTTGTAATTATACGTGCGCTCTCAAATTTACAAAAAATAGTATCTTTATTTTTTTTCCATTCCATTAATGATGAATTTTCATACAGCTGAACATTGCTTGGTAATGTATCAATCATTGCTCTAACGAGTTTCCCGGGATGAAGTAAAATTCCTCCTTTTGTATAAAGAGCTAAATTATAAAAACTTGTGCCTAGTTTTCTTTTAAGTTCTTCTTGAGAAAGTAAGTTATTATCAAAACTTAGTTTAGATAAAGTTTCTCCAAACTTTATTAGAATTTTTTTGTCTACAATTTTGGATGATGCAAAATATTTACCCGATTCATTCCAATCACAATCTACTTGATATTCTTTTATAAATTTTCTTACAGTTTCTATTCCTAATTTATAAATATCAGATTTTTTTTTATATATCTTTAATTCTTTATTACTTGTAAAACCGTCATTAAGAGTTGTATCCACTAAATATCCAGAATTTCTTCCACTGGCTCCTTCTCCTGCTAATTGAGAATCAACAACTATTATTTTCTGATTGGGATGTAATTGAGCAAGTTTTCGTGCTGCTGAAAGACCAGTGTATCCTGCTCCTATTATTAGCCACTTACATGAAAGATTTTTATTATTTACATTAGTAATTGTTCTTTTTGGAAGATCTAGAATCCAACCACATGTTTGATCATTAAGAATCATTTTATTATTATTTTGATTATATTTGATTATATTTGATTATTGTATATTTAAGTTAATAAATTGAAATGAATTATCTATTATTATATTTTTTTGCTTTATTTTTTACTATTTCAATTATTGGTCATGGATTTTTACTTTCTAAAACTATAAATAAAGATCTTTTAAAGTTAAATATTGGTTATCAAGGATTATTAGGAATTTTATCCTTAACTATAATATCTTACTTTACAATTTTTTTCTTAAAACATGGATATGTTCATAATATAATTTTACATGCCGCAGGTATTATCTCATTTACTTTATTTTTTAAAAAAAATATAAAAGTTCCAGATTTAATTAAGTTAACATCAATTTTTACAATTTTATTTATTGGATTGTTAATTATAAGAAACCATGATGATTTTAACTACTATCATTTAACATACTCACTGGGATTAACTGAAAATAAAATTTTTTTAGGTCTTGGTCAATTTCAGCACGGATATAAACATCATTCCTCACTATTCTTCTTTAACTCAATAATATTTCTGCCATTTATAAAGCATTACTTGTTTCATTCTTTAGGATGGTTCACTTTGGTTTTTGTTAATTTTTATATTATTGATTATTTGATATTTAAAAAAAAAAAAGAACTTAATTTTGAATACTTCTTTTATCTTTTAACTCTTTTATTTATAAACGTAAAATTTTATAGAATTGGAAGTTATGGGACAGATATATCTGGTCAAATTATTTTACTCTCTATTTTTCCTCTAATTTTTTCTACATTAAAATTAAAAATTAATGATACTGATTTTAAAAGTAATATTTGGTTAATTATTTTATTAGTGTCTTATGTAACAACATTAAAATCATTTTTTATTTTAAATATTATTTTTTTATTTTCTTTTTTAATGTTTTTTAATTTTAAAAAAATTATGAGTTTTTTTATACAATCAAAAACCTTCTTAGTGGTCTCTACAACAATATTACTTTTAACAATTATTAATATTTCATACACAGGTTGTGCCATTTATCCAGTTAAAGAAACTTGTTTGAGCAACCAATTGAGCTGGTCTTTAGAAAAAGATTATGTTGATAATGCAAATAATTGGTATCAACAATGGTCAAAAGCTGGAGCAGGTCCAAACTACAGAGTTAAAAACCCAGATGAATACATTAAAAAATTTAATTGGGTAAGCAATTGGCATGAAAGATATTTTAAATATAAGGGTTATGAGACAATTTTAGGTATTATTTTTCTATTATTGCTAATTCTGTTTTTATTTCGAGGTGTGAGCAAAGAAAAACCTGACAAACAAAATAAAAAAAAAATCCTAACTCTTTTTGCTACTACTTTAATATTATCTTTTGAATGGTTTTATAATCATCCTGCCTTTAGGTATGGCGGTTATTACTTGTTATGTATTATTTTTTTTGTTCCTATTTCGTATTACCTTAGCACCTTAAAATTAAATTTTTTTAAAAAAAAAAATACAATTTTTTATTTAATTATCTTTTCTTTTTTAATATTTGAAATAAAAAATATAAAAAGAATTAAAGAAGAGTTTAAAATTATTCCGGATAATAATTTTCCTCTTTTTTATGCTCCAACACAATTATCTAAGGAAATAGCTTTAGATTATAATGTTAAAGTTTATAAACCTCTAGATAATCAAGGTGGTTGTTGGGTAGCTAAAACTCCATGTGTTATGAGCGCAGATCACGTTGTTGTTAATAAAAAATTAGGTTTTTATATGTTCGTGCGTAAAAAATAATTATATTAATGATTTCTGTGGTTTCATATCATTTTTTTTAATTCCCGCAACTTTTACAGGTTTTTTCATCGCGTCTCTTCTGAATGGTTCTCCTAGTTCTTGGTTTAAAATTACTTCAATAAATGTTGTAATTCCTTTCTTTTGGTCTTCACAAGATTGTTTAATTGAATTGGTTGTTTCTTCCATAGTTTTTACAGCCACACCTTTTAAACCGCAGGCAACAGCTACTTTTGCATAACTTAATTCTGGATCAAGTTCTGTTCCTACAAAATTATCATCAAACCAAAGAATAGAATTTCTTTTTTCAGCACCCCATTGATAGTTTCTAAAAATTACCATTGTGATTGCTGGCCATTCTTTTCTGGCACATGAGCTCATTTCATTCATGCTAATACCAAAAGCACCGTCTCCTGCAAAACCAATAACCGGTATATCTGGGCAGCCAATTTTTGCTCCTAAAATAGAAGGAAAGCCGTATCCACAAGGGCCAAATAACCCTGGTGCTAAATATTTTCTTCCTTTTTCAAAAGTTGGATACGCATTACCAATTGCACAATTATTCCCAATATCACTAGATATAATTACGTTATCTGGCATTGCTGCTTGAATAGCTCTCCATGCTTGTCTTGGGGACATTCTATTTTTGTCTCTTTCTCTTGCTTCTTTATTCCAAACAGTTCCTTTATCATCATCTTCGTGATCTAAGCTTGATAACTTTTGTAACCAAGCTGACTTAGTTTGGTGAATAATATCTTTTCTTTTTTGCCTATCAGTATCTCCAGCATTAGGAGAAAGTTGAACTAGAAGTTGTTTTGCAACCAATTTAGCATCACCACAAATTCCAACTGTAACTTTTTTTGTTAAACCAATTCTGTCCGAATTCATATCAACTTGAATGATACTTGCATCCTTAGGCCAATAATCCATTCCGTAACCCGGTAAAGTTGAAAAAGGATTTAATCTTGTACCAAGAGCTAAAACAACATCTGCTTTTTGAATTAATTCCATTCCTGCTTTTGAACCATTATATCCTAATGGTCCTGCTGCCAATGGATGACTTCCAGGAAAGCTATCATTATGCTGATAACCTGAACAAACTGGAGCATCTAATTTTTCTGCAAGATTTTTACAATCTTCAATTGCTCCACCAATAACAACGCCGGCTCCAGATAAAATCACTGGAAATTTTGCTTTAGATAATAATTGCGCAGCTTTTTTAATTGCTTCTTCACCTCCGGCTTGTCTTTCTAATCTTACAATTGGGGGTAAATCAATATCAATTACCTGTGTCCAATAATCTCTAGGAACATTTATTTGAGCTGGAGCTGATCCTCTAATAGCTTTTTCAATAACTCTATTTAATACTTCTGCCATTCTTGAAGGGTCTCTAACCTCTTCTTGATAACAAACCATATCTTTAAATAAGTTCATTTGTTCAACTTCTTGAAACCCACCTTGTCCAATGGTTTTATTTGCTGCTTGAGGAGTAACTAAAAGTAGTGGAGTATGATTCCAATAAGCAGTTTTAATTGGTGTTACTAACCCTGTAATACCAGGCCCGTTTTGGGCAATGACCATTGACATTTTTCCAGTTGCTCTTGTGTAACCATCTGCAATTAAACCCCCATTAGTTTCATGCGCAACATCCCAAAAAGTTATTCCCGCATCAGGAAAAATATCTGATATCGGCATAAAGGCTGATCCAATTATTCCAAATGCGTGTTCTATTCCATGCATTTGAAGAACTTTTACAAAAGCTTCTTCTGTTGTCATTTTTGACATAATAATTTTGCCCTTTCTTGTCTTAGTTGTTAAAATTCTATATTTTAATTTGTTAATCTAGAAGATTAATATATAAGATCTAGAAAATTTCAAATAAACAAATCGATACTATTATGGCTACAGATATTATAATTCATGACGAAAAAGACAATGTAGGCGTAGTAGTAATTGATAAAATCACTCCAAAACAGGACTGTTCTTGCTGGATCATGGAGAATGACAAAACAATAAAAATTCAGTCTGTAGATGAAATCCAATTAGGTCATAAAATAGCTATGGCTGATCTTAATGAAGGTGATACTATTTTAAAATACGGTCATGATATTGGAAAAGTTGTTAAATCAATCAAAAAAGGTGAACATGTACATGTTCATAATGTTAAAACGAAGAAGTGGTAAAAAAAAATGGAAATTCCAAAAAGTTTTTTAGGTTATAAAAGAGAAAATGATAGAGCTGGTACTAGGAATCACGTAATTATTCTTCCAGTAGATGATATTTCAAATGCTTGTGCTGAAGCTGTTGCTAATAACATAAAAGGTACTATCGCATTGCCTCACTCTTACGGCAGGCTTCAATTTGGGGCAGATTTAGAATTACACTTTAGAACAATGATTGGAACAGGAAGTAATCCAAATGTTGCAGCAGTAATAGTTGTTGGTATTGAGCCCAAATGGACAAAAAAAATAGTAGATGGAATTGCAAAAACAGGAAAGCCAGTTGAAGGTTTTCATATAGAGCGTACTGGGGATATTGGTACTGTTATGAATGCTTCAAAAAAAGCTCAAGAATTCGTAATGTGGGCATCTGAAAAACAAAGAGAAGAATGTCCCTTAAGTGATTTATGGATATCAGTTAAATGTGGAGAATCTGATACTACTTCTGGATTGGCTGCAAACCCAACAGTTGGAAATTTAATGGATAAATTAGAGCCACTAGGAGTTCATTTGTGTTTTGGAGAAACGTCAGAACTTACAGGAGCTGAAACTGTTTGTGCTAAAAGAGGTGCTACACCAGAGGCTTCGGAAAAATTCATGAAAACATGGAACTCTTATAACGATTTTATACTTAAAGAAGCAACAGATGACCTTTCAGAAAGCCAACCAACTGCAGGAAATATTGCAGGAGGGTTAACAACAATAGAAGAAAAAGCATTTGGAAACTTTCAAAAAATTGGATCATGTAAATTTATAGATGTATTAAAACCAGCAGAAGAACCTAGTAAAGGAAAAGGTTTATACTTTATGGATACTTCATCTGCAGCGGCAGAATGTGTAACTCTCCAAGCAGCAGCCGGTTTCAACATTCATTTATTTCCAACAGGTCAAGGTAACATTGTAGGAAATCCTATTGAGCCTGTTATTAAACTAACAGCCAATCCATTAACTGTTAAAGGCATGGGTGAACATATTGATTGTGATGTTTCAAAAATACTTACGCGTGAGATGAGCATGTCTCAAGCTGGTGATGAATTAATCAAATCGATGATAAGAGTTGCAAATGGCAGATTGACTTGCGCTGAAGCCTTGGGACACAAAGAATTTGTTATGACAAAACTCTACAGAAGCGCATAAGAAATTCCTCCAATTATTACCAAAATAATTTTAGCATTAATATTTATTTCTTAATTTTTAAAGTGATTTAATTAAAGAGTAGATTTTAGATTTATCAGTTTGACCAATACTTCTATAAACTTCCTTATTGTTTTTATAAACAACTACTGTTGTCCAATACTCAATATCTAATAATTTAGCTATTTCTTTATCTTTTGTTTGTTCAAAACTTAAAAATAAAACACTATTAAACTCCTTTTCAGCTTGATCTAAAATTTTTATTTGTTTTTTACATATGTAACAAGTCTTATTCCATGAATTGATAACTACGATTTTACCTTCTGCTTGAGCTGCATTAAAAATTTCTTTGGTGAATGTTGTGCTTTTATCTACCGCAAAAGAATTAAATGTAACTAACGTTAAAATTACAATAAGAATTTTTTTCATTATGCTATTTTTTTTAAATATTTTTTTCTTAAATTTGAGAAAAATCTTCTAATTAAAGCCGAAGCGACTCCTAGCAATACTGCAAAAACAATTGAGAACAGGCCATAAAGAACTGGCACCTCTACAGATAGCCTTTTAACAAATGCAAACAATGGATGTAAATTTTTTGTTCCATAGTTGATTGTTTCATTTAATTCATGTGAAGCAAAAAAACTATCATAAGCAATCGCTATACCTACCGCCAACAAAAGTATTGCTAAAAGAGTTTTTAATTCAGTACTGTCAATAAATTCACCAATTTTTTGCCCACATTGAACGCCAACTATTGATCCTAAAATTAACATTGAAACTAAAATTAAATCTATAGACCCATAATTAAATGCATGCAAAGCAGTAACAATCGCACTAACAAAAATAGTTACAAATAAAGAAGTTCCTGGAATTAATTTAGTTGGCATACCAATAATATAAATCATTGCTGGAACCAAAATAAATGCACCACCAATACCCATTATTGCTGCAATGAAACCTACAATTAATCCTATAATAATTGGCGTAAAAGCACTTTCATATAATTTTGATTTTTTAAATCTCATTCTTAAAGGAAGACCGTGTATCCAATAATGAACATGCAATTTCTTTTTTGTAAAAATTTTTTTTCTTGCTTTGTCTATTTCACCAAGACCTTCAACTAGCATAGCAGTTCCAATGATAGCTAAAATATACATATAAGCTAAAGATATAACTATATCGATTTTTCCAATATCCTTAAAAAATGTGAATGTAAGAATTCCAAGTATTGTTCCGCCTACTCCTCCTACAACTATCATCAGTCCCATTTTATAGTCTAATGTGTCCTTTAAATAATGTGTAGTAGAACCTGAAACTGAAGTGGCAAGTATATTATTTGCTTCATTTGCTACTGCATAAGCTGGTGGTATTCCTAAAAAAATTAAAAAAGGAGTCATTAGAAAACCTCCACCAACTCCAAATAATCCTGATAATATTCCTACTATTCCACTAAGAGAAAAAATTGCTAATATGTTTACTGATACTTCTGCAATTGGTAAAAAAACTTCCATAAATACTTAACTAAATAATGAATATTCCTCATAGATATTGATGTCAATAGATGAGATTTTAAAATTAAAAATTTATTAATTTTAGTTAAATTGCACTAATGTACCTACAAGAATTATACCCCAATACGCAGATAGTCCCAAAAATATACCTGTCTTTAATTTATTATTCTTTATCTTTTTAGGTAATTTTTTAAGTATATAGGGCATCTTTAAGCCTAATTAGCACTACATTAAAATTTGTCAAATAAATTTTAATAAATTGTAGCTCCAAAAACTTTGACCTCATCATCTTCAACTCCAAGAACTAGTCTGCCCAAAAATTCACCTTCAATTGTTTCGCTTCTCTGTTTATAGAGCACTGTAATATTTAATCCTCTTCTTAAACAGCCAAAAGCTTCAAACTTATTTGATAAATTTGTTAAAAGTTTATTATTTGCCCACTGCTTGCCTAACTCTACTTCATTAGCACCAAATAACATTTGTGTTGAAAAATCTTTTGTAAAACTTCCGTAATCTTTAATATTTGAAGATCTAACTAAGTTATCCCAAATTGGATTTGCTATAGCTATGATTTCATCATTAGATTTATCTAGTAAATTCATTTAGTGTCTTGATTAAGAAGCTTGCTTTTTCTCTTTTTCATCAACTATGTGATAAACAGGCACTTTTTCCATTGTAAATTTACCAGTTTTAGGGTCACGTCTAGACACAGTTAAGCAATGCCAGTTTTTATCATCTAGCTTCATATGATCGCCTCTATAATAGTAGCCTGGCCAACGTGTTTCTTCACGGAACATAGTATGTTCAGTCACACACTGAGAAGTTATAGCTCTATGTTTTAGCTCCCAAGCTCTCATAAGTTGGTGTAAATCTTCAGCACCAACTTTCTCTAAGTCTTCTTCTAACCAAGCTAACAATTCTAACCCTCTTTTAAGCATATTGGCATTTGTCATATAATTAGTAGCAATTCCACCTACATATTCATCCATAATTCTTTGAAGACGCTGAAGTCCTTGGATTGGTGAAATATAACTTGGTGATACTGTTCCACCAGTAATTTCATTTTGAGCTACTGTGTAAGTTTCTAAAGGCTTAAATACTGCTTCTTTAAAGTCATCACATTGCTTATCAGTAACTTTAATACCATCTGCTTTTTTATCTTCGATATATTTTACAGCAGCTTTTGCAGCTAAACGACCTTCTGTAAAGGAACCTGATGAGAATTTATGTGCACTACCACCAACAGTGTCTCCAGCACCAAAAAGACCATCAACTGTTAACATTCTATTATATCCCCAAAAATATTCTGGAGGCGAGAGATCTTCCGGGCCACTTACCCAAGCTCCCGAACAAGTAGCGTGAGAACCCATTACATATGGTTCTGATGTAGTCAATTCAGGATTAGTATATTTTGGATCAATATTTTGAGATGCCCAAACTACAGCTTGTCCAACAGTCATACCAAGGAAATTTTCCCATCCAACAGTCTCCAAGTGTGGATCTTGGAAAGCTTCTGTTGTAACCATGTGAATTGGTCCACCACCTGCTATTGTCTCCTGAATAAAAGCATGATTACGTAAACATGTTGGTGTTGGATGATGATCAATATATTCACCTACTAGCTCTTTAGTTTGGTCATACCATTTTTTTTCATAATTCTCTCCATTGGCATTCTGAGTATAGGTTTTAAGGTGTAGGAAATAAGCACCTACTGGACCATAACCATCCTTAAACCTACATAAAACAATACGGTTTTCCATTTGAGTCATCTTGGCACCAACAGCGATTGGTAATGCATAAGCAGAACCATTGCTCCATGGTGCATACCAAGTTCTTCCCATGCCTTCACCTACGGCCCTTGGTTTAAAAATGTGAGATGCTCCGCCTGCTGCTACAATTACAGTTTTTGCGCGAAAAACATGATAATCACCAGTACGCATATTAAATCCTACCGCACCACCAACTCTATTTTCTTTTTCCTCATCCATAAGTAAATGAGTTACCATAATTCTGTTATAAATTTTATCGGCAGATTTTTTAGCTGCTTCAGCAACAATTGGTTTATAGCTTTCTCCATGAATCATTATCTGCCATTTACCTTCTCTAAGATAACGCCCAGTTTTTTCATTTTTCATCATGGGTAAGCCCCACTCATCAAACATGTGTACAGTTGAGTCAACATGACGGGCCATATCATAGCCAAGATCTTCTCTTACCATTCCCATCAAATCATTACGTGCATACCTTACATGATCTTCTGGCTGATTTTCCCCCCATTGCATTCCCATATAACAGTTAATGGCGTATAAACCTTGAGCAACAGCTCCACTTCTATCGATGTTAGCTTTTTCAACGCAAACTATTTTTAAATCTCTACCCCAATGCCTAGCTTCAAAAGCTGCACCAGTTCCAGCCATTCCACCGCCAACAACTAGGACATCACAATCTTCATAATGTGTTTTATATTTAGACATTAATAGTAAACACCCTTTTTAAATGAATCTTTTGGTACTGACGGTAATTCACCATCAATATTTAATCCTTGAGGTTCAGTATAAAGTCTTTGAGAATTAATTTCGTCTTGGTTTGGCTTTTCACATTCGGCTAATTTTGGAATAAATTTACCCCACGGTTTAGTAGTAATTGGAGATACAAAATCTTTAGTTGTTCCATTTCTAAATTTTATTTTCCAAGAAATGGTTCCTTTTTCTTCTTCACGTCTAACTCTAACACTATGTCCCATAGGAGCAAAGTCAGCATATCCACGAACATCTATTGCATGGTTTGGACAAGCTTTCACACAAGAATAGCATTCCCAACAAAAGTTTGGTTCTATATTAACTGCTCTTCTAATATTTTCATCAATATGCATGATGTCAGATGGACAAATATCTACACAGTGCCCACAGCCATCACATCTAGTCATATATACAAAAGTTGACATATTATTTTACCTCTTTCTTTAAATTATCTTTAATCATAAATATTAATAATGTTTTGGTTCTTCTCTCTTAATTCCTAATCCAAACTGTTTGGGTGCATCAGCTAGTGGAGGCAGATTATCTCGTGAACCATCAGCTTCAGCTAAATTTTTTTGAATTGCAGCGCCAGGTTTATAAAACATGTGTGCAAATTTTGACCAATATACTCCACCAAATAAAAGAAGATTAGATACAATATATAAAGTTAAAAATACTTTGTCGTCCCATCTATTTTCTAAATTTAAAGATTGAGTATAAGACCATACTAAACCAAATGTAGCACATGCAAGTAAAGCTAATACAAATAAATCTGCTTTAATAATTCTATACCAAGGATAAGCTTCTGCTAATACGTCCACTCTTAAGAATAACCAAAACCAATAACCACCCACACAAGTTAATATAGCGCCTATGTGCCACATCATTGGCCATACAACAGGCGTTATTGCATTTTCTGAAGTGTAACAAAATATCATTACTACTGAAGCTACCCAAAATAAAATAGTTCCGTACATCCCTAAAACGTGAGCAACACGTCTTTTTCCAGCCCCTAGCTCAGCTGTTGTTGCAACGTCATGTATTAAAGTTTTTGCTATAATTACAACTTTCTCACCAGTTCCTATTTCTCTTGTTGCAGAAAGTTTTGCTTTTTTTGCGTTATTAAAGAAATACTTAACATTTTTTTTATGAATTATATCAATAAGGGTTCCAATTATTACTAAGGCAACCATGACAATTACAAAACTCTGTAAAAAAATTGACGGTACATTTTCAGCAAGAACCGCAAATGGATTGTTAGACATCATGGTGTTATTACTCTTTAGAATCTTGGTTAATTTAAGTGTTTCTAATATAGTTGAAATAATAGATCAACCGCTATATCCACGCGCTTTACCATATAAAAATACAACTTATGCTTTACGAATATAATGTTGTTTTAAAGGTATAACCGATCTAACGCCACCTTGAGGATTTTCTACATCACCCTTTCGTCTTGGAATTAAGTGAATATGACAATGCATTATAGACTGTCCTGCAACTTTTCCTGAATTCGTCCCAATATTAAAACCCTTTATAGTTCCATCTTTATTTTCAATTTTTTTTTTAATTTTTTTAATTAATTGATCACAAGCAATAATTTCTTTTTCAGACAAATCAAAATAATCTTTTATGTGTCTTTTAGGAACAATTAAACAATGATTATTAGAAACTGGATAAGGATCATAAGCTGCATAAGCATAATCATTTTCATCCACTATGTTAGTTTTTTTTTCATTACAAAATATGCAGGGATTATTAGGATCTTTCATAATGTAAATTCTTATTTATATATAGAACAGTCTGATATTTCTTTTTTATAAATTTTCAATAAAATTCTGTAATTTTTTAAACTTTTTCTTTTCCAGTTTAGATTGTCTATAGAATAGACCGAAACTACTCCTTTGCCAGATCCAATAATAATAATTTCATCGTATTCATCTAATGAATTAATAAGAATGTTTTTGTTTATAATTTTTTTTAATTTTTTTATAAAAAATTTTAAAGTTGTGCCTTTGTAAAAATTATTAATAGGAGAATAAATTTTATTTTTTTTAATAAATAAAAGGTTAGAAGTGCCACTTTCTAATATTTTTTTATTTTCATAAAGAGCTATGTCTGATTTTGTTGTATCAATTTTTTTTAAATAAGTCATAATTTTCTTATATTTTAAATTTTTATGCTCTGGGTCTATTCTTTTGTAGTTAACTAATTTGAGACTATAATTGTTTTTTGGCTTCAATCTTTTTCTCAAAGAAATTGAAATCATCTTATTGTTTGAAGCAACTCTAAACAAATGATCATATTGATTGTTTTTATTTAAATTTAATTTAACTAATTTAAAAATATTTTTTTTAATATTTTTTTTATTAATTTTATAAGCTTTTAAAGAATTAATTAAATTTTCTATATGTTCTTTGAAAAATAAAATTTTAGCTGGCTTTCCGACAATTCTCATTGTCGTAAAGACTCCATAGGAGTTCCAAAGATCGTGAAATTTTATTTCTTTAAGATCTTTATGCCGATAGGATTTTTTTAATAATAAAGTTGCCATTTTCTGTCAAAAAAGATTCTGGATGAAACTGAAATCCATATATATTGTTATTTAAATCCTCTATACCCATTGGAATATTTGTTTTAGCACATCTCATTGTGATTTTTATATTATTTGATTTAAAGGGCTCAAATAATTTTAAAGAATGATACCTCCCTACCTTGAAATTTTTATCTTTCTTAAATAATTTACTTTCTTTTGTGACTCTTACTATCGATTGATAACCATGATAAATGTTTTTTTGTTGTATAATTTTTCCTTTTTCATTGAATAAGATTTGTTGATACCCCAAGCAAATTCCTATTAATTTCTTTTTACCTTTATATTTATTATAAATTTTTGATGTCACAGGATAATCTTTTGGAGATCCTGGTCCTGGCGATAAAACAATTGTATTAGATTGATCTAGTTTTTTTTGATTTATTTCAAAATAATTCGAGCAATATACTTCATCAAATTTTGAAAATTGATGCACTACATTCCATGTGAAGGAGTCTTGATGATCTATAATATAAATCATTTGTATAACTCCAATAATGACTTGGCTTTTATAAAATTTTCATTAAATTCTTTTTTAGGAGAGCTATCTAAAACCACACCCGATGCAGCTGAAATTTCAGAAATGTTTTTAAAATTTAAGATAGATCTAATAATAATATTAAATCTCATATCTTGGTTAAATTTTATGTAACCAAAACTACCTGTAAATATATTTCTATCTTCAGCTTCCTGTTTATTCAGAAGTTCTAAAGTTCTAATTTTAGGACATCCTATAACTGAACCGCCTGGCATCATTGATTTTATAATATTTTTAATCTTAATTTTATTTCTTAGTTTGCCTTGTATCGTTGTTACATAATGAAAAAGATGTTTATACTCTTCTACATATTTTTGCTTTACTATTTTTACCGATCCTGATTTACATATTCTTGATAAATCACTTCTTTCCATATCGACAATCATATTATGTTCTTTAGTTTCTTTGTCATTATTTTTAAAAAAATTTAATGCTTTAAACTTATTAATGTTTTTATTCTTTCTTAAAGTTCCTGCTATAGGTTTAGTAATTATGTTGTTTCCTTTTTTATCTATTAAAGTTTCTGGAGAACAGCTTACTATTGAAAAATCTTTATCTCTAATCATAAATGCTTCAGGCGAAGAGTTAATTTTCATTAATTTCCAAAAAAAATTAATAGGATTAATTTTAGATTCGTTCTTATATTTAGTGCAAACTTTAATTTGATACGTTTCTCCTTGTTTTATTTTTTTTGAAAATACATCAAATATTTTTTGATATTTTTTATAATTTATATTTAATTTAAATGAACTTAAAATTTTAGTTTTATTAAAAAACTTTTTGAAAACTTGATTTTTTTTTGATGAAATTACTTTTATATTTTTTCTTACTTTAATTAATGTTTCAGGCTTATAAAAAACCCCTTTATGAAATTTTAGTTTTTTTTGATTTTTAATCTTAATATTTAGTAAATTACAAAGAATTTCATATCCAAAAAAACCTATATAAAGGTCTGTTTCTTTTTTAAATTTTTTTTTTGAAAATAAACTAAAAAAATTATTAATATTATGATTTGTAAGTATTATTTTTTTTGAAAAATCAGTGTATAAATTGTAACCACCATTTACTTTGTAAATAATTAGTGGCTTATCTGAATTATAAAGTTTTTCCAGATAAGGACTAAATTTTAATTTATGTAGTTTGAATTCTTTCAATTGCTTGCTCTTTAATTGGTAAATGTATAATTCCAGCAAATACAGATAATGCAATAGCTAAATACCACGCATAGTCATAGGAACCATAAAGATCATGAAATAATCCTCCAAGGTATGCACCAAAAAATGATCCTATTTGGTGACTTAGGAAAACAAGCCCGTATAACAATCCTAAATATTTTGTTCCAAAAATATGAGCTACAATTCCGACTGTGGCTGGTACAGTTGATAACCATAAAAAACCAAAAGTAGCTCCGAAAATAAAAGCAGAAATATTGCTTGCTGGTAAGAAAATAAATAAAATTATTGAAACTCCTCTAAGAAGATAAATTGCACTTAAGATAATTTTTTTACTTATTTTTGTTGAAAGATAACCGCTACACAAAGATCCAATTATGTTAAAAAAACCCACTAAAGACAAAATCATAGCAGCAGTCCAACCTTCTAGCCCTCTATCAATTACATATGTAGGCACATGTGTTCCAACCAATGTAATATGAAAACCACACACAAAAAATCCTGCCGTTAAAAGAACATAGCTTTTATTTTTAAAGGCTTCCTTAAGTGCATTGATTGTTGTTTGATCATTAGTCTTTTCAATTGATTGAGCCAATGAAGGAGATCTAACAAAAAATGCAATTGCAAAACCAATTATTAAAAAAATCATAAAAATAAATAATGTTCCTTCCCACCCATTATTCTGTAGTGAATAAGTTGTGTATAATGGTGATATAAAATATCCAAATGAACCAACAGAAGTAACTATACTCATGGCTATAGTTCTATTTGATAATGGAAAATGCTTTCCTACAATTGACATTGGAATACTAATCGCAGTGCCACCAAGACCAATTCCAATAAAAAGTCCTAAATTAATTTGAAAAAAAATACCAGTATTTGGACCTGCATATAAAAAATAAATACCTATAATATAAAAAACAAATGCAAGACTTATAGCTTTATGTCCGCCATATTTATCAGCAATTGCTCCAAAAATAGGGCCTGTAAGACCCCAGCCAAGCATCTGGATACCTATAGCTAAACCAAACTGTGTATTTGTAATACCTAAATCTTTATTAAAGTCCAAAAAAAACATGCCAAAAACTTGTCTAACACCCAAAGATATTAGAACAACTAAACAAGCTGCGATTAAAGTAACTAAAGCTGTATTATTTTTAATAAATCTTTCTGAACTCATTTAATATGTTTTAGAGACTTTCTCAAATCTAGGATTAAATCCTTTGGATCCTCAAGTCCTATGTGCAATCTTACTAAATGTTCATCTATTCCCAAATTTAAAAATTTTCTATTACCTCTTTCTCTACGTTCTTGGTGTAAAGCAAGGCTTTCAAATCCTCCCCAACTGTATCCATACCCAAATAATTTTAAAGAATTTACAAATTTAATAACTGAATTTTTATTTTTGGCTTTAATACTAAGACCCATTAAGCCAGAAGCTCCAGAATAATATTTTTTCCACATTTTAAAGTTAAATGAATTTTTTTTATGTGGATATAAAAGTTTTACTTTTTTATTTTTAGATAAAAAATTTGCTACCTCTTTTGCATTTTTTTCATGCTTATCCAAACGAACATCTAATGTTCTTAATCCTCTTATTATAAAATAAGCATCATCAGGCCCCAGTCTTAAGCCGGTAATTTTATTTGCTTTTTCAACATGTTTAAAAACTTTTTTATTAACTGCAAGGGTTCCTCCCATTACATCAGAGTGACCCGAATAATATTTAGTAGCTGAAACAATAGACATATCAAAACCAAGCTTAATTGGTTTAAAATAATAAGGTGTTGCCCAAGTGTTATCAATTGCTGTATAGATTTTATTTTTTTTTGCAATTGAAATTATTTTAGATAGATCTTGAAATTCAAAAGAGTTACTTCCAGGACTTTCAACAAAAATTAGTTTAGTTTTTTTTGTAATATTTTTTTTTATAGTTGTTAAATCATGAGGATTATAAAAAATTGTTTTAATACCAAATTCTTTTAAAAAATCTTCTGTTAAAAGTCTTGTTGGAGAATAAACGGGATCAGCAACAAGAATTTCATCACCTGGACGCACAATGCTAAAAATAGCTAAAAAAACTGAACCAAAACCAGTTGGTGTTAAAAAAACATGATAGCATTCTTCCATTTTTTTTAGCATTTGCTGTAAAATAAAAGTTGTTGATGTTCCTTGCCTTCCATAGTCAAAATGACCTCCTGTAGGATCTTTTTTTCCTTTATTTTGAGTTTTTCTAATATGTTGCATTGATTTAAAAATTATTGTGGAAGCTCTCACAACTGGAGGATTAACAGATTGGTTATAATAATCTTTAGCAGTATGTTTAAGAAAAGTTTTAAAGGAATAGTTCATAAAAAAATTTGATATGTTTTGATGACAATGCTATATCCCTCAAATAAGTCAATAAAATAGTATAATTAAGGAGAATATGGGATATCCAAAAAAGCACAGAGGCCGTAGAAAAATGGGCTCAAAAAAGAGAAGAGCAAGAAAGAAAAATAAAAAAAAATAAACTAAATTAATGGATAAAATTGAGAAAGCTAAAGCCATTAGTATTTGGATATTTATAGTTCCATTTTTTGCTATAAATACTTGTTTAATATTAATAACTCAGTTCCATGAATTATTTCCAAATCATGAAGATATAATACATTTTACCATCCCTTACATTGATGGTGGAGCTTCTATAAGCAGAACTGCAAGAGTTTTTCCAACTTACTTGATTTTTAAACCAGCTATGTTTTTAACTTCTTATTTTTTAATTAAATATTGGCTTTACAATAAAGACATAATCTCTTCATTTGAAAAAAATCATAAATATACTAAGTATTTTGTTTTTTTTGGAATCGCATCGGCTATTGCTTTAATTTTTCATTCAATTTTTCTGGGTATAAAATTTGATAACGACTTATATAAACTTTTTAGAAGAGTGATAATGTTGAGTTTTATAATTTTTGAAGTAGCTGCTCAAACTTATTTAGTAATAACTTTATATTCACTAAAAAATAATTTAAAAAAATATATTAATGAAAAAGTTTTAACAATAAAACTAGTATTAGTTAGCACTCTTTTAGTTGTTGGTATCATGTCAATTCCTATCTTAAGTAGCTCTGGATATAAGTTTTTAAAACATGCTTTAGAATGGGATTACTTTTTAGGAGTAATTAGTTTTTATTTATTAACTTTTTTTATGTGGAAATCTAAAAAATAAAAATTATTTTTTAATCCATCCTCCACCAAGAACTTTATGACCATTATCATTTTTACAATAAAAAACACAAGCTTGACCTGGAGAAATTCCATATTCATCTTCTAATAAATTTACTTTAGCTTCAGATTCCATTAAATTAATTTCTGCCTTTAATAATTTCCCAGTGGAACGAACTTTTACATACAATTCTTTTTGAAAATCATTTTTATCATTAGTAATAATATTTACATCTTTTAAATTTATTTTTCTTCTAATTAAATTTTCTTTTGTACCTACGATAATTTCATTTTTATTTGAATCTATTTTAATTACATATAAAGGATCTTTGTTTGCAATTTTAATACCTTTCCTTTGACCGATAGTATAATTAATAATTCCCTCATGAACTCCAATTACTTTGCCTTCGATATTTTTAATATTTCCTTTTGAAAATGAATTTGGTTTAAATTTTTCTATTACAGATGCGTAATCTCCATTAGGTACGAAACATATATCCTGGCTATCCGGTTTATCAGCAACACTAAGGTCTAAGTTTTTTGCTATTTTCCTTGTTTCTAATTTTTGCAAATTACCTAAGGGAAATCTTAAGTAATTAAGTTGTTCTTTAGTTGTATTGAATAAAAAATAACTTTGGTCCCTGTTTAAATCTATACCTCTGTACATTTCTGTATTGTTATTTTGTGTAATACTTTTTACGTAATGACCTGTAACCAAAGCATCAGCTTTAAGTTTTTTTGCCTCTTGGAAAAGATCTTTAAACTTAACAGTTTGATTACACTGGATGCATGGAATGGGTGTTTCTCCATTTAAATAACTTTCTATAAAATTATCAATTACACCCTCTTTAAATTTATTTTGATAATAAAGAATTTTATGTTCTATTTCTAATTTATTAGCTACTCTTTTTGCATCCAAAATATCTTGACCGGCACAGCATTGTCTAGCTTTTGAAGTTGTTTTTGTGTCATCATAAAGTTTTAAAGTTATTCCAATAACTTTATATCCTTCATTTTTCATAATTCCAGCTACCGTAGATGAATCTACGCCACCCGACATAGCAACTACAACTAACGTATTTTGAGGATCTTTAGAAATGCCAATAGAATTAAGTTTTGTCATATTTAATGTTATTTATTCATATATTTTATATAAGTAAATCACATGATATTCGATTTTGAACCAGGTGACAAAGTGGTCAATCCATTCAATAAAGATTGGGGCATTGGACAGGTACAGTCAATAATTAATGAAAAAATAACGGTAAATTTTGAAAATGTCGGTAAAAAAGTAATTAATTCTAATAATATAAAATTAGAAAAATTTAAAAATGAATTTAGATAAAAAAAAAGATATTACTTTATCGCTACTTGATACCTTTAAAAAAGCTGGAACAATTGCTCAAGAATTAAGAAGAAAAGGTTTAATAAAAAAATTTAAGAATGACAATACGCAAGTAACTAATGCAGATATTGAAGTAAATAATATACTAACTAAAAAGATATCACAATTAACACCTGAAATACCAATCATTTCAGAAGAAACTTCTGAAAATAAAGAAAAAAAAAATTTAAAAAACTTTTGGCTAGTAGATCCTATTGATGGAACACACGATTTCGTTAATAATAAAGAAGAATTTACATTAAACGCTGCTTTAATAATTAATAAAGAACCAGTTATAGGAATAATAAACGCACCAGATAAAAAAAGACTATTTTATTCTTATGGTTTATCAAATAGTTTTGAACTAACTCATGATAAAGTAATAAAATTAATAGATAAAAAAAAAGAAAATAAGAATTTAATTACTGCGGTTTCTTATTCGAATGAATTAAAACCTGAAATTTTAAAATTACATAAAAAATTTAAAATAAATAAATATCAAAAAATGAAAAGCTCTTTAAAATTTTGCGTAATTGCTGCTAGCGAATTTGATTTGTATGTAGCTGAAGCAAGAGCTTATGAATGGGATATAGCCGCTGGTCATGCGATACTTGAACATGCTGGGGGCAGTTTAACTGATTTTAATGAAAAAAAAATTTTATATGGGAAGCCAGAATTTAAAAATCCAAGTTTAATTTTAAAAGGAAAGCATATTTTATAATGGATGAACAATTAAGAATTATTTTAATAATTATTGTTTCAGTTTCTATATTTGGTCTATTTGTATATGTATTTGTAAAAAATTATATTAAAAATAAAATAAATTTTTTGGTAAGAAAAAAAAAGAAAAAATTATAATAAATTAATTATTTTAATATAGTCATCTTTATCTATATCCATTACTTTTTTTGATGTATCGAAATCAAATCCATTTCTTGCTAAAATTGAAATATCTTTTTTATAAAATAAACTTCTATTGACCTCAATTCTTGCTGGACCAATTCTTTTTTTCTTGCATATTTTAATAGCCGAAAAAAAATCTTGGTCTTCATTGTTTTCTTTAATTTTATTTATAGTATTTTTTACATACTCATCGTTAATACCTTTGTTAATTAAATAGTTTCTAATTTTATTAATTGAACTACCTCTTTGAATTAAATTTTTGGCTTTTATTTCGGAATAAAATTTATCACTAATAAATTTTGTTTTTTCTAAATCTAGCAAAACTATATCTATTAAATTTGTAATATCTTGTTTTTTAATGCTTCCTGTGTATGCTCTTAAATATTTTTTAAGCAGGTAGATTTTTAGTTGTTGCTTAGATGGTGCATATTTTTCTATATAAGAAAATGAGAAATTCCTCATTTCTTCTACAGTTACCTCGAGTGATTTTTTTTTTTTTATAGGAATCATTGAATGTTTTAATATAATATATTTTTTTATGATCGAGCAAATTTATACGTACTTTACAATAGAAACGATCTATTTTTGGTTAAACATTGGAGTTTTGCCATTTTGGTTTATTTTACTATTTTTTCCACAATCAAATATGTGTAAAATTTTCACCACATCTATTTTTCCAATAATTTTGTTTAGTCTGATTTATTGCTATTTAATTTATTCAATTTTTAAAAATGGCTATGATTTTTTAAATAATTTTAATTTATATTTAGGTTTTGATGAGCTGCTTAATTTATTTAAAGATAACTCTTTTTTAATTTTATTCTGGATTCATTTTTTAGCTATTAATTTATTTTGTGGTGGCTGGATTGTTAATGATTATCAAAAATATAATATTTCTAAACTTCTAATCTTTTTCCCTTTAATTATAACTTATTTTTTTGGGCCGTTGGGTATATTAATTTATTGGTTTATAAGAATTTTCTATGCAAAAAAAATTTCTCTTTACGACTGAGAAATTTTAAAACCACTAATTTTCATTGCTGTAAAGCCACCATCTATATGAGAAACTTTTTCAAACCCCATTTCATTAAGTGACTTGGCTGCCAGTGCAGATCTTAATCCACCGGCACAGAATAAAACTATTTCTTTTTTTGGATCTATTTTTCTTGAGTAAGGACTTTCAGGATCAAGCCAAAATTCTAGCATCCCCCTGGGCATATGTTGGGAATTCTCAATTGTGCCTTCTTTTTTAAGTTCTCTTATATCCCTAATATCAATTAAATTACATTCATTATCATTTGATAACTTTAAAGCTTCTTTAGGACTAATAGTTTTAATTTTTTTTAAGGCTTCTAAAACTAGTGTTTGAGATGATTTTATATTCACTATAAGTTAATAATTGTTAATAAAAAAAGTTTTTTAAATAAGAGTTACCATAATGTCATTTAAAAAGATTGTAAAAAAGATAATAATTAAAATTTGTAGAATTTGTGGCTATGAAATAATTGATCAAAATCAATTCACTTTTCCATCATTAGAAAATAACAAATATAGTGAACTTTCTACGATTAACAAAAAATCTATAGTAATACCTTTGGGTGAAGTTAAAATATCAAGAAAAGTTGAGTCGTTAGTTATTGTAGTAAGAACGAACTCAAATGTTCATATTTCAGATCAAAATAAAAAAAGAATATTTAATAAAGATAAAACTGAATATATAGAAAAATCTCTTAGATCCTTAGTTAAATCAATATGTTTATTTAAAAAAAAATTTAATAAATTTAAAATCGATTTAATAGTTATTGATCAAAGTAATAGCAAAATTATTAACGACAAATTTAATGAAATTTTTTCTAAATTAGATTTTAAGCCTGAAATAATAACTTTTGATAAAAATGAATTTAAAAAAGAAATTAATTTAGATTTCAAAAAAGATATATTTGGAAATTTAAGCAGTTTATTAAAATGCTTTAAAGTAGCAAAAAATAATAATAGTGATTTAGTTTTTTTTTTAGAAGATGATTATTTACACAAAAAAACACTTATTGAAGAAATGATATTAACTTATGAAAGAATATCCTCTCAAACAAATAAAGAACTTATTTTAGTACCATCTGACTATCCTTTTCTTTACATGAACGAAAGAACCACCAATGTATTGGCTGGTAGTCATCGACACTGGCAAACACTTGATAAAGTTTTGTGTAGTTTTATGACAAGTAAAAAAATACTAGAAACTTATTGGGATAATTTTTTACTTACCTGTCAAAATCATAATGATCCTATTGAAAAACATCTTAACAAAATTTGTGAAAAAGAAATTTGTTTGTCACCCATACCATCTTTATCTATCCATATGGCTAATTCAAACTCAATTTTTGGAATCTCTCCATACGTTGATATCAAAAAAGAATGGGAAAATAATGAAAATTAATCTATTTAATATAATAGTTTTTAATTTTTTTTGATTTAAGAATTTCTTTATCGGAATGAATATTATTAATCAAATTTACAAGAACAGATTTCTTTTTACTTGAAGTGAAAGAAAACCAAATTCCAGGTGGAACGACCAAAACACTATGTTTGCTTTTATTTAATGTAATATTTTCTTCTTTTCCAAACGTTCTTGAACTTTTTCTATCATCAATAAATTTAAAACTAATTTCACCATATGCCACTGAAAATATGCATTGGTTTTTTTTATGTTTGATCCAGCCTTTTTTTTTCTTGTGGTTAATTTCATTAAAATAAATTTCTCCAAAGGATTTAAAGTAAGAATTTTTTTTTGATACGAACTTTAACAAATCTCCTTTATCATTTTTAAAATGTTTAGTTGATATCTTTTTAATTCCAATTATTTTCATTCATATACTCTACGATTTGGTTATTTGTAACTTCAAAAGGATCTTTTTTATTTTTAAAAACTTGCAAATACCATTCTGTTGTAATTTGTACCCCTTTTTTAACTGAATATGTGGGGTGCCATTTTAATCTTTTTTTAACTTTGTTGATATCAAGTTGTAAATTTTTTTGCTCATAAAATCTATTTTCAGGATTAATTCTAACTTTCCCACTACCCCAAAAAGATATGATGTAATCAACTATTTCTTTAACGCTTTTAACTGAATTATTTTTTGTTCCAAAATTCCATGCATCAGAATATTTTTTTGGTTCTTGAAATTGTTTTTTAGCTAACATCAAATATCCTCTTAATGGTTCCAAAACATGTTGCCATGGTCTATTAAAATTAGGATTTCTTAAAAAAACTACTTTATTATTTAATAAAGATTTAATGCAATCAGGGATTAATCTCTTCGCAGACCAATCCCCACCACCTATAACATTTCCAGCACGTGCACTTGATATTCCACAATTTTTTTTATTTTTAAAAAAACTTTCTCTGTAAGCTCTTATAATTATTTCAGATGAAGATTTTGAAGCACTATATGGGTCTATTCCTCCAAGAACATCGTCTTCTTTATACCTAGTAAGCTTACCCACATTCTCGTAACATTTATCAGACGTAATTAAAACAACAGATTTTATAAAATTAAATTTTTTTGAAGCTTCTAATATATTTAGAGTTCCTCTTACATTAATATCAATTGTTGAATGTGGTTTTAAATATGATTCAATAATTAATGGTTGAGCAGCTAGATGGAAAATAATTGATGGTTTTGATTTAAATATAAACCTTTCTAATTTTTTTTGATCTCTAATATCAAAAATTCCTAATTTAATTTTTTTTTGGAGTTTTAATTTATAAAAAAGGTTTTTATTTTGATTAGGGCTGTATCCAGATCCATAAACGTTTGCTCCCATATGTAAAAGCCAACTGCATAGCCAAGAACCCTTAAATCCTGTTGCTCCAGTTACAAAAACCTTTTTGTTTTTATAAAAATTACTTATTTTTTCCATATTTTTTTTTTGTTATTTAGTATTTTTTCTAATTCAATTTTATCTCTTAGAGTATCCATGCATTTCCAAAAACCGCTATGCTTATATGCTTTTAGATTTTTATCTTTTATTAAATTTGTCATTGGCTCCTTTTCAAATAAAATTTGGTCATTTTTAATATAATTAAAAATCTTGAAATTTAATGCAAAAAAACCTCCATTAATCCACCCTGCTTTTGCTTGTAATTTTTCTGCAAAATCCATTACGTCATCGTTTTCAATTTCAAGCTCACCAAACCTAACAGGGGGATGAACCGCTGTAACTGTTGCGACTTTTTTATGATTCATATGAAATTTTCTTAAATCGTCTAAATTAATAGAACATAAGCCATCACCGTATGTCATAAAAAAATTTTCCTCTTCATTTATGTAGGATTTTAACCTTAAAAGTCTTCCTCCTGTCATTGTGTTTTTGCCAGTATCTATTATTTTTAAATTTTTAAATTCTTTAGAATCTTTATAGTGTTCAACTATAATTTCTTTTTTATAACCTGCTGCAATGATAAATTCATCATATCCATAAGATTGAAAAAAATTCATTATATGACTTAATATTGGTTTTTCTCCAACATTTACCATGGGTTTTGGTATTTTATCTGTATACTCTGCTAACCTTGTGCCGTAGCCACCAGCTAAAATGATAGTTTTCATATAATTTGTTAATTAAGTTATACAGATAAAAAAAATAAAAAAAAAGACTGGATCAAACATAAAAACTAATGGTGAGATGGATAAATTGATATGCAGTTTATGCATATACTAACAGCCTTTTGAAAAAAGGCTGTTAGAAAAATTGCATTACTTGTTAAATACTTCTTTAAGTGCTTTTGCAGGTAAAAATTTAACTTTTTGAGAAGCTGAAATTTGGATTTGCTCACCTGTTCTAGGGTTACGTCCAATTCTGGCTTTTCTTTTTGCTACTTTATAAGTACCAAAACCAGCAATTTTCACATTATCATCCGCTTTTAAGGCATCCAGAATAGTGTTGGTAATAGTATCAAAAGTACGCTCTGCATCAGCTTTACTTAGGTTCAAAGAACCCGCTAATTGAGCAATTAACTGTTTTTTGTTCATTTTTAAGCTCCGGTTTTTAAAGGTTTTTCACTATAATTTACATAAAAGCTTATAAATCAAGCACTTTATTAGTGTATTTTAAATTAGACTGTACAATATGTTGTATTTTATTGAATTACCCTTGTTTTTAAAGAGTTTTTTAATTTAAAAATAATAAAAAAATTAGAATAAACCTAGGTCTTTTAAGTCATTAAACGTAGCAAAAAACATTAAAGATAATAATAAAAACATTCCGATTCGAAAAAACCCTTCTTGAACTTTTTGACTTAAAGGATGTCCTAAAATTTTTTCAAAACCATAGAACATTAAATGACCCCCATCTAATAATGGTATAGGAAACAAATTTATTAAGCCTAAACTAATGGAAATATAAGCCATAATGCTTAAGAATGGTAAAATTCCAAGTTCAGCAACTTGGCCTGTAACTTTAGCAATACGTATAGGTCCTCCTAATTGAGAACTGTCTCCAGAACCAGTCAAAATAGCTCCAAAATATTTTAATGAAGAAATGCTAACAAAGTAAACTTCACTTATTGAATAATACAAAGCTTTAATTGGTCCTAATTTTTTATGATTAATTTGATTATTATAAGCACCAAGTTTTATTCCTATCATTCTTTTATTAATTTTATTACCAAGGCTATCTTCTCCCTTAACTATATTGGGTTTAATTTTAAAATTAAGTTCTTGGCTTGATCTAGAAATAGTAAAATCAATAACTTCATTTGTAGACATAGTAATAAATTTAGAGACTTCCATAATACTTTTCACCTTATTTCCATCAATTGATAATATTATATCATCTTTCTTAAGGCCACCTTCCATAGCTGGACTATCTTTTTGAACTTCATTAATTAGAGCTGGGGTAAAGTCTTTTCCAGCAAAAGTATAAATAGAAAAAAATATAACTATAGCCAATAAAAAATTAGCAAAAGGTCCAGCGGCAACGATTAATACTCTTTGATACAGCGGTTTAAGAACAAATAATTTTTCTTGATCACTTTTATTATATTTATTGATTATTTTTTCTTGATCCGCTTGGCTAAAAACATTTCTATCACCAAAAAACTTTACGTATCCACCTAATGGTATCCAGCAAATTTTCCATCTAGTGCCCGATTTATCATTCCAGCCAAATAATTCTTTTCCAAAGCCTATTGAAAAATCAGTAACACCAACTCCATATTTTTTTGCAAAATAATAATGGCCATATTCATGAATAAACACAACTACTAATATAAGTACAAGAAATGGTAAAATAGTTCCTAGCATAAAATATAGACACTGTTTTATAATATTTTTAGATTATCTCAACTTCCAAATAACCACGGGGATAAATGTAGCAACTAAAAAAGACAGAAATAACAAGGATTGTGATATAAAAGCAGGAAATAGTTCAGCTGGGATTATATTTCCAACCAATAAACTCTTAGAAAAATCTGGAACTGGAAACAAAAGAAGACCACTAATTAAACCTACAATTATTGATGTATAGGCTGTTTTTTCATTTAATTTTTTATTATAAAAACTATAAAAAACAGTAAGCACAAATGCACAGCAAAATAAGTCCGCAACTAAGAACAAGTATAAAACACTAAATCCTTTAGAGGCAACAATAAAAGCTATAATAGAAAGAACTACTATGAAGTATTTAGAAAATTTTAAATAATCAGTTTTTTTATTAAAATTTAAAGCTGCTCGACCATCAACAACGATTAAGCTTGAAATTGCATTAACTAGAGTATCAACTGTACTGATAGTTAATGATAATCCTAAGATAACTACGATTAATGATAAGAATTCAGCTTGGTCTTTCAATAGCAGCGAAAAGAAACCAAGATCAGGAATAACTTTTGGATCTACAGAAACTGCTACCAATCCACTAAAACCCATAAATAAAACGATTGGGATAATTGCTATAAATGCAATGATTAAGCTTTTCTTCAATATCTTATTATTTTTTGCAGCATAAACTCTTTGCCAATTTCCTTGATGAAAAAGATTAGTTGCAGCAACAGCAATAAAAAAAGTTAAGCCGGTTGTATAATTTGGTAAATAATTGCTACTTAATAAATGAGGATTTTTTTCTTTAATATAAGAAAAAGAAAACTGATCACCCATAAATGAAGTTATATAAACTACTGAAATTGCAAATAAAATTAAAATTACAACCATTTGAATGGTGTCGGTAAAAATAGAAACCCTTAGTCCTCCGTAAAGTGTATATACTAAAGTTGCAATTAAAACTATTAAAGCAGTAATCCATAATTTGGTTCCAGAGATAAAGTTAATTAATATTGCGACCGCTGTAACTTCAGCGCACAAAAAAACAAACATATAAAAAATTGTCATCAATAAAATTAATTTGAACAAACTTTTACCAAATCGTTTTCTTAAAAATTCAATTAGTGTTGAGCCTTTTGGAAATTCACTTCTTATTCTTTTTCCCAAGTAGATTAAAAAAATCATAGGAAATGCGGTTCCTAAAGCATAACCAATAACTGCACCTATTCCTCCCCATGTGGCAGCAGAAGCTGGGCCAAATAAGATCCAGGCTCCAAGCGCAGACGCTACTAAACTTGTGGAAAGTGAAAAAAATCCTACATTTCTATTGGCAGTTAAATAATTATTAATGCCTTGATATTTTTTTGAATAAACTAACCCTATTAATGTAAAGATTAAGCTTGTTGCAATAACTAATGTTAATGATGTTGATTGACTTATAAAATTTATTTTATTCATTAATCTCCCTTTCTGAATTACCGGACAGGTTATTAGGGTATAATCTCAGTCTTACGACACCCCCCCACTTTTTTTTATAAATTTATATTACGCAAAATCTAAAAGCAAACAATATGGTCAATATTAATTGGTCTTTTTATTCCAAATTTTTCATCAACCTCGTGCTGGTGTATATGATGAGAATGAACAAAAACTGGAATAAGTAAATTACTTAAAGTTTTAAGCGTATAAATAAAATTAGTGCCTCTAAATTTTCTATCTACAACTTCTAATTTTAAATTACTTTTATCATCATGCTCTAAATCTTCTGGCTGTAATAAAAGTTGTACATCAGATCCTTTTGGATAATGTTTAGCAAAATTACCTTTAATAGTTCCAAGGTCATCATTTTCTAAACTATTTTCACCGGTAACTTTTGCGGGTATTAATATTCCTCTATTTAAAAAGTTCACTACTTCTACAGAATTTGGAAAATGATATACATTATATGGATCATCATATTGTTTAAGTTGGCCGTCTAAAATTATTCCACATTTAGCTCCCAAATAAAAAGCTTCATAAGAGTCGTGAGTAACAACAATTGTTGTAATTTTTAACTCTGTCAAAATTTGCTTAAGTTTCACTTGAATTTCTTCTTTAAAGCTTTGATCAACATTTGATAAAGGCTCATCTAATAAAAGTAAATCAGGTTTAGAAAGTAAAGATCTTGCTAAAGAAGCTCTTTGAGCTTCTCCCGAACTTACTTGATGTGGAAATTTTTCTTTAACATGTTCTAGGTTGAGAAAATTTATTACTTCATCTACAGTTAAATTTTTCTCTTTTTTGTTTCTTGCTGCTCCAAATTCAATATTTTGAATAATGTTGTAATGAGGAAATAAAGAATTGTCTTGAAACGACAGAGAAATATTTCTTTCCTCTGGTTCTATGTGAATATCTTGTGAAGAAAGAATTTTATTTTTTAAAGTTATTTTACCTGAATGAATTTTTTCAAGACCAGCAATAGTTCTTAATATCGTAGTCTTTCCTATTCCAGATGGTCCTAGTAAACAAATAATATCTCCCTCATTTTCTATATTTAAAGAAACATTATTTACTTTATTTTTTTCACTAGCTGCAAAAGTAACATTTTCAATTTCTAAAAAATTTTTGCTCATAAATTTAATCTTTAAGGATATATCTAGATGTAATTAAAATAAAGAAACTTGCAATAATTATTAAAAATAAAGATGGAACAGCAGCTGCCTCAAGTAAGTCTTGTGAAGCAAAAATATAAGCGCTCGTTGCAAAAGTCTCAAAATTAAAAGGTCTCATAATAAGAGTTATTGGTAATTCTTTTATAATTTCAATTGCAATTAATATTCCTATTAAGAATACAGAATTTTTTAAATAAGGCATATGAATATTAGTAAATGTTTTAAATTTTGAGTACCCGAGTAAATATGCACTCTCATCAATAGAATAATTAATTTTTAAATATCCAGATTTAATCCCATTACTAGCCAATGAATAAAACCTGACAAAATAAACTAGAACCAATCCTAAAATAGAGCCAATAAAAATAGATTTAATAGAACTTATTCCAAAAAAATTAATAACATTGTTATCAAACCAAGAGATGAACGTTATAAATGCAACAGCAAGAATAATTCCTGGTATTGCATAGCCTGATATTGAAAAAGTTGTAAGTAATTGAAGAAATTTACTTTTAGAAACTCTATTTCCATAATTAGAAATAAAAGCCAAAGAAATTAATACACAGCTAGATAAAAATACTAGTATCATTGTGTTTATAAGAAGTTGCATAATATTTAAATCTGTAAAATGTTTTGGAAACATTATTGTCCAATAAAGCATTTGCAAAACTGGAAATAGAAAACTAATGGCAAAAACACTCAAGCAAAAAGAAAATGCAAAGAAAGCTTTAAATCCTGTTAAAGAAATTAATGATTTTGCTTTAAAGCCACCTTTTGAAGGTAAATGGTACTGAGCTTTCTTTCTGGAAAAATTTTCCAATATAAATAGTCCAAGTATAAATATTAATAAAAAAAATGACAATCTATTAGCTAAAGTAAGATCATCAAAAGAAATCCATGCATTATATATTCCGGTGGTTAAAGTAGATATCCCAAAGTAAGAAACTGAACCAAAATCAGAAAGAGTTTCCATTGCAACAAGAGAAAGGCCCGCGACTATAGCTGGTCTTGCGGAAGGTAAAATTATATTAAAAAATGATTTTTTTTTTGAAAAGCCAAGGTTTTTTCCAAGTTCGATTAAATTCTGCGACTGGTAGTGAAAAGAAGCTCTAGTTAAGACATAAATATAGCCAAATAATGAAAAAGAAATTGAAATAATAGCACCCAACATTCCATCGAATTTTGGAATGATTGAATTATATTCTCCATCACCAAAAAGTTTTTTTAATATTGAAAAAGCTGTTCCATAATTTTCAAAAAATGCCGTTAAGGAATAAGCATATATATAAGCAGGAACTGCAAATGATAAAATTAATGCCCATTTAAAAAAGATAGCTCCAGGAAATTTGTAAAAAGAAACTAAGTATGCACAACCCACGCCAATAACAAAAGTTAAAAACAAAACTCCTATCAAAAGAAATATTGAATTTAAAATATATTCATAAAGAAAAGTGTCTTTAATAATAGAAGAATAACTTCCTGTGGTTTCAAAAAAACTTGAAAAAACTGTTACTATAGGTATAGCCACAACTATTGAAATTACAAATGAGCTTAAATACCAAATGTTTATTTTTTTTAGCAACATATTTACCCTTATATTGATAAGTGCTCATATTAATCAGAGGGTAAAAACCTGAAAAATTATGAGCACTTATTTTCCTCTCGAAGAATTATACTTTTTCTTTCAAAAACGTTTGAGAAGATTTATTATAATCCATATCAAGTAGATCTTGTTTAAACTTTCTTGTTACCATTTTTTAGTTTATTTCCACTTTGCTGCTAACATTACTTCTAATGCGTCAGCTTGTTTGCTTCCATAGTTTGCAACTTTAGTTGATAAATCTTGTTTAAATCCAAGACCCATTTGTTTTACTAAATAATGTGGTTCTACACCAGCGATCATTGGATATTCAAATGTATTATTAACTATATGTTCTTGAGCTTCTTTAGTTAATAAAAACTCAAGTAGTTTTATTGCGTTAGCTTTGTTTGGAGCATGTTTTAATACGCCACCTCCACTAATATTCATGTGAGTTCCTCTGTCGCCTTGGTTAGGAAAGAATGGTAGAACTTTTTTAGCAGCTACTTGTTGTTCTGGACCTTTTTTACCAGATAACATTAAAGCTAAATAATAAGTATTAGCTACCGCTAGATCAGCCTCACCTGCTGCCACTGCTAAAATTTGAGCTCTATCGTTACCTTTAGAGTCTCTAGCCATATTAAATACTAAACCTTTTGCCCATTCTGCTGTTGCTTTTTTTCCATTATTTTTTATTAACGAAGCAACAAGTGATTGATTGTAAACATTATTAGACTTTCTTATAACAACTCTACCTTTCCATTTTGAATCAACAAGATCTTCATATCTCATGCCATTTAGATCATTCGCATTTACTCTTTCGGGAGAATAATAAATTATTCTTGCTCTCTTAGCTATGCCAGTCCATTTTGAAGTTCTGAAGTTAGAAGGTACAGCAGCTTTTATTACTGAAGACATTGAGTTTTGAAACATTCCTTTTGCTTCAAATGCTCCTAATCTTCCTGCATCAGCAGTAATATAAAGATCGGCCATACAATCTTTTCCTTCTTCAGTTATTCTTTTTTGTAATGCTTTATCTTTACCAGATACGATATTTACTTTAATTCCAGTTTTCATTGTAAATTTTTTGTAAAGTTGAATATCTGAATCATAGTGTCTTGCGCTAAATATATTAACTTCCATTGCAAACCCTATGTTTGCAAAAAAAGCTATGATAATTGTTAATAGTGTTATTTTTCTCATTTTTCCCTTTCTTTGTATTGTAAATGATAACTATTCGCAATAATAATGATTATCAATCGCACTAAATGTCGCTGTTTTTATAGATTATTAAGTATATTAATTAAAAATTACTTCCAATCGCCAATTTTGCTAAATAGGAAATTTCTAAATGCTTGAATTCTGGCTGTGTTTTTTAATGATTGAGGATAAACAAAATGAGCTTCTGTAATTGGTCCTTCTGAGTTTGGGAGAACTTTAATTACATTATTGGAATTTGAAATCAAATATTCAGGAAGTGCAGCTAAACCTACTCCACTTTCAACAGCTAACAATAAGCCCATTACACTATTCACTTTCATTATAGACTTTCTTTTCTTGCCATCTTTAATTCCTAATTTAAGTGCCCAATCAGGATTATAAACTGGTGAAGGCGCTCCTTTACCAAATGATATAAATCTATGTTTATTTAAATCATTGATTGTTTTAGGCATGCCATATTTTTCCAAATATTTATTAGATCCATAAATATAATACTTAATATCTACTAGTTTTTTTTGAATATAGTTTAATTGTTTTGGTCTTCTCATAAAAATACCTATATCAGCTTGTCTAGTACTTAAATCTAATTCTTTATCATCAAATACTAGCTCAACTTCTATTTCTGGGTTTAAAGTCATAAATTCTTGAATTCTTGGTGTTAACCAGTGAGTACCAAAACTTCTAACTGTTGTTATTGTCAATTTTCCAGAAGGCTTGTTTTTTTGATCTCCTAAAGATGTTTCAACTTCTTTTAGTTTGCTAATTACATCATGAGCTGTTTTAAAAAGATATTCACCATTTTCTGTTAATGTTAAGCCTCTAGCATGTCGTTCAAAGAGTTGAACTTTTAGCTCGTACTCTAACGATTGTATTTGTCTGCTGATAGCTGATTGACTTAAGTTAAGATTTATTGTTGCATTAGTAAAACTTCCAGCTTCAGCAACTGCGTGAAAAATTTTTAATTTATCCCAATCCATTATTTATTAACGTTTACTATATATCTTCCTGAAGTTTCTCCTTTTAACATTTTAGGAAAAATATCTAACAATTCTTGTAGGCTTATTTCTTTAATTGATTTAGTCAATTGTTCAAAATTAATTAAATTAACAGCTTCATTCCAAATAAACTGTCTTCTCTTTAATGATGCGTTTACAGAATTAATTCCCCAAAGTTTAACGCCTCTTATAATAAATGGCATTACGGTAGTGTTTAATTTTATACCAGCAGCATTACCACATGAAGCTACTATTCCATTTTCTTTAGTTTGAGCAAGAACATTTGCAAGAATATTTCCACCTACAGTATCAACAGCTCCATCCCATAGGCCTTTATCTAATGGTTTTGCCTCTTTGTCTAAATCTGCTTTATTTATAATGTTTTTTGCTCCTATTGATTTTAAATATTCACCTTTGTCATTTTTGCTTGTGACTGCAGTTACATTGTATCCAAATTTATTTAATATCATCACAGCAATGCTTCCAACACCTCCTGATGCACCAGTGACAATTACATCTTTTACTTTCTCTCCTAATAATAATTCTTCTCTTGCCTTAATAGCAAAAGAACATTGTAAAGCTGTAAAACCTGCCGTTCCTAATATCATTGATTGTTTTGCTGTTAAAGAATTTGGTTTTTTAATTAAAAAATCTCCATCTACTTTTGCATACTGAGAATATCCTCCATAAAATATTTCTCCAACTCTCCAGCCTGTTAAAATAATTTCATCTCCAACTTTAAAATTATTATTTGTACTCTCTGCAACGGTACCAGAAAAATCTATTCCTGGTATATGAGGAAACTCTTTTACTAATCTTGCGCCATTTTTTAAAATCAATGCATCTTTATAGTTTAAACCGGAATAATCAACTTTAACTAAAACATTTCCATGTTTTAAATAAGTTTTATTTATTGATTTAACTTCTCTAGTAAAATTTTCTCCCTCTTGATTAATTACTAGTGCTTTAAAGTTATCTGACATTATTTGTAGTTTATATTAGATTTATTTTGTAATAAATCTTAAATATCTATTTTGAAAACTCAAATCTTCTTTGAACTGTCCTAAATAATAATTTGTTACAGTTGTTGCTTGTTCTTTTTTAATTCCTCTCATGGTCATACACTGATGAGTTGCATCAATTGAAACCGCAACTCCTTTTGCATCAAGGGCTTCCATTAAAGTATTAGCTATTTGTATTGTTAATCTTTCTTGAGTTTGAAGTCTTTTTGAAAATACTTCTACTACTCTTGCTAATTTGCTTAATCCTACTATCCTATCTTTAGGAATATAAGCTACATGAGCCATGCCTATAATTGGTGCCATATGATGTTCACAATGACTTTGAACTGAAATATTTTTTTGAATTACCATGTCGTCATATCCCTCTATATCTCCAAAAGTTTTTTCTAAAACTTTTTTTGGATCTTCATTGTAGCCTTTAAAATATTCTTTAAATGCTTTAAGGACTCTTTTTGGTGTCTCTAATAAGCCTTCTCTTGAAGGGTCTTCTCCCATCCACTGAAATATCTTCACAAAAGCTGCTTCCGCTTCTTCATCGGACACTTTGTTAATTTTTAAATTTTTGTTGTCAGTATCTTTTACTAATTTCATGAAGGCCACTTATACATATAAAATCACATTTTTAAAATATTTATTATAATTCTTAATGTGCTACATAATAACCTATATATGTTTAAAAAGAGAGAAAACATTCAAGAAATAGAAGAAGGAAATCTATTGTCTCCAAAGTTTGATAATAATGGTTTAATTCCTGTTGTCACGATCTGTCAGAAAACAAAAGATGTTTTAATGCATGGCTATATGAATATTGAAGCATTAAAAAAAACCATTGAAACTAAAGAGGCTCATTATTTTAGTAGATCTAGAAAACAACTATGGCATAAAGGTAAAACCAGTGGCTTTACTCAAAAAGTAAAAGAAATAAGAATAGATGATGATCAAGACTCTATATGGCTTATGGTAGATATAGGTGATGGCGCAAGTTGTCATGTTGGATATAGATCATGTTTTTATAGATCAATACCTCTGGGCAAAATTGATAATGCTAGACAGATAGAAATGAATTTTGAAGAAAAAGAAAAAAAATTTGATCCAGATATAGTTTATAAAGGTCAACCAAATCCTACAAAAATTTAAAATGAAAGTACTATCTCCTTTTGGACCTAAGCTGGGTAAAATAAAATTACCAAAAAATTTGATTAAAAAAATAAATATTGAAGTTGATAAAATTATTTCAAAAAAATTATCAAAAAAAAATAACTATTCAAATAAAGTTGTTGGTCAAGTTTATCAGGAAATTGAATTATCTAAAAATTTTATAAACAAAGAAATAAAAAAATTTATTGAAAAAAATTTATTAACTTACTTAAAAAAATCTTTAAATAAAAAAACTAAAAAAATTAAAATTAAAAATTTTTGGATAGTACGGCAATTTAAAAATGAATATAATCCAGTTCATTTTCATAGTGGAAATATTTCAGCTGTAGGTTATTTAAAAGTTCCAAAAAATCTAACTCAAAGTAAAAAAAAAATAAAAACAAATGGAACTATCGATTTCATTAATGGAACAAAAACGTTCATGAATAATAGTATTTATAACCATGTTCCTAAAGTTGGAGATATGATTTTTTTTCCAAACAATTTAATGCATACAGCTTATCCATTTTCTGTTGATGGTGAAAGAAGATCTTTTTCATTTAATCTTGAAATAGATACAAAAATATCAAATGTATTTAATGACTGAAAAACAAAAAAATGTTTTTGGTGAAGATTTAATAGAATGCTCAATTGATCCTTTAACTGGTTGGCATAGAGATGGTTGTTGCAACACTGATGAAAATGATCACGGTGTTCATACAGTTTGTACAAAAGTTACTACTGAATTTTTAGAATGGTGTAAACAAGACGGCAATGATTTAATCACACCGCATCCAGAATATGGTTTTCCTGGATTAAAAGATGGAGACAGATGGTGTGTTTGCGCAAGTTCCTATGCTAGATCTCTTGAGGCTGGAAAAGCATCCCCAGTATATTTAAAAAGAACTCACGAAAATACTTTAAAATTAATTCCTATTGAAAAATTAAAAAAATTAGCAATCGATTTATCTTAACTACATATTTCCATATTTTGGTCCCCCGCCACCTTCTGGAGTTACCCAGTTTATATTTTGAGATGGTTCTTTAATATCACAAGTTTTACAGTGAATACAATTTTGTGAGTTTATTACAAATTTATTTACATTATTTTCCGTCTGAACTTCATATACGCCTACAGGACAGTATCTTTGGGCAGGTTCATTAAATTTTTCTAGAGTATAACTAATAGGCAAATTAGGATCTTTCAGCTTTAAATGAACAGGTTGATTCTCATTATGATTGGTACCTGTTAAATAAACAGAGCTAGTTTTGTCAAAAGTAATTATTCCATCAGGTTTTGGATATTCTATTTTTTGCATTTCGTTTGCAGTTTTTAATGTTTCATGATCAGCATGTTTATGTTTAAGAGTTAAAGGTAATTTACCTCTAAATAAAATTTGATCAATTCCAGTAAATATAATTCCAAGAATTAAACCCCAACTAAAACTTGGTTTAACATTTCTTGCAGCGTGTAGCTCTTGATAAACCCAACTTTTTTTAAATTTATTTTCATAAATTGATAAATCTTTATTTTCTTTTAAATTTTCGACTATTGTTTCTGCTGCAATCATTCCACTTTTCATGGCTGTATGAGATCCTTTAATTTTTGGCATATTCAATGTTCCAGCATCACAACCAACTAATAATGCACCTGGCATAAACATTTTAGGTAAACTCTGCAATCCACCTTCAATTAAAGCTCTTGCTCCATAAGAAATCCTTTTTCCACCTTCAATAACTTTTTTTATTGCAGGATGAGTTTTAAATCTTTGGAACTCATCAAATGGGGATAAATGTGGATTTTTATAATCAAGACCAATTACATAACCTAAAAAAATTTGCTTATTTTCAGCATGA